>Ga0105240_10010052_pt1 | contig 13325 bp, 14 predicted proteins | sample KBSC54metaG_FD_80426 | JGI IMG/M metagenome (GOLD analysis project Ga0105240, IMG submission 80426) | Corn rhizosphere microbial communities from Kellogg Biological Station, Michigan, USA - KBS C5-4 metaG | ecosystem: Host-associated > Plants > Roots > Rhizosphere > Soil | place: Michigan, USA... | reverse complement strand
GCCTCTTCCACGGCGATCAGCACCTGTTTACGGATCTCAGTTTCAAATACATCCTCGCTGTCGGGAACAAAACCACCCGTGTCTATCAGGTTGAAAGTTTTACCCGCCCAGTCCGCCACCCCATATTGCCGGTCGCGCGTCACACCGCTCACGTCATCCACAATGGCCTTCCGCTGCTCCAGCAGACGGTTGAAGAAGGTGCTTTTCCCAACATTAGGCCGGCCGACAATGGCCACAGTAAATCCGCTCATAGTAATAGATCATTTATTCGCTCAGTACCCGTATTCTTTTAAATAGACGTCAGTATCCCTCCATTTCGGCCGCACTTTTACAAACAGCTCCAAAAAAACCTTGCCGTCTAAAAATGCCTCGATATCCTTCCGCGCATCAGTGCCCAGTTTCCGGATCATTTTACCACCTTCCCCCAAGATAATCCCTTTCTGAGACTCTCTTTGTACAATAATGTCCGCCCTTATCTTCGTTAGGGTTGATTTCTCTTTGAATTCCTGCACCAGCACCGTCGTCTGGTAAGGGATCTCATCCCCATACAAATGGAATATCTTCTCCCGGATCATCTCCCCCACAAAGAATTTAACAGGCAGGTCCGTAAGGTCATCCCCCTCAAAAAAGGGCGCCCCCTCCGGCAGCCGCTGCAGTATCGCCCCCATCAGGCTGGAAAGATGCTCTTTCTTCAGAGCCGACACCGCCACCACCTCCTTGCAATAGGGCCGGGCCGAAAAAAAGGCCTTACCATCTTCGATCTTTCCCGTACTGGCCTCATCCGTCTTGTTCAGGACCACGATAGCCGGCGCCCCTAGACGCAGGGCCGTGAACAGCCGGTCGTTCTCCTCCCAGTCATCTTTTATGTCTACCAGCAGGACAGCAAGGTCAGCATCTTCCAGCGACCCTTTCACCGCCTGCATCATTTTTTCATGGAGCTTGTACCGCGGCTCGATAATCCCAGGCGTATCGGAAAATATGATCTGATAATCCTTTTCCGTCAATATTCCTTTGATCCTGTGCCGGGTCGTCTGCACCTTCGGGGAAACAATAGCCAGCTTCTCCCCCATCAACGCATTGAGGAGCGTGCTTTTGCCGGCATTCGGCTTCCCAAATATGCTTACAAACCCAACCTTCATGCAATCTAATAATTATCAATAGTTTACACCCCAACTCATCTCTTCTCGCTCGTCCCGATCCGCACCGGCAGCCCCCTCAAACCTCGCTCCCTCGACCTGGCTGCCATCTCTCACCCTCTTCATCCGGCCAACCCCGGTCTGCCGGCCTGGCCTCAACTTCCTCAAACGAAAAAGGCCTCATAAGAGGCCCTCTGCTTGGTTGCGAAGGGTGGGATCGAACCACCGACCTTCGGGTTATGAGCCCGACGAGCTACCGCTGCTCTACTTCGCGATGTGGGCAGCAAAAGTACGATCCTTTACCTTCCCTGCCAAATAAATAAAGATTTCTTTACTAATTCCAGAAAAACTCATTGTCCTTATCCAATTTAAGAAATAGATTTTTTGTATTTTTTAATAGCTAGGGAGTAGTAAACATGAGTCAAAGAGGGTTTTATATCTAATAAACAAATCTCTTATGGCAAACAATAACGACAAAAAACCATGGACTTCATATGATCCATGGAATCACAAGGGTACTACTTGGATATCTTCTGGTGGCTCCGTATACAACCAGTTTGATGGCAGTGTGGGCACGGTTGATAAAAAAGGGAATATATATAATAGTCGGGGGTGCTACATCGGAAAGAAGCCTAAGTAGACGAAGAAGACAAATCAAATACCCAAAGCCTGAACAAGCTCAACATCTCGTTCAGGCTTCCTCTTTACATCAACAACGCCAGACCAACCGAACTTCGAATGATTTTTACTATCTCCTCGAAAACTCCTTCCTTATCCTGCTCAGCGACGAATCCGTGATCCCCAGGTACGACGCTATATGCTTCAACTGCGCATATTGAAAGATCTCCTTATTGGTTTCGATCAGCTCCGAATACCTCTCCTCCGCAGTCTGAGTGATCAGCGACAACGTCCTTCTCTTGTGCCTCGCAAACTCATCTAATAGCATTCGGCGACCGAATTCCCGGAACTCAGGAATGGCATGGAACAGCTCATTCGACTTTTCGAAAGGAACCAAAAAGCCCTCGCAATTCGTGATGGCCTGAATATTTTCCAGCGACTTCGTCTGCGTAATAAATGAATTCGGCTCAAAAACAGGTCGGTCGCAGTTGAAAAAGTCCGTAGTCACTTCCTCTCCCTCTGGATTATGCGTAAATGCCCGCATAAAACCCTCCGTCATATAGAAATGGTGCGTATTCACTTTCCCCGCCGTCACAAAATAGTCGTGCCTTGCAAAACTCGTAGGCTCAAAATGCCCCACCACATCCTCCAGCAGCTCTCTTGTTATCGACACATTGGACGACAACAACGTACTGCGGATAAAATTAATTACAGGCTCCCTATTCATGACAAGTTCCATCGGCTCCATAAAAGTAGTGATTTTATTTCTCCGCACTAAAAACCAGCGCCCGCAGCGGGGACCGAACAGGGTCGCCGCCCAGCTCCGATACAAAAGCCTCTTCCAGGGCGCCCCGAAAGCGCTCCCCTACTGCCGGATCTTTCTTGATAAAGCTATAAAGTGGACTCCCAATGGTAAACCCATCCGCAGCGCCAGCAGCCGTATCGCAAACCCCCGTTACACGCACAGACTCGACCTTGCAATGCGTAAAGCCCGCCCGCTGCAAAAGGGATAATCCAAAGGTTTCGTCAGACATCGAGAACGGACCGACCTCAGACCTCAACGGAACATTCGGGAAAAATTGGGAGGTCAGCGTATCGAATATCCTCAACACCGGATTGTCGGCAATAGTCGCCCAAACATTGAAAAGCAGCTTTCCGCCAGTTTTCAACACCCGGTGCATTTCAGTGACGGCCTTGTCTTTGTCCATTGCAAACATCAGCCCGAACTGGCAAACCACCGTATCGAACAGCTCGTGTTCATAGGGAATAGCTCCCATATCCACCGTGTCCCAACAAACATTGGGCGACGATATTTTTTCCTGGGCGACACCAAGCATATCAGGATTGATATCAGTAGCGGTTAATTCATCGGCCCCCGATAAATGACCCGCCAGACGCCGCGTTACTACTCCCGTTCCACAAGCCAGCTCCAATATATTGGACCCGCCCGTAAATTCTATCCGGCTCACCAGATCAGCAGCATACGGCTCAAATAAAAAAGGACCCAGGTAGTGGTCATAGTTCCTCGAAATAGATCCATCGAATAACATCGGATTACGTTCCATCTTAAAATATGTTTAAAGTGAAGGAATAATTTTTTTAAAACCCTACCCAAAGGAACCCCGAATATTTCCAACGCCACTTGCCATTTGGCAAGAAGAAGTATCCGTAGTCATCATTCGAAGTTTCTTGTCATTTGGCAAGCGCAACAAAAAAAAGCCGCCCGTACTTTGCTCTCATCAAAATATAAAACATCATGAAAAATTTTCGCCCATCAACATTCATCCTCTTCGCAGCACTCGTCGTAGCTTTTTGCATAGCAGGCCGCAGGATCAGTTCCTTACCCGCCTGGCCCAACGATAGCATGCCCGTCATCACGGACTCCGTCACCGACGATATTAGAAAAGTTGAATTACAATATAAGGAAGCCCTCATCACAGGCGACACCGCACTCTTTTTAAAGTGTTATGCTTCCGATGCCTGCATAATGCCGCCAAATGCTCCCATGCTCAGTGGGCAGCGGGGTCTCACTCAATTTTTTAAAGGCGCCCGCCAGGCAGGAGTAAGAGACGCTACGTTTACCTCACTTGGATTATTTGGCCAGACATCAGACTATGTCACCCAGCAAGGTGCAGTTGGACTCCTCGATGCTGCGCAGCATCCCATGGGCAAGACAAAGGTTCTTATAGTCTGGAAAAAAACGGATGAAGGTTGGAAAATGTTCCGGCATATGCTCAATTTTGATGCACCCACGCCAATGCCCGCATCACCCGCAAAATAGTATCGCTTCTCTCCTAAAAAATATTAGCATGTCCTTCATTTCAGCAAAAGAATGGTTTGGCTCAGGCGCCAGGCTGCCCTACAAAAACAATTTATTTGTTTTCAATAAATTCATCACTTACCCAACACAAGACCCGAAGAACACCATTTCCTTTCTCCCGGGCTTCCCATCCGGCTCTTATGATTGGTCTAAGATCGACGCCTTGATAGAAGAACAGCACCCCCTCACCCGCCTGTATGTTGAATACATCGGGCAGGGGGATTCCGACAAACCCGAAAAATATCCCTACTCTACCTTCGAAAGAGCAGACCTCGTCGAAGCCATGTGGAAGTATCATCAGATTGAAACCACATTCGTCGTGACATTCGACTACTCTTCTCTGGTAGCCATGGAACTGCTCAGAAGACAACAGGAAAAGATAGACAAGGGCATAAAACCATCGACCGTCATTACAAAACTGCTGTTTATCAATGGAGGCTATTTCCCCGACGGACACTCGCATCCTGTATTTACAACCCCCTTACTAAAGACCTGGCTCGGCAAAAGAAGCACCATCAGAGCACAATCGTCCAAAACCGTATTTATCAGAATGCTAAAAGGGATGTGGTCCAAAAACTACCAGGTCTCCGACGCGGAACTGACCGAAGTCTGGGAGGCCATAAGGAGAAGGAATGGGATGATCTTTCTTCACCACGCCGCAGGCTTTGTAGATGAGCACAAGGCCAACAGACAGCGGCTGAATTTGCTTCCCATTGTTGAAAAGATGCATCCGACTACCCGTTTTTACATCATAGGCAGCGACAAAGACCAGTTTGAGCCCAGACAAGTCACCCTGGCAAAAGGTAGGCTACACGAATATGGAGTGGATATACAGGTAATTCCCGGCGGCCATATGATAACAATGGAGCAACCGCAGTTGCTGGTGGATAAGATCGCAACCATAGCAAATACGCCTTAGCCTTTTTTTCGTCGAAATTTCCGGCTCACCAGTACCACGATCACGGCGACCAAAAAGACTCCCAGAGCGTATGGAAAATAGGTTCTTGTCAACTGGCCAAGATGCTGTCCAGTCCGATAGCCTTTGGCCTGCAACGGAAAATCTCCCGAATATTCCTTAATAGGCTGGACCGGGAACTGCAATGATGCAAAATACTTATGAAGCAATGTATCATTTGTATGGACAGGATGGTCAGCATAAAATGTTACCATATAGAAATAACTGTTGACAAGAACAAGATAGGTATACATTTCTGCGAAATAGCTATCCTTTGAGTATCTTGAATGGATCCATTCCCCCATGGTCCCTTTCAACGAAGTATCGGAGATGGTGTTTGTGAACAGCTTTATGCCAGTCGTCAAATAGCCTTTAAGAAATCCATCATATGCTTGCATAAGTTCGTCGCCGTTCTTAACCTGATATCTTATTTTAATATACTTCAACTGAAAAATATCTCCGCTAAGCTGAGCATTGATTGCTTTCACTTGAGCTGAATCGAGTGTCGTCGTGGGTCCGGGCATAAGAACAGAGACATCCGGAGTAAGGGAGGTGCTTTTCCAGGCTGAATCCTGACCTGTAGCAATGAGGCTAATGGAAGTAGCCAACAAAAAACAAAAAAGTCTAAAAATCATTCGAAAATTCTTTAACATTATTACAATTTCCCAATCTCTCCCGCTACCCTTCGCGCACTGCGCAAACATGACTCCATACCCCTGCTCATATTATCCGCATAGGTTCCCGCAAAATAGATCCGCCCCTCCGGCAGTATCACCTGCGGCCAGAACTTATGCATCTGCCCAACAGGAAAAGGCTCCATCTCACAGAAGGGTGAGAACCTGTCTTTCGACCAGTCCAATGTCACTGCTCGTTCGATAGTATCCTTCTTGCCTGGATACACCTCCCGAAAGGCTGCCAGCACCTGTTGTGCCGGGAATCCACTGGGCCCAAACGCCTTCAGTATCACACGCCCCGTATCCACCTGGTTTGTCTCCATCCAGATGGAATTGATCAGCGGATGCTCGAATTCCATGTTGATACTGGGAATGCCATCCTCCAGCCAAAACTTCGAGGAAGCTTCAAACACATAAAAAGGATGGGAAGAATATTTGAGATGGTCGACGACATACTGCTTGGCCGGCGACAACGCAGGTGTAATGGGAATGCTCTGAAAAATAGGCAGACTGATACAGTTCACCAGCACGTCGGCCGGCAGTTTCAACACCTCGGACCGCCCATAAGGCCGGCAGCTCACCGTCACGCCCGCACCACTATGCCGGATACCGGTGATGGGATGATTGAGCTTGACCCGGTCTCCCAATTTCCGCGCAAAGGCGATAGGCAGCTCTTCATTACCGCCGGCCAGATGAAAAGTCTCACCTTCAGACAGCGGAATGCCGCGTGATCGCATCACCGACAGACGCCAGAGAAAATACAGGGCATTGGTATGCCGCCCACCCAGGAATTTCAACGCAGCCGTCGAAGCGCCCTCTTTTTTATAGATCTCCGCGATCGCGATGTTGTCATACTCGTCATAGCCAACCCCAAATGGCTGCCACGGGTCCGTAAAGGCATGGAGATATTTGGACACAAAAAGATCCGACAGCTCATACATCGGACGCTGCGACAGGAACTCCACCTCGCGTGCATTGAACCCGAAACCCGCAAGCACCGCAGGGTCCTTCAATTTCTCCGCTGTATAGAACTTGCCATCGATGACCTTCAATTTATCCTTGTCATACACATGCTCCGACCCCTCCGCATTTGGGTAGGGGATTGCCGTCAGCTTGAACTCCTCCACATATTCAAAGAAATGCTCATAGCCCGGTTTGGTGATATGATCTGCGCCAAAGTCCGCATAAAGCCCTTCTGACAAGCCATCCCGACCGGTAAACACGTGCCCCCCGCTCCTGCCCGAAGCCTCCAGTACCGTGACGTCATGACCCGCTTTCATTAATTCATAGGCGCAACACAAACCAGTGATGCCCGCACCGGCAACGATCACCCGCTTTGGCGCAGCGGCCCCGATGTAGGGGGATAATACCAGACCGGCCCCGGCAGTCAAGGTGTTTTGGAGGAATAGGCGTCGCTTCATCCTACAATTTAGTAATTTTAACTCACCCGGTCCCCGCCACCCATTCAGTCGTCTTGGGCCAGTCCCCGCATCATTTCAACCCCAGCTTCGGCTTTATCCACTCTACGTACCTGGCCACCGCATCGTTCGATTCCGGGGCCCTTCCCACAGCCATCTGGAACGTATGCTGCATTCCCTGATAAATGTCCACCCGCACATCTACCCCTGCCTCTTTGGCACGACTGGCCAGAGCCACACTGTCGTCCAGAAGCAATTCATCACCACCCACCTGTATGTATATAGGCGGAAGACCCCTCAGGTCCGCGTAAAGTGGATTGGCATATGGATCACGGGGGTTGCCCTTTTCCCCCAGGTACATATTTGCAATGGCTTTTATCCATTCCTTTGTAAAAAGAAGGTCCTTCCCATTGTTGTAGACCAGCGAATCCAAAATCACTTCCATATCGTACCAGGGTGATATTGGCATGACAGCCGCCGGCAGCGGGAGCTTCCTGTCGCGGGCAAGCAGCATGGTAGTGATACACAGATTGCCTCCGGCCGAATCTCCGGCAAAAGCGATATGCTCCGGCTTTATACCCTGATCCAGTAACCATTTATAGGCGCTGATCGAATCTTCGAGCTGTGCGGGATACGGATGCTCCGGAGAATAGCGGTATTGCAGGATCAATGCCCTGCAGCCAATGTCCTTGGCAAAATGGGCGAATAATTTTCTGTGGGTGTACATCGAGCCGCTAAAAAACCCTCCCCCATGCAGGCAAAGTATAACACGATCCTCTTTGCATTTCTTCGGGACAGCCCACATCGCAGGTACGCCACCCGCATTCGTCTCGGTAAAATCCACACCTCCCGGCTCCTTGGTAAGATTTGCCCAACCCTCTCCAAAATCACGCGCTTCTTCCAAAGACTCATGCTTGTCCGCAGCGGCGGCGCCAGTCCGCCACCAATTGCCAACGGCCTCTACTTGTTTGCTTGGCTTGTCGATAATTTTCTTCTCGATCATATTTGTCCTGATTTAATTGGTTGATTTGTGTCGAATGGTGATTCGGTCGAATTTGTTGGTTTCGTCGAATGGTAGTTCCGCAAGGCAAAATTCGAAAACAGGGCGGTTAAATAAAACAGGCATTTGTGACTTCTATAGGGGGGATTTATGACATCAAATAGTGCTAAATTTGGATCAACCAGTATTAGAAATACCATGAAAAACGTCTCCTTGTTTATCCACGAGGATATATATTCGTCATCCATCGGAGGTGTTATTGATTTGCTTACAGGCGCCAACCAGTGGCTGGTGGAGATGAGAAGACGTCCTGCTTTCAAGTTGGAACTGGTAGGTCAGCAGGTAGAAACAATCCGGTTGGATGTTCCATCCCAGTTCTGCTGCTCCACGACCTTAGACAAGGTGATCCACACCGACCTGATCATTGTTCCGGGATTCAAAGGGGACATCGGGCGAACACTTCAAAAATATAACGCCGTTGTACATTGGATCAGGGAAATGAACGAGGCTGGGGCAGAGATCGCCAGTATGTGTGTAGGCAGCTTCTTTTTGGCCGAAGCAGGGCTATTAAATGGCAAACCTGCCACGTCCCATTGGGCGGCTGCCGAAGAAATGCAATCGCGCTACCCGCTGATAAAGGTTCAGTCGGATAGGATCATCACAGACCAGGGAGGCATTTATACCAGCGGAGGTGGATTTTCGGCCTTAAAACTGATCCTGTATCTCATAGAAAAGTTTTGCGGAAGAGAGGCTGTTCTCGGCATTAGCAAAAGATATTCCATCGACATTGACTATGTAAGCCAATCTCATTTCTCGGTATTTTCGGGACAGCGCCAACACAATGACGAAGTGATATTGAGATCCCAGACCTATATCGAACAGCATTATGCTACAAACCTGTCCATCGATCAGGTATCCGCTCTTTGCAACATAGGACGGCGAAGCTTTATCCGCCGTTTCAAAGCAGCCACTAACAACACTCCAATAGAATATCTTCAACGGGTAAGGGTCGAGGCCGCTAAGAAAACGTTGGAGAACGAAGATTGTCCTCTGGAAGAAATTATGGACAGAACAGGTTATGAGGATTTAAAGACATTCAGGATGATATTTAAGAGACTCACAGGACTCACCCCTCGTGATTATCGAAAACGATATTCGAGAAGGATAATATAATACCCGTTCACTCCGCCTCGGCCACCCAATCGGCCGCCAAATCCGCCCGCTGCCGCAGCAACAGGTTTAACTGACCGACATGATGCTGTACATGCCTGAAATTATAAAATAATATTTCCAATAGGCTATAATCCGCCACCAACCCCGGGCAAAGTCCATGTAGATCGATCTCGTCATCCTGGATCCACCGGGCCGCCAGTTGCTCTTCCGACGCCGGCAGGATCAATTGTTTACACTTCTCCCGAATAAGATTCAAATAGCGGGCGAGCTCCTCCTTCGTAAAGTGCCGGTCAGGGATCACATCGTCCACAGCCTCTGCAGGCAAATTATCCGGACCGCCAATGGTATAAGGCAGAACTGGATGAAACTCCCGGACAGGCCTGGTAAGATAATAATCCAAAAATATCACCGTATGATAGGCCATGTAAAAGATCTTCTTATCCTTTTCCCACAACTCGTCCGGACAAAGGACGATGATCCCCGTCAGCATGTCGATCGCCGCCCCAAAGTTCCTCCACAGGCAGTCGTTAAATATATTTTTCATCGCTTACTCCCCCAAAAAGTTTACGATCTTACTCCCAACATCGCCGATCGACGCTAATGCTGCTTCATTCAACACCCTGTCCCTGGTCTGCTCGACATCCAGATCATCCTTCGTCTTCTTCGTAAGCACGTCCTTCGTCACCGTAGTAGAGAAAGGGATCAACCCCGTCCGGACATCCATCAGCAACAATTCCGTCGTTGCAAATGCCTTCAGATCCGGGCTCTTAAATACCTTATACCGCGAGTAATAATCGCCGCTGATCGAGTACACGAGTACCATATTGCACTGCATCCGCACAGCAGCCTCCCGTATACTGGTAAAAGAAGGAGCAGAAGACATCATAATGGAAGGCACCACCGCCACCGATGCCACCCGGTGAGATGACCGCAGCCTCACGGTGAAGGAATCCAGATAAGACTGCTGAGATTTCTGAAAATATTCGTCATTCCAAAAGTATCGCCGTTGCTTCGACGTTTCCAGACGGACGATCGCGATCCGTAGGGTCGCCGGCAGTTGATAACTTCCATCGAGCAGCTTACGGATATTCTCCTCCGAAATGCTCGAAGCCCTGTCGTTGAACAATGACTCGACGATCGTCGTGTCCCCGCCAACATTGTCTGCCGCACCCGATGCCACCGGATGCACGCCGCAGGACCCAAATAAAAGGGCCATAGCAAGAAGAAAGGATATTTGCTTCATATGAAATAGTTTAGTTCCAACGAATTTACACGGGAAGAAATATCCTGTTCTTCGTACTTCATGTTAAAAAAGACATAATTACACAATAACATGCACATCCCCATCGGCTACGAACGGGCAGATACCACCTTCAAAGGTGATGGTCAGCTGGTGCGTCAGCAGCATCCCGCCGATGATCTGTGCGGCCTCCTCCGGCTCCATGCCCGGCTGTGCAGTATTGATATCCTGGGCAATGACATAGATCTTCCACAAACCCGCATCCTCCCGGGAGAAGTAATGGATCCCCGTATAAACACCGTCATTGGCAGTTTTGTCAGGGATTATCCCATCATCCAGCAGCAGGAAGGAGACAGTACGGCCACCCGGACCGATTAGAAAACATTTTACGAACAGGTCGCCACCCGATAGCTGCCGCTCGTTCGTATCGAAGAACTCGGCCCGTACGATAAAAGGCTCCTTACGATAGACACGCACGACATCCGGCGCATTGATCACATAGCGGGACAGCACATGCATATTCTCATTCATATCTTCAGCGGTGTAATGGTATGTCCGTTGATGGTTGGCTGCATCCGTCGTTATACGGGTGTATTTCCAGTTCAGACCCGCCTTGAACGGTCTCCCCGGTGCGATAGGCTCCGGATATACGAATTGAGCATCCATCTTCTCCTGTATGGTATATTCGCCGGCACCGGGCGGTGTATTATCCTGCCCACGCCGGTAAGGATCACGTACATCCGATGCAGCCGCTATCGTCGCTACCACGGCGGCCGCCGCCACAAGCCCCGCCGTGACGCCATTGGAGCTTCCTCCTTCCGCTCCCACTCCACAGCAATTGGAATTTGGATTTCCAGGGTCCCCACCATTGCCACCCGTGACGACGATCCCCCCGTCACCGTTGACCGCATCATTGATGGCAGCCGCTATCAACAGCAAAAGAGCAATGATGCAAAGGATGATTTTCCACCACGGATCATTGAAGGGAAGGTCCCCATACTGCCCGGGGAAGGCGGGTGTAGGCGTAACACTTGTCTCGATCTCCAGAGGCAGATAGCCCGGAGGGCAAAAACCGCTTTCTTTGGACACCCGTGCAAAAAGCTCCGCCAGGTCACGCATCACAAATGGATTATATTTTCCGGCTTCATTGGGCCCCTTGCCGGTTCCATAGGGCCCCTTACCGGTTCCATCGGAATTTTTACCGTGGTTGCAGCAACAGTTCACATCGGCAGGGACCACCAGCTGTTTGAATCTTGCAGTCAATATGCCTTCCGGCGTGGCCGCGGAAAAGCTTTGCGTAGCAGGGTTGAAATCCACCCGCGTGACAAATATTTTTTTGATGATCCGTTTGTTGCCGGAAGCATGGCCCGCTATAAAGCTGACATAGTGTTCACCCACCGGAGCCATGCTCACATCGATGTCCCACGCGCGTACCGTGACGGCCCCGCCTCCGATGGCAGAGAGCGTGTAGGTGGCAGGCGTTATGATAATGGAAGGGTTGGAAACACTTTCCACATACAGACTGCAATTATTGACAACGGCGTTCCCGCTGTTCCTGAACTGGGCATTGAGACGCTGCTTACCAAGGGCGGCTTCGAAGATGCCATCCGGCAACATCAGACCCATCGTCAGCTCCGTTGAGAAAGGCCGGTTAGGAATATCTATCGGTATCATATGAAATGTTTAAGGTGATGGTTAATCGCTTATCACGATGGCCGCCAGGCCACCCGTGACTTGGTTATCTTTTTTCTGCACCACATGCAGATAGGTAGCGCCCGCCCCTACCTCTCCTACCAGGCATTGCGTAAGCTTTTGTCCCGGCAGCAGCTTTACAGACAGGGCTTTTTTGGCGTGCTTTACATCATCTGCCGAAGGGCACACCGCATCGGTAAAGCCCCAGCTCTTCAGTTCTCCTTCTTTTGTCTTTGCCGGGAATTGTTTGCCGATATGCGCTGCCAGCTTTTTGAATTCCTCCGGTTTGCCGTGTTCCAGCGCAATGTCGAAGGAGGCTTCCTTTCTGCCGGGGTTGTGGATCTCGAACACCAGCTTGAACATATGTCTGGCGGCTTGCAATACCGACAGGTTGCGCTGAGCCACGTGACGGTCCGTAGGTACATTGAAGACAGGCCCGGCGGGAAGAGGATCCAGGGATGGATGAAAGGCTTCCGCCAGCACACATTCATGGCCGCCATTCAGAAAAGTAGGGACCCACGGCACAAGACACAGGACATCCTGCGAAGCCCCTGGATTCAGACTGACGTTCGCCTGGCCGATAATGTTGGCAGTATTCCGGTCAAAACCCACGGATGGATTAGCCCAGTAGTATCGCACCGTCGCATTATGCACCGGATCAGTGCCATTGTTGGTCACCCGGGCAAAAAGATAACATGGCTGACCCGCTATTGGAAGCCCCGGGCTACCGTTCGGGTCTATGGGTACCGTCCAGATATCCGTGCTGAGATACCAGGGAGTACCATCTTTAATTTCAAGTAAGACGCTCATAGTACTTTGTTTTAGTGATGGAACTAAAACTACCGACCCCGAATGCCCGTCAGGAAATAAACTGTACCAAGAGAGTCAAATAATACATGAAAGCGCGCCGCCGCCCCCACCCGTTCGCCGCTATCTCCACGCAGCACCCCGCCTCCCCTACCCGGCCCCCAACTCGCCCGGCCTCGCCCCCCGTTCGCCCTGCCGCCACTCCGCCGCGCAGCATGGCGTCCGCCACGTCGCCCGCCACCGTCAAATGCACGTGCGCGTCCACGAACGCCGGTACTACGAAGAGCCCGTC
>Ga0105240_10010050_pt1 | contig 13325 bp, 7 predicted proteins | sample KBSC54metaG_FD_80426 | JGI IMG/M metagenome (GOLD analysis project Ga0105240, IMG submission 80426) | Corn rhizosphere microbial communities from Kellogg Biological Station, Michigan, USA - KBS C5-4 metaG | ecosystem: Host-associated > Plants > Roots > Rhizosphere > Soil | place: Michigan, USA... | reverse complement strand
CTTGAGCGTAGTCTCAGTAGAACAGCTCAACGGCTTTCCATCCGCGACTTTCCGCGGCGCATACTTCGTGCTGACGCGCATCTGAAACCGAGGACGCTGCACACGCCGCCGTCGCCGCTTATCGTTACGATCCCTTTTTTCCGGTTGGTCCATTACACCAATACGTCTTCCTGGACATGATTTACAAGATTCTCCAGGATTTACAATCATGAAAAATCCTGAAATCCTGTCTAAATATGCACTGCCAGATCGTGCACGCCCTCAGCAGCTTCCATTACGGCTTCCGAAATCGTCGGATGCGCGTGCATGGTCCGGCCCAACTCATCCGCAGTCGATTCGAGCTGCATGGCCACGCAAGCTTCCGCGATCAGCTCGGTCGCATGTGGACCAATAATGTGAACGCCCAAAATCTCGTCGTACTTCTTCTCACTGACGATCTTTACAAAACCCTCTTCCTCGCCGAGTATGCGCGCCTTGCCTGACGCCGTGAACGGAAACCTTCCGACTTTAACGTCATAGCCTTGCTCTTTTGCTTTCGCCTCCGTCAGGCCAACAGAACCAACTTCCGGATCGCAGTAGGTGCAGTTTGGCACCAGGCGTAAATTGATCGGACGCACATCCTTTCGACCCGCGAGATGCTCGACGGCAACGATGCCTTCTTTGGACGCGAGGTGGGCCAACAAAGGCGTCGGCACCACATCGCCAATCGCGTAAACACCCTTTTCCCCAGTTTGCTGATACTCGTCGACCAGCACAAAACCTTTCTCAACTTTGATCTTCGTGCCTTCGAGTCCCAACCCCTGCGTGTAAGGCATGCGCCCGACAGCCACCAACAACATCTCAGCTTCAAGAGTAACGGGCTCACCCTTCGACGTGTGGCCAGTCACTCGCACACCTGTTTCAGTCTTCTCCAACTTGTCGAGTTTCGTGTCTACCTGCGACTTAATCCCGCGCTTGCGAAAACTCCGCTCGAGTTCCTTCGAAACCTCTTCATCTTCAAGCGGCACGATTCGTGGAAGCAGTTCGACAACCGTCGTCTCAGCGCCAAAGCGCGAATAGACTGACGCAAACTCAACACCGACCGCGCCCGCACCCATAACTATCAGAGACTTCGGCACATCCTTCAGCTCGAGAATGTGATCGCTATTCACGACCTTCTGGCCGTCAGTTTCAAATCCGGGAATCGGACGCACCACCGAGCCGGTCGCGATGATGATGTTGCGCGTTTGAATCGTCTGCTTTTTTCCTTCGGCGTCGGTGACTTCAACTTTACCCGGAAGCGCGAGTTTGCCGGTACCCTTGAAGACGGTGACCTTGTTCTTCTTCATCAGGTACTCGATGCCTTTCGAGTTCTTCATCACCACCTTGTCTTTTCTCTTTTGCACGTCTGCGAACGCGAGCTGAATGCCCGACGCCTGCACACCGAAATCCGCCGCGTGTTGCATCTGTTCGTAGACGTGGGCCGACATCAACATCTGCTTTGTTGGAATGCAGCCACGGAGAGTGCAAGTGCCGCCCAGACGGTTGTCCTTCTCGACTATGGCAGCCTTCAGTCCGAACTGACCCGCGCGGATTGCCGCCACATAACCGCCAGGTCCACTGCCGATAATCGTTACATCAAACTGTTCGTTGGCCAATTTTGTAGATTTCCCCTCGTCAGAGCGGTAATTAAACGATAAAAGACCGGGCATTATAATCGTTTGGCAGTCGCTAACCAAACACGCATACTTTAGTGGTCCGAGTGCAGCGAAAGGGTCAAAAATGAAACATTCAGAAGGATTTTTAAAGGTTGTTAACGACGCGAAGAGCCGGATCCGCGAGGTGACAGTTGCCGAAACGCAGGCGCGCATGAACGAGGACCCGGATGTGAAGCTGATCGACGTCCGCGAAGATCACGAGTGGGAAGCGGCGCATGCGGCAGGTGCAATACATCTTGGCAAGGGCATCATCGAGCGCGATATTGAAAACACCGTACCTGACAAGTCGACGGAGATGATTTTGTATTGCGGCGGCGGTTATCGTTCGGCGCTTGCTGCCGATGTTTTACAGCGGATGGGATATACAAACGTGTTTTCGATGGCAGGCGGGTGGAAAGCTTGGAAGGAAGCGGGCGCTCACGTGGAATAGGCGCAAGTAGGAAGCCGCAGATTTACGCAGATGAACGCAGATTTGATCTGCGTTCATCTGCGTAACCTGCGGCTTCCTGCCCAAGCTAGAACTCCAGCCGAGCGGCAAACTGCACTTGTCGCTCGCGGAACAACGTGCTGTCAGCACCGGTAACGTTCCTGAATGGATTTGTCCCAGCGCCGTTAAAGGTCAACGTCGTACCAGACTGGTTGTAGATCGTCGGATTCATCACCGTAACCTGAGTGCGGTTGAAGACGTTAAAGCCTTCCGCTAACACTTCCAGCTTCACACCTTCAGTCAGGCTGAACCGACGTGACAGCCGCGCATCCACGTACCAGATATTCGGTTGCTTGAAGAAGTTACGCGGAACGAGCGAGAACCTGCTCGAACCACCAGAACCATTAATACCTCCGCCTGGCGTCGTATTGGAAGCGAAACCGAACGACGTAGGAGTAACGTTGCCGCTGATGTTTCCGGTGAGTCGCTGACCTGAAAATGCGTTGAGAATCGGCGCAAACGTCCAGCCATTGAATATCTGCTTCGCAGCGCCATCAGCGAATGGATTCGGGCTGTAGACCACGCTCGCAACAAACTTCTGTCTGCGGTCGAACGCCGAAAGCCCATCTTCACCCGATTGGTCGAAGGCATTGAAAGGCAAGTTGTTCGTGGTAAATGTTTGCGAACTCTGACCATTGTCAGAAGCTCGCGACAACGTATAGTTCGTCTGGAATTGCAAGCCTGCCGTCAAACGACGATTAGCTTGCAACACCAATGCGTGATACTTGGAAAACACGTCGCTGCGGATTTCTGTTAGCTGCGCGAAACGGGTGTCAGGACGTGGTCCAGTGAATATGGGCGTCAGGTAGGTCTGCCCGGCGAAAGGTCCACCTACTATGTTGAGCGCGACGGTTCGCGTCGGCTTCGGCAAGTTGGTGTCGACAAAGTTCGGCAACGAGTTTCCAAAGCTGCCGATATAAGACGCTGAGACAACGGTATTCCTCGCGATCTCTCGCTCCAGAATAAAGTCCCACTGATGAATCTGCGGCAGTTGAAAATCTTCGTCGAAGTACTGCACCGCACCTACCGGCGGGTTTGAAGCGGGCAAGAGATTGGGATAGATCGGCAGGAACGCGCAATTGTCGGCCGTTATGCCAGTACAAGTGGCCGGCAGGTTGTTCGCGCTCGCAGTGAATTGGCGCTGACCCTGATCGATCCCTACACCGGTATTGACGAGCGTGTTGTAAACGGTGGAGTTAATGACGCGACCGTAGTACAACCCCCAACCACCGCGAACGCTGGTCTTGCCGTCGCCTGACACGTCATAAGCAAATCCAACGCGTGGACCAAAGTTATTTCGGTCGTCAACTTTGTTGTTCGTTTGGACCAGAAGTGGATTTACATTTACCGGATCGGGATTGAGCTGATATTCGTAACGCAGACCAAGATTCAAAGTGAATCGAGGAGTTACGCGCCAGTCGTCCTGTACAAAGTAATTGAGATCCGTCGTCTTCATGTTCAAGCCGAGCACACCAAATCCCTGATTGAAGTTGCCGGAGTAACACTTGCCCGCGCGTCGAAAAGTGTTCACTCCTGCCACCACCACTGGAGTGACGCACCTGCCTGGCAGGTCGGTGTTATTATTCGCGGCCGACAGCGCGCGAATAGCGCCGTTCGTTTGGAAGTTGACGTAGTCAACTATGAAGTCCGGGAGTCCAGTGGTCGCACCCGTGTAGTTGAACTCGCCACCGATGAACCGCAGGTTGTTGATGATGTCTTTGACGAAATTGACATCACCGCCGAACTTCACCGTGTGGTTACCGTGCGACAGCGTCACTGTGTCAGCAAACTGCCAGCGTCGCTCATCCGGGAAAGAAGCACGGTCGAGGAATTCGGGCATTCCGAATGAAAACGTCGTCGTGCCCACGAGGACTGTCTGTGGCGATCTGCCGTTAACAGCGTTCGTAGGTTCGCCGGCGATTGGTGGCTGGCTAAACTGAAATTCGTTGTCGCGCCCCCATTGGAAACGAAACTCGTTCAGAAGCATGGGGGTGATCGTCGACGCCAGTTTTACGTTCAGCGCATCGATCTCGACAAAGTCGTCGCCGAAATTATCGACCGCGCGCGTGTTAGTCGCCTGGGTTTGAATTCCCGCTGGTGAGTCCCAGCGCAAACGGTTGTAACTGACCGTCAGCGTGTTCTTGTCGTTAACGACCCAATCGACTTTCGGCAGAAACAGTTTTTGATCGCCCGTCCTTGGCACTGGGCCTGTCAGGGTTGCGAGGAAGGCGAGCGTGCTGTCGATCTGCGCGCCGGTGAGTCCGCGATTTATAAGATTTTGGCGCGTCCCCGAGCTCAAATTTAGAAATCCGTTCTGTCCGATGACTGCCAGGCCCGGGAAGTTCCTCTTCTGCTGATCGTAGCTGAAGAAGAAAAATGCCGTGTCTTTAACGATCGGACCACCGATCGTGCCGCCAAACTGGTGGCGCACATCCTTCGGCTTGAAACCAACGGGTGTAAAGACGCCGTTGATATTTTCCTGCCGCACCGCTAGTGGATTTCGGGCTCCCCATTTATTGTTGCGCTGGTAGTAGAAAACTCCGCCGTGAAAGTCGTTCGTGCCGCTCTTCGTGATCGCGTTGACCACGCCGCCCGCGGAACGGCCATACTCGGCTGAGTAGCTCGAAGTGTTGACCTGAAACTCGCGAATCGCAGCCTGGCTGATCGAGTAGCTGATGCGTGTGCGTCCACGTTCTTCGGCGAAGAAGGCCTGGTTGTTGTCGCCTCCATCGATCGTGTTGTTATTGAGCAGTCCCGAAATACCACGGAAGCTGATCAAGCCGAACGTGCCATCGGGTACTGCGCCTGGCGTCAGCAACGCAAAGTTAGACCAGCGGCGACCGTTGATCGGTAGTTCGTTGATGGAGGTTTGATTGATGTTGGTTGAGAAGTCCTGCTGGCTGGTGTTGATGACCGGAGCTTCAGCACTGACGTCTACCGTTCCGGTTACTGGTCCAACCTGAAGTGCAACTTCGAGCTTCGTCTCAAGCCCGACCTCAACCACCACATTTTCCTGAGTCAGCGGACTGAAGCCGGATGAACTCACCGTAACGGCGTATCGCCCAGGTTGCAGGTTTGCCACTTTGAAGCGACCTGTGTCGTCCGTGGTGGCAGTGTCTTCTTTATTGGTTTCGACGTTCTTGACCGTAACCGAGGCGCCCGGTACGACCTCTTTCGCCGGATTAGTTACTACGCCTCCGATTGAGCCGGTGGTCGTCGATTGCGCAAAAGCGATTGCACTTAGAGCGAACACCAACAGGCTTACAGAAAAGAGTTTTACTAATTTCGACATACTGGGGAACTCCTTACGTAATGAGTTAACGGAAATGCGCCTCAGCCCGTCGGGCAGCGCCGGTGTTTTTAGTTAAGTGTGAGATCACAAGTTTCCAAAAGGAAATGTTGCGATTGGGCTACGGAACAGCGACTTCTATCACGGCCAGCTTGCTTTCGCAAGAATAAGTTTTATTGGGACGTATTAAATCTTAATAAACTTCTTCTCTGTACCAATCTCTGTGTCCTCTGTGTCTCTGTGGTTAACTGTTGCGGGATAAAAACTAACCTCAGAGACACAGAGGACACAGAGGTTGCACAGAGAAAAACCGGGTAGGCCGAAACATCAAGCCTACCCGGTTAGTGTTAGCGAATTTTCAGTTTCTAAAACTCGAAACGAACGGCCAATTGAACCTGGCGTTCGCGGAAGAAAAAGCCATTCGACAAGTCGCTCGCGGTACCGAACGTCGGATCGAAATTCGCAACAACCTCCCCACCGGAGGTAGATAGCACGTACATCCGATTGTTAATGCCGGTTACCTGCGTGCGGTTGAAAATGTTAAAGCCTTCGGCCAGCAGTTCCAGCTTGTAATTCTCCTTCAACGTAATCCGTCTTGAAACGCGAAGGTCAACGTACTTAATTGCCGGTGCGTGGAAGAAGTTGTTGGGTAACAATGCGAACCGGAGAGAACCGTTCGAACCATTAACGCCACCCGCTGGGCTCGCACCGAAGACAGAGGAAGTAGTAAACGAGTTCGTCTGCGGAGTGTAGCGGAAGCCTGAAAACATATTCACTACCGGTGCAATGGTCCATCCATTCAGGATTGCTGCGCCGGCGCCACTTAGACCTTTAAAGTCGGTGTTGTAAACCACACTCGCGACGAATTTATGCCGGCGGTCAAAAGGAGATAGACCGTCGTCGGCCGCTGGGTCGAACGGATCGAACAGAGCAGAGAAGCCAGGTGTGAACGTCGCCGAACTTTGCGAGCCACCGTTGTCTTGCGCTCTCGACAATGTGTAGCTGGTCTGAAATTGCAGACCGTTGGTCAGACGGCGGTTTGCTTGCAACACCAGCGCGTGGTACTTCGACTCGACGCTGTCGCGGATTTCGAGAATGTTTCCGAAATTCGTGTTTGGCCTCGAGCCTCTATAGTAAGGAAATACCCAAACGTTGCCTGCCAGCGGACCATCCAGAATCCTTACTCTTCCCTGTCCGGTCGGCGGGTTCAGGTTGGTGTCGACAAAGGTAGTAAGGTGCTTTCCAAAACTGAAGAGATAGCTCGCCGAGATTACAGTATTGCGAGCTACTTCACGCTCGACGATAAAGTCGCCTTGATGGATCAGCGGATTTTGGAAGCCGTCTCTGAAGTAATTGACGGCGGCAGTCCCAGCCGGTGCACTCGACAAAATATTCGGGAAGATTGGCGAGGCAGAGCTGGTTGCAGCGACCGACGACACGGCCTGACCTGTGCTAAGACCAGTGTTGATGAGCGAGTTAATGATGATTGTTCCGTTAATGCGCCCGTAGTAAATCCCGTAACCGCCACGCAAGCTGGTCTTCCCATTGCCGGACACATCGAGGGCGAAACCGAATCGTGGACCGAAGTTGTTTTTGTCAGCAGGCTTGTTGGCAGTTTGCGGCAAGGCTGAATTAACGAGGAACGGCTCAGGAAACTGCTCATAGTCCCAACGCAGTCCGAGATTAAGCGTTAGCCGCGGGGTAGCGCGCCACTCATCCTGCGCAAAGAATGCCCAGTCCGTGGTATTGAACTGAAAGCGTGGTGGCCCAAAGCCCTGGGTGTAATTGCTCGTGTAACATTTTCCAGCGATTCGTGTACTGGTGGAGCAGGCGGTATTTGCGGTGCGCAGAGCGCCGCCGGAAGTGAAGTTCACATAATCGACGATGAAGTCGTTGATGTTTCCGTAAGTATATGCACCCGCGCCAGTGAACAGATTCTCATCGATGTCTCTCACGCGATTGATATCTAAACCAGTTTTGAAAGTATGGTTACCGGTCGTATAGGTCATGCTATCGGCAACCTGAAAGCGCCTCTCATCGGGCAGCGCAACACGATCCAGAAAGTTTGCTTTGCCGGAAGTAAGGCCGTTCGTGAGAGTGATTTGGGGAGAGAAGCCGTTGGCGGTGGTTGGCTCACCTGGCAATGGCGGTTGGGCAAAAGCTGAATTCAACTCATCCGCCCATTGGAATCGGAACTCGTTCAAGAACTGCGGCGACAACGTGGAGTTGAGACGCAGATTCAGCGAATCGACCTCGACAAAGTCGTCGCCAAAACCCGTACGGCTGCGTGTCACGGTTGCGCCGGTTTGAACTCCCGCCGGCGAGTTCCAACGCAATCGATTGTAGGTAGCAGTGAATTGGTTATTCGGAGTTATGTACCAATCGAGCTTGGGTAGAAAAAGCCGTTGATCTCCGCGTCGTGGTGTTTCTCCTGTCAGACTGGTGAGGAAGCTCAGCGTTGAATCAATCTGTGCATTCGTCAAGCCCCTACTGGTCAGATTACTGCGGCTGACGGTACTGAGGTAGTTAGCAGTACTAAACACCGCCACACCGGGGAAATCACGTTTTTGCTCATCGTAACTTACGAAAAAGAACGCCTTTTCTTTGACAATTGGGCCACCGAGCGTGCCGCCGAACTGGTAGCGTTCATCGATGGGCTTTAGCGCGACCCGTGTGGGCACTCCGTTAATTAACTGGGTGATGAAAGTGTTTGGATTACGCGCACCCCATTTGTTGTTTCGGGCATATAGAAAAGCCGAGCCATGAAACTCGTTGGTACCTGACTTTGTGATGGCGTTGATCACGCCACCTGCCGAACGTCCATACTCAGCAGCGAAATTTGAAGTGTTAACCTGAAACTCGCGAATCGCAGCCTGGCTGATCGAGTACGCACTGCGAGTACGTCCGCGCTCTTCTGAGAAAAAGCCTTGATTGTTGTCGCCACCGTCAACGGTGCTGTTGTTGAGCAGTCCCGAGATACCGCGAAAACTGATTAGACCAAAATTGCCGTCAGGAACCGTTCCAGGAGTCAGAATTGCGAAGTTAGACCAGCGCCGTCCATTGACTGGGAGTTCGTTGATTGAGGTCTGGTTAAGGTTGGTGGCAAAGTCCGGCTGAATCGTATTGATAGCCGGCGCCTCTGCGCTGACCTCGACGGTGCCGGTTACCGGGCCAACCGTTAATGCCACTTCAAGCCCGGTCTCGCGTCCAACTTCAACCGTGACGTTTTCTACCGTCATCGGGCTGAAGCCAGCGGAGCTTACAGTAACGGAATAAACTCCAGGCTGGAGGTTTGCCACCTTGAAACGACCCGTGTCATCGGTCGTGGCCGTATCCTCCTTGCTCGTGCCGATGTTTTTGGCCGTAACTGTGGCGCCGGACACGACCTCTTTCGCTGGATTAGTTACCACGCCACCGATTGACCCTGTGGTCGTCGATTGCGCAAAGGCGACTGCGCTTAGAGCGAATACCAACAGGCTTACAGAAAAGAGCTTTACGATTCTCGACATACTGGGGAACTCCTTAGGCAATGAGTTAAACAGGAAATTACGATTGGCGACAACGCAAGCCGCGACTTCTACCATGCTCGGCTTGCTTTCGCAAGTCTAAGGCATGATTGAACCTATTAAATTTCGCAATCGTCGTGCCGGATACGAAAATTGGTAGCCTGGCGAATAAAAGTGATTCATGCCAAGCAGTTAAGTTAACGCTGATCAACGCGCCATTTCATGCGGCGTGCAATTATTTGGATCTAATTCAAATTTGAGGAGAAAAGGTCCTATAGGACGTATAGGACCCGTTTGTTACAACCGCTCGACGATCATCGCGATGCCCTGTCCACCACCGATGCATGCGGTCGCTAAACCATAGCGGCCGCCGCGACGATGAAGCTCGTGCAGCACAGTCAAAACCAGGCGAGTACCTGTCGCGCCTAAAGGATGTCCGAGTGCGATCGCGCCGCCGTTTACGTTTGTACGGCTGCGATCAAGTCCCAATTCTTTTTCAACTGCCAGATACTGCGCCGCAAATGCCTCGTTCACTTCAACAAGGTCCATGTCGTTTAGTGACAAGCCTGCCTTGTTCAAGGCGGCACGTGTCGCAGGTACTGGGCCGATTCCCATGATCTCTGGTTCGACGCCCGCATAAGCCCAACTCACGATCCGGCCCATTGGCTTCAGATCTCGCCGTTTGACAAACTCTTCGCCGGCAATAACCAGTGCCGCAGCACCATCGACAATACCGGAAGCGTTTCCAGCGGTGACAAATCCGTCTTGAGCAAACGCCGGTTTGAGTTTCGCCAATCCTTCGAACGTGGTTTCAGGTCTCGGATGATCGTCGTCGTTGACCTGCACGCTGCCTTTGCGCGTCTTCACTTCAACGGGAACAATCTCTTCCGCGAAGAAGCCCGCGTCCTTCGCGCGCTTTGCCTCTTGTTGCGAGCGCAACGCGTACTTGTCCTGCTCTTCGCGTGAAACCTCGAACTTGCGAGCGAGGTTTTCAGCAGTGCCGGCCATCGGCGTGTTGCAGTAGGTGTCAAGCAGCGCAACCATGAGGCTGTCTTCCAGTTTTCCCTGGCCCAACGCAAAGCCAGAACGCGCGCCACGAATCACGTATGGCGCCTGCGACATCGACTCCATTCCACCGACGAGGCAGGTCTGCGCTTCGCCGAGCTGGATCATGTGCGCGCCGGAAACGATCGACTGAATACCACTGCCGCAGAGTCGATTGACCGTCAGTGCCGGACGGTCGAATGGCACGCCTGCCTTCAATGCAACGTGACGCGCACCGTAGATTGCGTCGCCGGAAGTTTGCAGCGCATTACCGATAACAGTGTGATCGATCTCCTCGGCTTTAACGCCTGTTGCTTCGAGAGTGCCGCGCGCAGCAATTGCTCCCAGATCGATAGCCGAAATATCCTTCAGCACACCGACGTATTCGCCCATCGGAGTGCGCTTTCCTCCAAGTATGAAAACATCCTTCGTCATATCTAAATCCCCTGTTAAGAAATACCGCTACAAGCGAAGCCTTGAAGACTAACAAACGGGGCGATTTACCGTCAATTCAACCTCAGGCCGTGAGGTGTCTTAAATTCAAAGAGTTTTCTCTGCGTCCTCTGCGTATCTCAGCGTTCTCTGCGTTAAAGGCAGCTTAAACACAGAGAACACAGAGATACGCAGAGATACGCAGAGAAGATTTTCAATTTCAGACACCACCTCAGGCCGGCAAGTTCTCGTTCGTGGATCCGAGAGCAGATCGCTAGTTTCCGCTGAAGCGGTGTTCCTGGAGATACCGGTGCAGGAGTTCTTCGAGGAAGCCTTCGTAAGTGAACGTTGCGAGGTCGTATTGAGGTCGGATCTTGTAAAGAATCGGCAGCGTAACTCTCCAGGCCATCCACTGTCGCGGCAGGTCGGACAGATCCCATCGACGACGAAGAAATGTCTCGACCACCTGGATCTCAGATTCAGTTAACGAACTCAAACTGGCGGTGAATTCGACGGGCTTGAACGAGCGTCGCAACGCAGGATCGCTCACGGGCGTGGCAAACACGCGTGAAAATGCCGGCGCCTCCTCTTCACGTTCACGAATCACGACAGTTCCCGCGACCATATCGCCGATCCGCTGATCGCGCGTCGTGGAAAAGACGGAGATCAGTCCGATTGAGTAAAACGGGTATGGCATCATGTCTAAAAACCGCACCAGGTTTCGCACCGTTGCTTCCCAGAACGTGATGGGCCGTCCGTCTTCGCGAATGACGCGGAGCTTTAACCAGCGCTTGCCCGGCGTTTGTCCACTCCAGATCCACTCGAAGAATGCGAAGTAGCTCGAGAAGGTCAGAAACAGGAGGATAAGCATGATCGCGCCGACCCACTTGGGCGCGCTGGATATAAAGTTCTGAATGGCGGAAAAGGTCGAGAGCACGAGCGAGGCCAAAAGAATCAGACCTAGCGCGAGTACCTGAATCGTGTGGTCGATTGCACAGGCAAGAAAGCGGTTTCCGATCGACGCCAGCGCAAAGTGCAACGGCACCCGCTCAGGTGTTTCGATTATCAGAACTTCTTCTGTCGCTATAGCGGCCGACATGATACTTGCCACGGATTAACACGGAACGCCGACACGGATAAAAGCTGATCTGCGTCAGCGTCCGTGTTACTCCGTGGCTAATTCCCTCTAACTCGCACGAAGCGTCGTTTCCCAACCTGGATCAGGAACGAACGATCAGTCGTTAGATTTACTTCAAAATCGTTTTGCGAGCGGCGCTCGCCATCCACGTAAACTCCGCCTTGCTCGATCATCCGGCGAGCTTCAGCCATCGACGAAACAAGCCCGAGTTCAACCAACAACTTCGGCAACTTCCACGATCCCGATTGCAGCGTGCGTTCTTCGACAACGTCCGGCGCCTGCTTATCGCGAAACCTCGCGTTGAACTCATCTTCCGCTTTGCGAGCTTCACTCTCCGAATAAAAATCGGCGACGATGCGCCGCGCCAGGTCAGCTTTAACGTCGCGTGGATTGCGCTGACCTCCATTTGTATTTTCACGGAGCGTCGCGATCGCACTCGGAGAAAGATCCGTACCGAGCTCGTAGTAGCGCCACATGAGATCATCCGAGATCGACATCACCTTCCCGAAGATCTCCTGTGGCGGCTCGTTGATGCCGATGTAGTTGCCTAAACTCTTCGACATCTTCTGCACGCCATCAGTTCCTTCCAGCAGCGGCATGATCATCGCCACTTGCGACTCCTGTCCATACTCCCTTTGCAGATTACGGCCCATCAGCAAGTTGAACTTCTGATCCGTTCCGCCAAGCTCGACGTCCGCTTCCAGCGCCACTGAGTCGTACGCCATCACGAGCGGATACATTACCTCGTGCAACGCGAGTGGCCTGTTCTCATCCAACCGTTGTTTAAAGTCATCGCGCTCCAGAATCTGTCTCACCGTGACGTGCCCGGCGAGTCGCATAAAGCCAGCCGAACCCATCGTGTCCATCCAGCGAGAGTTGAAATCAATGACCGTCTTCTCAGGATCGAGCAGCTTGAAGATCTGCTGACGGTAAGTTTCAGCATTAGCGTTGATCTCGTCGCGCGTGAGCTGAGGTCGCGTCGTGCTTTTGCCGGAAGGATCACCGATCATTCCTGTGAAATCGCCGATGAGAAAAATCGCGATATGGCCCAGCTCCTGAAACGCGCGCAGCTTGCGGATCACGACGGTGTGGCCCAGGTGGATGTCCGGCGCTGTTGGGTCGGCGCCCAGCTTGACGCGCAGGGGTTTGCCTGTCGCGGCAGACTTCTCGAGCTTCGCGCGTAACTCGTTTTCGCGAATGATCTCGGTGGTGCCTTTAGCAAGATAGGCCAATTGTTCGTCGATAGTCATCGCTGTCGATAGAGTAGCTCAATTGTCGAAGGGTGCGCTATCCTCATTTCGAGCGTAGAAAAATGGCAACCGAAACAATTGAAACAAATCCTCTCGGCAACTCCCGTCTCGCTTTTATTGGCTGCGGCGTGATGGCGGAAGCCATCATTGCCGGCCTGCTGCGCAGGAAGCTGGTTGGCCCGGAACAGATTGCCGGCAGTCATCCGCGCGTGGCTCGTCGCGAAGAAATGCACGTGAAGTACGGCATCGAGATGTTCGAGCAGAATAAGGAAGCGGCGATGGCTGTTTATCCTTCGGACGACAACAACAGCTCTATGATCGTGCTCGCCGTGAAGCCGCAACGCCTGCGCCGCGTGCTCGAAGAGTTGAAAGGCTCGGTGCACCAGGACCAGCTCGTTGTTTCGGTTGTCGCGGGCGCGCGAATGCAAACGATCGCGGACGAACTTTTGCACGCGTCAGTCGTGCGCACGATGCCAAACACT
>Ga0105240_10010048_pt1 | contig 13328 bp, 10 predicted proteins | sample KBSC54metaG_FD_80426 | JGI IMG/M metagenome (GOLD analysis project Ga0105240, IMG submission 80426) | Corn rhizosphere microbial communities from Kellogg Biological Station, Michigan, USA - KBS C5-4 metaG | ecosystem: Host-associated > Plants > Roots > Rhizosphere > Soil | place: Michigan, USA... | reverse complement strand
TTGCGGTACTGATCCTTGCCAACGATGTACTGCGCCGGATTGATCAGGTTGCCAGCGTCGTCGTGGATGTACGAGCCGTATCCGTACAGCGTGTCGTACCAGAACGAATAGTCGCTGTAGTCCGAGTCGGTCCAGTCGCTGCGGTTCAGATGCGAGTACGCGTAGACGAGGTCGAAGTTGCCGATCTTGCCCTGCACGGTCAGCGCACTTTGCACCCAGCGGTCCTCCTGCCATTCGGCATAGCCGTGGCTGACTTTGAGATCGCCGATCTTGGGGTCGAACGCATAGCTGCCGCCGTTGTGCTGGCTCTGACCCATGATCGTCGGCGTGATCGACCAGTCGTCGTTGAGATCGAGCTTGAGCGCCGCGCGCGCGCCGCGCAGCCAGGATTCGTTGTAGGCGTCGTGCACGCGACTCTTGTTGTCCGCGGTGATGCCCGAGGTGGGATAGGTGCGCGAACCCAGCACGTTGTCGACGTAGCCGCCGTCGTGCTCGTTCCAGCCGACCACGCGCAGGGCGAGGTTTTCGCGCAGCGGCACGTTGACGTAGCCCTCGACCGTGTAGCCGATCGTGCCGTTCGCGACCGAGTTGATTTCGGTACTCACGCTTGCCGAGAACGCGCTCGGATCGGGCTTGTTGGTGATGATGCGGATCGTACCGGCCTGCGAACTCGCGCCGTACAGCGTGCCCTGCGGGCCGGCCAGCGCTTCGACGCGCGCGACGTCGTAGACGTGCAGGTCGAGCGCGCCCTGGATCGTCGTGATCGGTTCCTCGTCGAGATACACGCCGACGCTCGGCGATGGTCCGGAATGATTGCCGTTGCTGCCGCTGGCGACGCCGCGCATGTAGATCTGCGAGAAGCCGGGTGCGGTGCTCTGGATCGACACACTGGGTAGCATCTTCACGTAGTCGGTGAGACCGTTGACGTTCATCTCGCTGAGCTTGTCGGTCGAGAGCACGTCGATGCTGAGCGGCACGGCCTGCGCGTTTTCCGTGCGCTTCTGCGCGGTCACGGTGACCGACTCGAGCGAAGCGGTCGGTTTTTCGTCGGAAGGCTGCGCGGGCGGTGTGGTCTGATCCGCCTCGACGGCGAAGGCCACCGTACAGCAGGCAAGATGGATCGCCGCGGCGAGCGGCAGGCGCATGAAACCCGAACGGCCGGGGCGGCGCGCTCGAATTCCGGGACAGGTTTTCGTCACGATGGATTCTCCCAATGAAATGCCACGTTGCGATTTCTTCATGCGGTGCGTCCCCACGCAACCGCGCCGGTTAACTACTTCTTGCTTGTTGTTTGTGCGAATTCTCCCAATGCATTGCCGAGCGCCTCCTTCAACGGATCGAGCCAGGGCTCGTAGTGTTGCCAGTGATCGACGCCGGCCTTGTAGATCGGCTGGCGTACCTGCTCGGAACTCGCCGTGCGCACCGGCCGCTCGTTCTCGAAGAAGCGCAGCACGCCATGCTCGAAAGGCAAACCACAGTAGTCGAGCAGGGCGCGCACTTCGTGTTCGGTGTCGGCAACCATGTTCTCGTAGATCACGCGATGCACGCGGCCGGGCAGCACGGACTCGAAATGCCGCATCAGCTCGAAGTAGTCGCGGTAGTAGCGGCCGATGTCGGCGAGGTCGTAGGCGAAGTTCTGCCCGCGGGCGAAATGCTGGCTGAAGCACGACCAGCCGCAGGCCAGCGGATTGCGCCGTGCGTCGATGATCTTCGCGTTCGGCAGAATCAACTGGATCAGGCCGACGTGGGCGAAGTTGTTCGGCATCTTGTCGACGAAGAACGGCCGGCCGAGCTTGCGATGCTTGGCCGAGCGCGCGAGATATTCCTCGCCGAGCGCACGCAGTTCGGCGGCGTCCATGCGCGCCAGCGCATCGTGATACGCACCGGCCTCGCGGCTCGCGGAAGCGCGGCGCAGCGCGCGCGTGATCGAGGTGAGCTCGGGCAGCTCCATCGTGCCTTCGACCTGTGAGTGGCTCGACAGGATCTGTTCGATGAGTGTCGAGCCCGCGCGCGGCAGGCCGACGATGAAGATCGGTTCGGGCGAGGGCGAACCTTGTCCGCGACGCGTGGCAAAAAACTCCGTCGTGTACAGCTGCTTCGCGCGTGCAAGCCGCGCCGAGGTGTCGTCGGCGCGATATGGCGCGAGCTTGAGGCGCAGCGCGTTGCCTGCGGCATAGTGCGCGAACGACGTGGCGTAGTCGGCGCGGTCTTCGAGCGCCTTGCCGAGGGCGAAGTCGAGATGCAAACGGTTTTCGTCGCCGAGCGAAGTATCCGCGAGCGCGGCGCGCATCGCTGCAATCTCGTCCTCGCCGAAGCGGAACGTCTTGAGGTTGGCCAGACTCCAATAAGCCTCGCCGAAGCCGGGATCAAGCCGGGCGCACTCGCGGTAGGCGGCGATCGCGCTCTCGGTGTGGCCTTCGGTTTTCAGCGCATGACCGTAGCTGAGCCAGGCTTGCACCTGCGCCGGATGCTCGCGCAGCAATTCGGCGTAGATGTCGATGGCGGTTGCGTACTCGCCGATGCGACAGAGCACGGCCGCCTTGAGGTTGCGGTACTGCGGATTGGTCGGATCGTCGCGCAGCAGTGTTTCGAGTTCGGCGATCGCCTCGATCGGCCGGTTGGCGCGATGCAGGACGATCGCATGATTGTGCCGCGCCTCGCGGAAGCCGGGTGCGAGTTCGAGGCAGCGCGCGAGCAGGTTTTCCGCGTCCTCGATGCGGTCGACGCGCACGGCGAGTTCGGCGAGCATGCGGATCGCGACGACATCGGTCGGCGCCTCGCGCAATTGCGCGCGCAGGCGTGCCTCGGCTTCGGGGATGCGGTTGGCAGCGAGTGCCGCGGCCGCTTGCATCAATGCCGGATCGTGGATGCTGTGGCGGACGTGGTTGAGGTAGGCGTCGGCTGCCGCAGCGTTGTCACCCGCGGCGAGCAGGCGATCACCGAGCGCGCGCCACACTTGCGGCTGCGTCGGAGTGCGCGCTGCGGCCGCGCGCAACGTGGCGAGACTCGGGTCGATCGCGCTGTCGGTCCCGCACTCGAGCATGTAAGGTCTCGACGACGATGAGCCACGGCACTCCGCTCTCCCCGGAGCGGGGCGGCGAGGTCCGCCGCCCGTGATGTCGATATTGCAACAAGTTTGCAACGATCGCCATAGCTCGGCGTGCGTTGCGAACCGGTGCGCACTACCAGTGGAACGTCGCCTTGCCGTAGACGTAGGCGCCGTTGAATCCGGCCGGGGAAGCCGTGCTGTAGACGTACTGGCCGTTGGTCGAGTTCGCGTACAGCACTTCGTCCGGATAGCTGTTGGTGACGTTGTCCGCGCCGAGGGTGAAGTCCAGACGCTCGCCGAGGTGATACGTCGCCGAGATGTCCAGCGTCCATTGCGGGTTGAAGGTCTGGTCACTCGCCGAATTGGTCTGCCAAGAGCAGAACGAGCCGTAGCGTGTCGCGGTGGCGCCGAAGCTCCAGTTGCTGACCTTGTAGTTGCCTCCGAGCGCGAACTTGTCCTTCGGCGAACCGCAGGTAATGCGACCTTGCTCGCCGTGGCCGATACGCAGCAGGTTGAGGCCGCCCTGAGTCAGCGCCACCGGGTTCGGCGCGATCGAAGTGATCGTGGTCTTGTTGTGGTTGTAGCTGCCGGTCAGCTCGAGTTCGCCCGGTCCGAGCTCGAGCTTGTAGCTGCCGACCAGATCGACGCCGCGCGTGCGTGTGTCGACCGCGTTGGTGAAGTAGCGGCCGCCGGTGACGCCCGGATAGCCGCGTGTGGCGAGGAAGTTCGTTACCGCGGTGCCGATCAGATTCTCCGAGAGGATGATGCGGTCGTTGACCTTGATCTGGTAGGCGTCGAGCGACAGCGATAAGCCGTCGAGCGGCTGGGCGACGAAACCCACGCTGTAGTTGAGCGACTTTTCCGGCTTCAATGGCTCGGCGCCAAGCGCGATCGCGACCGGGTTGTTGACCGCGAACGTGCGCACGTCGAACGGCGTGTTGACGCCGTTGACCGTGATGAAGTTGGTCGAGGTCGACTGGAAGAACTGCTGCGCGAGCGAAGGCGCGCGGAAACCGTTCGATGCGGTTGCGCGCAGCGCGAACGTGTCGGTGAAGGCATAGCGGCCCGAGAGCTTGCCCGAAGTGGTGCTGCCAAAGTCGGAATAATGCTCGTAGCGCACCGCAGCTCCATAGGAAAGCTTGTCGGTGAAGCTGCCTTCGGCGTCGGCGTAGAGCGAATAATTGTTGCGATCGTAGTGGCCGGCGTCCTCCGGCTTGTAACCGGGAAACACCTGCGCACCGGGCGGCTGGCCGACAAGGGGGCCGGCGATGTACGAGTTCAGTTCGCCCGGTCCCTGGTTGAACTTGTCGTCGCGATACTCGGCACCGAACGCGAGCGTGACCGGGCTGTGCCAGCCGAAATCGAAATCGCGGCTGACATCGGCATTGAACACGTTCTGCGTCGTCTCGAGCGCGCCGGCGTAGAAGTCGTGCTGCGAAGTGACGCCGATGCTCCGGTTGAGGCTGTGCAGCACGTCGAACGACAGGTGGTTGGTGCCGTAGTCGTAGGACAGGTCCCAGTTCCAGCCACTCTCAGTGCGGCCCTTGACGCCGGCGACGATCGAACGGTCCTTCGAGTAATTGTCGATCAGCGGCAGAAAGCCGTCCGGATAGATTGCGGGGATGTTGCGGCTGTTCTTCGCCGTGCGGTAGTAGCCGTTCGACAGCGCGTCGCGGTTGCTCGCCATGCCGAACGAGTAGAACTCGATGCCGTCGGTGAAGCGGTAGTTGCCGTTGTAGGTAAATGCGGATTGATCGAGCTGCGGATCGCCGACGCGATTGACGACCTGGCCTGGCATCGCGTCCGCCGCATAGGTCGGCTGGCCCGGGCCGGTGATGTAAGGCCGGGCGCGATTGGTCTGATCCTGTGACAGCATCTGCGCAGCGAAATGGATCGAACCTTTCTCGCCGAGCGCGAAGCCCATGTCGCCGAGCAATTGGCCCTGGAAGCCGTCGCCTGCGCTGTACTGACCCACCTGGCCGGAGAAATTGCCGTGCTTGGCGCCGCTCTTGAGCACGATGTTGACCACGCCGGCGATCGCGTCGGAACCGTATTGTGCGGCCGCGCCGTCGCGCAGTACCTCGACGCGCTCGACCGCGGAAACCGGGATCGCGTTGATGTCGACCGGCTCCGAGCCGCGGCCCTGGCTGCCGTTCAAGTTGATCAGCGCGCCGACATGGCGGCGTTTGCCGTTGACGAGCACGAGTACCTGGTCGGGCGCGAGGCCGCGCAACTGCGCCGGGCGCACCGCGTCGGTGCCGTCGGTGATTGCCGGGCGCGGGAAGTTCATCGATGGCACCAGGCGCGCCAAGGCGGTCGCCAGCTCCGTCGTGCCGGTCGATTGCAGCGCCTCGGGCGTGATGATGTCGATCGGCGCCAGCGATTCGGCGACGGTGCGATCCTGCACCTTGGTGCCGGTGACGATGACTGCCTCCATCGCCTGGGTTTTCTTCTCGCCTTCTGGCGCCTGCTGGGCGAGGGCAGTGGTAGCGATACCACTCACGAACAGGGCACAAGCGGCGTAAAGCGGGCATCTTTTCACGGTGCAGTCCTCGTGGGGGAACGGTTAACCCCTGTAACTATTTGTTACAATTCAGTAAAAGGTAGCGACGGTGGCGCGGACTGTCAAATGGCGTTTCGTCGATGCTGTACCGCTCGACGGAGCGAGGCTTGATAATGCTCGCCCCAGCCCCGACCCACTGCGACTGCTTCGCGAGACGTTCCGTCGTCGCGGGGCGTCCTCAATGCGACGATCCAGCAGAAACCCGATGCCCATCTACGAATTCGAATGCGCCGCCTGCGGCAACCGTTTCGACAGGCTGCAGAAGCTCAGCGACCCTGATCCGACCGCGTGTCCGAACTGCGGTGCCGAGCGCGTCTCGCGCCGGCTCACTGCGCCGGCGTTCCGCCTTTCCGGCAGCGGTTGGTACGAAACCGACTTCAAGAAGGATGGCGACAAGAAGCGCAATCTCGCCGGCAAGGACGAGGCGCCGAAATCCGCAGCGGAACCGGCGGTCAAGTCCGATGCGACGAAACCCGCCGCCGCTCCCGCGACCCCGAAGTCGCCAGCGCCGAAGGGCGATTCGGCAGCGTAGTCGCGATTCGGTGGTGAACGCGCGCTGATCGTTCACCGACCGTGGACTAAACGGCGTTCGCGGCGAGGCATGGCGCATATTGCCGGCCGAGGCGCATCGGTTACACTCGCCCTGACTCAACAAAAGGAAGGGAGAGCGTCATGTTGATCCGCATTTTTGCTGCAATTCTCGTCGGCGCGATCGGTTTGCTGCCGACCGCTTCGTTGCATGCGCAGTACGAAGAAGGTCGAGGCTACGGCCCGGGTTCGGGCGAGGCGATCGACTGCAAGAGCAGCGGCTACAACTATCAGCGTTGCCCGGTGCCTTGGCGCGACGCGCGCATCGTGCGTCAGCTCTCCGATACCCAATGCAGGCGTGGACAGAGCTGGGGCTTCGATCGCCGCGGTTTCATCTGGGTCGATCGCGGCTGCCAGGCGCGCTTCGTCGACGCCAACGATGGCGGTTATCGTCCGGGCCCGGGACCATGGCAGCCCGATCCGGGCTGGAACCAGCGTTTTTCGGTCCGTTGCGAGAGCAATGACGGAAGGAACAATTTCTGCCAGGTCGATGTCGGCGGCCGCGGCCGCGTGTACCTCGAGCGCCAGGAATCCAGTACGCCGTGCCGGGAAGGTCAGAACTGGGGCTGGAACCGCGGCGGCGTGTGGGTAGCGCAGGGCTGTCGCGGCGTGTTCACGGTCGATCGGCGCTGGTAATCAGGGCCTTCGACGGCGTCAACCCCGGGGCGGTCGTACCAGGCCGCCTGGTGCAAACAGGACACCCGCTACGGCGGGTGTTCTTGTTTACGCGACCCGCATCGTTTGCAGTGCAGCAAAAACCCGCTTAGGATGCCCGCCCTGCGGGTTTGATCACGTTGCCACCCGCCGTCCCAGCGCAAGCAGGGATCCATCTTGATTCTTGTACCGCAAGTAGTGGATTCCGGCTCGTGTCGGAACGGCGAGCAGCGCAAACCGCCTCTATAGAACCGTGGGTGGAGAACAGTTTTGGGCATGCGCACGCATTATTGCGGCCTCGTCGACGAGGCCCTGGTTGGTTCCGAAGTCACGCTATGCGGCTGGGCGGACACGCGCCGTGATCACGGCGGAGTGATCTTCATCGATCTGCGCGATCACCAAGGCGTCGTCCAGGTCGTCATCGAACCGGAGAATGCGGATGCCTTCGGCGTGGCCGAGCATGTGCGTTATGAATTCTGCCTGCGCATCACCGGCAAAGTGCGCGCGCGCCCGGGCGCGCAGATCAACGATCGTCTGCGCACCGGCAAGATCGAAGTCGTCGCTGACAAAGTCGAGGTGCTCAATGCCGCCGCACCGTTGCCTTTCATGCTCGACGACACGCCGGGCGAAGACGCGCGCCTGCGTTACCGCTATCTCGACATCCGCCGCCCCGACATGCAGCGCAAGCTGCGCATGCGCACGCGCCTCGTTTCCGCGCTGCGCCGCTATCTCGATGAGCGCAGTTTCCAGGACATCGAAACGCCGATCCTGACCAAGGCCACGCCCGAAGGTGCGCGCGACTACCTCGTGCCCTCGCGCGTGCATCCGACCGAATTCTTTGCTCTGCCGCAGTCGCCGCAGCTGTTCAAGCAACTGTTGATGATGGCCGGCATGGATCGCTACTATCAGATCGCGCGTTGCTTCCGCGACGAGGACCTGCGCGCCGACCGCCAGCCCGAATTCACCCAGCTCGACATGGAGTTCGCCTTCGTCGAGGAGTGCGACGTGCAGGACACGGTCGAGGCGATGATCCGCGAGGTATTCAAGGAAGTCGTCGGCGTCGATCTCGCAAATCCATTCCCGCGTATTACCTATGCCGAGGCGATGCGCCTGTATGGCTCGGACAAGCCCGACCTGCGCATCGCGTTGCAGCTCGTCGATGTCGCCGAACAGGTCAAGCACGTCGACTTCAAGGTGTTCGCCGGTCCGGCGAATGACAGCGGCGGCCGCGTCGTCGCGCTGCGCCTGCCGAACGGGGCGACGCAGCCGCGCAAGTATCTCGACGATCTCGGTGTCTATGTCACGCGCTACGGCGCGAAGGGCCTCGCCTGGATCCGCGTCGACGACATCGCCAAGGGCCGCGATGGATTGACTTCGCCGATCACGAAGTTCCTCGACGACAAGGCGCTCGATGGAATCTTCAAGGCGGTCGGTGCGCAGAACGGCGACGTGATCTTCTTCGGCGCCGGTCCGTACAAGACGGTCAGCGACTACATGGGCGCGCTGCGCCTAAAGATCGGCAAGGACAATGGCCTCGTCGAGAACGCGTGGAAGCCGCTCTGGGTCACCGATTTCCCGATGTTCGAATACGACACCGAAGCCAAGCGCTACGTCGCCCTGCATCATCCGTTCACCGCGCCGAACATCGACGACATCGCCGATCTCAAGGCGAACGCGGCGACGGCGCTGTCGCGCGGCTACGACATGGTGCTCAACGGCAACGAAATCGGTGGCGGCTCGATCCGCATCCATCGTCCGGAAATGCAGTCGACCGTGTTCGAACTGCTCGGCATCGGCGCCGAGGAAGCGGAAGCCAAGTTCGGATTCCTGCTCGAAGCGCTCAAGTACGGCGCGCCGCCGCACGGTGGCATCGCTTTCGGCATCGACCGCATCGCCGCGCTGATGGCCGGCACGGAATCGATCCGTGACGTCATCGCGTTCCCGAAGACCGCGAGCGCCCAGGACCTGCTCACCGGCGCGCCGTCGAACGTCGCCGAAGCGCAGCTGCAGGAACTGCACGTGCGCACGGTGAAACCTGCAAAGGCCTGAACAACGGAAACGTGGATCAGCGGGGCAGGGGCCGTATGAACGAACACGTCATCCTCGTGCACGGGTTGTGGATGCGCGCCTTCACCCTGGCGGCGCTGCATCGGCGGCTCGAACGCGAAGGCTACAAAGTACACTTTTTCGACTACGCCAGCGTGCTCAGCGAGCACGATGCGAGCATCGACAAGCTGGTCGAACTCGCGCGCTCGATCGAGGCGACGGACGATCCGCCGGGCAGAATCCATTTCGTCTGCCACAGCCTCGGTGGCCTGATGGCGCTGCGCGCACTGCGCAAGCTGCCCGATCTGGCGCCCGGCTGCGTTGTCTGCATCGGTTCCCCGCTGCGCGGCAGCGCGATCGCGCGCAGCGTTGCGCAGTTACCGGGCGGGTCGTTCTTCATTGGCAAGAACCTCGGCGTGCTGCTCGAAGGATTCGAGCGCTGGAACGGCAAACGCCCGGTCGGCGCGATCGCCGGGCGCCTGCCGTTCGGTCTCGGCCTCGTCTTCGGCGCGCTGCCGATGCCGCACGACGGCACGGTCAGCGTCGAGGAGACGCAACTGCCGGGCCTGACCGATCACGTCGTCGTGCCGGCGACGCATACGGGTCTGCTGTTCTCCGACGAGGCTGCGGCACAGACTGTCGCGTTTTTGCGCAACAAACGCTTTCATCACGCCGTGGCGGCGTAAAATGACTGGCATGAGCGCGGGCTCGACAATTCGCATCCTCGGCATCGACCCCGGCTCGCAGCGCACCGGCGTGGGCATCGTCGACATCGACGATGCCGGACGCACAACGCACGTGTTTCACACCGCGCTGAACCTGCTCGACAACGACGACTTCCCGCTACGCCTCAAGCAGATCTTCGACGATCTGCGCGACATCGTGCTCGCGCACCGGCCGCACGAGGTTGCGATCGAGCGCGTGTTCATGGCGCGCAATCCCGACTCGGCGCTCAAGCTCGGCCAGGCGCGCGGCGCGGCGATCTGCGCCGTCGTCACGCATGGTCTGTCCGTCGCCGAATACTCGGCCAAGGAAATCAAGCAGTCGGTGGTCGGCGGTGGCGGCGCGGAGAAACGCCAAGTACAGCATATGGTGAGCATGCTTTTGAACATCGAACGCAAGTTGCAAGCCGACGCTGCCGATGCGCTTGCGGTCGCGCTCACCCACGCGCATGCGCGTGCGAGCGCGCAGCGTCTGCGCACGGGCGCCGCCCTTGCAACGCGTACACGCGGCACCACATCGTCCTGGAGAAGTTTTAGATGATCGGTCGCCTGCGCGGAATCCTCGCCTCGAAGCAGCCGCCGTGGCTGGTGATCGATGTTGGCGGCGTCGGCTACGAAGTCGAGGCGCCGATGTCGACCGTGTTCGATCTGCCCGAGACCGGGCGTGAGGTCGCGCTGTTCGTCCATTACGCGGCGAAGGAAGATACGGTGTCGCTGTACGGCTTTCTGCGCGAGGCTGAGCGCGTGCTGTTCCGCGCGATCCAGAAAGTGTCGGGCATCGGCGCGAAGACGGCGCTCGCCGTGCTGTCGGGCGTATCGACCGACGAGTTCGCACGCCTCGTGCAGTCGGGCGATGTGCAATCTTTGACGCGCATCCCCGGCATCGGCAAGAAGACCGCCGAACGCATCGTCGTCGAGCTGCGCGACCGCGTCGACGGCATGGCGCTGACATTGCCGACCGGTTCTGGTGCAGGTGTGCCGAAGGACCCGCAAGCCGAAGCCGCAAGCGCGCTGCAGCAGCTCGGCTACAAGCCAGCCGAGGCTGCGCGTCTGGTCAAGGAAACCTTCGCCAGCGGCGATGATGCCGAAGCGATCATCCGCAAAGCGCTCAAGGCGGCGCTGCGCTGAAACACCCGCTTCGTTCGAGAGGATTGGCATGCAACCCAACGCACAGACGCTCACCGGTTCCGCGCGCACCAAGGCGCTCGCCGCGCTCGCACTCGGCGCGCTCGGCGTGGTCTACGGCGACATCGGTACCTCACCACTGTACGCGGTGCAGGTCACCTTCGGCGAACAGGGCATACCGGTCAGCGCCGAGAACGTGCTCGGCGTACTCTCGCTGATCTTCTGGTCGCTGGTCCTTGTCGTCTCGCTCAAGTACGTCGTCTTCATCATGCGCGCGGACAACAAGGGCGAGGGCGGCATCATGGCGTTGATGGCCCTGGCCCAGCGCGGCGCGCATGGCAACGCGCGCCTGCGCCGCGTCATCGTCGTGCTCGGTCTGTTCGGTGCCTCGCTGTTCTACGGCGATGGCGTGATTACGCCGGCGGTGTCGATCCTCTCGGCGGTCGAGGGCGTCAAGGTCGCCGCGCCCGCGCTCGACCGCTTCATTGTGCCGATCACGCTGGTCATCGTTGTCGGTCTGTTCGCGGTGCAGAAACGCGGCACCGCGACGATGGGCGCGATGTTCGGGCCGATCATGATGCTCTGGTTTGCTACGCTCGCCGCGCTCGGCATCTGGCAGATCGCGCAGCAGCCGCAGGTACTGTACGCGCTCAATCCCTGGCATGCAGTTGTGTTCTTCCGCGACAACGGCGCGCATGCCTTCCTCGCGCTTGGCGGCATCGTGCTCTGCTTGACCGGCGCCGAGGCGCTGTACGCCGACATGGGTCATTTCAGCAAGCAGCCAATCCGCATCGCGTGGTTCAGCTACGTTTCGCCGGCGCTCGTGCTCAATTATTTCGGTCAGGGCGCCTTGCTCATGCACCGGCCGGACGCGGTGTCGAATCCGTTCTACCTGATGGCGCCCGAATCGCTGCTGTATCCGATGATCGCGCTGGCGACCGTGGCGACGATCATCGCATCCCAGGCCGTGATCACCGGCGCGTTTTCGATGACGCGCGAGGCGATCCAGCTCGGCTTCGCGCCGCGCATGGCGATCAAGCACACCTCGAAGGAGACGCAGGGCCAAATCTTCCTGCCTTGGGTCAACAGCACCCTCATGCTCCTGATCATTGGCGCGGTGATCGGGTTTCGTTCGTCAGAGAATCTGGCTGCCGCCTACGGCATCGCCGTCACCGGCACGATGGCGATCACGACCTGCCTCGCCTTGGTCGTGGCACGGCGCCTGTGGGGATGGAACCGCTTCCTCGTCGTCCTCGCCGGTGTGATTTTCCTCATCATCGACATCGCTTTTTTCAGCGCCAACGCGATCAAGATCGAACACGGCGGCTGGTTCCCGCTCGTGCTCGGCCTGTGCTCGTTCCTCGTCATGAGTACCTGGCGCAAGGGGCGCGAGCTGGTCCTGCGCGAATTGCGCCAGGGTGGCATCGCGCTCGAACCTTTCATCGAGAGCGTCGTCGCGCACCCGCCGCTGCGCGTGCCGGGCACGGCTGTGTTTCTCACTGCGAACGTCAACTCCGTGCCGAACGCGATGCTGCACAACCTCAAGCACAACAAGGTGCTGCATGAGCGCAACATCCTGATGACGGTGGAGACGCTCGATGTGCCGACCGCCGAGTACGGCGAGCGCACCGAGATCACCGCGCTCGGCAACGAGTTCTACCGGGTCGTGCTGCGCTATGGCTTCGCCGAAGATCCGGACATCCCGAGGTCGATGCAGAACTGCGAGGCCAAGGGTCTTGGCTTCGACATGATGGACACGACGTTCTTCCTCAGCCGTGAGAACGTGGTTGCCTCTGCCGGCGCGCGTGGCATGCCGGTGTGGCGCGACAAGCTGTTCGCCTTCCTCACGCGCAACGCAAGCCCGGCGACGGCGTTCTTCCGCATCCCCGGCAACCGCATGATCGAGCTCGGCACGCAGGTGGAGATTTGAGGCGCCGCCGTTGCGCCCTGCTATAGTGCCAGTCAGCGAAACCCATCGGCGGAAGCGTGCATGCAAGCGGAAGAATCGCTGTCATTGCCGGACGCGGAGGCGTTGTTCCCGCTGGTCTACCAGGAACTGCGGCGCATAGCGCGCAGCCAGCGTAAGCGCATAGGAGCGCCGCTCACGCTCGATACCACGGCGCTCGTTCACGAAGTCTGGCTGAAACTGCATGATGCCCCGCAGGCCAAGGGCATTGATCGCCTGCATTTTCTATCGCTCGCCGCGCGCGCGATGCGCCAGGTGCTCGTCGATCACGTGCGCACGCGCTCGCGCCTCAAGCGCGGCGGCGACTGGGCGACGACCACATTCGGCCAAGGTATCGAAGGCGGCGCCGACGTGTTCGATCTCGTCGCGCTCGACGCGGTGTTGAGCGAACTTGCCGAGCTCGATCCGCGTGCGGGCAGCGTCGTCGAATTGCGCGTTTTCGGTGGCCTCGAAATCGCCGCGATCGCCCGTCTGCAAGGCATCGGCGAGCGCACCGTGTCGCGCGACTGGCGCCGCGCGCGCGCCTTCCTCATGCAGCGTCTGAGTTCGCAGTCGGATTGATGAGCGCGCACGGCGCCGAGCATTGGCAGCGCGTTGCGGCGATTTTCGACGAGC
>Ga0105240_10010047_pt1 | contig 13329 bp, 10 predicted proteins | sample KBSC54metaG_FD_80426 | JGI IMG/M metagenome (GOLD analysis project Ga0105240, IMG submission 80426) | Corn rhizosphere microbial communities from Kellogg Biological Station, Michigan, USA - KBS C5-4 metaG | ecosystem: Host-associated > Plants > Roots > Rhizosphere > Soil | place: Michigan, USA... | reverse complement strand
CTTGTCGAGCTGCTTGCGAATGGTTTGCTGCGACTTCTGTGTGAAGCCCGTGCCGGATCGGCCGGCGTAGCGAAGCTTGCCATTATCGTAGTAGCCGACGATCAGGGCTCCAATCCCGAAGCTTCCATTGGAGGGATCGGTGAATCCGCCGATGACGAATTCCTGTTCGAGGAAACACTTTGCTTTGAGCCAGGTGTTGCCGCGCGTCGACGTGTATGGGGCGGAGGCGGATTTGGAGATGATGCCTTCCGCTCCGAGCCCGCAGGCTTTGCTGAAGATCTGCGAGCCATCGCCCTCGAAATGTTCGCTGAGATGAATTGGCGAGCCTTCGGGCAGACTTGCAATCAGCTTAGATAGAAGTTTCTTCCGGTCGAGAAGCGGCAGATCGCGCAGATTGTTGCCGTCAAGATGAAGAAGGTCAAAAGCAAAGTACGTCAGATCAACTTTCGCGCCCTCTTGAAAAGCGGCCTGAAGATCGGAGAAGCTGGTGCCGCCTTTTTCGTCGATGACGACAACCTCGCCGTCGATGACGGCGCTTTCGATGGGGAACTCTTCGGCGGCCCTTGCCAGATTCGGCATGCGGTGCGTCCAGTCGAGACCCTTGCGCGTAAGCAGCGCTACCCGCTTCTTGCCTGAGCCTGAAGCGGGACGAATCTGCATCTGGATGCGGTACCCATCGAGCTTAAGCTCGTGGAGCCAGTCATCGCCGGTTGGCGGATTGGTGCACGCCTTTGCAAGCTGCGGAGGAATGAAGTTGGGGAACTTCTCTTTGGGAGCTGATTTCAGGGCGGCGGTAAAGGACGGCTTTAATTTGCGAGGCTTGGTGGCCCTGGCTTTTGCGGGCCCCTGCTGCTCCGGCTCCTCGCTCTGGCCACGATTGCTTTGCCACACGCGATCATTATCTTCGCCGATCTGCTCGATGGTCCGTTTGGTAACGGCGCTGTCGGGAAGACGCTCCGTGATGGGCTGGTCGTCTTCCGCGCGGGCGTACTCGTCGCGATCTTTGATGAGAAGCCAGTTGGGCGTGCCGGGCCGCGCATCCATTGTGTGCATGCGGACGAGAGCCCAGCGGCCGTGCAGCTTCTGGCCGTTGAGATTGAACTTGAGGTGACCTTTCTCAAGGCCTTTGTCGGCGTCCTCGATGGGTTCCCATGTTCCGAAATCCCAAACCATGACGGAGCCGCCGCCGTACTGGCCTTTGGGAATCGTGCCCTCGAAGTTGCCGTACTCAATCGGATGGTCTTCCACCTGAACGGCGAGGCGCTTATCGGCGGGAAGATCGCTCGGTCCCTTCGCGACTGCCCAACTCTTCAGAACGCCATTCCATGCGAGGCGGAAGTCGTAGTGAAGGCGCGATGCGGCGTGCTTCTGAATGACGAACGGTAGCTCGCCGGTCTGCGCAGCCGTGCTGATCGCAGTGGTCGAACCTCGCGGCTCAGCGGTGATGTTGAAGTCCCGCATCTCGCGGTACTTGGTGAGCTGGTCTTCGAAGGTCTTCGCGGGATCTTTGCGGCGAGTCGAGGATCTTGCCATAGTTATGCGGCTCTACGGGAGCGCCTTCCTGTTTTTACCAGCCGGGGACCCTTGGTGGAAGCACGGTTTGATGCGGGCTTCGATTTGGACTCCTCCACGCTCTTGCGAAGGGCATCCATCAGGTTGACGACCTTGGGCCGGGGCTTCTCTTCAATGGTGGGGAGAGTCTTGTCGCTACGCTTGGCGTTGATCAGCTCGCGGAGAGCGGCCTCGTAGTCATCCTTGAACTCGTCCAGTTTGAAAGGCGCGGACTGGGTTTTGATGAGTTGGCTCGCCAGCTCGAGCTGCTTCTTGTCGATGCTCTGTTCGGGAATGCTGCCGAAGTAGTCTTTGGCTTCGCGCAGTTCCTCGGCGTAGCGGAGAGTGTAGGCCATGAGGCCGCGGACCTTCTTGTCGGGGTGCGGCGCGATCGCGATGAGGTGTTCGCGGCCGGAGAAGGCGGCCTCGCCGATGGCGATCTTGTCGGCTTGGACCATGGCTTCGCGAACGACCGCAAATGCCTCGGCTGATCCTTTCTGATCGGGGACTACGAAATAGGGCTTCTCGAAGAGGTATGGCGGCAGGTCCTTCGCGTCAATGAACTGGGCGACACTGATGGTCTTCTGCGTCTCAAGCCGCAGGTTCTTGATTTCGTCCGGCTCGACGATGATGTATTTGCCCTTGCTGTACTCGTAACCTTTCACGATGTCGTCATTGGCAACGGGCTGATCGCCATTGATCACGTTCAGATGGTGGATTCGCTGGTGAGTCTTGCGATCGATCTGATGGAAGGAGACCTCGGAAGTAGAGCTGGTCGCAGGAAAGAGTTGAATGCCGAATGCGACAAGAGAGATTCGTAATTGTCCCGACCAGTAGGGCCGACCAGCCATTGTCTGTCTCCTGTGGCATGCGGAGCCCGTCGCAGCACGCCTTCGCCTTTCGATGTGGCTGCCCTGACGCAAGTTGTCTCTCCACCGCGATGCGAGTGCACGCGATGCGGCCGCGAGGCATCCCATACCATATGATTCGCAAGCTCAAATCCGGCGAGTTCCGGTTGTACTCGCGGAAGAAGGACGCTTCAACGGGGAAGCGCCGCAATCTCGGCACCTTCTTAACACTGGAGAAGGCGAAGCAGCACGAGCGCGAGGTGCAGTTCTTCAAGAAGCGCGATAGCTGAGGCGCGCTTCGGCAAATCGCATCGGATTTGCGGAGCAAACTGGCTCAGTGTGCCCGGCATCCTACGGGCAACGTGACGGATGATGGAACGATCCCACTCAGGGACTTTGGAAAAACCGGCGCGAAGGTTTCTGCTCTCGGCATGGGAGGGCACCACCTGGGCGAGGCGAAGGACGAGAAGACTGCGGTTGAGATCATCCATCGCGCGATGAATGTTCAAGAGCCCGATGAAGCACGACGGAGAGATTGGCCCTCAGCACGATTTCCAACAATCGGGACTGCCGGCTTGAAACGAGAAGTGGAGGAGTCTGGAATGGGCGAGAAAAGAAGTGCGCATCTGGCGAGCGGTATTGTGGCGGGGATTGCCGGTGGTCTGGTTGCATCGTGGGTGATGAACGAATTCATGGCGAAGGTCGGCCCGTCGTTGCAGAAAGCCGTGCAGGGCGATGATGGCGGTGGCCAGCAGCAGGAGCCAGTCGGGCCCAAGCCGGATGACGCGACGATGAAGACCGCAGATGCGGTGGTATCGACCGTGACTGGAGGGCGGCACCTGTCGCATGAGCAGAAGGAGAAGGGCGGCCCGATTGTGCATTATGCGTTCGGAGCCCTGATGGGCGCGACATATGGCGCCATCGCGGAAGGCCTGCCGGAGGCGACGTTCGGGTTCGGGACGGCATTCGGCGCGGCGCTCTTTGCGGGTGCTGACCTGGTTGCGGTACCCACGTTAAATCTCTCAGGTTCGCCGACGGATTCGCCTGTGTCTTCGTTGACGACTTCTTTTGCGGCGCATCTGGTGTATGGCACGGTGACGGAGGCTGTGCGGCGGCTGGTGCTTGTGGGCGCAAAGACGTGGATGCGGGTGTACTCGACCGAGGAAGTCGCAAAGCTTTGAAGGGTAGCCCACAACTAGATCCAGCCAAACGTTGCAGATTGCTATGACCTGGTTCCCAATCCCCTTGAGCTTGGAGAAGCAGCATTGAGGTCGTTATTCGGCTACCAGCTCGAAGGGAATTTTGATCCAGATAGGCTGGAACCCGAAGGAATCCCGATTATGAAATACAAGCGTAATCATTCCTGGTGGAAGATCTGGTGAATCGAATGCTGAGATTGGGGTGGTCGAACGGCAGCATCGCAGGTTTTGAAGCATTCTGGCTGTATTACGGCCGATCTAGAAGTTGAGCGAGTTTTGCTCTCAGGCTTCAGAACAAGTGCGGATTTTCGATTCACCAGCGCTGGGCTCTGCCTTCAAAGAGCGCAACGGTTTTGGAAATGAAGAAAGCGTTCGAGGCCGTTTGCTCCGTCGAAAATGCGGATGTTCGTGGGCAGATCCGTCGCCCTATGGGGCTTGACTCAACGTTCGGGATCTTACTCCGGGTGGGCACCGGCTAAAGAGGCTTCTTGTGGGCTGACGTGCTGCGCTCATACGGGGCTGGGGCGAGGGCAACGCTAATCGATTTCATGCGCTGCCGTTGACAGGACGCGTCCACAGGTACTCAGGATGACAGCACGTTTTCGAGGGAGATGTTATTTCAGCGGGATCCGGAAGTGTTTCAAACTGTGTTGCCCGGAATCTGCTGCCTCTCCGGGGATTGTTGGATACGTTTGGTAGGCTGAAGATCATGCGCGGTGTTTTCTGGTTGGCCGGCGTCGCGTGGGCGCTGGCGATGTTGTTTGCTGCTTCTGCTTCTACTGCGCAGGCTCCGGACAACTTCAGATGGGTGGATTTTCATTCGTCCAACGACCAGGACGTTGTGAACTGGGTGAGGCGCGCTCTCGAGGAGCAGAAGTGGACGGCGATCCGGGAGATCGGGGTTGAGTACGATCAGGCGCTGGTGATCACGACGAATCGCAACTCTGCGCAGGGAGCACCGAGCCGGGATTCGTTTTCGATCTGGAGCGTATCGCTGGCGAATCGTGCGGTGACGCACATTGTCGATGGAACGAATTTGAAGATTGCGGACTGGCTGCTGCTGGATGTGACGTCTCCGCGTGAGCTGGCGATTCTGTATGACGACTGCGCGGATTGCGATGCGACGACGTACTTCACGACGCTGCACTACGATCTGCGACAGCATGCGTGGGCGGCGCGATGGCTGCAGGGCGGCGGGAAGACGATCGCGGTGTGGAGCGCGAAGGCTCCGCTGGGCGTGACGCAGACGCAGGTATTTGCGGTTATGGCGGACTCGAACGGGCACGAGGTGCTGGGCACGTGGAGTCATCTCGACTATGGCGCGGGGAAGCCGGCGCAGGATTCGGTGTACCGGTTTGACGTGGATTCGCAGACGGGGATCGAGCGGAATCAGCTGCTGTTTGGACGCGATGCGATGAGCATGAAAGAGCATCTGTGCCATGGTCAGGACTTTGTTCCGGGGCTGAGCAGGGGACAGAACTCGGCTCTGTGCGTACCACCGGCGACGGAGAAGCCGAAGTACGAACGGAAGCCGGTGACGACGCCACCGAAGAATAATGAGGGGAGGTCGAGGCCGGGGTGAGGATCAGGGAATAGGGATTAGGGATTAGGGATTAGGGATTAGGAACCACGGTGAAGTGAAAACGGCCGATCGCTTTGGCGATGGCCGTTTTTGTTTGGCGGGATCTGACGCGCTTTATTTCTTGAAGCGTTTGGAGGGTTCGTCGGAGTAGATCTGGCCGTCGCGGATGTGGACGACGCGGTGAGCATACTCGGCGATGTCGGGCTCGTGCGTGACGAGGACGATGGTGTTGCCTTTGGCCTGGAGCTGGTCGAAGAGGGACATGATCTCTACGCCGGTTTTGGAATCGAGGTTTCCGGTGGGCTCGTCGGCGAGGATGATGGACGGACTGTTGACGAGGGCGCGGGCGATGGCGACGCGCTGGCGTTGTCCACCGGAGAGCTCATTGGGCTTGTGATGCATGCGGGTTTCGAGGCCGACGTTAGTTAGGGCCTGTTTTGCGCGCTCGATGCGCTCGGCTGCGGGAGTGCCGTTGTAGATGAGGGGCAGCTCGACATTGTGGAGCGAGCTTGCACGCGAGAGCAGGTTAAACGTCTGGAATACGAATCCGATTTCCTTGTTGCGGATGCGGGCGAGCTCGTCGTCGTCGAGTTCGCTGACGAGCTGGCTGTTGAGCCAGTACTTGCCTTTGGACGGTGTGTCGAGGCATCCGATGAGGTTCATCAGCGTGGATTTGCCGGAGCCGGAGGGACCCATGATGGCGACGTACTCGTTGTGCTTGATGCGGAGGTTTACGCCGCGCAGGGCGTGGACCTGCTGCTCGGAACCCATGTCGTAGGTGCGCCAGAGGTCTTCCACGACGATCATGTCGCCGTTGGGTCCGGACGATTGCTGCGCTTCCACCTCGGATATGACGCTGTCGAGAGCCATTTGAACCCGTCCTTGTTTTGACTACCAGTAAGGCTGTTCGTTTATTTCAGATCGTGCGAGCGGCTTACGTCGTGCTGCCGGGCTGTGTTGCGACCGGCTGCTTGTCGCGCTTGAGGAGAGCGCCGTTCTTCAGACTGCGAAGAGTCTTATAAGGACCGGTGACGATCTCCTGGCCATCCTGAAGGCCGCTGAGGACTTCGATGTCGGTTGCGCCGGTGATGCCGGTTGTTACAGGCACGAACTTGGCGCGCTGTTTGCCGTGGGCATCCTTGTCGACGACATAGACGCCTTGTACTGGAGGCGTTTTGCTCGAGGGGGACGAGGACGCAGCTTCAACGTTGCCGTTGCTGGAAGTCGGCGGGGGCGGCGTGAAGGTCGTCAGAGCCTGAATGGGCAGAGCGAGGACGTTCGCCTTCTGCGCGGTGGTGATCTTGGCGGTTGTGGAGAGGCCAGGGCGGAGCTCGTCGGTGGGCTGGTCGAGGGTGACGACGACCTTAAAGTCCTTGGCTTCTTCAGTGCCCGTGGTGGACTGCGACGTGGCGATGCCCGTGGAGCGGAGCAGCGCCTGATCGCCGACGAGGGTCACGTGTCCCTTGAAGATCTTGCCCGGAATTGCGTCAACCGTGACGTCGGCCGGCTGGCCATTTTTGATGTTGACGATGTCGGTTTCGTCGACCTTGACCTCAGCGGTGACGACGCTCATATCGGCGATCGTCATCAGCGTGGAGCCTTCGGCGTTCTGGATGCCGACTACGACTGTTTCGCCCTCGCGAACGGGCATGTTGGTGACGATGCCGTCGAAGGGGGCCACGGAGATGGTTTTGTTCAGGGCGTCTTCGTTAAAGCGAAGCTGGGCGAACTGCTGGTCGAGGTGACCGCGGGCGGAGGCTGTCTGCGCCTTGGACTGGTTCAATCCGGCTTCTGCCTGAGCAAGGGAAGCTACGTCAGTGTCGTAGGCGGCTTTCTTGGCGTCGTAGTCCTGCTTGGACATAATGCCGCCCTGGAAGAGGCTTTGGGCACGATCCCAGTCGAGCTTTTTCTGCTCGAGGTCGGCCTTGGCGTGCTGGACGTTGGCTTCGGCGGTTTTCTCAGCGGCAATGTAGGAATTGATGTCGGTCTTGGCGGCGGAGATGGTGGCCTTCTGAGCCTGGACGTTGGCCTCAGGCTGGACATTCTCCACGGTGGCGACGACCTGGCCGCGCTTCACGTGGTCGCCTTCCTTCACGTAGAGGTGGGTGATGCGGCCGAAGGAGGTGGCGCCGACGTTCACGATGGTCTTTGGCTTGACCTGGCCGGTGCCGCTGACCACGGTCGCCAGATCCTGTTTATGGATCTTGGCAGTAAGGACCTTGGTATAGCCCGACTGCTGCTTATAAACGAAGACGGTAACCAAGGCGATGGCAACGATGACACCAGCGACGATCAAAAGAATCTTTTTCATGTGTAGCTAAAACTCCGGGAGTCTCCACTCAATTCTACGCAGTTCTATCCTCAGAGGTTCCCGACGCGAAAGAATTCACAAACAGCGTGAACTCGCGGAAGGAGGGTGGCTGGCGCTTCGGTGTGCCGAGACCGGGCATTGAGCCTCTGCTGGAGACTCCGTGGCAGGATTCACCCGCGGGAGCGGACAGCAGATTTTGAGGTAGATTGCGTTCGTTGAAATGACGCGGCAGAGGCATCATTTGTCTCAGAAATACCATGGTTTGACACCGGAAAAGTGACGGCTGGGGTGACGTTCTGGTTTCGAGGGCGTCGAATCGCCAGCGATAGGCTCGTCATACCTTGCCCAGCACCTTTTCGGACCGTAGAATAGAGCCACTTGTAGGGAGCATTTTGACGCAATGATTTTCAACGGCCGTTCGGTCTTGTTTGTCGCACTCGGGTGCGGCCTCACCCTTATACCCGCCTCCAGAACATACGCGCAACAGACTGATAATCCAGCAGTTAAGACGCGTCCAGCTGCCGGGCAGGACAGCGGTGCCCAGGATGAACCGGATCCGCTGAAACGTCAGCGCTCGGATGAGGAGCAGTTCAAAGCTCAAAAGAATCTCCGAGAGGAGTTACACGGGGCGTTCAAGACCTGGCTGGATCAGGATGCGGCCTACATCATCACGGATGAGGAGCGGAAGGCGTTCAAGAGCCTTGGTAACGACGAGGAGCGCGAGGCGTTCATCGAGCAGTTCTGGCTGCGGCGCAATCCGAATCCGGACAGCCCGGACAATGAATTCAGGGAAGAGCACTACCGGCGAATTCAGTATGCGAACGACCACTATGCGGCGGGCAAGCCGGGATGGAAGACGGATCGCGGGCACATCTATATATCGTTCGGACCGCCGGACTCTGTGGAGTCGCACCCTTCGGGCGGTTCGTACAACCGGCCAATCGACGAGGGCGGCGGCGAGACATCGACCTTCCCCTTTGAGATCTGGCACTACCGGTATCTCGAGGGCGTTGGCGACAACATCGATATCGAGTTTGTGGACACCTGCCAGTGCGGCGACTACCACTTCACCATCGATCGCGGTGAGAAGGATGCGCTGGCGAAGGTGCCGGGCGCAGGTCTGACGCAGTGGGAATCGATCGGCATGGCGAAGAAGGCGGACCGGTTCAAGGGCGGATTTGAAACGCTGGGAACAGGACCGCTGGAGAGCTCGAACCAGGCGAAGCAGTTCGACCGGATTGAGATGGCCGCGAAGCTGTTTGCACCGCCGCCGATCAAGTTCCACGACCTGGAGAGCGCGATCAGCGAGCACAAGATTCTAGGCGGGCAGATCTTCCCGTTCGACGTGCGGACGGACTTTGTGAAGGTGACCTCCAGTACTGTTTTGGTTCCCATCACCCTGCAGATCAAGAACCGGGATGTCACGTTCGTGACAAAGGATGGGGTCGCGCGGGGAGTGGTCAACATTCTGGGCAAGGTGACGACGCTGACGCACAAGACGGTGCAGACCTTTGAGGACACCGTTTCGGTGGAGCAACCGGCCGAGCTGCTGCAGGGGTCGCTGGACCGTAAGTCTATTTACTGGAAGGCGGTACCGCTGCTTCCGGGGCTATACAGGCTGGATATTGCAATCAAGGATGTGAACAATCCGGACCACATTGGAATTTATGGGCGAAGCCTGGAAGTGCCGACCTATCACGACGAAAAGCTGAGTATGTCGTCTCTTATTCTGTCGGACCGTATCTATGCGGTCAGTTCGCACGATATCGGCCAGGGCAATTGCGTGATTGGGAACACCCATGTGTGCCCACGGGTGACGCCGAACGCGTCTACCCCGGTGAACTATAAACGCAACCAGGAGTTGAACTTCTGGATGCAGGTCTATAACCTTGGCATCAACGACCAGACCAAGGCGAACGAGGCCAAGGTTACGTATCAGATCATCGACACGGCGACAAACAACGTCGTGCTTGAGAAAGAACAGGATTCAAAGGACTTCGGCGAGCACAGTGACCAGCTCACGGTGGAGAAGACCCTTCCGATCGCTGGTCTGCAACCGGGCAAGTACAAGGTGACGATCAAAGTAAATGACGAAATTTCAAAACAAGAGATTGCGCAATCGGCACCTTTTGTCGTGGAATAGTAGGCAGGGCTCCGCGAGAGGGTCAACCGGCATCAGACCGGCGACCTGCGGGGCTTGGATGTTCCGATTCCCAGGACTTAGCCAGGACGCCGCCCGGGTCACCAAGGTGTGGATGATTCGTAGCAGGCTCCATCTCGTCTCCTTGATCGCGCTGATCGTCATTGCCGGCGCGCCTGCGTATGGCGCGTCGAATGGGACGGTCTCGGGTGTTGTGCGCGACTCGGCTGGGACACCGCAGATGGGAGCAGCGGTCGAGCTGCTGAGATCTGACCTGACGGTGGTTGGGTCGGTCTACACGAACAGCAAAGGCACCTACACATTCGCAAACGTGCTGCCGGGCCGCTATGCGGTAAAGGCGATGGGGACTTCGTTTCTTCCATCGCTGCGAGAGAACGTGAAGGTTCGCAGCAATGCGGTCGTGAATCTGACGCTGAATACTCTTTACGAAGTTATGCAGTGGCTGCCGGCTGAGCCCAAGGCAGCGAACGCCAATAAAGACGATTGGGAGTGGACCCTGCGGTCTGCGGCAAACAGGCCGTTGCTGCGTTGGCTTGAAGATGGGCCACTGGTAGTGGTTTCTGAGCGCTCCGGCGCGAAGCCGAAGCTGAAGGCTCGGCTGATGGCGACTGGGCAGGACGGCACCTTTGGAGAGAGCGGAGAACGGTTCTCAGCAACCGTAGAGGACACGCCGGCCAGTAGCCGTGAATTGCTGGCGCGGGTAGATTTCGCTCCGAATACGAATGAGGGTATGGAGTCGATGCTCGGCTTCCGGCAGGATCTTGGGTTTGCCGGAGCGGTTGAGTCGCTGGCGGCGATTTCGATTCACCCGGTTGTTGAAGGACCTGACGGAGTGGGGCTGGACGAGGCGATGATGCGCAGCGCCGAGACGATGAATCTTGGCGATGAGTTTGAGGTTGAAGCTGGGACGCAGCAGGTGCTGGCGCGATTCGGGCAGAACTCGCCGACGACGGTAATGCAGGCACTGCCTTTTGCGACCGTGAAATGGAACGCGCAGCAGTCGACGGTGAGCTACCGGATGGCGAGTGCGATGCCGGTGGCGGGTCAGGATCAGTCGCAGGCTGGATACTTCCTGCCACGGGCAGCGATGCGCGATGGACGGCTGACGCTGGAGCACGGGCTGCACCAGGAGATCGCTTGGGAGCGTCGGACGGATGCTTCGGGTGTTTCGTTCGTCGTCTATTCGGATCACATCGAGAACCCGGTGATTGAGGCCAGGGGTTTGGCGTCCGGCAGTGACGGTGTTCTGCGCGATCCACGGAGTGGGTTGATGCGCGGCGCCGGACAGGACTTCTCGAGTGCCGGCGTGGTGGCTACGGTCGACCACAGGATGGCGGGGGGCAATCTCGTGCAACTGGCGTACGCCAACGGCAACGCGATGGTGATGCCGGCTGTTGTGCGTCCGACGGGCCTGAACCAGATTTTTGCGGCGGCCAGACCGCGGCGCGCACAGATGTATGCGATCTCGCTTTCGGGCACGCTCGAGGGAACCGGGACGCGCTGGCGCGCGAGCTATCGCTGGCAGCCATCGGATACGGTGACGGCGATCGCGCCTTACTCCATCGGAGCGATTGAACCTTATCTCAATCTGCACCTGCGGCAGCCGATCTCAAGCCACAATGGCGGCGTGAATGTGGAAGCGCTGCTGAACGTGAGCAACCTGCTTGCGGAAGGGTATCGGCCTTACGTCACGAACGCGGGGACGGTGGTGTTCGCGCAGGATCAGCGCAGCATCGGGGCGGGCGTGGCGTTTACGTTCTGAGCGGTGATCTCAGAATCTGCAAATTTCTGATTCGCGCGACCCAGCTTACGTTTGGCTGCGGGTGGAGTTGTACGGTCCGCAATTCGCAACAACTGCGGTCGCCTTCGGCGACCTCCGGTCGGAATGAGACGCTCTTAATGGGTGGGTTAGGGTTGCTATAAGACTTAGCGATTTAGTGTATGCCCGAACTACTTGGTTGATTGCTCATATTCCAAATTCCGCAGCTAAGTGACATTTCACGCAGATCGGAATTTTACAAGCACTGCGGAGTTCCTTCGACTTCGCTCAGGGCGAGCTCTCCACTGCGGTCGCCTGCGGCAACCTCCGGTCGGAATGACACGCTTTGCAGCGGGTTTAGGCGTTGAATGATCCTTCAGCTATGCGTTCTGGAGCGATCGATTGGTTGGGCATGGGGAAGGTGCAGGTGACGGCTGTGCCGAGATCTTTTTGGGATTTGATATCGAGGGTTCCGCCGATGATTCTTGCGCGGTTCTCCATGGTGTAGCGGCCGAAGCCTTCGACAACCTGGTCTGGATCGAAGCCGATTCCGTCATCGCGGATGATGAGTTTTCCGAAACCGTTGTTGGACGAGAGGTCGATCGAGATTCGAGATGGCCTGGCATGCCTGAGGGCATTGGTGAGCGCTTCCTGGGCGATGTAGTAGAGATGGTAGGCCACCTCCTGACTGGTGATCAAGACGGGCGGATTACACTCGAAGCGGCAATCCAATTGCGCCATCTTTGAGATCTCCTCGGTGCTTCGCGCGAGGGCCATGGCGAGGCCATCGTCGCCGACAAGTACCGGAGCCATGCCGTGAGCCAGCTCGCGGGTTCTCTGAATTGCTTCGCTGATGAGAGAGACAATCTTGCGAGCCTCGACCGTTTCGGGGCGGTGGCTTTTGTCGAGACTGTTTTCGAGGTATTTCGACATGAGCCCGATGCCGGCTAGGCGCTGTCCGAGGTCGTCGTGAAGATCCTGGCCTATGCGGCGCTGTTCGCGCGCGCTTATGTCGAGCATGGCGCGCTCGAGGCGCTGGCGTTCCTGGACTTCTTCTGCGAGTTTGGCGTTGGCCATGCGCAACTGCGCCGGGCTCGGGATGGCCACGGCTTTGGGAATGAGCCAGACAAGGAGGACTGCGGTGGATGCGGAAGCCAGGGCCGTAATGGCTTTGACAATGCCTGCCAGACGGTAGGTTGGATACCAGATGGTATAGACCTCGAGCAGGTGCGTGGTGCCGCATCCGAAGATGAATACGCCGAACATGGCGAAGATCCAGTGGAACGGAACATCCGGACGCTTCCTCACAAACGTCGCCAGGGCGAGCGGAATCATGTAGTAGGAGAGGGTGATCACCGCGTCTGAAATGGCATTAAGCCAAAGCACTTCCGGCTCCCATCGATAACAGAAGCCGTGAGGCATGAAGTCCGATGAGAAGATGTGCAGAAAGAAGTTCCACATACGATACTTGCTCCGCAGTGTTCCAACTTTACAGATGGCCTGGTGAGATGCTCGTAAGATAACGCTTTGCAGGGCGGGGGAGCTAGGAGTGTTTGAGCGGGGAACAGCTGGATGAGCGGATGGATGGCTCTTGGGGTGGGGCACGCGGGATTCACTTGTGATGCTTCCTTGAAAACTACAGGGCGAATTTGGATTTTGAAAAAGCAACTGCAGGTTCCTCCGCTGGGGTCGCCTTTGGCGACCTCCGGTCGGAATGACACGGTTCTGGAGAGAACGGGAGAAGTGATTGCAGGGCTGATGGTCCGCCTGCGCCAAGGCTTCGGCGCGACAGCCTTCGCCTTGTGATGCGGGCTTTGTGAATATTGGACGGTTATGTCTGGGGGTGTGCTTAGCCTGCGCGTTGGGCGAAGGCTGGTGGACGCGGAAGGAATCGAACCTTCAACCTGTCGGTTAAGAG
>Ga0105240_10010046_pt1 | contig 13329 bp, 7 predicted proteins | sample KBSC54metaG_FD_80426 | JGI IMG/M metagenome (GOLD analysis project Ga0105240, IMG submission 80426) | Corn rhizosphere microbial communities from Kellogg Biological Station, Michigan, USA - KBS C5-4 metaG | ecosystem: Host-associated > Plants > Roots > Rhizosphere > Soil | place: Michigan, USA... | reverse complement strand
TGCGCAAGCACGGCCATCAGTTTCAGAGGAGCCATAGGCGATATACACTCACGCGCTGTGTGGAACGAACGGCCGGCTGATTGCGCCGCCGGCGACGATTGCGTTGTGCGAGGGGCGTGGCCCGAGGCGCGCGCGGCGTACGAAGAAGCGCTGCGCGAGCGCGAAAGCCCCGAGGCGCTCGAGGGGCTCGGCATGGCGGCATGGTGGCTCGACGTCGCCGACGTGGTGTTCGACGCGCGTGAGCGCGCGTATCGCCTGTACAGCGAGCGCGGCGATCGCCGGTCGGCGGGACGAATCGCCGTATGGCTCGCGTGGGACACGTGGGCGTTCCGCGGCGAACACGCGGTCTCCAACGGCTGGCTGCAGCGCGCCCGCACGCTCCTCTCCGGGCTGCCGGAATGTGCGGAGCAGGCGTGGCTCGAAGTACGCGCCGGCTCCCTGTGCCTGATGGAGGAGGGCGATCCCGACCGCGCGTATTCGCTCGCCGCGGAGGGCATTCGCGTCGCGAAAGCCGCGGGCAGCATCGATCTCGAAATGCTCGGCCTCTCGGTGCAGGGCCTTGCGCTCGTCGCGTCCGGCGCCGTCGCGGAAGGCATGCGGCGCCTCGACGAAGTGAACGCCGCGGTTGTTGCCGGCGAGCTGAAAGATCTCGTCGCGATCGGTTTGTCGTCGTGCTACTTGATCGCGGCGTGCGAGCGCGTGCGCGACTACGAACGCGCCGTGCAGTGGTGCGCGCGGCTGAAGCTGTTCTGCGCGAAGTGGGGGCTGCGTCCGCTGTTTGCCGTCTGCCGGACGCAATATGCGTCCATCTGCATGTGGCGCGGCACCTGGCTCGAAGCCGAGCAGGAGCTCGTCGCGGCAGGCGAGGAGCTCGCGGCCAGCCGGCCGGCCATGAGTTCCGACGCTGTCGTCCGCCTGGCCGAGCTCCGTCGTCGACAGGGCCGCCTCACGGAAGCCGCGTCCCTGTTCGAGCAGGCAGGTGCGCACGGCCTTGCGCTGCTCGGGCGCGCGGAGCTCGCCTTCGATCGCGGCGACACGCGCGCGGCCGTCGAGCACATCGATCGCTATCTTCGCCGCGTGCCGACGCAGAACCGCACCGATCGCGCCGCCGGGCTCGAGCTCCTCGTGCGCGCGCAGGCGGCCGCCGGCAATCTGGACGGCGCGCGCACGGCGCTCGCTGAACTCACGGCGGTTGCGGCGCTTGTCACGACTGCGCCGCTCCTGGCGGCGACGCGCCTCGCGTCGGGCTGGGTCGCCATGGCGTCGGGAAACCCCGACCAGGCGCGGCGGGATTTTGAAGACGCGGTCGATCAGTTCCTGAAGAGCAACGCGCCGTACGAAGTTGCGCGCGCGCGAATCGAGCTTGCCCGCGCGCTCGCCGCCCTGGACCGCGTCGACGACGCGGCCCTCGAGGCGCGGCGGGCCATCGAGGTGCTGACCGAGCTGAAAGCGGCACTCGAAATGTCGCGCGCGCAGACGCTGCTCGGCACGCTCGCGCGGTCCACGACGGACGGCGAAACGCCCGCGCCTCCGCGGAAGGACTCCGGCCTCACCGGCCGCGAGCTCGAAGTGCTGCGTCTGGTCGCCGACGGATTGACCAATCAGGCGATTGCCGAAAAGCTTTTCGTCAGCGACCACACCGTCCATCGTCATCTCGCGAATATCCTCAACAAGCTGAGCGTGTCGTCCCGCGCCGCCGCGGTCGCGCAAGCGGCGAGGCGCGGACTCCTCGCAGGGTAGCGCCGATTCGCTCGGCGAATCGTGGCCCGTACAGGCCATTTTCCGTGCAGCGACAAAATGACCCGCCCGTGCGACGTCTTCGGCCTGCGCGACTCGATACAGTCGCGAATTGTCAGACGGCCGTCGGTGCCGTCACAGGAGGAAATATGAAGACGATCGTATCGGTGCTTACAGCAGCGGCCATACTGGGCGGCGCGTCCTACGTGCGCGCGCAGGATGCCTCGCACCTCATCCAGACGCCGGCGGAAGCGATGTGGGGACAGGCGCCTCCCATGCTTCCGGCGGGCGCGCAGATCGCCGTGCTGTCGGGCGACCCCACGAAAGCGGCGCCCTACACGGTGCGGCTGAAATTCCCCGCGAACTACGCCATTCCGGCGCACTCGCACCCGACGGACGAGAACGTGGTGGTTGTGTCAGGATCGTTGACCTTCGGCATGGGCGACAGGCTGTCGAAAACCGCGGCGGGAAACAAGACAATCGGCGCCGGTGGGTATGCGCTCGCGCCGGCGAGCATGAATCACTACGCCTACGCGGGCGCGTCGGAAACAACCATTGTGCTATTCGGCGTTGGCCCGGTGGAGTTCAAATACGTGAACGCCGCCGACGATCCGCGCAACGCGAAGACTGGAGCAAAGAAATGAACACTGTGATGACCGACCGCGCAACCGCACTGGCTGAGCGTCTCGAGGCCGGCGCGCGGGCGCTCGCCGCATTCGCGCGCACGCTGACGGATGAAGAGTGGCGTCGTCCCGTCAGCCCGACCGACCGTCGAACGATCGGCGTGATCGTCCATCACGTCGCGAGCATCTACCCGCTCGAGATGCAGCTCGCGCAGCAGCTCGCCGGCGGAGCCGCGGTGACCGGCGTGACGTGGGACGTCGTGGCGCAGGTCAATGCCGGCCACGCGAAGGAGAACGCGGGCGCTGCGAAGGAGGCAGCCCTCGAACTGCTCGCGCGCAACAGCGCGGAGGCCGCGGCGGCGATTCGCGCGATGAGCGACGCCGAGCTCGCGCAGGCCGCGCCGATCTCGCTCTACGCCGATGCGCCGCTTACCTGCCAGTTCTTTCTGGAAGATCACCCCGTGCGTCACAGCTACCATCATCTTGCGCGCATCCGACAGGCTGTCGGACGGTAGCGGACTGAATCAAGCCGCCGGGCCGGTGCACGCTGCACTGTCAAGCTCGGCGGCGTTGTTGATCCACGCCGCGGCGACACTGTAGTTTGAACGTGTGCCGCCGGTGCCTTTCGCTCGCCTGTTCGGGCTCGCCGGCCGCGCCGCGGTCGAATCGATTGCACCGCGGCGCACGTTCGAGGACGTGATCCTTCCGCCCGAGACGAGGCGCGCGCTCGACGGCGCGCTCTCGCAGGTCACGCAGCACGATCTGATTTTCAACCAGTGGGGCTTGGCGGAACGTCATCCGACCGGTCGCGCGGTCGCCTTCAACTTCGCCGGCCCGCCGGGCACGGGAAAGACGATCTGCGCCGAAGCGGTCGCGCACTCGCTCGGACGGCGTCTGCTCGTGGTGCGCTATGCGCAGCTCGAATCGCTGTGGATGGGCGAAACACCGAAGAACGTGGCGGCGATTTTCAAGGCGGCGCGCGGCGAAGGGGCGGTGCTGCTGTTCGACGAAGCGGACGCGATCGCGGCGCGGCGATCGACGGCCGTGCACTCGAGCTTCCAGCGCGAATCCAACACCGTGGTCAGCGTGCTGTTGCAGGAGCTCGAATCGTTCGACGGTGTCGTCATCTTTGCGACCAATCTCGCGGCGAATTTCGACCCGGCCTTCGAGCGCCGGATCCGTACGCACGTGCTGTTCGAGATGCCGGGCCCGCTCGAACGCGAACAAATCTGGCGCGTGCAAATGCACCCGTCGCGCACGCCGCTCGCGCCTGATGTAGATTTCACGTCGCTGGCGGAGAAATACGCGGTGAGCGGCGGCGACATACGGAACGCCGTGCTGAAAGCGGCGCTCGCCGCTGCGGCGGAGCCGGGGCGCGACTCCGCGAAACGCATCCATCAACGGCATCTGGAAGCGGGGATTGCCGATGTGGTCGCCGCCCGCGGGGTGATGCGGCAGTCGCTCTTTGCGGGCGACGATGCGATCGCGCGTCCCGTCGATGTCGTCAGCGAATCGCTCGCCGCATCGCGCTTGCTCACGTACGCGCTCGCGCTTGGCGGCGCCGCGCTCCTCATCGCGCTCGTCGCGCTCGTCATGGCCGTAGCCAAGTTGTGATTCGATCGTGCCCATGGAGGCTTCATGAAACTCGCGCTCGCGTTCGCGTTTGCCGTAGCGGCGGCATTCCCCCTGGCCGCGGCGGATCCGGCCGGCTTCAACATGTGGACCGCCGCGCAGCTCAAGTCCCACGACGCCGAATTGTCCACACACGTGGCCGAGGATCATTCCTCGCGTGAAACGCTCGCCGACTACGGCGATCATCGTTTCCGCATGCTGTACCGCGACGCGGACGGCAACCCCGAACAGCACGACGCCATCATCGACATCGTCATGGTGCAGAGCGGCGAAGGGGAGCTGCAGATGGGCGGTACGATGGTCGGTAAGCGCGGCACGACGACGGGTGAGTACGTCGGCACGCGCCTCGACGGCGGCGACCGGCATCGGCTCGCGGCCGGCGACGTCGTCCATATTCCGGCCGGTATTCCGCACGCGTTTCTCGTCGCGAAGGGCAAACACATCACGTACGTGCTGCTGAAAATTCCAGCAAAATAACCTCGCGGCTCTGGCTGCGGCCGCGCTTGCCGCAACGACGGTCAGCGGACTAGAGTAATTTCAGTGACCATTCGCGCATGCGGTGCGGTCGTTGCGATTGCAGCGATGCTCATCGTCCCGCCGCTGCTGCTCGCGCATCCAGCGCAAAACTTCGGCGGACCCAGGCTGGCTCGCGGGTTCGAGCCGCCGCCGTCGAAAGTGTCGGTCGCTCAGGCGGTCCGAGGCCAGATGGCGGCCGCGGCACTCCGCGAGCCAATTCGCATCCAGATCATCGACGCCGATCCCGCTGATTCGCTCCACCGGCTCTCGCCCCGCACGCGATCGCACGCGCGCCGCGGACCGCCGGCCTCGCCGCTCGCCTGACATCACTCGCGGCACAGTCCGGCCCGCGCCGCCGATCCCGTTCGGCGGCGTGCGCGTTTCTTCGAGGCGACGCACATGAATCCTTCAGAGCTGTTTATCAAGCGTCCCGTGACGACGCTCCTCATCATCTTCGGCATCATCGTGTTTGGCGTGATGGCGTACCGTCTGCTGCCCGTCAGCGATCTGCCCACGGTGGATTTTCCGACGATCCAGGTGGGAGCGTCGCTTCCCGGCGCCAGCCCGGAGACCATCGCCTCGTCGATCGCGCTGCCGCTCGAAAAACAATTCGCGAGCATCGCCGGGCTCGACAACATCAACTCCGTCAGCCAGCAGGGAAGCACCAACATCACCCTGCAGTTTGATTTGAGCCGGAACATCGACGCCGCCGCGCAGGACGTGCAGGCCATGATCGCGAAAGCCGCGCGCCAGCTGCCTCCGCAGATGCCGTCGCCGCCGTCGTACCAGAAAGTGAATCCCGCCGATCAGCCGGTCATGTTCCTGGTCCTGCGATCGCAGACGCTGATGCCGTCCGCGGTGACGGAATACGCGGAAACAACGCTCGCCCAGCGCATCTCGATGGTCGAGGGCGTGGCGCAGGTGCAGATTTACGGCGCCGCCCGCTACGCGGTTCGCGTTGACGTGAACCCGCGGCAGCTCGCGGGGTACGGCATCGGGATGGACGAAGTGAGCGCCGCCGTGTCGAACGCGAACGCGAACTTGCCGACAGGCACTGTATACGGCGCGGACAAGACCTTCGTCGTGCTCGCCAACGGCAAGCTGCTTCACGCGCAGCAATACGCCGAGGCGATCATCGCCTACCGCAACGGCCGTCCCGTGCATCTGGACGAGGTTGCGCACGTCTACGACGGCGTCGAGAACGACAAGTCGGTCGCCTGGTACAACGGCGAGCGCGCGATCTTCCTGTCGATCCTCAAGCAGCCGGGGACCAACGTCGTGCAGGTCGTCGACGCGATCCGCGCGCTGCTGCCGACGCTGCGCCAGCAGCTGCCGGCGGGCATCACGCTCGACGTGCGAAGCGACCGCGCCGGTCCGATCCGCGAGTCGGTGCGGGACGTGAAGTTCACGCTCATGTTGACGGTCGTGCTCGTCGTGCTCGTGATCTTTCTCTTCCTGCGGAATATCTCGGCGACGCTCATTCCGAGCCTCGCGCTTCCCGGCTCGATCGTCGCGACGTTTGCCGCGATGTATCTCCTCGACTACAGCCTGGACAACCTCTCGCTGATGGCGCTCACACTGTCGGTGGGCTTTGTCGTGGACGACGCGATCGTGATGCTCGAGAACATCGTCCGGCACATGGAAATGGGGAAGCCGGCGATGCAGGCGGCGCTCGACGCGTCGAAGGAGATCTCGTTCACGATCCTGTCGATGACGCTGTCGCTCACCGCCGTGTTCATCCCGGTGCTGTTCATGGGCGGCATCGTCGGACGGCTGCTGCATGAATTCTCGGTCACGATCGCGGTGGCGATTCTCGTCTCCGGATTCGTGTCGATCAGCCTGACGCCGATGCTGTCCAGCCGTTTTCTCAGGCCGCCGAACGCGACGCGCCACGGCGCCGCGTACAACGCGATCGAGCGCGCGTTCGACTCGCTGCTGGCCGTCTACGATCGCACGCTCTCGCTCGCGTTGAGGTTTCGACCGATTACGATGGCGATCTCGCTGGTGCTGCTCGCGGCGACGGTCTATCTGTTCATGATCATCCCGAAGGGATTCCTGCCGAGCGAAGATCAGGGACGGTTTTCGGTCAGCGTCGAAGCGATCCAGGGGATCGGCTTCGACGACATGGTGCGCCACCAGCAGGAAGTCGCCGACGTCGTGCAGCAGGAGCCGAGCGTGCTCGGCTTCACGAGCACAGTGGGCGGCGGACCGGGCGGCGGCGCTGTCAACGGCGGACGGCTGAACGCCGATCTGAAGCCGCGCTCCGAGCGTACCGAATCGGTGGACGAGGTGATCGCGCGGCTGCGGCCGAAGTTCGCGCAAATCCCCGGCGTGCGCGTGTATATGACCAACCCGCCGCCGATCAACCTGGGCGGGACCGGCGGTGCGCGCAGCCTCTATCAGTTCACGCTGCAGGACAGCGACACCGCGGAGCTGTACTCGTCGGAGCCGGCCTTCGAAGACAAAATGCGGAATCTGTCGACGATCGATGATGTGAGCAGCGACCTGCAGCTGAACAACCCCCAGATCCAGGTGCAAATGGATCGCGACAAGATCGCAGCGCTCGGATTGAACGTGACGCAGGTGGAATCGGCGCTCTACAACGCGTACGGCACGCGGCAGGTCTCGCAGATTTACGCGCCGAACAACGAGTACCAGGTCATCCTGCAGGTGGCGCCGGAGTTTCAGAAGGATCCGACCTCGCTGCATCTGCTCTACGTGCGCTCCAGTACGGGCGCGCTCGTGCCGCTCGACACGGTCGCGCGCGTCAAGACGGACGTGGGCGCGCAGGCGGTGAGCCACTCGGGCCAGCTGCCCGCGGTGACGATCTCGTTCAACCTACGGCCCGGCGTCGCGCTGGGCGACGCCGTGACGCAGATCCAGCAGCTTGCCGCCACGACGCTGCCGTCGACGGTCGCGACGAAGTTTCAGGGCACGGCGCAGGCGTTCGAAGATTCGCTCCAGGGGCTCGGTCTCATCCTCCTCATGGCGATCGTCGTGATCTACATCGTGCTCGGCATTCTTTACGAGAGCTTCACGCATCCGCTGACGATTCTCTCCGGCCTCCCCGCGGCGGGCTTTGGCGCGCTGTTGACGCTGCTGATCTTCCACTTGGAGTTGAGCCTCTACGCGTTTGTCGGCGTCATCATGCTCGTCGGGCTCGTCAAGAAGAACGGCATCATGATGGTCGACTTCGCCGTGGAAGCCGAGAAGGGCGGCCGCTCCCCGGTCGAGGCGATCCACGAGGCGTGCATGGTACGGTTCCGGCCGATCATGATGACGACGGTGGCGGCGCTCGTCGGGACGCTGCCGATCGCGCTCGGCTGGGGCGCAGGCGCCGAGGCGCGCCGGCCGCTTGGTCTCGCCGTCGTCGGCGGTCTTGTCGTGTCCCAGATGCTGACGCTGTACATCACGCCCGTGTACTACGTCTACATCGACAACCTGCGCCAGTTCTTCGAGCGGCGGCCGCGTCGTTCCGGCGACGCCGTGCGCCCCGCGCTCGAGCATCAGCATGGGCACTAGTAGGGCGGACCTTTAGGTCCGCCGGGCCTAACCTTTAGGTCCGCCGGGCCTGAAGGTCCGGGCTACGTTCGCGCTACAACGTGCTAATGTACGAATTCCGTAACTTTCGAGGTTTCCATGCGACGCCTGTTGTGTCTCGGCGTTTCCGTGTTCGCGCTCGGCCTCTGCGCGCCGTGGAGGCCTGCGCCGGCCGCCGCTGATGTCACGTTCACCAAAGACATCGCTCCGATCCTGAACGCGAAGTGCGTCCAATGCCATCGCCCCGGCGAAGTCGCGCCGATGCCGCTTCGCACGTACGACGAGGCACGACCGTATGCACGCGCAATCAGAGATAAAGTGGCGTCGCGGCAGATGCCGCCGTGGTTCGCCGATCGCGCCGTCGGATCGTTCTCGAACGATCCGAGCCTGACCGACAAAGAGATCGCCACGATCGCCGCGTGGGCCGACAACGGCGCGCCGCAGGGAAATCCCGCCGACGCGCCGAAGCCGCCGTCGTTCACCGACGGCTGGCAGCTCGGCGAGCCCGACTACATCCTCGAGCTGCCGGAGGTCCACATTCCAGCGACGGGGCGCGATTACTTTCCGACGCCGAACCTGACGCTCGACATCAACGAAGACCACTGGGTACGCGCGATTGAAGTGCGTCCGAGCAACCGCGAGGTCACGCATCATACGGTGATCTTCGCGGCGGGAAATCCGATGAGCCTCATGATGGGAGGCCAGGACGGTTTCTTCGACGTCCTCGCGGTATGGGCCGTGGGCACGGCGCCGACGCAGTATCCCGAGGGCACCGGCCGCTGGATTCACAAAGGCGAGATGCTCCGGACGAACCTGCACTATCACCCGAACGGCACGCCGCAGGTCGATCGCACGCGCGTCGGATTTTATTTCGGCAAAGGCGAGCTGAAGAAGGAAGTCGTCGCCGGCCTCACGGGCGCCGTCGGATTCCAGATTCCGCCGCAGGCGACGAATCAGGAAGTGCACAGCGTCTACGTGGTGGATCAGGACATCGATGTCGTGTCCCTCTTTCCTCACATGCACCTGCGCGGCAAGGACATGACGATCACGGCGAACTATCCCGACGGCCGCCGCGAGCCGCTCCTCGTCGTCCCGCAGTACGTCTTCAACTGGCAGCTGTTCTACTACCCGAAGACGAAGCTGCGCCTGCCGCGGGCGACGCGCATCGAGGTCGTCGCGCACTACGACAACTCGAGCGGCAACAAGCACAATCCCGATCCGACGCGCACCGTGCACTTCGGCGAAACGTCGAACGACGAGATGATGTTCGGCATGTTCGAGTTCACCGCCCCCGACGGCGTGAGCCCGAAGAAGCCGACCGAGCGATCGCGCCTGTCCGCGCTCGTCGATTCATTCCCGAAGGACACGGCGTTCTCCTGCGATCTGGCGTTCGGCCCGCAGCCGACGACCCTCGTGCTGCACATGCCGCGCACGGGCGATGTGGGGCACTGGTACATTCCCGAGCCGCTGGGAAATTTCAATCCGATGGAGATCCAGCAGGTGAAGTGGGACGGAAACCGCTTCTCGTTCGTCAGCCTGATGCTCGCCGGCGGCCGCACCGCTCGCGGGTACTACGACGTCACCGGCACGCTCGAGGCCGACGGCGCGATCCACGGCGTCATGACGCGCCGCGGCGCCGGCGCCAATCCTGCGCCGCCGCTGCAGCCGGGACAGCTCGCGTCCTATGAGTTCAGCGGCAGCAGACAGGTGGGAAATTAGGAATTTGGTAATTTGGTAATTTAGTAATTTAGTAATTTAGTAATTTTTCGACCGTTCAGCGTCGCGCTCGCGGTCGCGATCGTCGTCGCGCCGCGCTGCTCTACAACAAGGCGCACGACGCCGAAGACTTCCCTATTCCCTATTCCCTATTCCCTATTCCCTATTCCCTATTCCCTAATCCCTAATCCCTGATCCCTGATCTCGTTTCTCTTATACTGCCCCCATGAGTCATATGACCGTTTTCTCGAAGCGCCGCGCATTCGGCGCGATCGTCGCGGCTGCGGTCCCGTTGTCAATCGCCCTCGTCCCGATGGCGAAGCCCGAGGACGTCGGCATGTCGTCCGAACGGATGCCGCGCATCACGCAGGTGATGCAGAACTACATCGACGCGCACCAGGTGACGGGCGCCGTGTCGATCGTCGCGCGGCGCGGCAAGGTGGCGTATTTCGAAGCCGCCGGCCTCATGGATCTCGAGCACAAGACGCCGATGCGCAAGGACGCGATCTTCCGCATGGCGTCGATGTCGAAGCCGGTGACCGGCGTCGCCATCATGATGCTCGTCGAGGAAGGGAAGGTCCGGCTCACCGATCCGGTGTCGCGCTTCATTCCTGAATTCAAGAACCTGAAAGTTGCCGTCCCAAAGGCGGGATCGCCGGAAGCCGCGCGCGGGCGCGCAGCGCGCACGTATCAGCAGGGCAGCGGCACCGAACCGTCCGCGCCGCGGGCGGCAGGCGCGACAGGACGCGGACGCGGCGCGCCACCGCCTGAATTCGACGAAGTGCCGGCCATCCGCGAAATCACCGTGCGCGATCTGCTCACGCACACCTCGGGCCTCGAAAGCAGCGGCCTCGGCAACCGCGAAGCGTCGCGCCGCGCGCCGCGCCGCGGAACCGACAACCTCGCCGGATACGTTCCGACGCTCGCACGCGGGCCGCTCGACTTCCAGCCTGGCACGCAGTGGAGCTACAGCCTCCTCTCCGGAATGGAAACGCTCGGCCGCATCGTCGAGATTGCCTCGGGCCAGACCTTCGACGTCTTTCTCAAGCAGCGCCTCTTCGATCCGCTGGGCATGAAAGACACCGGCTTCGTCGTTCCCGACGACAAGCTGCCGCGTCTCGTGACGCTCTATCAGCGCACCGAGGGCGGCGGCTTCGCGAAAGAAGAGACCCCCGACTGGCTGAACACGAAAACGCTCTTCTCCGGCGGCGGGGGATTGTATTCGACGGCGGAAGACTATCTGCAGTTCGCGGAGATGCTCGTGAACAACGGCGAACTGAACGGCAAGCGGTTTCTCAGCCCGCGCACGATCGATCTGATGGCGACCAATCACGTCGGCGATCTGTACAGCGCCGGCGGGCGGAAGGGCATGGGGTGGGGGCTGAGCGTCGAGGTCGTCATGGATCCGATTGTCGCGAACCGCCGCACATCCGCCGGCAGCTTCGGATGGGACGGCGCATTCGGCACGCACTTCTGGGTCGATCGCAAAGAGAAGCTCGCGGCCGTGATGCTGATCAACGAAACCGCCGGACAGATGACGCGCGATTTCGAGAACGCCGTCATGCAGGCGGTTATCGACTGACGCTTCAATCGATGCCAGCGCGATCGGCAGCGCTTCATCCAGGGGCGGTAGACCTCACCCATGCCGCCCGCGCCAAGCAGCGCGACGATTTCATACGGACCGAAGCGTGAGCCGATGTCTAATGGCATGGTTAATCAGCGGCGAACGGGCACACGCGCTTTCAATTCCTCGAACCAGTTCAGCACGACCTCGATTTGAGGCGCAGCGGAGCCGCCAGCCGCTGTGCCGGCGTTTGTGACGCCGACGAAATGCTTGCCGTCGGGCATGATGTCGAAATTCACTTCGAACTGAGGTCCGCGCTGGAGCATGGTACGAGGCACGGGCGACGGGTTTCCTACCACGAACGCAGGTTTCGTCGACACGCTGACGACCGCAATCTGGCTTGGAGCGGGACTGTAGAACAGCTCTTTGCCGTCCCGCGACCATACCGGCTGATTGCCCGTGCCTTTGGTGATTGGGTACGTTGCGCCGGTCGGCGGAAATGGCTGGACGAAGAGCGATCCGCTGCCCATGCCTTGAGCCGCGGCTGTGTAGACGAACCACTTGCCGTCGGGCGAGAAGGATGCCTGTGGTGGAAAGACCGATGACTCGACGCCGCCAAGCGGTGTGAGCCTCTTGTCCGTCGTGTTGAGCGCCGCGAGTATGAACGATGAAGCGGAGACCTTGCCAACATTCACGAGGAGCGTCTGCCCGTACCAGGACTCGGGTACGTGCGACGCGCCCTTTTCCGGCCTCGTCAGACGCTCGGCAGCGGCGGAGCCGTCCGCGCGCTGCGACCACACGGCGAGATCCCCTTCACGATCGGATTGAAACGCGACGTGCTGCGAGTCGGGAGCCCAGACAGGATCACGATTGCGGCCGCTCAACGTCAGCCGTCGCAGGGCTGACGCGCCGGACAAGTCGTAGATCCAGATGCTGGCTTCCTTGCCGTCGTCGCTGTCGACGGCAATCGTCTTGCCGTCCGGCGACACGCGTGGAAAGTTGTAGTTTCCTGGAGGCAATTTCAACGGCCGCGACACGCCACTTCGATCGAACAGCGCGATGTCGAATTGCGCGCCGGACATCGCGACCGGTCCTGGTGTGAATACAAGCGTTCCGGACGGAGAAACTGCGAGGTGGGCCGTGCTGGTGCCGCCCCCTTGTGAGCGACGGACACCTTCGATGACCGGGACGGGTCCTGCCGTCACTGCCACGCGGGTCAGATCGAATGGCACCGCGAGGATGACGCCCGCAAGTGCGTAGAGGAGATGACCGGTCGGGACGTAACGCGCGTCGCTGCCGCCTTCGATGAGCGTCCTGCGTTCGCCCGACTTCAACGACTGCACGACGATCTGCGCGGTGTCCCAGCCTTCGACCGTGGCTGCGGTTGCTCTCGTAAACAGCAACCATTCGCCGCCCGGCAGCAGCTGCGGCGCAGCGAGGATGTCGTCCTTGCTCGCGGCGACGACCTCCGCCTGCGCTCCGCTGGCCGCGACACGCAGGATGCCTTTGCCGGCCTGACCGAAAAAAATGCCGCTTGCGTCCCAGCTGGCGCCGAGGAACGGTAGCGCCGCGGGGCACACGGTCACGGCCGCGCCGCCCCTCAGGCCTATTCGTTTTATTGCGTTCTCCGGTTGCGAAAAATACGCAATCGATTGACCGTCAGGAGAAAACACAGGGGAGACAGGCGACGGCAGTTGAAAAGTGCCAGGAATCGGCCGCGACTCGGCCTCTGACAACGACCGGATATACAGCTGCCCGCCGGCGACGTACACGATCTTCGTGCCGTCTGGCGACACGGCAAGGCTCTGCGAGTTGTTGGCCGAGAACTGCAGGCCCTCGCCCAATGGGATGGCGAAGCGCGTGACCGGCGGTGTCGCTACAGGCGTTGGTTTCAGCGACCACGCGAGGGCGCCGACAACAATGCCTCCGACGACGGCGGCCGAAGCGAGTGGCAGTGCGCGTAAGCGCCGTCGGCCTGACGCGCCGGATTGAATTGGAGCG
>Ga0105240_10010045_pt1 | contig 13330 bp, 13 predicted proteins | sample KBSC54metaG_FD_80426 | JGI IMG/M metagenome (GOLD analysis project Ga0105240, IMG submission 80426) | Corn rhizosphere microbial communities from Kellogg Biological Station, Michigan, USA - KBS C5-4 metaG | ecosystem: Host-associated > Plants > Roots > Rhizosphere > Soil | place: Michigan, USA... | reverse complement strand
TCGCGGCCCTCGAAGATGATTTGTCCCGCCGCGATGCGGCCCGGCGGCATCGCGATCAGCTTGAGGATCGACATCGCGGTGACGGTCTTGCCACAGCCGGATTCGCCGACCACGCACAGCGTCTGGCCCTTTTCGATGGAGAGATTGACGCCGTCGACGGCCTGAAGGATTCCGTCGTCGGTCGTGAAGTGGGTCTTGAGACCCTTGATTTCGAGCAGCGGCGCCATTCAGATCACCCGCCGTGCGTCGAGCGCGTCGCGCAAGCCGTCGCCGATGAAGTTGATCGCGACGACGGCGATGAAGATCGCCCCGCCCGGGAAGATGGCCCAGTGCGCGGCGATGTCGAGATAGTCCTTGGCGTCGTAGAGCAGGCGGCCCCAGGTGGGAGTATCCGGCGGAAAGCCGAGGCCGAGAAACGACAGCGTCGATTCCGCGATGATCGCCGCGGCAACATCGATGGTGCCGGCGATGATCACGGGGCCGACCGCGTTGGGCAGGATGTGCCGCACCACCTGCCGCACCGGACTGGCGCCGAGCGCGCGGGCGGCCTCGACGAATTCCTTCTCGCGTAACGAGAGAAACTGAGCGCGCACGAGCCGCGCGACCGGCATCCAGCGCAGCCCGCCGATCACAAGCACGATCAGAATGAAGATGCCGCCCTCCGGACCGAACGCGGCCTTGAGCCCATCGCGGAACAGGTAGATCAGCAGCAGCAGCAGAGGCAGTTGCGGCAGCGAGAGAAACAGGTCGGTGAGCCACATCAGCGCGTGCCCGAGCGCGCCGCGCGACATGCCGGCCAGCGCGCCGATCAGCGTGCCGACGATTACCGACACCGCCATCGCCGCAAGACCGACCGCGAGCGAGATGCGTCCGCCATAGATCATGCGGGCGAGAATATCCTGGCCGAGATCGTCGGTGCCGAAGGGGTGGGCGAGCGAGGGGCCTTCGAGCCGCGCGGTGAAATCGATTTCGTTGATCGGGATACGCCAGACGAAGGGGCCGAAGATCACCGCCGCAGCCAGCACCAGAAGCAGCACCGCACTGATCACGGCGAGCTTGTGGCGGCGATAGCGCCGCCAGGTCTCGCGCCAGGGCGAGTAGCCGCGCCGCTCAACGGAGCGAGATGCGAGGGTCAAGCCAGCCATAAAGCACATCCGCGATCAGATTGAAGAACACGACAAGACAGGCGAAGACGAAGGTCACGGCCATCACGACCGGCGTGTCGTTGGAGAGGATGGAAGAAATCAGCAGTGAGCCGATGCCGGGAATACGAAAAATCTGCTCGGTGACGATGGCGCCGCCGAACACGGCCGGCATCTGCAGCGCGATCAGGGTGACCACCGGAATCATCGCGTTGCGCATCACGTGCTTGACGATCACCCTGGTCTGACCGAGCCCCTTGGCGCGCGCGGTGGTGACGTAGTCGAGCCGGATCACGTCCAGCATCGCCGAGCGCACGAACCGCGTCATGGAAGCCGCCTGGAACAGGCCGAGCACCATCACCGGCATGATGGCCTGCCGGAGCTGTTCCAGCGCCCAGTGGATGCCAGTGCCCTTGACGTCGGTCGTATAGACAAAGGGCAGCCAGTCCAGCTTGACCGAAAACACCAGGATGAACAGCAGCCCGGTGAAAAAGGTCGGCAGCGAAAAGCCGATGAAGGCGAGCGTGTTGGCGATCTGGTCGAAGATCGAATAGGGCTTGGTGGCGGCATAGACGCCGACCGGGATCGCAACGCTGAGTGCCAGCAGTTGCGCCGAGCCGATCACATAGAGCGTGGTCGGCAGCCGTTGCAGGATTAGCGAGTCCACGTTCATCCGGCTGACAAAGGAAAAGCCCCAGTCGCCATGCGCCATCGCCACCAGCCAGTGCAGATAGCGCAGATAGATCGGGTCATCGAGGCCGAAGCTGGCCCGAAGTGCCGCGGCTACTTCGGGCGGCACGTTCGGATTGGTCGACAGTTCTCCAAAGGGATCGCCGGGCGCCAGCGCGAGCACGGTATACAGAACCAGCGAGATGCCGAGCAGGCTCGGCACGGCGATCAGGAGGCGACGCAGGACATACTGGCCCATGAGGGAGTGATCCCCTTGCCCTTCGACGCTATCCCGTCGCCTCCCGATACCAGTCCTGCAGGTTGTCGAGGTCGTTGGCCCAGCCGCTCATCACCGGGCGCATCGAATTGGAGGAGGCGCCGACCTTGATGCGGTGCATCACGGGAATCATGACGGTGTCCTGCCACATCAGGTCGTTGCACTTGATGTAGAGCGCCGCGCGCTTGACCGGGTCGATTTCGTTTTCCGCCGCATCGACCGCCGCGTCGTAATCCTTGTTGACCCAGCGCGGGAAATTCTGGCCCTGCCACTTGTTCTCCTTGGTGGCCACGTAGCGAGAATGATAGCGGCGCATCTGCAAGGCAGGGTCGGGCTGGGTCATCGGGATCTGGAACATCTCGATGTCGGCGTAGAACTTGGAATAGGTATCGGTGTTGGCGACGTCGGAAGAGAAGAACACCGAGGCGACGACCGATTTCAGTTCGACGTCGATCCCGGCCTTCTGGCAAGCCTGCTTGACGATGGCCTGGGTCTTCTGGCGCGGCCCGTTGGTCGAGGTCTGGTAGAGCAGCTTCAGCTTCTTGCCGTCCTTCTCGCGGATGCCGTCCGCGCCCGGCTTCCATCCGGCCTCGTCCAGAAGCTTGCCGGCCTTCTCGACGCTGAATTCCCACGATGTGTTCTTGGAGACGAACGGCGCCGGGCCGTTGAGGTAGTTGGCGGTGGTGCGTCCGGCACGGCCGTAAATCACCTTCTGAACGGCGTCGCGGTCAACCAGCAGCGACAGCGCCTTGCGCACCTTCGGATCGGACAGGATCGGATGCTTGGTCTTCATCGACGAGCGTTCGCCGTCCACCTCGGTGTTGGGATCGGTGAAGTTGACAGCGATGAACTCGATGTCCCCGCCGACCGCATAGATGGTCTTGCCCTTGCCGCCCTTTTCGAGACGCAGCAGCACCTCGTCTTCCACCTGCATGTTCCAGGCGTAGTCATATTCGCCGGTCTGGATGATGGCGCGCGCCGCCGAGACGGCATCGCCGCCGCCCTTCAGTTCGATCGTGTCGAAGTAGGGCCGGTTGGCCATGTGATAGTCGGGGTTGATCTCGCCGCGGATCAGGTCGCCCGGTTTGAACTCGACGAACTTGTAAGGGCCGGTGCCGACCGGTTTGAGATTGTTCGGGGCCTCGCGGGACTTGGCGCCCTTATAGTCCGCGAACAGATGTTTTGGGATGATGCAGCCGTAGCCGCCGACAAACGCATTGGCCCAGAACGGGGTCGGGGTCTTGAACAGGATGCGGACAGTGAGGTCATCGATTTTTTCGACCGTGGCATCGCCGTAAGAGCCGGTGCTTACCGCGGCGGTAGCCTTGTCGGTGGCGTATTCCCAGTTGAACACCACGTCGTCGGCGGTGAACGGCTTGCCGTCATGCCATTTGACGCCGGGCTTGAGTTTCCAGGTCACCGACTTGGCGTCGGCGGCGAGGCCGCCGTTCTGGATCGAAGGAATTTCGGCGGCCAGGATCGGATTAAGATGGCCCTCGACATCCCAACTCGCCAGCGGTTCGTAGAAGATGCGCGACGCGTCCTGGTCCTTGGTGCCGGTGGCAAAATGCGGATTGAGCAGGGTCGGCCCCTGCCACCACAACAGTTTGAGCGGGCCGCCGCCGCCACGCTTGGTCGGCGGGTACGCCGTGGAGGTCTGGGCCATGGCGACGCCGCCGATGGCGAGAATTTGGGTGGCCATGGGGGCTGTGAGGCCAAGCGCGATCATGCGCTGAATGAAGCCGCGGCGATCCATGCGGCCGTCCTTCACCTCGTCGATCATGGTACGCAGTTCGTTATCCAGCATGGTTCCCCTCGTCCGGTTCGCGCCTCGCCGCGGCGCGCCGCGGAGGGCGCGCCGGGTATGCCTTTGGCAGATGGCAATAGATGGCACACCAAATGCCTCGAACGTCAACGTCTGGCCTGTGACAATCCGGATCAGGCACGTGGATTTTGATGACCGCTTGGGCAAACGGACGCTGCGGCGCACACCGCTTCGGCAATCCGCCTGTATCCCGGGGCCAAACGTGTTCCGGGCTGCAAAAAATTTGTTCGCCGGGTTCCTGGACGAAATCAGCCCAGCGACATGTCGAGCGGCGGCGCCACGCTGTCCGGCATCGGGCAGACATAGGGCGTGCGCGCGGTGCGCTTTTTCAAGTCAGCCTTGGCCGCGACAATCAGGTCAGGCTCGGTCAGCGCCTTGATGCCAAGCCCGGCCATCGCCTTGGCGGCTTGCACCATCGCCTTGTGGGCGTGCGGGCTCTTGCCTTGCGCCACCACCTGCCAGGTGTGCAAGGGGGTGCCGATCGCGATCGTCGGGGCATGGACCTGCACGGTCGGAACCACCCAGCTCACGTCGCCCACATCGGTCGAGCCGATCTGCGGATTGCGCTTGGCGTCCATCGGAACCAGGAAATCGGCCAGCGGCCGGTCGGTGGGGTCCATGCCGATCGTATAGTAGACGCTGGCGATGTCCTTGTCTGACAGCGTCGACTGGATCTTGGCGGCAAAATCCTTGTCGGCTTCGTCGAAATGCGGCGGCCCGAGTTCCTGCATGACGCCATGCAGGGCTTCTTCGAGCGGGGTGTTGAACAGAATGTTGGAGACGGCGGAAATGATCCGCATCTCGACTTGGGTTTCGGTCATCAGCGCCGCGCCCTGTGCGACCTTGTGGACGCGCGCCACCAGTTCGTTCATGCCGGGCAGGTCGCGGGCGCGGATCGAGTAGCGCACGCGGGCGTGAGCCTGCACCACGTTGGGGGCAATGCCGCCGGTATCGAGCACCGCGTAATGGATGCGGGCGTCGCTCGGCATGTGCTCGCGCATGTAGTTGACGCCGACACTCATCAGTTCCACCGCGTCGAGCGCGCTGCGGCCGAGGTGCGGCGAAGCCGCGGCGTGCGAGGTGCGGCCGGTGAAGATGAAGTCGGCGCGGGTATTGGCGAGCGACGGCGTTACCACGACTTCCCAGAAGCTGGACGGGTGCCAGGTGATGGCAATGTCGGCGTCCTCGAAAGCTCCGGAGCGCACCATGAAGGCTTTCGCGGCACCGCCTTCTTCCGCGGGGCAGCCGTAATAGCGCACGCGGCCGGGTAGCTTGTTGGCGGCGAGCCAGTCTTTTACGGCGGTGGCAGCAAGCAAGGCGGCGGAGCCAAGCAGATTGTGACCGCAGCCATGGCCATGGCCGCCGGCTTCGATCGGGCGATGTTCGGCCAGGCCGGCTTCCTGGCTGAGGCCCGGCAGCGCGTCGTATTCGCCGAGGAACGCGATGACGGGACCGCCTTCGCCCGCTTCGCCCATCAAGGCGGTGGGAATGCCGGCGACGTTCTCGGTGATGCGAAAGCCCTGATGGCGCAGCTCGGCCAGATGCTCGGCCGACGAGCGCGCTTCAGTGTAACACACCTCCGGCATCGCCCAGACCCGGTCGGCAAGGGCGACGAAGCGCGGCTTGATGGTGTCGACGCCACGCCAGATATCACTGCGGTTATCCATCGTCTGATCCCGATCTTGAATTTCGATGTGAGGATTGGAATTGATATCAGCTTCGCCGGATCGCGCCTAGCGCCCGCGGCGGCATCAGCCATGCGGCTTTGTTCAACTCTCGCTGATGTTTCTACACCCGCGGCCGCAGCGACCGTTGCATGTCCATCGTATAGGTGTAGCGGCCTTCGGGATGGGTGGTGACGGTGACCTCGAACAGTTCCTCGCGCTTGCCGTAATAACGCCGCACCATGGTCAGCGCCGGCGATCCCGGCTTGACCTTGAGCGGCTTGGCCAGCCTCGAGGGCATGCCGCGCGCGAACACTTCGAGCTGGGCGTATTCGATGGTCTCGCCGTACATCTTGGCGATCTGCTCATGCACCGGCGTCCGGCCGTGGTCCTTGCGGTCGACGACGCCGGAAAATTTCCGCAGGACGTAGATTTCGGTCCAGCCGAGCGGGGCTGCAAACTCGTCGGAACGGCGGACCGCCTCGATCAGGAACCAGTGCTTGCCGGGTTCGCATTTCAGCAGCGCTGCGAGCTTGCGGTCGGCGACGATTTCGCTCGAGCGCACCACCTGACGATAGGTCTCGTTGGAATAGCGCAGCCATTCGGTCAGCGACTTGACGCTGTGGGTGAACAGCACCGGCGGCTCGGCGGCGATGACGACGGAGCCGAGGCCGGCGCGGCGAACGATCAGGCCCTGTTCGGTGATGATGCGCAGCGCCTCGCGCACGGTCTGCCGGCTCGCCGCATGGCGCGCCATCAAGTCGGTCTCGGTCGGCAAGAGGTCGCCGACCGGATACTTGCCGAGCCGGATGGCCTTCTGCAGTTCGGCCGCGATGTCGCGGTAGCGCGTGGTCTTACGCGTTTCCTTCTTGCGGACTTCCTTCTTATTGGCCATCGCAGCGCACCGGTTGGCCCGATTTCATCGAGGCGAGGGCGGCCTCGAACGCCGCGAGCGTCGCCAGCACGTCCGCTTCCGGGACCGGATACGGCCGCCTGCCTTCGACGGCGTCCGCGAACGCGTCGAGTTCGGCGCGCAGCACATCTGTTGTCGGAAGGGTGTGTCGCATCGGCTTGCTGCCAGACACCCGCCTGATCAAGGTCGTTTCATCCAGCACCTCGGCAGACCCCTTGGTTCCGAACACATGCACCCGCCAGAAAAACGGCGTCGCCCGGATCGTCGACAGCGTCCCGGTGACGCCGTTGACAAAATCCATCATCAGCATGGCGGTGTCCAGCGGCGGCGGGCCTGCGTCCCGTGAATGCAGTTGTGCCGAGATCTGCCGCACCGGCCCGAGCATGCTGACAAAGGCGTCCAGCACGTGAAGGCCCGCGCCGGTCAGGCCGCCGCCCGGCGATTCGGCTTCGGACAAGCGCCAGCCCGCGGTGATGCTTTGCGAATTCTCGTTGCTGTTGTGGCCTTCGACGTGCAGGAGTGTGCCGAGCTCGCCCTTGGCGACGATGTCGCGCAACGCGCGCAACGACGGCCAGAAGCGTCGGTTGTGTCCGACCGCCAAAAGCACACCGGCGTTGCGGCAGGCGTCGAACATCCGCGCGGCGTCGGCGCGATGCAGCGCCAGCGGCTTTTCGCAGAACACCTGCCTGCGGGCCTCGGCACAGGCGATCACCTGCGCCGGATGCAGCGAATGCGGCGTCGCCAGCAGCACCGCCGTGATCGCGGGATCGGCAAGGACGGCATCGAGGTTGGGAGCAAGATCGAGCTGATGCCGGTTGCAGAACTCCCGCGCGCCATCGACGTCGGGTTCGGCGGCGCGGACGATCTTCAGCCTGTCGTGGCCGCTGGCGGCTTCCACGATATTGCGGCCCCAGCGGCCGAGTCCGACGATGGCGGCTGAAATCATCGGGCAACCTCTGATGCAGGCCGCTGCCGGATCGCTTCGATGACGGCGGCGCTGTCGCTATCAGGTCCTTCGAGCGCGATGGCCGCGCGCAGCAGATCGGCCTGGGCCTCGGTCATGGCGAGATGCAAGCCTTGTTGCCGGGCTTCGTGCAGGATCAACTCGGCGTCCTTGAGGGTTTGCGCGATATGCGATTGCGGCCGAAAATCCCGGCCCAGCATTTTCTCACCTTTGGTGTCCATCACCCGGGAATAAGCCGCGGACTGCTGCGCGGCGGCCAGGAAAGCCCGCCCATCCAGCCCCAGCCGTTCCGCAAACACAATGCCTTCGGCCAGCGCCGCCCGGTTATTCTGCAGGATCAGATTGATCGCAAGCTTGGTCCGGTTGGCGTCGCCGATGTTGCCGACGCGCGTACGGCGCGGGCAGAGCACATCCAGCAGCGCGTCGAGCGCCTCGATCGCACCGGGTTCGCCAGCGACCAGCGCGGTGGCGGTGCCGTCCTTGACCTCGGCGCTGGTGCCGGATATCGGCGCCTCGATAAAGGTGAAGCCGGCGTTTGCGGCGCGCGCCGCGATCCGCTCGATTTCGCCGGGCGCGCAGGTCGTCGTGCAGATCAGGGCCGGGCGAGCAGCATTGTTCGCGAGTTCGGCGAGCACTGCCTCGACCTGCGGACCGTCATAGACAGCGATGACGATCGATTGCGTTTGGCCGGCGAGTTCGCTGCTCGAGGCCGCGATGTTGCCGCTGGCGTTCCTGAACGGGTCGCATCGGTTCAGATTGATATCGAAGCCGGTCACGGCCAATCCTGCGCCGACGAGGCGCTCTGCCAGCGCAGTGCCCATCAGGCCGAGCCCGATGATTCCGATCCGCGTATCCCGCGGCATCTATTTCGCTTCGATGCCGGCGGCCTTGGCAGCCTCGGTCCAGCGCGTGATCTCGCTGTTGACGAAGGCGCCGAACTCGGCCGGCGGCATCGTCGACACGATCATGCCGAGACTTGCGAGCCTGTCGCGGTTCGCGGGCGCTGACAGGACCTTTTCGCTCGCGGCATAGAGCTTGTTGACGATGGGGGCCGGCGTATTGGCGGGCGCCAGCAGCCCGTACCAGATGGTGGCCTCGAAGCCCGGCATGGCGTCGGCGAGCGGAGGCAGGTCCGGCGTCAACTCGTTTCGTTTCGGCGAGGTCACCCCGATGCCCCGCAGCATGCCGCCCTGCATCTGCGGGATTGCCACCGAGAAATCGGCAAAGGCGAGGTCGATCACGCCGCCAATCACGTCGGTGACGGCCAGCGGCACGCCGCGATAGGCCGCCGAGACGATCGATATCCCGCCACGGCTCTGCAGTTGCGCGTTCGATATCTGCGACGCGCCGGAGCCGTAGCCGGCCGTCATGTTCGGATGGGTTTTGGCGTAGGCCATGAACTGCGCCAGGTCCTTGGCCGGGAAATTGGGATTAACCAGCAGCACCATCGCGGTCGTCACCGTCCGGATGACGGGCGTAAAATCCTTGGCCGGATCGTAGGGAAGGTTTTTCAGCATCGCGACATTGCTGGCCTGGGTGGTGTTGGTTCCCATCAGCAGCGTGTAGCCGTCGGGCTGGGCGCGCGCAACTTCCTGGGCGCCGATGCTGCCGAGCGCGCCGCTGCGATTCTCGATCACGACGGTCTGTCCCAGCGCATCCTGCAATTGCTGCCCCAGCAGCCGTGCGACCTGGTCGGGGCCGGCACCTGCCGGGAACGGCACGATGATCTTGATCTGGCGCGACGGATAATCGTCGGCAGCGTTGGCCGGCGAGGCTGCAAGGCCGAACAGCATGACGGCGGCAACGGCACCCAAGGACAGTTTCATCGCGTGCTCCCGGTATTTATCGGCGGGATCTCTGTCGGATCCGTTCAAAACTTTATACGGACAAATGGAGCCGCTGCAAGAACAATGGGGCGAAATGAGCTATCCCTGTTCGACCGAACCTGTATATTTGACCGTATAAATTGTTCACCGGGAGCCCAATCGTGGACACCAGCGACATGTACGCGCGCGGCTTGCGCCGGCGCAAGGCGATGTTCGGCGACGTCGACGTCGAGAAGCGGATGGCGGCGGCCGGTGAATTCGGCGCGCCGCTGCAGAACATCATCAACGCCTATGTCTATGGCGACGTCTGGGAACGCCCGGGCCTTTCCGGCGACATCCGCAGCCTCGTGATGCTGGGCATCACCGCCGCCAGCGGCAAGCCGGCCGAATTTCGCGTCCATGCCCAGGGTGCGTTGGCGAACGGATGCACGAGGGAGCAGGTGCAGGACGTGCTGCTGCTGGTCGCGATGTATTGCGGCGTGCCGGCGGCGATCGAGACCAACCGGATCGCGGCGGAGATTTTTGGCGAAACGCCGCCTTCCGATCCGGCCGCCAAAGCCTGACGCAATAAAGTTCAGCGAATGCCCATGAAGCCTGTTCCGATCATCGACGCCCATCACCACATCTGGCGGTTCGCCGACCTGCCCTGGCTTTCGGGACCGCAGGTGCCGCGAATCTTCGGGCCGTACCAGCCGATCTGCCGCGATTATCCGATCTCCGAATACCGCGGCGATACGGCCGGCTGCAATATCGTCAAATCGATCTACATCCAGACCAACTGGCCCGCGGGCCGGAGCTTTGACGAGGCGCGTTGGGTGCAATCGGTGGCCGACGAAACCGGTTGGCCACACGCCAACGTCGCGCATGCGGACCTCGCCGACCCCGACGCCGGTTCGTTGCTGAAGCGCCTCGCCGAGTTGCCGGCGACGCGGGGGATTCGCCAGCAACTGCATTGGCACGAAAATCCGCAATACCGCTTCGCGCCGCGGCCCGATGCCATGAACGGCGCCGACTGGCGCCGCGGACTGGCGCGCCTTTCCGATCACGGCCTGCTGTTCGAATTGCAGATCTTTGCGAGCCAGATGGTCGATGGCGCGGCGCTGGCGCGCGCGTTCCCGGATACGGTGTTCGTGCTCGAACATGCCGGCATGCTGGAAGACATGTCGCCGGCTGGCTGGCAGCTCTGGCGCGACGGCATGGCCCGGCTTTCGCAATGCCTCAACGTCAACGTCAAGCTCTCCGGGCTCGGCACCTTCGTCCACGCCTGCCGTGACGACGTGATCGGTCCGATCGTGAAGGAAACCGTCGCGCTGTTCGGCGCCGATCGCTGCCTGTTCGGCAGCAATTTTCCGATCGAGAAGCTCTGGACGGACTACGGCACCCTGTACCGGACTTTTCGCAACGCCATCGCGCATCTCGGCGAGGCCGAGCAGGCCGCCATCCTGCACGACACCGCGGCTCGGCTTTACCGGATTTGAGCTATTGGCGCGTCGTCATTGCGGGGAGCGAAGCGACGACTTGTCCGCCGTAGCTCAACGAGCGAAGGTGGAAGCAATCCATTCTTCCTTACGCCGCAAGATGGATTGCTTCAATTCGCTCGCAATGACGGCGCGTTGCTCAATCATTTGCTTCCGGCGGCAGAAAATTCACTTCATGCTCGGCCGAGATGCGCACGATTTCGGCGACGTCGGTCAGATTGTGCAGCTGATTGAACAGCGCCTCCAGCTTCTGCGTCGGCGACACCCAGAACAACGCCCTTGCCGGCTTGTCGGATTTGTTGAAGTAGCCGTGCGGAATGCCGCGCGGCAATCGCGCGAGATCGCCGGCCTTGGCCTGCACCCAGACGCCATCGAGCTTCAGGTCGAGGATACCCTCCTGCACCAGGATGAATTCGTCCTGGGTCGGATGGATGTGGACCGGCACGAACTGGCCGGGATCGCTATTGGTCTCGAACGCAAAGGTGGAGTCAGTGACCGCCTTCGGAAAATAGACCTGGCCGAGGATGTTCCAGGTCTTGTCGGAAGAGGTCTTGCCGGAATAGCCGGTGCCGTTCCGCGTGATACCCTTTTCGAGCGCCGCCATGTTTTCGATCCCTTACCTGTTGAGGGGCGGAGGCTAGCCCCGGCCGGGTTTCTGTCAAGCGCAGGCAGCGGCTGGGCCATCTTGCAATTGTTTTAGGTTTAAAATATATCGGGAGGTGTTCTTTCGCGGGAAGGCCAACGGATGTCGAAATTTTCGCATTCCTCCCATGCCGTCGTCACTGGCGGCGGCCGCGGCATCGGCCGCGCGATAGCGGCAGCGCTGACAGAAGCGGGAGCCGTGGTCACCATTCTCGGCCGCAACCGCGCCACGCTCGATGAAGCCGTCAAGACGGACGCGGCAAAATTCGCCGAGGTGGCCGATGTCGCCGACGAGCTTTCCGTCAGGTCCGCGATTGCCGTGGCCGCGGCGCGGCAACCGGTCGATATCCTGATCGCCAACGCGGGGGCCGCCGAATCCGCGCCCTTCGGCCGCTCCGATGCGGCATTGTTCCAGCGGATGATGAACGTCAATTTCATGGGCGTGGTACACGCCACGCAGGCGGTGCTGCCCGGCATGATCGAGCGCCGCCGCGGCCGGGTCGTCGCCATTGCTTCCTCCGCGGGCCTGAAAGGCTATGCCTATGTCAGCGCCTATAGTGCCGCCAAGCACGCGGTGATCGGGCTGGTGCGTTCGCTGGCGCTGGAGACGGCGAAGAGCGGCGTCACCGTCAATGCGGTTTGTCCCGGATTCACCGAAACCGATCTGCTCGAAGGCTCGATCGACAACATCATGAAGAAGACCGGTCGTAGCCGCGAGCAGGCGATCGCCGAACTGTCGAAACACAACCCGCAAGGGCGTCTGGTGACGCCGCAGGAAGTCGCTGACGCGGTGCTGTGGCTGTGCGGCGAGGGTGCTGCGGCCATTACGGGGCAGGCCGTCGCGGTCGCCGGTGGCGAGATCTGAAGCGGCAACGACAATAATGCGATCCAGGGAGAACCCATGAGCAGACCCGCCAATCCCGTCACATTGCCGCTGGCGGATTATTCGCCGAAGCATTTCCTGCTTGCCGTGGTCGGCGGTGTCGCCACCGTGACGCTCAACCGCCCCAAGCGGAAAAACCCGCTGACGTTCGAGAGCTACCGCGAGCTCACTGATTTCTTTCGCGCCTGCGCGATGGACGATGAGGTCAAGACCATCGTGGTGTCGGGCGCCGGCGGCAATTTCTCGTCCGGCGGCGACGTGTTCGAGATCATCGGCCCGCTGGTGCAGATGGACACCAAGGGCCTGACCGCCTTCACGCGAATGACCGGCGATCTGGTCAAGGCGATGCGAGCCTGTCCGCAGCCGGTCGTTGCCGCCGTCGAAGGCATCTGCGCCGGAGCCGGTGCGATCATCGCCATGGCCTCCGACCTGCGGCTCGCCGCCACGGGCGCCAAGGTCGCCTTCCTGTTTAATAAGGTCGGTCTCGCCGGTTGCGACATGGGCGCCTGCGCGATGCTGCCGCGCATCATCGGACAGTCGCGCGCCTCCGAGCTGCTCTACACCGGCCGCTTCATGACCGCGGAGGAGGGCGAGCGTTGGGGCTTCTTCACCAGGATCGTGACGCCGGACGCGGTGTTGGCGCAGGCACAGCTGTTGGCGAAGCAGATTTCTGAAGGTCCCACCTTCGCCAACACCATGACCAAGCGTATGCTGGCGATGGAATGGGCGATGTCGGTGGAAGAGGCGATCGAGGCCGAAGCAGTGGCGCAGGCGCTGTGCATGACCACGGAAGATTTTGCGCGGGCGTTCGAGGCGTTTTCCAACAAGCGGACGCCGCAGTTTCAGGGGAATTGAGGTTGATGAGATCGTCATCCTGAGGTGCGAGCGCTTGCGAGCCTCGAGGGATGAGAGGACCAGGTGCTCATAGCCCATCCTTCGAGACGCCGCTTCGCGGCTCCTCAGGATGACGTCGTGGAGGAGGCTTTGATGAAGATCGCGATCATCGGCGGCGGACCGGCTGGTCTCTATGCCGCGATCCTTTTGAAG
>Ga0105240_10010041_pt1 | contig 13333 bp, 12 predicted proteins | sample KBSC54metaG_FD_80426 | JGI IMG/M metagenome (GOLD analysis project Ga0105240, IMG submission 80426) | Corn rhizosphere microbial communities from Kellogg Biological Station, Michigan, USA - KBS C5-4 metaG | ecosystem: Host-associated > Plants > Roots > Rhizosphere > Soil | place: Michigan, USA... | reverse complement strand
CGCATCGAGTGCGCCTGAGATTGGAATCGTCAAGAGAAGGGAAGAAGATTAGTAGCTCACGGACGGCTCATCGGCAGTTCGGCCAAGGAAGGGGAATTTGGGCCAATTTTGGCGCGTTTGGCGCCTTAAAACCGGCCTAAATGGCACAAAATGGCCGTTTCGGCGCCCTAAAAAGCGCTAATTTCGCTAACAACACGGCTGCACGAGAGCTTTCCGGCCGAGGGTCCGAGCACAACCTCGAGAGCGCTCGCTGTGCGCGCCGAAACGCGGGCCTTGCTATACGGGACGCCATCGGAGTAAAAGCAGTGCGTGCGGGTATCGTCGGAGCACAACGTAGACGGACATCGTCTCCCAAGAATGGGACCGCGTTCGCGCATATCATAGGGAGGAAAAAATGGCTGATGGGGAAAATGGCACGCTGAATCTTTTGGGCAAGCTCGATCGGAGAAAATTTCTCGGTGTAGCTGCCGGCACTGCTGGAGCAATGCTGATCAAGCCTTCGCTGGTGCGCGGTGCGGAAGCGAATTCGGCCGTTCGCATCGGCCTGCTCGGATGCGGCGGTCGCGGTACCGATGACGCCACGGTATTCGTGAATAGCGCGGGCGCCCGCGTCGTCGCGCTTGCGGATATGTTCCAGGACCAGCTTGATAAGGCGCGCGCGCACTTCGATACATTGCAACAAGCACAAGGCTACGCGCCTTTGGACGCATCGCAGCTCTTCGTCGGCCCGAACGCATATCAGGAAATTGCCCATTCCAAAGAAGTGGACGCAATCGTGATCGCGACGCCTCCGTACTACCATGTCCAGCACCTCGATGCGGTTGTGGCGGCGGGAAAGCACGTCTACGTGGAAAAGCCAGTCGCCGTGGACGTGCCCGGCGCGAAGAGAGTGCTGGAAATCGGTAAGCGTGCGGAAGGCAAATTGAGCCTCGATGTGGGATTTCAGATTCGCGAGTGCCCACCCTTCGTAGAAACGGTGCGGCGAATTCATGCCGGCGCACTCGGCGAAATCGCCTGCGGTGACGCTTGTTACTTCGGCGCATATATCAGCCGACCAGCTTGGCCGAACGCTTCACCAACCGAACGCCGCCTGCGCAACTGGCTATACGACCGCACGCTTTCGGGTGACATCATCGTGGAACAAAACATTCACGTGATCGACATCTGCAACTGGGTTCTGCAAGCGCATCCGCTGAAGGCTTCAGCAACAGGCGGCCGGCTCGGTCGCCCGGAGGACGGGGACGTCTACGGAAATTACAACGTGATCTATTACTATCCCGGCGGTATCGACGTGACGTTCAGCTCAACGCAGTTTGCCAAGGGCTGGTCGGACATGAACGAGCGCTTCTTCGGCACGAAGGGCACGTCGCAATCGCCATACAGCGGCCCGCTCGGCATTTGGGGCGACGAAGCATGGCAGCCGGACCCGGTGATTGATTCGGCCACAGGGAAGCCCGTCTCCAATTTAAAAGAAGCCGATCCCGCGAAGAAAAAGGCTTTCGTGGATAGCATCACGAGTGGCAATTTTCACAATCAGGCGGCGCAGGGCGTAGAAACAGCGATCACATGCATGATGGCCCGCGAAGCGGCGTACAAAGGCCACGACGTCACTTGGGAAGAAATCAATAAGTCGACCGAAGTCTACGATCCAAAGATCGACTTGAACAAGCTGGCTTAGTCGCGCTCGGCGATTCTCCTTGGATTATGCTAGAGTGTTCCAAGGGGAATGCTATGGCTACGCTATACGTCGAGAACGTGCCTGACAATCTTTATGCAGCGCTGCGCGCGCGCGCGAAAGAGAATCACCGTTCGATTGCGGCTGAGGTCCTCTCTTTGCTCGAGCAGAATATTCCCACGGAGGAGGAATTGCGGTCGCGACGCACCTTTTACTTGAGGGTACGGCGCATGCAGAAGAGAAAGCCCGTTTCGGGGCGCGCGTATCCATCGGCCGAGGAGATGATACGTGAGGATCGCAACAGGTGAGCGTATTGGTGGTCGATGCGAGTGTTGCCGTCAAATGGATTCTTCCTCCGGAACGTGAACCGCTCGCACGCGAGGCCGCCGACTTGCTCGAACGCTACAGCCGGAACGAAGTTCAGTTCATCGTGCCGGATCTCTTCTGGTCCGAGTGCGGAAATATATTTTGCAAGGCGGCAAGACAGGGACGCTTTACAGCTGAGACAGCCGAGAATGCGGTTGCCGACCTCATGGGTCTCCATTTTCCAACCGTGCCCTCCAAGTCGCTACTGCATCAGGCGCTCTTAATTGCGATCGATTTCGAGCGGACGCTATACGATGCGCTCTACGTTGCACTCGCTATTAGAGTCCAAGGGCAGCTTGTTACAGCCGACGAGCGGTTGGCCAATCCGCTGGCGTCACGGCTGCCGGTGAAATGGCTTGGAGCCATTTAGCTTTTTTGTTCAGGTAATGGAGGTGGGCGATGGATAAAAGATCGCGCCGTGAATTTCTGAAATACTCAGTAGGGGGCGCTTGCGCCGCCGGCATTTGCAGCGGCACAGCACTTGCCGGTGCCTTGCATGCGGCAGCCGATCCGGCGCGCGCGGTTGCGGCATCCCTCTCAATCAAAAAGGGCGTGCTGCTGAGCATGATTCCCACCACGCTGAGCTACGCGGATCGATTCAAAATGGCGCGCGACGTAGGTTTTGATGTTGTGCAGGCGCCCACAACGCCTGACGAGAGCACCGCGGAAGAGATCAAGAAAGCGGCGGATGCAGCGGGAATCCATATCGATTCGGTGATGAATATGGATCACTGGAAGGACCCGCTCTCATCGAGCGATCCCGCGGTCGTACAGCGCAGCCTGGATGGCATGAAGACTTCGCTGCACAATGCAAAGCTTTGGGGATCGGATGCCGTGCTTCTGGTGCCGGCGGTCGTCAATCCGCAGACTTCGTATAAAGATGCCTGGACGCGCTCGCAGGCACAAATACGAACGCTGATTCCGTTGGCACAGGAATTGGGCGTGGTGATTGCGATCGAGGAAGTGTGGAACAAATTTCTGCTGAGTCCGCTGGAGATGGCCAGCTACATCGATGAATTTCAGAGTCCGTGGATCAAAGCCTGGTTCGACGTGGGCAACGTGATGTTTTACGGATATCCGCAGGATTGGATTCACACACTGGGCAAGCGGATCGCAAAAGTTCACATCAAGGATTTCAAGCACACGGGCAGTTCCTATGAATGGGTAAATCTAGGCGACGGCGATGTGGATTGGCCGGCGGTGCGGCAGGCATTTGCCGATATCGGATATTCGGGCAGCGCAATCGTGGAGCTAAAGGGCGGCGACGAGGCGTATCTGCGCGATGTGAGTGCCCGCTGTGATCGACTTCTACTCGGTCGCACTTAGTCAAGCGATGCAAGGCGGGCCTAATCTCCGGACAATTCGAGTTACTTTCGCCAAGTAAGGACTACAGGATGTCGTGTAAGAACGACAAGAAAGAATCCCGAATTCCGCACGTGACAATCGCAGCACCCTCTCGTAACCGATTGAAATAGCGTGAGATGCATGACTTGGATGTTTGGAACAGCTCCTGCCTAATTGCTAGCGGGTTCAGCTTTGGGTCGCATAAACTTTTCAAAGAAATCTGTACCACCGAGCGGTCGTCGCAGGATGAATCCGTTTCGTACACATTCTGGCCATAAAGAGTCATAACTCGCTTTGAGGGGAAGATGAGAATCCGCCGGATTTGCCGCAGGTTTACCTTAGCCGCGCTGGCCGCAGCCACTGTATTTGGAACCGGAACTCTCGCGCAATCTAAACAAGTAACTCCAGAAGAGAACTTTTCCAACCGCTATCTTTGGACCGAGAGTTTTTCGGGAAGTACAAATTCGACAGGACAAGTGATGTCATTGGATTCAACTGTCGGATACATTTTTTCGTCGCAGGTGGGGGTGGATGCGGGCATACCGGTTTATTTCGTGCACTCCAGCTATACGAATTCGAGTGGCAGTACCACGACGACTTCAAATAATGGTATCGGTGACCTCTATGCACAACTTCGCCTTTCGTTTCCGAACGCCGTGGTGAATTACCGCACGGTGTTAACCGGCGCGGCGCCCACGGGAGATACTGCGACGGGCCTTTCGACCGGGCACGCGACCTACGACTGGACGAATCGCTTCGATCGCGGCTTCGGGAGCTTGACGCCGTTTATCGAAATCGGCATCGGGAACTCGATTCCCTCGACCTTGATTTTCGACCGAGCATACCAGTCGTATGGGCATGAGGCCCACCTTCAGGGCGGGGCAACCTACCAGGTGGCGGATTGGGTTGCGGTGAACGGCTTGGCCTATGAGATCGCGCCGTGGGGATCACAGACTATCTTCAGCCGTGTTATCGGCAACGGTGGGCCGCCCGCTGGCGCCGGTAACAATGGTCATGGTCCACCGGTTTTCAGCACAGCAAATCAGACCACTGGAGGTTCCGGCATTGCCGAAGACAACGGATTCGGCGCCGGGGTTAATATCCGCCCTTCGCCGGTGCTTGAATTCTTCGCGGGCTACAGCCACAGCATTCAATACGAATTGAACACGCTTTCATTCGGCGTCAGCGTAAACATCTCAAAGATCCTGCGAGATGCTGGCAAATGATTTCGGGCTTTGCCGGCGCACTTTGTGAGCGCCAAAACGATTCTCGTCAATACAGCAGAAGCACCCTTAAGGAGGTCATATGAAGAAGCAATTGACAGGAGCAATCGCAGTATTGGCGGCGGGAGTTTTATTTAGTGCGATACCTGCCGCAGCGCAGGGAAGAGGGCAGGGACGCGGTGCGAGCGGCGCCGGGACCGCCGCATCACACGAGCCGATGGGCATGAGTGATGCCATGAACAGCAACCATGGCAGCGCAAACGTGCCTAACAATTCCTCGGCCGCTGGACCCAAAACCGCGGGCGAACTCCTCTCGCAGAACACGAAGCTGGCATCGAATCTCCAGAATTTGCTGCCGGCCGGAACCGATCTTCAAGCCGCGGCACAAGGATTCAAAAATCTTGGACAGTTCGTGGCTGCAGCGCACGTATCGCACAATCTCGGCATCCCGTTTGATTGCCTGAAGGCAGATATGACTGACGTCGCACCGGCCTCGACGGCAACGTGCCCTGCCGGGACCGGAACCGGATCAAAATCGCTAAGCCTTGGTGCTTCGATTGAGGCACTTAAGTCCACGATGAACAAGTCCGACGCTCAAACTGCTGCAAAGACTGGTGAGCAGCAGGCTAAAACCGACCTATCCCACTCTTAGAGAAAAAGCTGCGAGGTAATCGAAGCGTCTGCGAGGCTGGTCTGCACGACTGGCCTCGCGCTGTTTTGCCGCAATCAGCGGTCGATGGCGCGCATATTGGCTTCAGCGTAGCGTTCGCCTACGATTTCATTTTCGGGGATAGCGATTTCCAGTTCGGCGATTTCGCCGGGAGCAAGATGAACATCCGCTGCCGCGGCATTTTCTTCCAGATACTTGCGCCGCTTCGTGCCGGGAATGGGCACGATGTCTTTTCCTTTTGACAACACCCACGCTAGCGCGAGCTGACCCGGCGTCACTCCCCTGCGATCCGCGATGGCGCGAAGCCGATCGACAAGCGCCTGATTCCTATCGAAAGCTTCGCCCTGAAATCGCGGATAGCGCTGAGTGCGCGCGTCGTCGGCACCCAAATCGTTCGGTTTCGTAATCCTGCCCGTGAGAAAGCCGCGGCCGAGCGGGCTATACGGCACAAAACCGATTCCAAGCTCGCGGACTGTGGGCAAAATCTCTTTTTCCACGTGACGTTCCCAAAGCGAGTATTCCGTCTGTAGCGCGGTGATCGGGTGAACTTTGTGCGCGCGCCGAATCGTTGCAGGCGAGGCTTCGGAGAGGCCGAGATATTTCACTTTGCCGGCCTTCACCAGTTCGGCCAGCGCGCCGACGGTATCTTCGATCGGAGTATTCGGATCGACGCGGTGCTGATAGTACAGGTCAATATGATCGATGCCGAGGCGCTTGAGCGAGGCGTCGCAGGCCTGCTTCACGTATTCCGGCTTGCCACTGATCGTTCCCCAGTTGGGATTCTCTTTTGTGCGGACATTGGCAAATTTTGTGGCAAGAAACACGTCATTGCGGCGCGAACGAATTGTCCGCCCGACAAGTTCTTCGTTATCGCCCATGCCGTATGCATCTGCCGTATCGAGGAAATTGACGCCCAAATCGAGCGCGCGAAGGATCGTGGCGGCGGATTCCTCGTCATTGCGCGGGCCATAAAATTCACTCATGCCCATGCAGCCGAGGCCCATGCGCGAGACAATAGCGCCTTGCGATCCGAGTTTTACCTTTTCCATAGACATAAGCCTAGCACGGCAGTTTATGTGGCGGCACGCATGGCTGCGCGCCATAACTGCGCGAAATTACGATCTCGCTGCCAAAGTGATCCATCAAACAAAGATTTCGTCATTCTAAGGGCCGCGAAGCGCCCAAAGGACCTCTCTTGCTTTTGCCACATTCGCTTTGCGGCAGGACTGGCTGCAAAAGCGCCGGACTGAAAGGCGAGTCCGCGCCTACAGAGGCAAAGCCAATACGCCGCGCATTTCTAATGCACCGCCATTGGGCCGCCGGGCTTCACCTTCTTCATCAAGAAGACGAGCGGGATCATTACGAGGACGCTCCATCCGACAAGCCAGAAATCGTCGATGTAAGCGAGCATCGTAGCCTGCTGATGAATCATGTTCGCGATCATCGCGTAGGCTTGCTGCGTTGCAATGCCCACGCTGGCGCCATGCGCCACGAATTTGTGGATCAAGGAATGCAGCGTGGTTTCGAACCAGCTGTTTCCGCTATTGAGCATGCCGGTGAGCCGCGCTTGATGAAACTGCGCGCGGCGGGAAAGCATCGTGGTTACGAGGGAAATGCCCAGGCTGCCGCCGATGTTTCGTCCCAAATTGATGAGGCCCGATGCGGCGTTGTTCTTCTCTTTCGGCAGAAACGCGTACGCGGCCGTGTTGATCGGCACGAACAGACACGAAAGCCCGATGCCCTGAAACACGCGGGCGAGCGCGGCTGTCCGGAAATCAATTAGCGGATCGAAGCGCGTCATGAAAAAGAGCGCGAAGGAAAGCAGCGAAAGCCCAAAAACGAGCAACCATCGCGCGTCATATTTCGAAAGCAGGAAACCGATGATAGGCATGGCCAGCAGAATCGCAAATCCGCCCGGCATCAGCGCAAGGCCGGCTTGTTCGGCCGTGTAGCCAAGGATCGTCTGCATGAAGAGCGGCAGCAGCACCGTGCTGGACATCAGAGCGAAGCCCACCATGAACATGAGGAAGTTGCCGACGGCGAAGGAACGCTCCCTGAAAAGGTGTAAATCGATGATCGGATCATCGTGGCGCCATTCCCAGACCACCAGGGCAATGAGCGCGGTAATCGAAACGACTGTTGTGATCAGGATGAAATGAGAAGAGAACCAATCGTCGCGCTCGCCCTTATCGAGCACAACTTGCAAAAAGCCGAGGCCGACCGCGAGCAAACCGAGGCCGATGTAGTCGATTCGGCGGTTCTTTTTCTCTTGCTTCAGGTAAGGCGGGTCTTCGATCAGGCGCTGCGTCAGCAACAGCGAAAGCAGCCCGACCGGAATATTGATGAAGAAGATCCAGCGCCATTCGAAATTATCCGTGATCCAGCCGCCGAGCGTAGGTCCGATGGCGGGCGCGAGCACCACGGCCATTCCGTAGACGGCGAACGCCATGCCGCGTTGGCGCGGCGGAAACGTGTCGGCGAGAATCGCCTGCTCGCTGGGTTGCAAACCGCCGCCGCCCGCGCCTTGCAGGACGCGAAAGAAAATCAGCATCGGCAAGCTGGTCGATAAGCCGCACATGAGCGAGCTGAGCGTGAAGATCGCCACGCACGACATGTAGAAATGCTTGCGCCCGATGAGCGAAGAAAACCAGCCGCTCATCGGGAGAACGATTGCGTTGGAAACGAGATACGACGTAAGCACCCAGGTGCTTTCGTCGACGCTCGCGGAGAGGCTGCCGGCGATGTGCGGCAGCGAAACGTTGGCGACGCTCGTATCGAGAACTTCCATGAACGTCGCGAGCGTGACGGTGAGCGCGATGATCCAGGGATTCACAGGGGCGCGCTCCGCCCTCGGCATTGCTGCCGTGATGGAAAGCGTTTCGCTCATATGGAGACCTACTGTTTTATGAAGACCTTGGCTTCGACGGACATTCCTAGTCGAAGGTAGTGGTCGCTGTTTTGGCCGGGATCGAGAACGATTTTCACCGGGATGCGTTGGACGACCTTCACGTAGTTACCCGTGGCATTTTCCGGCGGCAGCAAACTCGTGCGAGCCCCGCTCGCGCTGGCAATACTGTCCACATGGCCTTTGTACGTGCGGCCGTTCGCGTCCACTTTGATCTCGGCAGGTTGCTCAGGCCCCATGTATTTCAGCTGCGTCTCTTTGAAGTTTGCTGTGACCCACACGTCATTCAGGGGCACGATTGTGAGCAGTTGCTGCCCCGGCTGCACGTTCATGCCAACCTCGACGCTCTTGGTGACGAGGCCATCCATGGGCGCAATGATTTTTGTATATGTCAAGTTGAGTTGCGCCTGGTCGACGGCAGCCTGCTTCTGCTGGACCACTGCCGCTGCTGAAAGTGCGCGCGCTCTCGTTGTGGCGACCTGGCGAGGAGCGGTTTGTGCGGAGCGCAGATCCGCCTGCGTTTGTGCCAATTTTGCTCTCGCCTGCGTCACTTCTTGAGCCGCGGCCGCTGCCGAAGCCTGCGCTGCCGCCACCGACGCCGCACTGGCCTTGGACTGTGCTACGGCCTGATCGTATTGCTGCTCGGAAATCTCGTGCTTGGCGACGAGATCCTTATAGCGGCTCAGATCGTTCTGCGCCTTCACGTTATTGGCCTGCGCTTCGGCCAACTGCGCCTGAGCAGCATCCGATTGCTGCTGCGCGGCCGTGATGCCGGCCTGCGCGTTTTCTACATTTGCCTGCGCGACCGAAACCTGGCTCGATGTGGTCTCCGTCGTGATCGGCACGTTGATGTTCTGCGCCTCGGCGTTCGCTCTCGCGCTGGCGAGGTCGGCTTGGGCCTGATCGAGAGCGACTTGGTAATCTTTAGGGTCGATCTGAACGAGCACTGTGCCCGCCGTGACGTATTGATTGTCGTTCACATTCACATTCGTCACGTAGCCTGAGATCCGCGCGCTGATCGGCATCAAGTGGCCGTCGATTTGCGCATCGTCAGTCGATTCGTAGCTGGAAAAATAGCGGTAAAGGAAAAATCCGGCGATCGCAATCACAATGATTGCGATAATCAGGATCAATCGCGCGTGCGGACGCGCCTCAAAGAAGCCTCGTTTGCGCGGCGCCGGCTGCGCCGCGGAGTGAGTCTCGGAAACTGTCGTATTGGCCGCTGGTTCCTGTTCCACATCTGCTCTCGGTGCCATCTCTTACCGTCCTTATTTAAAAAACTCTTTCACGCCCGTTTCGGCCGTACCCAACGCCCGGGCGAGAGAAATTTTTGCGTAATTGTAGGAATACAGGCTGGAAATATAGTTTTCGTTTGCCGAAGCGACCGCTTCTTCGGCCTGCACCACTTCCACGGTATTCGTCACTCCGGCCGAGAATCGGTCGCGCGCCTGCGCCAGCGTCTGCTGCGCGAGGGCGATATTGCTCTGCGCAACACTTACCTGATCTTGCGCCGATTGAATATTGAGCAGCGCGGTCCGCACGTCGGCGTCGATTTGCCCGCGCAAATTTTCCAGCCGGTCGCGGCTTTGCTGGAGTTGCGCGTCGGCGACGGCCTCATCGCCGTGCACTTTGCCGCCCTGGAAAATGGGAATGTTGAGCGTGCCGCGAAAATCAAAGACGCCGTGGGAGTTCGTCGAAGGGTGCCGTCCCGCCACGCCATAGTCGGCCGTCACGGCAAGCGTCGGATATCGTTCGGCTTCGGCGGCGCGCTTTGCGTATTCGGCGGCGCGAACGTCCGCCATGTCGGCTTGGAAATCGGAGCGCGACGCGTACGCGCGTTTCAACGCTTCGTCAACGGTCATTCCCTCGAAAGGCGAATACGGCGATTTGTCCGTGAGATTGAATTGCTGGCCCGCCGCAAGGCCAATCGTCCGCGCTAACGACAGTTTCTGGATCTCAACGTCGTTCTTTGCGGCAATGAGCTGCTGCTGCCGCGTTTTCAATTCCACTTGCGCGCGCAGTTCGTCAATCTGAGGCGAAGTGCCGGCGCTCACTTGATCGGCTGCCTGGTTGTAGAGAGCCTGCGCTGTGTCCACTTGCGCTTGTACCGTATCGACGCGCGCTTCGGACGCAATCGTTTGCAGGTAAGCGTAGCCAACCGCGAGCACTACGAGATCGCGCGCATCCTGATATGTGTGGCGCGCCGCGCTGAGGCGTTCGCTCGCAGCGTGCGTGTTGTTAATTGCGCTCCAGTCGAAGACCGAATCGGACAAATTGGCGCGAGCGTCAAAATAGGAAAACGGGCCGACGATAGAGGGAATCGTGAATCCCGGCGCGCTGAAAGAGAATCCGAATTCCGCCAAATTGACTTGCGAAACATCGATGTATGGCGACGCGCTCACGTGCGGCAGGATCGCTGCCAGTTGCTGCCAGCGCTGCCCCGCCGCCGAATGGATGTCCGAATTGGAAAGTAATAATCCCAGATTCTGCTTCAGGCCGCGGTCGATCGCATCTTGGAGTGAAAGCGGAAGCACGCCGGAGACTGGTTGCGTCGGCACCGAGCCGGAAAACAATCCGCCGGCCGGCGCTGCCGCGCCTGAGAATCCGGATGAGCCGCTTGACTGGCTGGAAGACACGCTGCTCTGCATTCCCTGCGCTTTTGCACCGGCTGCCATCGCCACGACTGCCATCACCAGCAAGATGCCAAAGGACTTTCGGCGTATCACAACCCCTCCGATCTCAGTACGAGTTGGATGAACATTGGAACCTCTAAGACTCAAATAAGACGCAGTCTCTTTTGAACAATACGGGTGTCTGAAGGCATTCATTTCACATTCACAATTCATTCGCGAATTTTCCCGCGCGCCGCCTGCTCCTGCGCCGTTGAAACCAACCCGGGCGATAGCAACCCCCAAATTTCCTCAGCTGTGCCGCGCAGCGTGCCCGCCGGATTCAGCGCCCACGAACCCATCACTCCATGAAACACAGTCTGCACCAGCCGCGCGAGCACCATCGGCGAGACGTCGCGCCGCACTTCGCCGCGCTCTTGCGCCAGCCGGAAAATCTGCCCCAGAAGTCGCCGCGCCGTGTGCATGCGCGTCTGCAATTCGTCGCGAACCGCCGTGCACGAGGCATGCGCCGCATAAATCGCGCGCACAAGCGCCGGGCTCTCCGCAGCCTGGCCCGCAATGCCGGTTGCCAAGTCGCGCAGCACATCCATCACGGGCCGCTCGCCTTTTTTTGCTTCTTGCAGCGCGTGTTCCACCGTGGCCAATCGCTCGGCGCCATACGTCGCCAGCACATGCTCCTTCGTCGGGAAATAATTGAAGAAGGTTCCCTTGCCCACATCGGCCGCTTCGGTGATGTCCTCCACGGTGGTTTCCATGAAGCCGCGCTCAGCGAAAAGATCGAGCGCAGCGCGGAAAATCCGCTCGCGCGTTTCCGTGCGTCGCCTCTCGCGACGCCCACCGCGCGCCGATGATCCCTCTCGTCTCGTATTTGGAACCGCCGGTGTCATCATTCTGTGACCTAAAGACAAATACGACTGTAGGTCATATGTGAGCACAAGTCAAGGGATCACGCAGCAGGCGTTTCGCCCACAGATAACCGCGTCGCTAGTGGCTGGAGAGATTCTTAGGGCTGTGCTGGTTGAGCGTTTCGATCAAGAGTTTCGCCGAGGATGGGACGGGCACTTTTCCGTGCAGAGCAATATCTCTTGCGCTCACCCGCGAACCGTACACGCGCGCATTCGCGTCATTGTCAGGCCGCAGAGTCGAGCCTTCGAGTGACACTCCCGCAAACAGCCCGCGGGAGCGCGAATAAGTAAGCACTTCGGCGCGCATCGTCGCATCCGTATCGGCCTCGGCGTTGCGGCCCACTGGCCCCGCCGAAGCCGACGCATTGCCGCCCAATTTTACTTTGCTTGTAAGAATCGAACTCGCCCCGCGTGGATTCATCACGAGCAGCACAAAATCGGTCGCCTGTCCGCCGATTTGGAATCCAAAGCTGACGCCCTCAAGCGCCATCATTGTCGGCGCGCCCCACGGTCCCTCGAAGTGGTCGCCGCTGCGGCAAGTCATCGCGCCGCGCCCATAGCTTGCGCCCACAACAAAAGCTCCCTTGAGCATCGACGGAATCACGATCACGCAATCGGCCTTGTCGAGCAGGTTTTGCGGAATATCGTCCGGAATATTGACGATCTCCTTCATCACCTGCCCCGAATCCTGCAGCCGCTGCTCGTCCTTCGATTTATCGGCAGCGCGCGCCGCCGAAGGCGTCGCGAATACGACTGCGATCAAGGCCGCAACAGACAGCAGCGACAGCAACTTTCTCATTCATTCCTCCTCAGTCTCTACAAAGGGCGTCCAAATTCCGCGGAAATTCCAAATTCCAGATTCCAAACTCAATAATACGTAGCCCCCTCGGCTCATGCAACTACGTGACACCCTAAAAACATCGCCGTAAACCATGAAAACGGCGTCTTCCCAATGGGCATATAATCGTCGCTTGAACAAATCCCACAATTTGTCTTCGCATTTTGCGATCGTTCCACCATCGCCGCGACGGCTTTGCGCCCTCAGTATCGCTTTGCTGTTCGCTCTCGCCAGCGGTGTCCTATTCGCACGCACGCCGAAAGACAAGCCAACAAAGCATACAGCGCAGGCGCGCGACGTTGCGGAGTTTACTTCGCGCGTCGATGCCGCCTTATCCGAAGCGCACGCACAAAAAGCGTTCTGGGGCATTCTCGTCGCCGATCGCGACACGGGCAAAACAATCTACGAACTCAACGCCGACCGCTTCTTCGCGCCAGCCTCGAACGCAAAACTTTTCGTTACGTCCCTCGCGCTCTCCACTCTGGGCCCGGATTATCGCTATCGCACGACGCTCGAATCCAAAGCCTCGCTCTCCGCGGATGGCCACCTCGCCGGCGATCTGATTCTCGTGGGGCGAGGCGATCCCGATCTTTCCAATCGCAAATTCCCGTACGATCCCAAGGCCGACCGAGACGGCGTGCCTGAAAAAGCCCTGGCCGATCTTGCTGACGCCGTCGTTGCCAAAGGCCTCAAAGAAGTGGACGGCGATATCGTCGCGGACGACAGCTACTATCCGTACGATCCTTATCCCGCTGGCTGGCTTACAGGCGACACCTT
>Ga0105240_10010038_pt1 | contig 13334 bp, 13 predicted proteins | sample KBSC54metaG_FD_80426 | JGI IMG/M metagenome (GOLD analysis project Ga0105240, IMG submission 80426) | Corn rhizosphere microbial communities from Kellogg Biological Station, Michigan, USA - KBS C5-4 metaG | ecosystem: Host-associated > Plants > Roots > Rhizosphere > Soil | place: Michigan, USA... | reverse complement strand
GCAGCTAAAGCTTTTGGCGCCGATGGCTATTTTATGGAATCGCACCCAGATCCGGATAACGCCCTCAGCGACGGGCCGAACATGGTGAAACTGCACCAATTGGAAGAAGTGATAAAGCCTTTGATTTAATAGTTCAAGAGGTTTTACGTATGACGTTTTACGTTGTACGTATAAGAAAATGTGAAACGTATCACGTAAAACGTATAACCTAAATGAAAGACATCGCCAAGAGGGTATTTGATATCGAGATCGAATCACTGAAAGAAGTTGCCAATTCTATTGGTGATGATTTTACTGCAGCCGTTAATGCCATACTGGAATCAAAGGGTAAACTTATTGTGGCCGGCGTAGGTAAATCCGGTTTGATCGGGCGAAAGATAGCCGCGACACTGGCCAGCACAGGAACTCCGAGTTTTTTCTTACATCCGGGAGAGGCTTTCCATGGCGATTTGGGCATGGTGGAGCACGATGACCTGGTTATATTGATCTCTTATTCTGGTGAAACAGACGAGGTATTGAAGATCATTCCTTTTTTGAAATGGAACAATAACCAAATCATCAGCATTACCGGTAATCCAAATTCAACCATCGCAAAAAACAGCGATTATCATCTGAATGTGTGCATCACTCGCGAGGCTTGCCCGCTAGAATTAGCTCCGACATCCTCGACAACTGTCACTTTGGTAATGGGCGATGCGTTAGCCATTGCACTAATGGAAGCAAGGCAGTTTCAGCATGAAGATTTTGCGAGATTTCATCCGGGAGGTAGTTTAGGGAGAAAGTTACTGGTAAAGGTGAAGGATTTGATGCGTAAAGATAACCTGCCATTTATTGATAAAAGTGCTTCATTTACGGAGATGCTGTTATGCATGTCGGAAGGAAAGCTGGGAATGGTGGTAGTCGGAACTGCCGACAGGGTAGAGGGTATTGTAACAGACGGTGACCTGCGCAGGGCATTGTTGCGTACCCCGGATACCAAACAATTGCACATCGATGATATGATGACGGTTAACCCTATTATTGTTGAGCCGGATGAATATATCCACCAGGCAGAGCAACTGATGATCGAACGGAAAATAGCTACAATCCTTGTCGGCTCAGCACATGAACGTACAATCGCTGGCGTCTATCAAATTTATAACGGTTAACACTATTACGCGGATTTAAATTTTTACTCCTGCTATAACCTGGTGGAAATTAGTGCTTGTATCAGTAAGTACAATTTTGAGCCCCAAATAATCAAATATTTGACGCAACAGTTCTATGTCAAATACATGCTGGTGCAGGCAGCGGTTGTTAAAATTATCCTGGCACCGGGCAGGGAAAAGGTCTCTGTCAACCACACCGGGGTCACGGTCAAGATCATGCAACTCCAATATCTCATCCAGGTGGGTTAGATCATCTTCTAAAGTATTATTGCGATAATCTTCCATTATATGTTCGAAGGTCGTTGTTGGTCTTTTGTGATCAAAAGTAAACCGCTTATCAGGTAGAATAGTTAGCACCATCCCCTTGGGCTTTAGAACTCTTAACCATTCTTTTAATGCTTTTATCGGATTGGCAATATGCTCCAGGTTATGACTTGAAAGAACAAAGTCATATTGCTCATTTCCGATGATACTGAGATCCGCTCCGTCAGCTATATACTGGTGCCCGGCCTTCTTATTAATATCATATCGATAAGTATTGCCTTCGTGGATAGTGTTTTCCCAAATGGTATTGGTGCTAAAATTGACTCCATCGACTTGTGCAGCCAATGGGTAAATTGGAATATACTTTCCTTCGGAGAAGATATCACTTGGACCGCCAATTTCAAGTCCTTTTTCCCCTTTTACGTATTTCTTTATTGTGTTGAACTTGTCGTTTTTTTTAGAAAATAATTCCCGGAGGATACCCATATTTATTAAGATTATAGTCGCAATAATACATTTTATTAGTCTATAATAGCGATTGCCGGCGGCTATAAATAAACATATATATGAAAATATACCTGTAATTTTTCTTGCGTATGTATTCAAACGTGCTTTAATATTGGCTACTGCACCCGAGCTAAAAAATATTTTCTTACCTTTTGGAACACGTAAAAAAGATAACAGTACATTCACAGCAAATGTCCATATATTTTGACCAGATGAATCGTGGTGTGGAGCTATCAGCCACGCCTAAAAGAATAATTTCAATTGTACCTTCTCAGACTGAGTTATTGTTTGACTTGGGGCTTGATGAGGAAATCATCGGTATCACCAAATTCTGTATTCATCCGACTGACAAGGTTAAACGAAGACTAAAAGTAGGCGGCACTAAAAAGTTAAATATCAATCAAATAAAAAAGTTAAATCCTGATCTCATTATCGGAAATAAGGAAGAAAACGAAAAAGATCAGATAGAGGAATTGATGCAATATTTCCCGGTATGGATGAGCGACATCTCCAACCTGGATGATGCAGTTGATATGATACGAAAGGTGGGGCAGATGGTTGATAGGGAGGAAAAGGCTGGTCAAATGGCTTCAACCATTACAGCTTCTTTTGATAACCTGAAAATCAAATCTTCTCTCCTAAAGGTTGCCTACCTGATATGGCGCAAACCTTATATTGTGGCAGGGAAGGGGACTTTTATTGATGATATGCTTATAAGATGTGGTTTAAAGAATGCTTTTGAGCAGGAAAGATATCCTGAGGCATTTCCGGGACAGGTTGTGGATGCCAACCCGGACCTGGTATTTCTTTCGTCAGAGCCTTATCCATTTACTGACAGGCATATCACAGAATTCCAGGCACTGGTACCCAATGCGAAAATCCAACTGGTTGATGGCGAACTCTTTTCGTGGTATGGGAGCCGGTTGCTGCAGGCACCTGAATATTTTAAACAATTGATTGCGAGCCTGAATCGGTGAAATCTGAAAAATAATCTGTGAAATCCGTATAAATAATTATCTTTGCCGACTCTTAAAAATCCTAACAGCGGAAGTGGCGTAATTGGTAGCCGCACCAGACTTAGGATCTGGCGCCGCGAGGCGTGGGGGTTCGAGTCCCTTCTTCCGCACAAAGTTTGCAAAGCCGGAACCGACGGGGAAAGATTTTTCTCGTCGGTTTTGTTTTTATATGATCATTTCATACTTGACACTAACCTGCAAATGATGAGTACATTCTAATACCCTTTCAACATTACGCCTGCAAACCATTACCAAACATAAATTGTCCAACTGTTCGTATTTAGCTGACCATTGCCCACGAATGTGATTAATTGTGCAATGGAATTCATCAGTAAACTGATAGAACCCAATCACAATTATATATTGATGTTAAGTCAAAATTGTTTGCATTTTCATTCAGTCAATCATCAAACTTTATATGGTGATATAATGTGACCATTTTTAATAAAAATACCGTGAAAACACGGTGGTTTATAAATAAAAAAACCATATATATTTATGACGTTTTAAAACCTTATTCTATTTATTATCAAAACCTTTCTTACCTATGGTTTCAAAAGTTTCATTAAAAGAACAACAGGCCAAATTACCTCTTCCTGCCACAGATAAATGGCCCAAGGGCGTGTGGGATATCAGCCCTTTAAAACATGGTTACATGTCGTTGACGCTATTCACGCCAAGGGAGCATGACTATCAAACACCACATGAACAGGATGAGTTATACATTGTATTTACCGGAGCAGGTGAATTAGTGACTCAGCAAGAGACATTTTCCTTTGTTGAAGGCGATGTTTTGTTTGTCCAAGCCGGAGAAGAACACCGATTTGAAAGATTTAGCGATGATCTTGTACTTTGGGTTGTTTTTTGGGGGCCAAAAGGCGGCGAACCCTGATCCTTGTTCACAACAATCTACTACAAATATGAAATTGAAATAGTTGCACATAACTTTCGAATCATTAAGTAAATAAACGATGAAACCCAACCTAATCAAATCGACACTCGCGTTCACATTTTGTTGTTTTATTAATATCAATTTGTGCTTCGCGCAAAAACCTTCGAAGGCCGACTATCTTAGTCACTATTTTTATCGGTATGACCATGTTGGCATCAACATTCGAAACCTTCAGAAATCAGCGGATTGGTATAAAAATGTTCTCGGATTTCATGTGCTCCACAAATGGAAAACCACATGGATGGTCGGTAATAAAACGATGAAAATTGGTTTATTTCAACGCCCTGACGCGAAAAAGATCGACAGCCTGGACAATACAATTGCTATCACCCATTTTGCATTTTTGACAAGCGAAGTAGGCTTAAAAAAAATCCAGCAAATATTAAAAATGAAAAACATCCCATTCGATGCACAGGAGGATACGGGAATTGCTTATTCAATTTTTATATATGATCCAGATGGGCATCAAGTTGAAATAACAACATATCATACTCAGTTACCGGATTCGACAGCAAAACAATAACCTTATAAATGTATTACAATGGACGAGATAGCATTTTGCAAAATTTATCCGCCAATTAGCATCGCAAGAGTTGGCGATAGCGAAGGCGATTGGTTCATAGGACCAGAGTTCCAAGACGACAAAAAAAAACGACCAGACAATTTTACCTTTAGGGACGAGAACGGTCGGATCAAGCGACAGGCTGCTCGTTTCAGAATTTATGCATTTAACAAGGACGGAATCCCGGTCAAAGAACTCACATCTTCAGATGCGGACATCAAATGGTCGGTAGAGCTCGCTAACAAAAAAGCTTCTTGGTTCGCCTTCAGAGGAGCAAAAAAGGCGCTTGCAGTCTATCGTGGGGACGTAGAAGACCCACAAACCAACAATTTACCAGACTTGCGCAATCCCTCGGTCGGGAAAATGATATTAAAGCACAAAGATGGCCGATCTTACTATCTGCCGGATGAAGAAAGAACTAATCATTTGGAAATCCATGGCGGCTTAAAAAAAATTGCAGGTGCGAACAAAACTACGACCACTACCGAGGATTATAAACTTGTTGGCAAATTCAAAGGAGTTCTTCCCATCGAATTAGGGGAATTAAAGACAGACGATTCGGGTCGTTTGATTGTCCTTGGAGGCAGGGGCAACTCAGACGCGATTGACGAAAACGGAAGAAGTATCCGCGATCTTCGATTCATCAGAAATTACGCTAATAATACTGATTGGCATGACGATATCAGCGATGGCCCGGTGAAGGTTGAGGTGTCAATTAAAGGAAAGGTGATCCCGATCGAAGGGGATGCTTGGGTGATAGTTGCACCACCTGACTTTGCGCCCGACGTCGACAATGTGGTATCACTTTACGATGTAATGGAAGAAGTGGCTTATTATAACCCAAACTTGCAAACGGCCTACACACCAAAGATCAAAGCGCCGGATAATGTCTCTTTTTATGAAGATATCTCTTCCATTCTTGATCGTGTGGAGGAGCAACGATGGGTGAACGAACGCGGACTTAGAGGGCACGGTTACAATAAACCAGGTGATTTTAACAGCCCGGATTATGCAGGTCTTGATGACAACGACCCAGCAAACAACTCAGCAGCTTTATTGAGAAAAAGGATATTTAGTATCATACGGGAACCTGCATATGCAGGCGGACCAGTAAAGGATGACAAGTATAGTTCGCCAAGAGCCATCTCGCAAGCGACGACCGTGTTTATGCCGCCGCTCGCCGGCGATGAAGGAGATCCCGTCGCGGGCGACCCGACGAGGTGGCTGTCGGTAACATACCTACAGTACGAACGGTTAAAGAGTTGGTCTGAAGGTAAATTTAAGAAAGACATCATTATTTCAGCCGAAAAAGGCGCCAAAGTCGAGTTGACAGTTTTATTGTCCGACCTAACAAAAACGGTTCTAGCCTCGTGCACCGGAGGCGCTTTTTACCCTGGCATCGAAATGACGTCAATATCCAGGGAAGCATCTCTTTATAAAGAAGCATTCAGACTGGATTCGTCAAAACTCGAAGCAGGAGACATCACTAAATATATGGCATTGCCCTGGCAAGCAGACTTTTTTGAATGTCAGCAGCACTGGTGGCCCGCTCAGCGGCCTGATGATGTTATTACGACTGCGGAGTTTAAGAAATTAGAAAAAACATTTAAAGACGATGCAGAACAGAATGGTTTGGAAGAATTATTGTTTAATAGGATTCGCTGGGACCGGGGAGTTGGCCCTAGATCCCGGCCAAATTTGGCATACCTGCAGTCGCGTTTATTGCCTGACCCCGCGCAGGATGACTTGAACGCTTATTTAGATTTGCTCACGGTCGAAAGCATAAAAACAAGTGACCCCAAATATAACCGCTTATCTATGTGCGACCCAATGACGGTTTTAATAAAACGTATATCTGGGCTATCCTTTGGCACTTACGCAGGTTCATCACCAGAAGACATGCCTTCGCCATGGCGTCTCCAATATATGGCTCAAGACGCGTTGGATAAATATTCTGGCCTTTATTTCCATTGCAAAATAGCATCTCCGAACGATTTCGGTAAGGAACTATTAGATGTTTTTCCTAAAAAATCTAATAATGTCATATCCATTGACATCCTAAAAAGCGAGTGGCACAGCTTGCGGGTAACTGCAACTGACCTCACGGCGAAATGTTTGGATAAATATGTCTCCAAGGTAGCTGATGACCTTAGAAATCAAATCAGAACTATTTTACAAGAGGGCTCAGAATCATACAAAACTGCATCAGAGTTCAGAGCGATGCTGGTAAATCCATCAATATCAGTATCAAGTATAGAAGCGGATAATTTGCATGATTTCACACCTGCTGACCCGGCATTCAAACAACTTCGTGTCGTTGAAATGGTGCAGCAATTGATAGATTATCTCTATCTATTGGTGCAAAATTGGGCTGGCGACATGGACATGGTTGATGATTGGCTTAAGTCTGGCTTCGTTGTCGCTCAGGATATATCTGGAATTAATGGTTTAGGATATCGCTTGCCAAAAACTGAAAGTGAACGACCTGCTTATGATGGTCAATCTTACCGTGATTATTTTTATTATTTGACTAACATACAGGATTACCCGGATTTTGAACCTTACGCAAAACAAATAGCAATAGACATTCTTGACGAAGCACAATATTTGATCGACCATTTGGATAACTATGATCCGTTTCACCCGGAATCATTTGTAAGATACACAAAAGAAAATTTTGCAGCTAAACTGGAGGAGATTTATGAAATATTGAGAAGTCAGGCGGTAAATGCGAAAGGATGGCGAACAGCTAACACGAGGGACGAAATGATACGGTCAAGGATCGATTCAGCTCCATTTAATCAAATGGATGGAACCTGGCTCAGATATATTGCAAATGCTGGGCCTTCTGATCAGGTGCGTTCTTTGCTTTTTGAAGTTTGGAGCGATGAAATAGGTAATGGCGACCCCGCTTTACATCACGGCAATCTTTATACGACGCTTTTGGAGAGCCTTGGCAAGAAATTGCCACCGGTAAATTCCAGGGCATATGCTGACTATGCGGAAATTGACGAGAGTAGATACATTGGGGCAGTATTTCAACTCGCCATCTCTCTTCATACAGAATCTTTCTTACCCGAATTACTAGGAATGACTTTGTTTTTGGAATGGGAGGTTCTAAGCCTTGTACCAGGAATAGAAGGGTTTGATTATATTGGTATTGACTCCCATTTTTGGCAGATGCATGTGGGTATAGATAATGCATCTGAGGGACATGGCGCCAAGGCAAGAGAAGCTGTTGAATTATATTTGGATGAAGCATTGAAGAATGGTGGGGATATTGCTGTACAAACAGAGTGGAAAAGGATCTGGCGTGGATTCGTAGGGTTTGCAACGGCCGGGTACGGTTACCTCAGTAACAAAGATGTTCAGGCCAGTCAGCGTAGTGACCTTGGTTTATCTAGGGCTCATCCGGGTTCACCAGAGGACAATATCACTGCCCTTATTCAGCGTAAAGCGCACTATGGCAGTTTGAATCACCGTGACAAAAAATTAGGGGGTAACCGGATTAACGACCTCTTTGGTGAGCCGGATATGTTCGTACAGCAAATGGCGAAATCACCATGGATTGTGCCTGGCAGGCCGGATGAAAGCAAATTGTTAAACCACCTGACGACGTTTAATGGTCCAATGTATAAAGTTTTTGATCAGGACGATTTGCAATTATGGAGAGATTGGATCGAATGGCTGGGTAAGGAAGGTGATACCGCCGCGCCAAAAAGATATATTGGAAAAGCAGATGCCATGCACATTCTGTTATTTGAACTGCAACAACTTGCGAGAAGCTCAGAGGGGCATAAAAGACACAAGCTGCCTACGACCACGGGGTCAAGAGTATCAATCATGCAACTTTTTGAAGGGGATGACCTCATTGGGTTGATGCGCGCATTGAGTAACCCTGACAATGACTGGGTGGTGCCGTTCGACCCTGGTAGCAGCTCATTCATATTAGAGTTAGCAAAAGGCGACCGGCCGATGGGAGCTGCCTTAGACCGGCGGTTCTCTTCTTTGGGAAATTTAATAGGGCGTCAAGTTGTAATCCGATGGATAGAAGCCGGTTGTCCGATACCGGGGGAAAAGGCGCCTTCTAAATCCGTCACGAAGAAACAACCATACTGGAACGGTAGACAATTGCTGGTTCAACAAGTAGGAATGGGAGCGGTACATTAAAGATGCTGCGCCATTTTGATGTATGTGTCGTTGGTGGCGGGCCCTCTGGATTAAGTGCTGCTTACACTTTGGCATGCAGCAACATGAGTGTCGCTTTGATAATGAATCAGAAACCACGATCAATCAATGCCGGTGAAACGCTGCACCCAAGTGCGCTCGACAGCATTATGAAAATGCAGTTACTTTCGGAGTTTGAAAAACTTGATTTCAAAAAGATAGCAGGCTTCGAGTCATCCTGGGGAAATTCACATCCGAAGTTTAAATCATCCATCCAGATGCCAGCAGGTGCTGGATGGTTATTTCAGCGCACAGCTTTTGAAGATATGATATTGAAACAATTTGAGATTAAAGGTGGATTAGTGTTGATAGGGGATTTCAAAATTGAAAATAGAAATAAGTGGCATTTGACATCGGAAGTAGCAGAGATAACGGTAGAAATCTCGGCATCTTTTTTGGTTATCGCCACAGGCCGCAACCATTTAAATAACTTATCATTTAGCCCTAGACATGCGTTAGATAAACTGATCTGCTATACTATTCAAGCATGCTGCGAGGATGATGACATGACCGTAAAACTGGATGCTCTTGAAGCAGGTTGGTTGTATACGGTAAAAAATCACAATGGATTTAGAGTCATATCTTTCTTCACAGATGGAGATTTATTTAAGGAAAAGAACCCCTCGGTAATCGCCCGTCAGCTTACCAGTTTGATAAGAAGCGCCCCGTCCGTAAGCAAAATTGCAAAAAACACTGACGGATTATTAAATAATTCTATTACGGTGTCCTCGGCTAACACAACTTTTATAGAAAAAGCGTATGGCGATAGATGGCTTGCATGTGGCGATTATGCACAAACTTTTGACCCCTTATGTTCACAGGGTATTTCATACGCTCTATCTTCTGGCATAGAAGCAGGAAATTCCATTATTGAATTTTTATCAGGGTTAAACAATACGCTTCAATTTTATGAGTTGTCCCGGAGAACGCAATTTCACGAGTATTTGAAACTTCGAAAGGCATATTATAACATGGAAAAAAGATGGAATTCGACAAAATTCTGGTCCCGAAGAAACGGCGCAATGCCAAGTTAACTTTTAGAGTGATATAAAACAGATAGCACGTTAATAAGAAGCCACATGTAGTTCAAAAATGATGCGTAAACTGCACATTTTGGTGCACCAAACTTTTCTTAAATCCCCGCAATAAATTTGAGTAGTTATTTTTGTTTATCTAATATATCTTTGATTATCAATAAAATATCATCCAAGTGTTCTAACTCCTGCACAGGTTCCGCACTGTATTAAACCCGGTCAATTTGGCTGGGTTTTTTGTTTGTAATCTAATCGCTTTTACTTAAATTTGATATAATATCATGGACAACCAAAAGCAAGAATTTGATAGATCTGAACTTAGTCTCTTGAAAGAAGGTTTAAAAAGAAGCTTTAAAGAGCGCTTTGAAATGGCTACCCGGCTATATAAAATTCAACAAACCATGAGTAAAGCAACAATCACTCATAAACCTCTTATTAACAAATAATTGTGGATGTCTTTGATGAGGAGATATTAAATTTTTGGAGAGCTCTTCAGGAAAATAAAGTGCAATATATTCTGGTTGGCGGTTATGCTATCAACTTGCATGGATATCAACGATTTACTGCAGATTTGGATATCTGGATAAAAGACGAATTAGCTAATAGGCAGCACCTTCGCAAAGCTTTTGTAGCTTGCAACATGGGCGACTTACCTATGTTGGAATATATGCAATTTGTACCCGGGTGGACAGATTCATTTAAATAATAATATGCGCCTGGATATATTGATTGATATGAAGGGCCTTGAAGGATATACTTTTGATGAATGTTTGCAAATGGCATCTGTAGCAGATATTGAAGGTGTAGATATCCCTTTTTTACACATTAATCAACTAATTGAAAATAAGAAACAAGTTAACCGACCTAAGGATCAGTTAGATGTATTGGCACTTGAGGAAATACGTAAGTTGAGGGAAATTTAAAAACAGCCCTGGTCGCACCAGACTTAGGATCTGGCGCCGCGAGGCGTGGGGGTTCGAGTCCCTTCTTCCGCACTGTATTAGACCCGGTCAATTTGGCTGGGCTTTTTTGTTGAAATAGATTACCAAAGAACATTCTTCTTTTTTGACATGGATAAAGCCGCGCACATTAAAAGCAAGTAAACCCCACGTCAATTTTAAATCAAATGTCATTTCACAAAAGCGCTTTTCCTATATTTGTTCTACCTTAAAATAACAGAAAAACACAATATTCTTTAAACCCACACCCATGAAAACCAATATTGGAATTTCCGATGAAAACAGAGCCGCTGTTTCGGCCCAGCTGGCAAAATTATTAGCCGACGAATTTGTACTCTACACCAAAACACGTAACGCCCACTGGAACGTTGAAGGTCCTGATTTTCATTCGATGCACTTGTTTTTTGAATCACAATACGAAGAACTGGATGAGATAATGGATAGTGTTGCAGAGCGCATGCGTATGATCGGTCATTACGCGCCTGCTACCCTGAAAAGCTTTTTACAACTTACCCATCTTGGTGAGCTTACCGAAAGATCAAATGACAGCCTTGGTTTTATCCGCGAATTAGTAGAAGACCACAGCAGTATTGTCCAATTCATAAGGGGAAATATCAATCCGTTTGCCAGCGATTATGGCGATGCAGGAACCAGTGACTTCATTACCGGACTGATGGAAACACACGAAAAGATGGTGTGGTTCCTGCGGTCACACATAAAATAAGGTATAGTAATTTGCAACTTATTGAAAGGCGGGTAACATGTTGTGTTATCCGCCTTTTTGTATACATGCGGTCGTTAAATTTATCTTCGCATATCTCTTACATAAAATCTATTCAAATGAAAATTATTCGCTGGGGCATTTTAGGTGCCGGACGTATTGCGCGTAAATTCGCATCCGACCTTAAGTTGGCAGAAAACTGCGAATTGGTAGCCATCGGTTCGCGCAGCAGGCAATCAGCCGATGAATTTGACAAAGAGTTCCCGGTTCAGTATTGTCATTACAGTTATGAGGAATTGGCTCAAAATCCGGAAGTAGATGTGATCTATGTTGCCACACCCCATAATCTTCATTACGAGAATACCTTGTTGTGCTTACAACATAACAAAGCTGTATTGTGCGAGAAGCCTTTCGCCATGAATAGCAAGCAAGCTATAGAAATGATTAACCTGGCTAAGGAAAAGAAGCTCTTTTTAATGGAAGCGTTGTGGACCAAATTTCATCCGCATTATATCAAAACCCTTGAAATGATACAACAAGGGTTATTAGGCGAGATAAGGTCTGTGCTGGTAAATTTTGGTTTCAAACCAATCCCGCCCGTCCCGGCACGATTATTTGATCCGGAATTAGGAGGGGGCACAGTGATGGATATCGGCATTTACAATGTATTTATTGCGATGAGTGTACTTGGCAACCCCGATCACATTGAGGCCAGCATGTCACCTGCCTCTATCGGCGTTGATGAGCAATGTGCTATACTTTTCCGTTATAAAAATGGCGCTTTGGCCCAATTATTCTCTACCTTTTCTTCTAACCTGGCAACGGAAGCAGATATATCTGGTACAGAGGGAAGGATCAGGCTTACTTCCAGATTTTATGAGCCATCAGCTATTGTTGAGTTTTATGGAGGAAAACCAGATTCAAAAGAGATTATCCCGGTACATAAAGAACAAGGTTTCGGTTATCAATACGAGGCCCGTCATGTAAACGAGTGCTTAAGGAAAAGACTTACTGAAAGCAATGTAGTTTCCTTTGCAGATACCATTTTATTGATGGAAACATTGGATAAAATCAGGAAGATAGCCGGTATTCATTACCCAGCGGATGAAATTTAAGCATGGCTCACCTACAAATTACTGCCACCACTTGAGCGGAAACTTGATCTTGTCCACCGAGCTCACCACCAGGTCAGGTTTAAAGGCATAATGATTCAAGGTATCTTTGTCCGATATACCTGAAAGCACGAGAATGGTTTTGTAGCCCATTTGCACACCGCCTTGGATATCAGTTTCCATTGTATCGCCAACAACTGTGGTTTCAGCTGTCTCAAGGCCAAGATATTTCCGTGCTGAGCGCATCATTACCGGGCTCGGTTTGCCGGTCACGAATGCTTTTCGCCCTGTAGCTTCTTCAATCATGGCTGTGGTCGCTGCAATTCCTAAGTTATTCCATCCGGGTTTTTTGGGCGATGGGTCACGGTTAGTGGTGATGAATTTGGCACCGGCCAGTATCATATCTACCGCACGCTGCACCATTTCGAGCGTGAAGTTCCGACCCTCACCGAGTACAACAAACTCCGGATCAGTATCCACTAGCGTAATACCATTTTCGTGCAGACTGGTCAGCAGGCCGCCCTCACCCAAAACGTAGGCAGTTGTGCCATTAGGGCTTTGATCACCCAGAAATTTCCCGGTAGCCATGGCGCTGGTATAAATATGATCTTCCGTGACCTCAATGCCCAGCCTTTTTAGCTTACGCACAGCTTCCAGCCTCGTGCGTTGGCTATTATTGGTCATGAAAGTAAAAGGAGTACCGTTTTTTAGTAAGTTATTTATAAATGTATCTGCGCCTTCTATCAATTGCTCGCCGCTGTAGATGACGCCATCCATATCGATCAAAAGTCCGTGTTTCATAATAGTAGTTTTTTTATTGTTCCGTAACACT
>Ga0105240_10010037_pt1 | contig 13335 bp, 11 predicted proteins | sample KBSC54metaG_FD_80426 | JGI IMG/M metagenome (GOLD analysis project Ga0105240, IMG submission 80426) | Corn rhizosphere microbial communities from Kellogg Biological Station, Michigan, USA - KBS C5-4 metaG | ecosystem: Host-associated > Plants > Roots > Rhizosphere > Soil | place: Michigan, USA... | reverse complement strand
TGCCCGGGCCATAACTATCCCACGGGGTCTGAGTCATCAGGTCTTCGAAGGTCTTGTAGTGGCCGTCGGTGATGAGGTAGCACGGGCCTTTCCAGCCCTTAATGTTGTAGGTGGGGTTGCCCCAGGCGGTGCAGGGGAGGTCGCGCTCACCCTTCAGGAACTCCATGTAGACGGGAGTCTGGCGGACATTATACTTTTTCGCGATGCGGTCGAAGTCACGGAATTTCTCGTTGACGTCGTCGCGGGTGAGGAAGATTTCGCGATCGTTGACGGCGGAGTAACCGTAGGCCGGCGAGATCTGATGACCATCGACATTGAACTGCTTGAGGTACTCGAAGAGTTCCTCGATTTCGTTCATGTCGGTCTCTTTGTAGACCGTGGTGTTGGTGCAGACCAGGAAGCCGGCAGCTTTTGCGGCTTTGATGCCTTCGATGGCGTCGCGGAAAACGCCTTCCTTTTCGACGGCGATGTCATGGTTCTTCTCCATGCCGTCGAGATGGACGTTGAAGTAGAAGCGAGGGTCGGGCTTGAATTCCTTGAGGCGCTTCTTGATGAACATGCCGTTGGTGCAGAGGATGACGTGCTTGTTGCGCTCAATGATACCGGAGACGAGTTCGCCGATTTGGGGATACATCATCGGCTCGCCGCCACAGATGGAGACCATGGGCACGCCGCACTCATCGACTGCCGCGAGGCACTCTTCGAGAGGCACGCGTTCAGAGATCGTCGATTCGTACTCGCGAATGCGGCCGCAGCCGGTGCAGGTGAGATTGCAGGCGTGAAGCGGCTCGAGCATCATGACCAGCGGGAAGCGCTTATCGATCATGGGATGCGGCTCATGCTTCTCGCCCGTTTTGGAGGCGAGGATCCGGAAGGGGTTGTTCGGGTCGGCGGCGGGGACGGCGGTTTTCTGCCATTCCGGGCGCGGGCTGCGCTTGTTCTTGTAAATATACCCGGCCATGCCGGCGACCATCGACAGAGGAAATTTCATAGTCTAGCCATTCGAGTTTGCGCGAGCCTTCACGAACGAAGACAGTGCAAGTAACGGGAAGTAGTCCTTGTAGAGATGGTAATTCAGGTAGAAAACCTTGGGAAATCCAGTGCCGGTGGCGAGTTCTTCGGCCCAGCTTCCATCGGGACGCTGGGTTTCGAGGAGGTATTCGATGCCGTGCTGGACGCTCAAACTGTTGGGATCGCCGCCAGCGATGAGACCGAGGATCGCCCATGCCGTTTGCGACGGCGTACTGGGGGCGGCGACGAAGGTTCCGTTATCGTAGCTCTCGCAGCTTTCACCCCAACCGCCATCGGCGTTCTGAATGGAGCGGAGCCACTCGCCGGCACGAAGAATGTGGGCTTCGCGATCACTCTCACCCGAAGCCGCTAGACCTCGGAGAGCGAAACAGGTGCCGTAGATGTACGCGACGCCCCAACGGCCATACCAACTGCCGTCGCTTTCCTGATGCTTGACGAGCCAGTTGACGCCGCGGCGGACGGCTTTGTGATTGTTGTCGACGTCGTGCGCAGCCAAAGCCTCGAGGACGCGGCCGGTGATATCCGGGCAAGTCGGGTCGAGCATGGCGTTGTGGTCGGCGAACGGAACTTTGTTCAGGAATTCCCAGTTGTTGTCGGCATCGAAGGCCGCCCAACCGCCGTCGCTGGACTGCATCGCAAGCAGCCAGTTGAGGCCGCGCTGATGGCAGGCGCGCTGCGCGGTGGAGTTGGTGCCGCGGGATTCGCTGAGCGCGAGCATCACCATGGCGGTGTCGTCGATGTCCGGGTAGTGTTCGTTGTGGTAAAAGAAGGCCCAGCCGGAGGGTTCGGTATCGGGGCGCTTGACGGCCCACTCGGCCTTGCGGCGGATTTCGTTTTTGAGGAGCCAGTCAGCGGCGGAACGTAGAGAGGGATGCTTCGGATCGTTCTGGCCGAGCGCGTAGGCGCCGATGGCGGTGTCCCAGACGGGCGAGAAGCAGGGCTGGAAGAAGAAGCGTTCGCCATCATCGACCATCAGGGCGTCGAACTGGGCCAAGGCCTTGACGCGAATGGGATCGTCAGGCGCGTAGTTCAGCGCATCGAGCGCCATGATGGAATACATCATAGGCGGATAGATGGCGCCGAGTCCGTCGGAATTTTCCATGCGCTCGATCATCCACTGGCGAGCCTTTTCTGTGGCCTTGCGGCGGACGGCTTTGCTGCCGCTGCGCTCCCACCATTTGAGAACTTTGTCGGTGGTGAGGAAGATGTTGTGCCAGGTGGCCCAACGATTGTCCTTCCGGAAAGCGGGGCTGACACCGGGGGACCAAATCTCTTCCAGAGTGAATCCGGCGGGCACGGGCCGCTTCGGATTGGCCGCATGGACAATCGCGAGGGAGACCGCGATGGCGCGGGTCCATGCCGACATCTGGTAGATGAAATTGAAAGGCAGCAGCATCAACTCAGGCGGGATGCTGGGGGTGTACTGGCGCGGATAGAGATCGAAGAGGCTGAGGTTGATTTTGACGTAGCTGTTGGAGGCTTGGATGCCGCCGAGATCGAGAATGCGATCGCGCAGGCGGACCATCTGCGGGCCTTCGGCAGGCACGCCGGCGAGTTTCAACGCGAAGTAGGCTTTGACAGAAGCGTTGACCTCGGATGGGCCATTGACGTAGATATTGAAGCCGCCATCGGGAAGCTGGCGCGCGAGGATCGAGCGCACGGCTTTATCGATGCGGGCTCGCGACGCGGGCTTCCACACACCATCGACGGGCGGGAAGAGCCAGAGCTGGAAGAGGATGTAATCCGATTCCAGGGTGGTGTCGGCGGTGAGTTCCGCGCACCAATGGCCGTCGGCTTGTTGCAGGTTCGAGAGATAAGTTGCCGCGCGGCGCTTGGCCTGCTCAGCAGCAGACTCCAGGGTGTTTCGAATTTGTAACGGTGCGCTCATCGAATCGATATCGTCAGCTCGGAAGGCAACGAAAACCGTACATCTTCATCAACCAACTCGATTTCCTCCATCTGGAGAAAGCCCAAATCGCCGAGGAATTCGATCAGTTCCTGTACCAAGTGTTCCGGGGCGGATGCGCCCGCCGTTACCCCCACGTTGCGAATGCCCTGTAGCCACTGGGCATCGACGTCGCTGCGATCGTTAACCAGGTAGGAACGGACGCCGAAATTGTCGCCGACTTCCACCAGGCGTTTCGAATTGGAACTGTTCTGCGAACCGACTACCAGCAAGAGCTCAATCGACTCCGATACCGCCTTCACGGCCATCTGGCGATTTTCCGTGGCGTAGCAGATATCCTGCGCGGGCGGTCCCTGTATTAGAGGAAAACGCTCCTTCAGCCGGTTCACGATATCGCGGGTTTCATCCAGGCTGAGGGTGGTTTGCGTGAGATATCGTACACGGGTGGGATCGGGAAGCTCGAGGTGGTCTACGTCTTCAACGGTTTCAACGAGGTAGCTGCGGTCCGGGACTTCGCCTAAAGTGCCAATGACCTCGTCGTGATCCTTATGGCCGATGAGGACGATGCTGGAGCCATCGCGCGCGAACTTCACAGCTTCCAGGTGGACTTTCGTCACCAGCGGGCAGGTGGCGTCGATGACTTCGAGTTTGCGCTCGCGGGCCTGTTTACGTACGGAGGGGGCCACGCCGTGGGCGCTGAAGATGGCGCGGGCGCCGTGGGGCACCTCGTCCAATTCCTCCACGAAAATGGCGCCGGCATCGCGCAATTCGTCCACCACATGCTTGTTGTGCACGATCTCCTTGCGCACGTAGACAGGAGGGCCGTACAGATCAAGAGCGATCTTCACCACATCAATTGCCCGGACGACGCCAGCGCAGAAGCCACGCGGCTTAAGCAGAAAAATCTTTTTGTCCGCGCCGGTATTAGGTGCGAAAGGCTTAAGAGGCATAGAGGCGAATGTTTACGATTATAACAGGTGCAACCGGGACGGGGCAGGGGAAAAACCCGATGGGGCAAGCAGTTGGGTGGGTGCGATATGACAGACTAAAACCATGTTGGAATGGGTCGAAGCCCAGATAGAAGACGGTCCAAACCTGCGATTGATAGCGAGCGAATTGGGAATTCGAGCGATTGAATTCGTTCGCGAGGGCGCGGATGCGAGGGCGGTACCAGTGGGGGCACAACGGGCCGAACGGGCAGTACCCGTACTGGTAGAAGGCATCCGGCAGTTGCAAGCGTATTTTCAAGGCTGCCTGCGGGAATTCGATCTACCCCTGGAGATTTTGGGGACGCCGTTTCAGGTGGCGGTGTGGCGGCAACTGCTGACCATTCCGTTTGGGGAGACACGGAGCTATCTGCAAATTGCCCAGTCGGTGGGTCGTCCGGCAGCGGTGCGGGCGGTGGGAGCGGCGAACGGGGCGAATCCCATCGCGATTGTGGTGCCTTGCCATCGAGTGATCGGTGCGAGCGGGAAATTGGTGGGGTATGGCGGCGGGCTGCCCCTAAAGAAAAAGCTGCTGGCGCTGGAAGGGGTGGTGCCGGGGAATTTGGGGTATTGATCAGCGGCGTGAGTCTGCGATTACGTCTCGTATGGATTGGACCACAAGCCCCGGTCGTTCCGTGGCGATTATGTGTCCACTGACGGACCGGAGCAATTCGCGTACAATCGGCGATCGCCAATGGAAACCAGGCGGCCGTCCGCTAGAAGTGTGAGTGCTTCCAGGAGTCCAAGGCTGACCGTTGCGCGGGTCATAGTGTCTTTTGACTCCAGGGGGCAGGCAGGGGTTCCCGGAATGGACAGGCGGAAGCGCCTGTCCCACAATTTTGGCTCGGTTATGGCTCTGTGGGAGTAAGATGTTCTAGATCAGCCCCAAGTTGTGCCGGTCAAAGGGGAAATCGGTGTTCTCGGACCCTACATTTATTGCGGAAAAGTTGAAGGCGCGATTCCCGGACCGGGTGTTGCGCTATGGTTTGCCCCTGGTCAGTCTGGCTGGTTTAATTTCCCTCTACTATCTCTGCTATTCCGTGCTGCAGATGCGCGGGTCCCTGCTGTTTGGAATTCTTTCCGTAATCCTGTTGCTGGTGGTGTTGGGGTCGGCGTGGCTGGGGTACGGGCCGGGTGTGTTGACTTCCGCAGTGGTGGCAATCGGGTTGCCCCACCTGCGTCCCGGGCAAAACCGAAGCGCGAGAGTGGATGTGACCCGATTCGCGCTGGTGCTGATCATCTCTCTGCTGGTGAGCCGCATCTCGGAAACGCGCCGGCGGACGGAGGCGTCGCTCCGGCGGACGGCGGAGGATCTGGAACGGCGTGTTAGGGAACGGACCGAAGAAGCGCTGCGTTCCGCAGGCGCGCGGCTGGATGCGGAAGAGCGGCTTCGATTTGTTCTGGATGCAGCGGAGATCGGCTACTGGGACTACGACGTCGATAACGACGAGACAGCGCGATCCCGGAAATACGATGAGATTTTCGGGTACAAAGAGCCGCAGCAAACTTGGAGCCACCAGGCATTCCTGGACCAGATTCACCCGGACGATGTAGCGGCGGTAGAAGACGCGTACCAGCAGACGCTGACGACCGGCAAGGCCGCCCTGCAGTTTCGAATTATCTGGCCGGACAACAGTGTGCACTGGCTGTGGCAACAGTCGCAGGCGCATCGCGACGCGACGGGGCGCACGGTGCACGTTAGCGGCGTGATCACCGACATCACCAAGCGACGCCACGCTGAGGACCACTTACAGGAGCAGGCGCAACTGCTGGACTTGCCTCAGGACGCGATTCTGTCGCTCGACGGGAACGGAAAGATCACCTTCTGGAATGTCGGGGCGGAGCGGATGTACGGGTGGACTCGCGAGGAGGCGGTAGGGCGGGTGGCGCGCGAACTGCTAAAGACGGAGTTCCCGCAGCCCGTCGCGGAGATCGAAGCGAAATTGCTGGCGACGGACCATTGGGATGGCGAGCTGGTGCATACGCACCGCAATGGCGCACAGTTACTGGTGGCGAGCCGTTGGACGCTGCGACGTGACGAGAATGGGAAATCGCAGGGCTGCCTGGAAATCAACTCTGACATTACCGAGCGCCGGAGGATCGAGGAGCAGTTGCGCCATACGCAGAAGCTGGAGAGCCTGGGCGTTCTGGCGGGAGGCGTGGCGCACGATTTCAATAATTTGCTGACGGGGATTTTGGGGAATGCGAGCCTGGCGTATGACTCTACGCCTTCGAGTCATCCCAATCGCGGGTTGCTGGAAGACGCGATGAAGGCTGCGGAGCGGGCGGCCGACCTGACGCGCCAAATGCTGGCTTATGCCGGCAAGGGCCGTTTCGTGATGCGGACGGTGGATCTCTCCGAGCTGGTCCGCGAGATCGGCGGATTAGTGCAGACGTCGATTCCGAAGGTGGTGCAACTGCGGCTGCAGCTGGCGGATACGCTACCGGGGATCGATGCGGACCCGGGGCAGTTGCAGCAGATTATCATGAACCTGGTGATCAACGGGGCGGAGGCGATCGGCAGCGAAGGCGGCATGGTGCTGGTGCGGACAGGCGTGCAGCAGGTGGATGCGCAGTACATCGAAACGATGTCCACGGCGGGCGAACTGCTGCGGCCGGGCGAGTACGTGCTGCTGGAAGTTCACGATACCGGGTCGGGGATGTCGGAAGAGACGCTGGCGAAGATTTTCGATCCGTTCTTTACGACGAAGTTCGCGGGTCGCGGGCTGGGACTCTCAGCGGTGTTGGGGATTGTACGGTCGCACAAAGGCGCGCTGAAGGTCTACAGCAAGCTGGGGAGCGGGACGACGTATAAGGTGTTGTTCCCGGCGTCACTAGCCTCGGTCAGTAACGGGGTTCCAATAGAGCCGCCCGACCTGTCTGGTACGGGCACGGTGCTGGTGGTCGATGACGAGGATCTGGTACGGCAGACGGCGCGCAAGACGCTCGAACGGTTCGGGTATAAGACGCTAACGGCGCGGGACGGTGCGGCAGCGGTGGACGTGTATCGGAAGCAGCGGGACGCGATCGGGCTGGTGCTGCTGGATTTGACGATGCCCGTGATGAATGGCGAGGAGGCGCTGCGACACATCCAGTCGATCAATCCTCACGTACGGGTGCTGTTGAGCAGCGGGTATAACGAACTGGAAGCGGTGCAGCGATTCTCGGGGAAGGGACTGGCGGGGTTTATCCAGAAGCCTTATACGGCGATGGCGCTGGCGGAGAAGGTGAAGGAGGCTTTGGAGGAGTAGAGGAGCGGAGTTGGACGCGGAGGCGCTGAGTCGCGCAGGAAAACGCAGAAGAAACGCGATAATTTCGAAAATACGGTTGCGAACCGCTGTCAAGTGCGGGTCCGGACATCTCTTTAAGGTCACATTGTCCAAACCGTGGACGCATCTACTTGAGGTTGAGATGCGAATGCGCTTTCCTGCCCCGATGGAAACCAGTGACCGATCTGATCATGCCGGTTCGGACGCTCGGGTCGTATGTGATCCGTGAGTTCGAAAAGAAAGCGGAGTGCTTCTTCAAATGACACGCCTGCCGCATCGCGGCGATCAGTTGACGCCCGGTATTTGTCCTCGCGCTCAACTTGTCCGCAATGAACGTGAGCGTGACGTTTCGCGCGGCAAAGCGCAATTGGCCGGCGGTACGCGGCGGCATGGGATAAATACCGTTACAGAGCACTGGTAGCTTTGCCGAAGGATCCGGGGTTGATGCGTTGGGATCGGCAGTTGTCGAACAGGTGCCTCTTTCGGATGCGCCTGCAGTTCCGCCCCGAGCCTCCCGCTTTTGCCAGAACGGACGCCAGTACGCGAGCTTCGCGCGATTCGTTGTGGATCGTCAATTTGTTGAAGCGCTCCGCGAGCAGGGCGCGCATCATCATCCTCATTTCATCTTTGTCGGATTGCCTTGCGCGCGCGCCTGGGTATCGAAGCCTTGGGTAGTCGCTCAAGCCGGTAGTTGCGGTGCGACGAACTGGGCTTGGTTGCCGTTCGGCTTGTAGGCAAAGAAGAGATAGGTACTGAACGGATGATTCGTGGCTGAAAAGAAGCCTGCGTTCTTGCCGTAGTCGATAGGTCCAAGCGGGAAGTTGGAGTTCGGCGGACCATTCGAAGTGCTGGGCTTCACGGAGGCCACGTCGAAGGTTCGGGAACTCGCGATGACGGCCATGCGGCAAAAATAAGGCAATGCGCATCCGGAACCTCCGAGCGCCATCTGAACAGACTCCCTGACTCCGCCATTTGTCCGGGATTTGCCCGGTTTTTGGGCCTCAGGATGACTAGGGTTATCGCAACTTGGTTAACCTTTAGGAGGTTACAGCGAAAGCAAAAGCCTTGATAATAAAGCTCTGAACTGGGAATTTACATTCTCCGTTCCTGAAAACTTTAGCGAGGTTGAAATGGAACTGCTTCCTGTTGTGCTTCTGTCCGCCACGATCGGCATTGGTGTAGGCGTGCTCTTCGGCTTCATGATGTCGAAGAAGAATCGCGCGTCCGCAGTGGATTCAGGTGCGGCCGCCAAAGCGGCGTCGCAGAACCTAGCCCAGGTGGTGGCTGCGCCGACAGTCACGATTGAAGATCTGCGTAAGTTGTTGAACGATCGGGACGAAACTTTGCAGCAGAGCCGTGACGACTTGCAGAAGAAGCACATTCAGATGGAAGCGGCGAACGCGGCGGCCGAGAACGCCGCCACGCTCCGGATGGAAGCCGAACAGCGAAATGCCGAGTTAGCGGCGCAGGCGAACGCCTTCAGCGAACAGGTTCGCGAGCTGTCTTCGAAGACCACGGATTACAGTGCCGTCGTCGAAGAAGCCAATCGCCGGGTGGGGGCGATTGAAGTGCAGCTTGAAATGGAAAAGAAGCAGTCCCTGGAACTGAGCGAGCAGATCAGCCGGCTGACCTCGGAACTGACGGCGGCCAAGGCCAGCGGCAGTGACGGCCAGGCGGAATTTGAAGCGCAGTTGGCGGTGGAGAGAAAGCAAAGCGCCGAGCTGGCTGAGCAGATCGCCCGATTGACTTCCGACTTGACGGGGTCGCGAGTGGCGGGTGCCGATGCCGTGGCGCAGGTGGAAGTGCTGCTCGAAGCCGAGCGGAAGCATGTACAGGAACTGACGGAGCAAGTCGGGGTGCTCAGGGTAGACTTGGAGCAGGCGCGGCAGTTTGGTTCCGATGCGGAAACGTATCGCTCCACGCTGGAAGCGGAACTCGGTGTCAATCGCTTGAAGATTATGCAACTAGCCGACCAGGTAGCAGAACTGAATCGCGAACGTTCGCAATTCGAAGTGAAGCTGCGTGAAGAGCGGCAGTCCGCGGCTCGTGGAATTGAGTTGCTTACGCTGGCGCAGAGCACACTCAGCGCGTTGACCCGCATGCAGGAAGAAAATCAGGCCGCGCATGTCGAGGAAGCGCCCGCAGCGGCGGCATCCCCGGTGGCCGCGAAGCCTGTCCACGCTGAGTTGGAGCAGTCCCCCATCGTCGAACCGAAGCACGAAGAAGTACCGGTCGCTTCGCACGCCGAAGAATCGGTCGCTGTGAGTGCGTAGGCTGTGCGGATAGGCCTGATCTCGGACACCCACGGGTTGATGCGAGATGAGGCTCTTCGGGCTCTCGAAGGGTCGGAACTGATTATTCACGCAGGCGATCTAGGAAAGCCTGCGATTCTGGATACTTTGCGAGCGATCGCTCCGGTAGTCGCGGTGCGAGGGAATATCGATAAGGGAGATTGGGCGGACGCCTTGCCCGAGACTGCGGTAGCGCAGGCCGGCACGTCCGCCCTTTTCGTTCTTCACGACGTTCACCAGTTGGAACTGGATCCGGCGGCTGCCGGTTTCCAGGCGGTGATCAGCGGTCATTCCCATCTGCCCGGCCATCGATGGCGAGAAGGTGTTCTCTATCTCAACCCCGGAAGCGCAGGTCCCCGACGCTTCAGTCTCCCCATTACCCTGGCGCGAATCGACCTGAAGTCTACCCCGTGGACCATCCAATTTGTCGATCTGATCTCTGGCGCTGTGCTGGAACAGGCTCCGTAGAGAGGCAGCTAGTGGTGCATGTCGAAAAGCACCGCTCCTTTGCGGTCGCGGCTCTGTAGAATCAGAGTGTTACTGAGCCGCGACCGCGAGGGAGCGGTTTTACCACAGACTGCTAGTCGCGTTATATTGATCCCTTGACGTTGCTTCTCGAAGCTGCCGCGATTACCAAATCGTACGCAGGGGTGCAGGCGCTGAAGGGCGTCTCGTTCCAACTCCGCGCGGGTGAAGTGCACGCGCTGGTCGGAGAAAATGGCGCCGGCAAATCCACCCTCATCAAAATAATGACCGGGGCCGTGACGGCCGATTCCGGCGTGCTGACGATTGCAGGCCAGGTGGTGACGGATCACTCGCCTGCCTTCTCGCGATCGTTAGGGATTGCCGCCGTGTACCAACAACCCGCGCTCTTCGCCGACCTTACCGTGGCGGAGAATATCGCGATCGCGCTGGAGGGCGGGAGCCTGTGGCGGAAGGTGAACTGGCGCACGCGGGTGGAGCAGGCTCGCGAGCTGCTGGAGCGCGCAGGTTCGCAGATTCATCCCGAGCGGCTGGTGGCGACGCTCAGCATGCCGGAGCAGCAGATTGTGGAGATTGCGAAGGCGATCGGCGCGAAAGCCAAGATCCTGATCCTGGATGAGCCGACTGCCTCGCTCGAGAGCCACGAAGTGGAGAGCCTGTTTCGCGTGATTGCGTCGCTGCGGGAACGTGGCGTCGGCATCATTTACATTTCGCACCGGCTGGAGGAGATCGCGTCGATTGCGGATCGCGTGACGGTGCTCCGGGACGGACACACGGTGGATACGCGGGATCGCGGCGAGATCGACCGGGCGGAGTTGATCCGCATGATGGTGGGTCGCGAAGTCTCGGCGATTTTCCCGAAGCGACAAGTGCCGATCGGCGATGTGGTGCTGGAGACTCGCGGGTTGTGTTGCCGGTCGAACGGCATCGCAGATGTTTCGATCTCGGTGAAGAGTGGTGAGATTTTGGGTCTCGCGGGATTGGTCGGCTCGGGACGTACACAACTGGCGGAGACGCTGTTCGGACTGCATCCAGCGAACACGGGTGAGATTTTGCTGCGCGGGCAAAGAGTGCGGATTCAGTCGCCGGATCAGGCGATCGCGGCTAAGATCGGCTACGTGCCCGAGGATCGGCGGCAGCATGGCGTGGTGCTCGAGATGCCGATCGCCTCGAATACCTGCATGGCGAGTTTAGGCGCGGTATCGCGGAATTGGATGATCGACGGCGCCAAAGAGCGGGACCTGGCGCGGGGGTTTGTGGAGCAGTTGCGCATCAAAACGCCTTCGATATATGCACCGACGGGATCCTTGTCGGGCGGCAATCAGCAGAAGGTGGCATTAGCGCGCTGGCTGGCGATTCGCCCCGCGGTATTGATTCTCGATGAGCCTACGCAGGGTGTAGACGTTGGGTCGAAGGCCGAGATTCACGGCATCATGATGGACCTGGCTGAGCAGGGCGTGGCGATCATTATGATTTCTTCGGAGCTGCCGGAGATTTTGGGGATGAGCGACCGGATCGCGGTGATGCATGCGGGTCGAGTCGCCGGAGTGCTGTCGCGCGAGGAGGCGACGCAGCCTCGCATTTTGTCGCTGGCACTCGGCGAGGCGGCGGCATGAGCAGGCATCGCCGGGAACTCGCGCTGGTGATCGCGATTGCGGCGATCGCGGTGGTGCTGGGTGCGGTCGCGCCGGGATTCTTCACGCTCAATAATCTGCGCGACCTGGTGATGGCCAACATGCCGGTGCTGATTGTGGCGCTGGGGATGACGCTGGTCATTCTGACGGGGCAGATCGATATCTCAGTGGGCTCGGTGTTCGCGATCTGCAGCGTGGCAGCGGGAGTGTTCGCGAAGGCGGGAATGCCGACGCCGGTGGCGGGGCTCGCGGCGGCACTGGTCGGTACCGCCTTCGGCGCGTTGAATGGCGCACTGGTAGCGTATGTTCAGATTCCTTCGATCGTGGTGACGCTAGCCGTGATGGTGGCGTTGCGGGACGGATTGCGTTGGGCGACGGAGGGCGCGTGGGTGCAGGATCTGCCGGCGTCATTCCAGTGGTTCGGTGCATCGCAGTTAGTCAGCGAGGGCGTCACGATGCTGTTCGCGGCGGCGCTCAGCGCACTGGCGGCGTGGGGGCTCCGACACCTAGCGGTCGGACGAGCGGTTTATGCCACCGGCTCCAATGAAGGCGCGGCGCGACTGGCCGGTATCGATCCCAAGCGTGTCGTATTTTGGGTGCTCGCTGTGACGGGCGGTCTTACGGGTTGTGCGGCGCTGTTCAATTCGGTGCGATTCAATCAGATTCCCAGCAATGCAGGCGTAGGGATGGAGATGCAGGTGATCGCGGCCGTGATTGTTGGCGGCACATCGGTGAATGGTGGCAAAGGAACGATCGCGGGAACGCTGCTCGGCGTCGTGCTGCTTGGGATGATCGGCCCGGCACTCACGTTTCTGGGAATCAGCGCGTACTGGGAGAAGGCGATTCAGGGCGGCATCATTTTGGCGGCGGTGGCGATCGACGCATTCAGCGCGCGCTCGGGGAGATATGCAGGCAGCCTTGCCGCTCATCGAGCGTAGAACGTGGCGGGAGCGCTGCTTCCCGAATAGCGAGTGGGTACTGCTGCTCGCGCTGGCGGCGGAGATCGGCTGCTTCACAGTGCTCGGCGAGAATTTCTTCTCGTGGGCGAATTTCTTCGAGGTGATTCGGCTCAGCGTGGAGTTGGGGCTCTTAGCGCTGGCGTTGACTCCGATCATGATCACGGGCGGAATCGATCTGTCGGTGGGCTCGATGATGGGCCTCGCGGCGGTGGTGTTCGGTGCGGCATGGCGCGATTGGGGCTTCGGGATCGGTGGCGCGATCGTTGCGGCGCTGTTAGTTGGCGCGGTAGGCGGGGCGCTGAATGCGGCTTTGATTACACGGTTGAAGATTCCGCCGATCATCGTGACGCTCGGGTCGTTCTCAATGTTCCGCGGGATTGCGGAAGGGCTGACGCACGGGGCGGTGAATTACAGCGGTTTCCCTACGGGCTTTCTGCAACTCGGGCAGGGCTACCTCTGGGGCGTGATCCCCGTGCAGTTTCCCATCTTCGTGCTGGTCTTCCTCGGTTACGGTGTCCTGCTGCACTGGTCGGCGGTCGGCCGCACGCTGTACACGATCGGGTTCAACGCGGCGGGCGCACGGTACGCGGGAATTCGCGTTGACCGGCGGATCGCGATGGCGTACTTGCTTTGCGGTCTGGTCTCCAGCCTGGCGGCGGTGATTTACGTCGCGCACCTGGGGCAGGCTAAATCGAACGCTGGGACGGGTTATGAACTGGCCGCCATCACAGCGGTGGTGTTGGGCGGTACGTCGGTGTTCGGAGGCCGCGGCACG
>Ga0105240_10010032_pt1 | contig 13338 bp, 10 predicted proteins | sample KBSC54metaG_FD_80426 | JGI IMG/M metagenome (GOLD analysis project Ga0105240, IMG submission 80426) | Corn rhizosphere microbial communities from Kellogg Biological Station, Michigan, USA - KBS C5-4 metaG | ecosystem: Host-associated > Plants > Roots > Rhizosphere > Soil | place: Michigan, USA... | reverse complement strand
TTTTCTCCCAAAACGAAAATGGATGGCGCCAAGCCCAAGCCTTACCTGAAAATCGGCGATGTTGCCCGCCTCGTGGGTGTCTCTCCGTCGGTTATTCGTTCTTGGGAGAGCCTGGGCCTCACCCGCCCGGAGCGCACCGCCAGCCATTACCGTCTTTACAGCAGTGAAGATGTAAAACTGCTCAAGCGCGCCCGCTTTCTGCGCCGGGTGCGCGGCTTGAATGCGCCCGCCATCGTGCAGACGCTGAAGCGCAACGGCATGGTCCGCACCTCCCCCGACGGCGCGGGCGGCGGCATTGGCCTGCGCCTGCGTAACCTTCGCACCCGCCGCACCCTGTCGCTAGCCTCCGTGGCTCAGGCGGTGGGCATCTCAGTCGGCTTCCTTAGCGCCATTGAGCGCGGCCAGATGAGCGCTTCCATCGGCACCCTGCGCAAGTTAGCGCGTTTTTACAAAACCAACATTCTCGATTTCTTCGATCCGACTCAGGCGAATTCCCATTTGGTCCGCCCCGAGCGCCGCAAGGTGCTGGAGGCTGGCCCAGGTGTGCGCATGGAACTGCTGGCCTGGGGCAACGCCGTCATGGAACCGCACCTGTTCCGCATCGCGCCTAACGCTGGCAGTGGCGATTCCTATTCCCACGAGGGCGAGGAATTCCTCTTCGTGCTTCGTGGCGAATTTAAAATCGCTCTCGACGGCGAGCAGTACCTGCTCAAGCGTGGTGACAGTTTTTATTTTGAAAGCGCTACCCCGCACACCTGGTCCAATCCCGGCAAGACGGAAACCTGGGTGCTATGGGTGAATACGCCGCCAACCTTCTAAGCGGCTTCACGAGGCCTGCATGCCACCATCTTCGCAATCGGTACAATCCCCGCGGATTTCGCGGCGGCTCGGTTCGGCCGCAAGACGGATTACCGCTTCGCTTCTCGTTGTTATGGCGCTGTCCGCAATTGGCGTCGCGCAACACGCCAGCTCCGCCGACACTGTGCTGCTCAACGCCCGCATTTATACCGTGAACCCGCGCCAGCCCTGGGCTGAAGCGCTGGCCGTTCGCGGCGGCAACATTGTGGCCGTGGGCACGGCGGCGCAGATACAGAAGTACCGCGGCCCTTCCACGAAGGTGATCGATGCCGGTGGCCGCCTGGTGCTCCCCGGCTTCACCGACTGCCACATCCACTTCCTGGGTGGCTCCCTCAGCCTGCAACGCATAAACCTGGAGGATGTGAAGACCATCTCCGGCATCCAACAGCGGGTAAAGGAATTTGCCGTCGCGCACCCGAAGGACCCGTGGATTCTCGGCCGAGGTTGGTCCTACGACGTGTTCGGCGCCGCCGCCCTGCCTGACAAGAAATATCTGGACGAGGTTGTGCCGGATCGCCCCGTGTTCCTGGAAGGCTATGACGGTCACACCTACTGGGCCAACAGCAAGGCGCTCGCAGCCGCACGCATAACCCGCAACACGCCCGACCCGCCCACCGGCAAGATTGTTCGCGACGCCCAGGGTGAGCCCACCGGCGCGCTGAAGGAAGATGCGGCGGCGGAACTGGTGGAGCCCGTGATTCCCCAGCCCACGCGCGAAGAACGCCTCCAGTCCCTTCGCCGCGGTATGTACGAAGCCAACAAGGCCGGATTAGTGCGCGTGCACAGTGCCGGCGGCGATTTCGAGTTCCTCCCTCTTTTCGACCAACTGCGCCAGCAGGGCCAACTCACAGTGCGGTTCTACGTCAGCTATATTGTCCGCCCGCCGGAGTTGACTCCAGAAGAAATCAATAAATTGGAGCAGGCTCGCGCCCGATATCACGACGGCTGGATTTCCGGCGGTGCCGTGAAATTCTTCCTTGATGGCGTGATCGAATCGCACACCGCCGCCATGTTGCAGCCCTACACCGACGATCCCAGCCAGAGCGGAAAGCTGTTCTGGGATCCGGCGAAGTACAAGCAGGCCGTGGCCGAACTGGATCGTCGCGGATTCCAGATTTTCACCCACGCCATCGGCGACCGCTCTGTGCGCCTTGCGCTCGACTCCTACCAGGCAGCCCACCAGGCGAATAGGACTAAGGATTCGCGCGACCGCGTGGAGCACATCGAAACCATCAGCGCCGCTGATATTCCACGCTTCGGCCAACTGGGCGTCATCGCCAGCATGCAACCCCTGCACGCCTATCCTGACGCGGACACGCTGAAGGTGTGGTCGCCCAACATTGGCCCCGAGCGCACCACCCGCGCCTGGGTGTGGCACAGCATTGCCAGCGGCGGAGGCCATCTCGCCTTCGGCAGCGACTGGCCGGTGGTCACGCTGAGTCCGTGGCCCGGCGTGCAGACAGCCCTTACGCGGAAAACCGCGGAGGGCACGCCCGCCGGCGGCTTCGTTCCCAGCGAGCGCATCACCCTGCCGCAGGTCATCGAAGCCTATACTTTGGGCGCCGCTTACGCCGGCCATCGCGAAAAGACTGAAGGCTCCTTGGCAGCGGGCAAGGTCGCCGACTTGATAGTTCTCAACCAGGACCTGTTCAAAGTGCCCGCCGACCAGACGAACAAGACTCAGGTGCTGCTGACGATCGTGGGCGGCAAAGTGGTCTACCAAAGCCCAGCCTTCACCGGCAGCCCCGTGCCGGCAGGTGCGAAATGATTCGTCGCCGCCGCGCCGGCGCTCGACCGCGTCGTAGTGCGGGCCTCCCGCCGATTGATTCCGCCGGCATCTCGACAGCTGTCGCATGGGCGTCCCGCCCACGCCCAATCTTTCTCCGCACCTGCCTCGCGCTCCTACTCCTGGCTACTCTTCTCCTCTCCGCCTGTTCCAAAAAGGAGCCCACACTCAATCTGCTGGTCTGGGAAGGCTACGCCGACCCCTCTTACGTACACGATTTCGAGCAGCAATATCATTGCAAAGTTTCCGCGTCCTACATGGGCTCCGACGACGAATTGGTGGCCAAGCTGCGCGGCGGCAGCGCCAGCACCTACGACGTGATTTCGCCCTCCAGCGACGTGGCCACCATGATCGCCACCTCCGGACTGGCCGCGCCCCTCGACCTCGGGCGCATTCCCAGTTACGCCCAGCTCTCGCCGCAGCTCACCTCCATGCCGCTGGTCAGAGCGAATGGCAGCGTTTATGGGGTGCCCTTCACCTGGGGTCCCAACCCGCTGCTCTACGACACCACCGCCTTCCAGCAGCCGCCCGCAAGCTGGAGCGTGTTCTGGGATCCGAAATATCGCAATAGGCTTTCCGTGTGGGACGACCTCTCCACCCTCTATATGGCGGCGCAAGTTCTGGGCTTCGATAAGCCGGACCCAAGCCATCTGTACAACTTGAGCGACCAGGAACTGGACGCGGTCAAAGCTAAGCTGCTGGCCCTGAAGCCTAATATTCGAAAGATCTGGTCCACCGGCGGCGAACTGACCAACTTGTTTCAGAATCACGAAATCGTTGCCGCCATGGGCTGGCCGCTCATGACCAACCAGTTGCGCAAGCTTAACTTCCCCATCGGGGAAACCATTCCGCGGGAAAATACTACCGGCTGGATTGACCACCTCATGATCACGTCTGCCAGCGACAACAAGGACCTGGCCTACAAGTTTCTGGAGTTCATGACTGAGGCCAAAACCCAGAAGAAGGTCGCCGACGTCACCGGCTATATCCCGGCCAATCCGCAGGCAGCGCAATTCATGACCGCGGCGGAGAAAAAGAGTCTGCACCTCGACGACGTGGATGCCTATCAGAAGCGCATCTACTTCTGGCAGGATGTGCCCCGCCGCGCCAAGTACAACGAAATCTGGAACGAGGTGAAAGCAGCGCAGTAAACCCTGAAGTCAGTAGTCCGCAGTCAGCGAAAGCCTCACCCATCGAGAACTGTCTGGCTGGATGATAACGTGGGACAAACCAGCCCCGGTCAGGAGGCGATTGAAAGTAGCCCGCCACTTCCGTGGCGGGTAGAGGACTCCTGACTGCTCATTGTTATGACCTCGCCCACCACCCAACCCGCCGCCAAGCCGCAACCTCTGCTCTCCATTCGTCAGGTGGTCAAGAGCTTCGGCAAGCTCGCGGTGCTGCGCGCCATCTCCCTGCACGTGGACGAGGGCGAATTCCTCACGGTCCTGGGCGAAAGCGGCTCCGGCAAAACCACTCTGCTGCGCCTGATCGCCGGCTTCGAGCGCGCCGACTCCGGCGAAATCTGGATGGCCGGCGAGCGCCTCGACCTGCTGCCTCCTTATCGCCGTCGCGTCAACACCGTGTTTCAGAGCTACGCCCTCTTCCCTCACCTCTCCGTGCGCGACAACGTGGCCTACGGCTTGCGAATGCAGAAGAAGATCGCTCCCGCCGACATTGACAAGCGCGTGGAGAATGCGCTGGCTATGGTCAAGATGAGCGCTTTGGCCGCTTCCAAGCCGGCGAAGATCAGCGGCGGCCAGCAGCAACGCGTTGCGCTGGCTCGCGCCCTGGTGAACCGCCCGCGCCTTCTGCTCCTCGATGAACCGCTTTCCGCGCTGGACGCCAATCTTCGCCGCCAGATGCAACTGGAGTTGAAGTCGCTGCAGCGCGAGGTCGGCATCTCCTTCGTCTTTGTCACCCATGACCAGGAAGAAGCCATGGTTATGTCTGACCGCATTGCTCTGCTGCGCAACGGCAACCTGGAACAGGTCGCCACTCCGCGCGAAATCTATAGCCGGCCTGCCACGTCCTATACCGCCCTGTTCATCGGACACACCAATCTGCTTCGTTGCCACGTGGAGCGCGGGGTGGCGCGTTGTGGCGGCTTCCAATTTCGCACGTCAGTGCCCGATGGTCCGGCGGTATTCTCTGTGCGCCCGGAACACATCCGGCTAGCCTCCACCACTCTGTCCGCCAGCGGCGATAGTGTGCACTTCCGAGCTCGCATCGTTGCCCAGTCTTTCCATGGCGCCACTGACCTGCTGCAGGTCGAGTGCGCCGACGGGTTGAAGCTCAGCGTGAGTGTGCCCAGCCACGGCGCGTTGAATGGCCAGCGCGATTTTGAGTTCTCCGCCGCTGACGCCTTCGCCGTGCGCGACTCCGAGGAAAGGCCCTGAGTGTTCTCCCGCGCCTATAAGACCGCCGTGACCGTGCCTCCTCTGCTCTGGGTCACCGTATTCTTGCTGGTCCCATACGCGCTGCTCTTTTGCTACAGCTTCTGGACGGTCAGTCCCGCGGGAAATATCGTCCATCACTGGAACTTGGGCAACTACCGCGAACTGCTGCAGGTCCACGTCTACTTTCAGACCCTGCTGCGCTCCATGTGGGTTGCCGCCCGCGTGATGCTCTTGGCCCTGCTGTTGGGCTATCCGCTGGCCTACTATGTCTCTTTCCACGCCGGTGCCCGCAAGGACCTGCTTTACCAATTGGTGATCATTCCGCTGTGGGTCAGCTACCTGGTGCGCGCGTATGCCTGGAAAACCATCCTGGGCAGCGACGGCGTGCTCAACACCTTGCTGCAATATGTGCACCTCACGCGCCATCCCGTGGAGTTCCTGCTCTACAGCCCGTTTGCCGTGGTGCTCACGCTCACCCACATCTACACCCCTTTCGCATTTCTGCCTATCTACGCCTCGCTCGAACACATTCCGCGCAACCTGGTGGAAGCCTCGCATGATTTGGGCGCTTCGCCGCTACAAACCTTCTGGCGCGTGATTTTGCCGCTTTCCATTCCCGGCGTGCTCGCGGGCGCCACTTTTGCCTTCGTGCTCAGCCTGGGCGACTTCCTCGCCCCTTTGCTTTTGGGCGGACCGAGCGGCATCATGATCTCCAACATCGTGGTCAGCCTGTTCGGCGCCGCCTATAACTGGCCCTTGGGCGCGGCTATTTCCCTATGCATGTTGTTGCTGGTGATCAGCCTGTTGTTTTTATCTGAGCGGCTGGAGAAGAAGTGGAGCTTCTCGTGAGCGCCACCACCCACAACCCGCGCTGGCTCGGCATCTATGCCCTGCTGGTATTCGCCTTTCTGTATTTGCCTATCCTGGTTCTCATCGTTTATTCCTTTAACGGCGGAGGCGTGGGCGGATTCCCGCCACACAACTTCACGTTTAGCTGGTACCGCATGTTGCTGGGAGACGGTGCCATGTGGGAATCGGTGCTCAACAGCCTGGCGGTGGCACTTGCCGCAATGGCCATTTCCCTGCTCCTCGGCATCCCCGCGGCACTGGCCCTGGACCGCGCCAGCTTTCCCGGCAAAGCGGCCTTCCGGCGCCTGGTTCTTTTGCCCCTGATTCTGCCCGGGATCATCACCGGCCTATCTCTACTCATGCTGTTCGTGGACATGGGCATGCGTCTCAGCCTGCTGACCATTACTCTGGGCCACGGTACTGCGCTCATCTCCGTGGCCACTACCGATATCTTCGCCGGCCTGCAGAAACTCGACCGTGCCCAGGAGGAAGCCTCCCTCGACCTCGGCGCGAACTACTGGCAGACTTTCTGGCGCGTCACTCTGCCCAACCTTCGTCTGCCCATCATCGGCGCGGCGCTGCTGATATTCACCCTCTCCATGGATGAGATCGCGGTCAGCTTCTTCCTCATTGGCCGCGACAACACGCTTCCGCTGGAAATCTGGTCGCGCCTGCGCCGCGGCATGACCCCTGAGATCAACGCCATCTCCACCGTGATATTCGTCTTTTCGCTGGTTGCGATTGTGCTCTGGTACCGCCTGCGGGCGCGCGCCGAGGGGCAGCCCGAGCTCGGCGCCGAATGGGTGGAAACCGCCGCCGCCGGGAGTTGACAGTTCCGCAGAGTCGTGACACCGGTCACTGATCCGGTTATTCCACCGTGGAGATGCCGTTTGCTCAACCGTGGAAGCGCAGGGCTTCGGGCCTGCGGGCCATGTGGAGGGTTGAAAAGGACTTTATCCCCCTGGAAACGAGCCACGGGGTGACCCATAGCCGTACGAAAGGAGAATTTCCATGCGCTTTGTCGTTTTGGGTGCTGGCCTCATGGGCCACGCCGCGCTCTACGATCTCGCCCGCTCGCGCGAGGCTTCTGAAATCGTTGTGGCTGATTACGACCAGTCGCGCGCCCAGCAGGCGGCTCGCGAGTTCGGCAACGGCAAAGCCCGCGCCGCTTTCTGCGACGTGCGCCAGACCGCCGATACCGTGCGCCTGCTCACGGGCTCTGTCGCGGTTCTCAATTGCACTCAGTACTACTGGAATCTTGAGGTCATGAAAGCGGCGCTGGCCGCCGGCATCCACTACCTTGATCTGGGCGGGCTGTTCTACAACACCCGCAAGCAACTGAAGCTTAACTCTCATTTTCGCCGTGCCGGCCGCCTGGCCATTCTCGGCATCGGCAGCGCTCCCGGCATCGCCAATGTCATGGCGCGCTACCTGGCCGATCAACTGCAGCGCATAACCGCCATCAAGGTTTATAACGGCAGCCGTGAACTGCGTCCTGCCGCCTCCGATCCTCTGGCCTTCAGCTTTTCCATCGCCACCATCCTCGACGAGCTAACCATCGCGCCCATGCATTACGTGGGCGGCAGGTTTCGCCAGCAGGAACATTTTTCCGATCCAGAGAAGGTGAGCTTCCCCGCGCCTATCGGCAAGCTGGTGGTGCGCCACTCCATCCATTCCGAGGTCGCCACCCTGCCCCTCAGTTTCCGACGCTTGGGCGTACGCGAAGTCTTTTTCAAGATCAACTACAACCCGCAGTTGATCGAAACCGTCCGCCTGTTAGGCCGCCTGGGCCTGCTGGAGCAGGCTCCCGTGGCGGTCAACGGCTGCCAGGTGGCGCCGCGCGCATTCCTGGAGCAGTTGCTCAAAGGCCGCGCCACGGGCAGCAACGCACCGCCGCGTGACGCGGAGACGGTTCGCGTGGTGGTGGAAGGCAGCCGCTCTGGCCGCAAGCAACGGCTTACGCTCGACGCCACCACCCGTTACAGCACCCGGCCGGTGTTCAGCGCGGTCGCCCGCGACACCGGTTTCCCCATCTCCGTGGCGGCACAGATGCTCGCCCGCGGCGAAATCCGCGGTCGCGGCGTGCACCCCCCGGAAACGGTTATTCCGGCACGAGAGTTCCTGCGGGAGCTGGACAAACGTGGAATCGAAATCCGCGGTTCTGGTTGGAAATAGGCTGATGGGCCGCTTAGGAATTGTGCCGCGACAGCGCCGCGGCAGAAGTCACGCCTTGGGCATCTTCAACTGCAGCTTCCTGGAGCCCGAACTGCGGCACCCGTTCCACCGTACCGATCACCGGCTGGTCGGTGATGGCGTAGAGGAAGCCATGCTGTTGGCTGTGCTGGCGCAAGCAGAGGTTTTCAATCAGGGTATGTGTCCGGCGGCTTAGAACGTTCTGGGGCAGAACCTCGAAATGGCGGAATATCCAGAGCAGATAGACCCGCTCCCAAAACGTGGGCCGCACGTACCGTGGTCCGACCGGGGTTAGCAGCCTCAGTACTCCCCAGCGCAGCTTGTTGGTCAACACTGTCCCCGTCCCCTCGTCCTAAGCCATTCGCAACTGGCAATCATCAGCAATCATAAGATAGCAATCTGCGCACCAAACCCGCTGCAGCGGTACCTAAGTGGCTTCCCAGCCTGGTCCGAGAACACCTTCGAGCGTGCTCTACCGCTCCCGATCTTTGCCACAATAGCCCGGCAAATCCTTGCAAAAACTGGGCAAGAATAGCTGCAAGTCGCCGCGCGGAACCTCCCGTAAACCGGCGCAACACGGTTATCACGAAGGGCTTAGGCTAGTTTGCGACGGCCAAAATCGGTAGACGATGAGCCTCAGTCTCGAGCAAAAATGAACTTTTTTGCGATTCCCTGTCCTAATTTGGCACTTTTTACCCGCCCAGCAGCCCGGCCGCTATCTCCTTGACTACCTTGGCGCAGACCATGGCCGTTCTCCCAGATGGATCGCGAACCGGGTTGTACTCCACCAGGTCCGCCCCCACCAGGCTCGCGCGTACAGAGTGAAGCAGATTCACTACCTCGCGCACCGATAGCCCCCCAGGCTCCCAGTGCGATATACCCGGGACAAAAGCAGGGTCCAGCACGTCAATATCGAAGGAGAGGTAAACCGGCCCTCGAAAATTCAGGGCTGGCCAATGACCTAAGTCCTTCATTTCCAGCACCTCCACTCCAAACCGCTGCGCCTGCTCCCGCTGGTGTCGGCTCATGGTGCGAATCCCGACCTGAACCAGCCGGCGCGCCAATTTCTCCTCCATGACACGGGCGAAAGGGCAGGCGTGCGAGAAGCGGTTGCCGCCAAGCTGGTCATACAGATCGGGGTGAGCGTCAAAGTGCAGGATTTCCAAATCGGGAAATTTCGCTGCGAATGCCTTGACCACGGGATAGGTGATGGAATGGTCGCCGCCCAGCAGGATCAGCCGCACGTCCTGGCGCAATTGCCGGGCTACCTCCCGCTCAATTGCACTGAAGGCCGCAGGCGTATCCGAGGGGAGCGCCAGGCTACCCCAATCCCGCACCCTGCCCTGCAGATCGGTGCCGTTCTCCGTCCACAGGTTGGAGGAATCGCAGAACAGCGCCTCCACAATGCGCGGCGGGGCCTGCGCTGCTCCCCGCAGGTAGGAGGAATTCTCATCAAACGGGATTCCCAGCAGCGACACAACAGTCAAGCTAGATGTTGGCTGGTTCACGGGGCTCGCAGCAGTCGAGCGGCTGCTCAGATCTCCGGCAGAACGTCGAAACGCTTGATCACGGCTGCCACTCCATAATTGCCTTGGCCAGCGTTTTCCTCGACCCGCACCACGGAGGCTTGGCAGCACACCCAGCGCCGGTCGGAAAAGGTGATTTCCGGCGGCAGCACCAAAATCAGCTCCAGCTCGCTGCCCTCCTGCATGCGCGAGCTGGTGTAAACGAATACGCCCGCGCTGCTCAGATCGCGGGTTTGGCTAGCTTCCTGGACGGCTCCGTTTCCGGCTTTAACCGAAACCGGAACATGTACGGGAAAACGCTGCCGCGCGCGGCGCTCAGACTTCTTCTCAGCCATTCAGTTCCCCACCAGAGGAGTAACGAATCGCGGCATTTTACTCCAAACTGGGGTGTGCACAAGTTCGCCACAAGAATTTTTCGATGTGAAGAGGTCTGGCGGCAGCGTGCCAACCGCGGCGCCGTCTTGTCCCGCGCAACGCAACGGTTACTGTGGATTTTCCGCCAGGTGCTCGCGCCCCCGCACCACCACCACGGCCTGGTCCAGCGTCGGAGTATGCAGGGCGTCCAGCAGCTTGGATTGAGCATCCGCTTCCGACATGGCTCCGGTGCGTGTGTATGCCTCGACCAGCAGCCTCATGCTGAACGCGTTATCGTGATCTTCCTGCAGATGCGGAATAGCGTCGAAGTACTTGCCCTGCTGCATCAGCCTGGCACCCAGGGCGGCTTCGTAAGCATGCACAATGGCATGGCTGTGGCTGGCCGCCACCATGCCTTGCAGGCGCTTCAATGCCTGGTCGGCTGAGTCCTGGTCGTTGGCGCCTCCGGCGCGCACCGTGCGCCAGCGCAGCACCCGTGCCAGTTCTTCATCGCGATCACTTTTCGGAACAGTGGTGCTTTCCCCTAACACGCTTTCCGCCGTCTGCAGGTGCTTGAGCGCGGTCAGGGAGTCGGGCTGGTACGCGGCCATCATGCGGTGAACTTCGGCCTCATGAAACTCCAGACCGAGCGAATGCGCCTCGCTGGCTACGGCGGCAAAGGCGGCATCGGCTGCCTGATACTTGCGCTCCCTTACATACGTCATGGCCGACTGCATTTCGAACTCGACCCGGTCGGCATCGCTGTCAGCGCCCGCAATTGCCTTCGCGTACTCGGCGCGCGCCCGCTCTTCATCTCCCATCAAGGAGTAGGTGTCCCCAATCCCTAGCTGGGAGTATACAAACTTCGGGTCAATCTTCAGGGCCGCCTCGTAGTGCTGCAGGGCTCCCGGAAAGTCGCCCGACAGGCGCAGAATCTCGGCGTAAGAGTCCTGTGGGTTCGGTTGTCCGGGAAGGGCGGCCACATACCGTTCCATGGCCGCGACCGCCTCAGGGTAATTGCGCGTCAGGGCATAAGCGTAGCCCAGATCGTTCAACGCAGGCGGATAATTGGGGTCTATGGCCAGCGCCTGCTCCATGAACTTGCGCGCCTGCTCGTAGCTTTCCTGCATCACCAGCCAGTTGCCTACCACGTACAGGAGTTGCTTGTCCCGCGGGTACATGGCAACCAGGTCGTTCATGGCCTGGATGCCGGCCAGGTAATTATTCTCGCGCACACCCTCCACCCAGTGGATTAGAAGACGCTCGCCGTGGGTCACATTGCGCTCGTGGGCTTTGGCCTTAGCCAGTTCGGCGCTCTGCTCCGCCGGATCTTTGCTGTTGAAACAGATGAAGATATGGGCCAGCGCAAAATTGGGGTCGCGTTTGGCGGACTGCCGCCACTCGTCCATCGCTTTGGCAGTCTGCAGGTTTACGAAATCGGTCATACCCTGTTGAAACAGCAACCGGGCACGCTTGGAGTGCACGGTCAGAGGCAACGTAGTCCGGCGGTGCGGGCGGCGAAAATTGCGAATGCGCTGCAACTCCGTCCGTAAATTGGCGGGTTTCGCGGCAGCCGGAAAAGTCAGGAACAGAAGCAGCAAAACGCCGAGACGACGTTGCATGCGTGGTTCTCTTCTCTGGGATTTGCTTTCTGAAACAGGAGCGTAGCATGCGAGTTGCCACCGGCCAAGATATCGCGGGCGTTACCTGCCCGGTACGTAGGTACAGGGACGTTGGAGCCCTCAACAATCCAGCAGGCTCCTGCGCGGAGCCTGCTCGTTACATTTGCTAGCAACTGATATCTAGAAGGTGAATTTGGCCGCCAACTGAATCCCCCGTGGTCCCCCGCCCCCCAGGAACGGGTTGCCAATGCCCACATCGCCCGTGGCGGTCAGAGGCAGGAATCCAAGCTGGCGCCCGACAGGACCGGCAGTAGGATCGGTATTGGGGGCTCCCGGATCGGCGATGAATCCCGGCAGGATCGGGTTGGAGAAGTTGGGATGGTTGAACAAATTGAAGAACTCAGCTCGCATTTGCAGGTTCACCCGTTCGGTCAAAGCGGTGTTCTTGAAAATGGAGAAGTTGAACTCCTTGAAGCTGGGACCGCGCAGAGAATTGCGCCCCATAGTCCCGAAATGCCTGGTTCCAGGAACGCAGTTGGCTTCGCTGCCGCTGGAATCAGGCGGGTTGGGCAGGAAGGTACAAGGCGCGGCGAACGAACTGAGATTGAGGAAGTTTCCGGGCAAGCTGCCGTACTGCACCGGTCCCACTAAATCGGGACGGTCAAAGCCCTCCCCCGCGCCGGAGTAGTCGCCTTCGAAAAAGTAATTCAGATGGAACGGCTGGCCATCCTGCAGGCTCAGCGCTCCATCCAATCCCCAACCATTCTTCAGCCTGGCCATGCTGCCCCCGGTCTTGGGGAATTCATATACGAAGTTCCAGGTGAAGCGCCGCCGGATATCGAAGCTGGAGTTACCGCGTTCGCCAGCCGGATTAAGGCTGTTGGTGGGCTGTGCCTGGTTCGGGATAAAGTCCTCGCTGTCGCTGGCATCATCAATCGAGTGCGACCAGACGAAATTCGCTTGTGTCTGCAACCCGTGCCACGAAGCCACCCGCAGGCTGGTCTGCAGCGAGTGATAGGTGGAGCTTGCCTGCGATTCCTCCTGGTTTACGTAAAAGAAGTTGGCAAAAGGCCGCGGAACAGCATAGCCCTGCACAAGCGTGCCCGCGGGTGTCGCCAAATCGAATGCCGTAATCTGCGCCTGGCTGGGCTGGTTAATGTCGCGGAACCGGAACAGCTTGGTTCCTCTGGTTCCGACGTATCCGACCTGCAAAACCGCCTTGTTGCCCAGCGCCTGTTGCCAGTTCAGATTGAAGTTCTGCACGTAGGGCGTGCGCAGGTGGGGATCAGCAGCAAAAAAATCTCCCAGCGCCGAAGGGCCGCTGAACACCGGTACGTTGGAAGCCAGCGCGCCACCGGTAAGACCCAGGGTCGAGATCGCTCCCGGGCCGGTCCCCGTGTACGCGGGCCCCGGGCAGAACACGCAGTTCCAAGGCAAATGTCCGAGGAACATATCCTGCGCGAAGGCATCATAGAATAACCCCCAGCCGCCGCGTAGGACCGTCTTGCCCCTGCCGGTAAGGTCATAGGCGAAGGCGGCTCGGGGAGCGAAGTTGTTGTAGTCCGGGTTATAGAGCTTGTCCGGGCCTCCTGCGCTGCCTACCTGCACCACGGAACCACCGTTTGCCGGGTCAAACTGGTAAAAGAGGTTGTTCTTTTCCGAAATCACTCCAAAGTAATCCCAGCGCGCCCCCACGTTCAGAGTCAGGCGCGGAGTCCAGCGGAAGCTGTCCTGAATATACAGACCGTGGTTGT
>Ga0105240_10010031_pt1 | contig 13343 bp, 15 predicted proteins | sample KBSC54metaG_FD_80426 | JGI IMG/M metagenome (GOLD analysis project Ga0105240, IMG submission 80426) | Corn rhizosphere microbial communities from Kellogg Biological Station, Michigan, USA - KBS C5-4 metaG | ecosystem: Host-associated > Plants > Roots > Rhizosphere > Soil | place: Michigan, USA... | reverse complement strand
TCGACGGTCAGGGCAATTTCGGTTCCATCGATGGCGATCCTCCGGCTGCCTACCGGTACACGGAAGCGCGCCTGACGCGGTCGGCACTCGCGGTCCTCGCCGATATCGACAAGGACACTGTCGATTTCGAGCCGACCTACGACAACTCCGACAAGGAGCCGTCGGTCCTTCCATCGAAGTTCCCCAATCTTCTGGTCAACGGCGCCGGCGGCATTGCGGTCGGCATGGCGACCAACATCCCGCCGCACAATCTCGGCGAAGTGACCGATGCCTGCGTCGCGCTGATCGACAATCCCTCGCTGTCGATCGACGAGTTGATCAACATCATTCCCGGTCCGGATTTCCCGACCGGCGGCATCATCCTCGGGCGCCAGGGCATCCGCTCCGCCTATCACCTCGGCCGCGGCTCGATCGTGATGCGCGGCAAGGTGCATTTCGAAACCATCCGCAAGGAGCGCGAGGCGATCGTCATCACCGAGATTCCGTATCAGGTGAACAAGGCGACCATGGTCGAGCGTATCGCCGACCTCTACAAGGAAAAGAAGATCGAGGGCATCGCGGACCTGCGCGACGAATCCGATCGCGACGGCTACCGCGTCGTGGTCGAGCTCAAGCGCGACGCCATGCCGGACGTCGTGCTGAATCAGCTCTACAAGTTCACGCCGCTGCAGACGAGCTTCGGCGCCAACATGGTCGCGCTCGACAACCGTCGTCCGCAGACCATGAACCTGAAGGACATGCTCACCATCTTTGTTGCGTTCCGCGAACAGGTGGTGACGCGGCGGACCAAGTTCCTGCTCAACAAGGCGCGCGACCGCGCCCATATCCTGGTCGGCCTCGCGATTGCGGTTGCCAATATCGACGAGATTATCCGCGTGATCCGCGAATCGCCCGATGCAAACACCGCGCGGGATCGCCTGATGTCGCGCGACTGGCCGGCGCAGGCTGTTGCCGCCATGATCACGCTGATCGACGATGCCCGCCACAGGCTGGCGCCCGACGGCACCGCGCGGCTGTCGATGGAGCAGGCGAAAGCCATCCTCGACCTGCGCCTGCAGCGCCTGACCGCGCTCGGCCGGGAGGAAATCTCCGACGAGCTCGACAAGCTCAAGGTCGAGATCAACGATTATCTCGAAATCCTGCGCTCGCGCGCCCGCATTCAGGCGATCGTCAAGACCGAGCTGGCCGAGGTAAAGGAAGCGTTCGGCACGCCGCGCAAGACCGAGATCATCGAGCAGGAAGGCGAGGTCGAGGACGAGGACCTGATCCAGCGAGAGGACATGGTCGTCACCGTGTCGCACGCCGGCTACGCCAAGCGCGTGCCGCTGTCGGCCTACCGGGCGCAGCGCCGCGGCGGCAAGGGTCGCGCCGGCATGCAGACCCGCGAGGAGGATTTCGTCAGCCGGCTGTTCGTGGCGTCGACGCACACGCCGGTGCTGTTCTTCTCTTCGCGCGGCCAGGTCTACAAGGAGAAGGTCTGGCGGCTGCCGGTTGCCGCTCCCAACGCGCGCGGCAAGGCGCTGATCAACATCCTGCCGCTGGAGCAGGGCGAGCGCATCACCACCATCATGCCGCTGCCGGAGGATGAATCCTCCTGGGCCAATCTCGACGTGATGTTCGCCACGACAGGCGGCAATGTCCGCCGCAACAAGCTCTCCGACTTCGTCGATGTCCGCCGCTCCGGCATCATCGCCATGAAGCTCGATGAGAACGAGGCGATCGTCGACGTGCAGATCTGCACGGAGCGCGACGACGTGCTGCTCACCGCCGCCGGCGGCCAGTGCATTCGCTTCCCGGTCACCGATGTCCGCGTCTTCACCGGTCGCACCTCGATGGGCGTGCGCGGCATCGCGCTCGCCAAGGACGACAAGGTGATTTCGCTGTCGATCCTGCGGCACGTCGAGACGACGTCGGACGAACGCTCGGCCTACCTGAAGATGCGCCGCGCCGTGGCCGGCGAAGGCGCAACCGAGGAGAGCGCGGCGGAGGCCGATGCCGAGGAGACCTCCGGCAGCGTCCAGCTCTCGCAGGAGCGTTATGTCGAGATGTCCGCACAGGAGCAGGTGGTGCTTACCGTCTCCGTCAACGGCTTTGGCAAGCGGACCTCGTCCTACGAGTACCGCACCACGGGACGTGGCGGCAAAGGCATCGTGGCGATGAGCGTCAACCACCGCAACGGCAATCTGGTGGCGTCATTCCCGGTCGAGGAGGCTGACCAGATCATGCTGGTGACCGACAAGGGCCAGCTCATCCGCTGCCCGGTCGCGGACATCCGCATCGCCGGCCGCTCTACCCAGGGCGTCATCGTGTTCGACACCGCCGAGGACGAGCATGTGGTCTCGGTCGAGCATATCGGCGAGGACACCGAAAACGGCGAGAACGGCAACGGGAATGGCAACGGCCATTAGGCCGTTGCTGCCGGGGACCCTTGACGGACATCGCAAGTGCCTGGAATGCTTTGCTCAGATGGCGCGACTGGGCTTGCCCATTCGGTGTAGCTTGAGCATGGCATAGACGGCATTGTTGGCTGGCGTCGGCACGCCAAGTGTGCGCCCGGACTCGACGATCTTCCCGGCAAGCCAGTCCAGCTCGAGCCGGTTGCCGCGTTCAAGATCGTGCAGCATGGAAGCCTTGAAGTTGGGCGGCGAGGCCTCGGCGAATTTCATTCTGTCCTCGGCAAAGTCCTCCGGTATCGAGACGCCCTTGGCGCGCCCGACCGCCACCACTTCGCGCATCAGGCTGTAAAAAAATGCCCGCGTATCCGGGTCAGCCAGGATTGGCCCCAGCGGCTGGCGGGTAGTTGCGGTCGCGCCCGACAATCCGACAAGAAACACAAATTTCTGCCACCGCTCCCGGTCGATCGCGTCGGACACCGTGATGTCAATGCCGGCCGCATGAGCGGCGTCGGAAAACGACTTGAGGCATCCGTCGGGCCTGCCGTCGGTTCGCCCGCAGACCATGCGCGCGAACTGGCTTGTGTGGGTGACGACGCCAGGTGCAGACAGCACCGTCGCAATATAGGCACTTCCGGCGACCACATTGTCGGCGCTCAAAATCGGAGCGATCCGCTCCGTGCTGTCCACGCCGTTTTGCAGCGGGATCACCCGGGTTTGGGGGCCGACCAAGGGAAGGGCCTGCACGGCTGCCTTCTCGCAGTCCCAAAGCTTGACCGCGAACAGAACGATATCTACCGGGCCGACGTTACCGGGATCATCGGTTACATTGGGTTTAGGCAAGTGAAGATCGCCATGCACGCTCTCAACCTTGAGGCCGTTGTTCTTAATTGCCTCGAGGTTGGAGCCACGCGCGATGAAGAACACATCATGTCCCGCCGCAGCCAGGCGCGCTCCAAAATAACCTCCCAGGGCACCCGCTGCCATTACAGCGACGCGCATGTCGTCCTCCATGCTCACCAAATCATTCGGTGGTAGCCAAAATCCTGCAAAGTGCCAAGGCCGGAGGCCCGCCACCAGAATTTCCAGCAAACCTTTGGCTCGCAGTGGATTTACAAACGGCAAAAGCGCTACGACGGGCTGTGGCTCCGACGCTGTTTGCCCGCGCCGACGAGGCGATCGAACACGCAGGAAACCTCCGTCCTCGCACACCGCCGAGTACGAGCGTATGGTCTCGGTCAACGGCCATTAGCCATCGCCGGCCTTCGGAGCCAGCCAGGCGCGTTGATTTACGCGGCGCGTTCCTTTTTTGACTGCTCCTCCGTGGCGGTCGCGGTTTCTTCCACCCCCTTTTCATATTTGCCCGCGAGCCGCTCGATACTGTCGGCCCACATCCTCAGCATCGAGATCTGAAAGTGCATCATTGGCTTCAAGGCACTCATGCCGATTGCTGTCGCCGCGGCGATGCGCCTCTGTGGGTCACGCGCGAAACGGTTGGCGTTAATGGTCGGGTCTGCCATGCTGTTCGCTCCTTCGCTTTGGTGCTAAAGGTAAGCACCGGTTCGTGCACTGCGTGATTCCGAACACTCGGTCAAAGCTTGATCTGCGGCGAGTCTGGCACCTCGTTCGTCATGCAGTTCGTCGAGTTTCCTCAGATAAGCAACCGCCGCGATTTGCAAGAGATCGAAATCGTACTCGCCGGTATCACCGAGATCGGCGACGTAACGATAAAGGGCGGAATACCTGTCGTCGTTCTCGCTGACGCCGCTATGGAGCAGCAAGTAGTTCCGCCAGGCGAACGCACATGCGCCTTCTATGGCCTGAGAACTCATGGGCACCTCCCAAAGGCAGAGAAAGACGGACGCGCCCTTTCGTTCCGCGAATTCTGAGATGTAATGCTGTTCCACTGCTGCTGCGTCGCAAAGGGCGTCGGTGAAGTGCAGCGAATCGTGCACTCTTTTCCATATCGTCTTTCGCATATCATCGCGATCGACGTGAATGAGTCATTGCCGCCAAGGGGTTGAGAAGCTGGTTTCTGCCAGACGCGAGCTACAAAGGTTCATCCAATAGTCGCTCCATGATGATCGTGCGCTCATCACCATAGTAGCTGCCGCGTACGGACCTGAACCCAAGCCGCGCGTAGAAGGTTTCGGCGGTGACGGAAGAAGATACGGCGAGCCTCGGGATATTTCGTTCGCGGGCCGTGCTCTCGATCTCGACCATCAGCAATTTGCCGATACCCCGCCCTTGAACATCAGGGGCGACAAAGACGGAACGGACGACGCTTCCATCGAGACTTGCGGTCCCAACGACACGGCCATCAATGGCGGCAACAAAGACGGTGCGCTTGCCGATCAGCTCCCGTACGGCGGACGTACTGAAGCTGCGCTCGATCCTTTCGATGATCTCGTCGGCGTAGTCACGCGCATTCGTTTCACGCAGTGCACGCAAGATGACCGCGCTTATTTCGTCGGCGTCATCTTCAAGCGCAGGGCGGATCGTGCAGTCCATGGGTCCCTCCACGCGTTCAGCAATAATACCGGATGCAGCTCTCGGTATGCTCACTCTTATGATTTCGTTAATATAGTCGCATTCGTTTCGCGCAGTGCAGGCAATATGATCGCGCCAAGGGGATGGTAGGCCCCTGCTGGGGCGTTGTCCGTATTAAAGGCCGCGTCCTAAAGTGGAGCCTCTAACCCGGCTCGAAGTCTCCTCCGCGGGTTTTCGCCGGACGTTCTCTGCGAAGCTACGAGACTTCATACCGTCGTTGCAGTCGCTCGACGATGATGTCGAAAAATCTCGTCAGCTCCGCCTTGTTGTAGACCGGACCGGCTGCCGCACCAAACATCAGCATTGCCTTCCACGGAATGCCATAGACCGTTACCGAGACGCCGCGCTGAGGACAGCCGTCAACCTTGTGCAAGTCCTCTCGGATCATCGCAGCCAATTCCTCCTCCGTTTTCTTTTCTCGCGGTCGCTCCGATTCAATCGTCACAGGTGATCCTCCATCTGATGGAAAAGCGACTTGACGTCATGGAGTTTCAACTTTGCCAGAGTATTACGGATTGACGCGGCCGTGGCGTATTGGCCTAAACGCCATCCTTCTCGGCAAAGCGGGGCTCGCATGTCGCGGCGCTCACCGCATGATCTCCTCGGAGCCAAAGCTAAATCTCGATTTCGGTCCCGAACTCCACGACCTGCCGCGCCGGCACGTCGAAGAACGCGGCCGTGCGCTCCGCGTTGCGTTGCAGGAAGGCGAAGATCGACTCGCGCCACACCCACATGCCCGGAACATCCTCGCGCGGAATGATGGTCTCGCGGCCGACATAATAGGTGATGTCGCTCAAATCGATGCCCGGCAACTTGCCCTGCTTGCAGGCCAGCGTGAGGCCCGCATAGATCGTCGGATATTGCATGAAGCCATAATGCAGGATCACCCGCGTAATCCCGGCGGTGATCTCCATGACGTCGGCCCGCTCTTCGTCGGGCACGCGCGGGCGCTCCTCGATCAGCACGGTCACGAGCACGACGCGCTGATGCAGACAGTGATTATGCTTGACGAACTGGGTCAGCGCCAGCGGTACGCCGTTCGGCGAGGAGGCGAGGAAGACCGCAGTGCCGGTCAACCGCGCATGGCATTTGTCGATCGCGGTCTCGATCAGGTCCTCCTCGGGTTGCCGCAGCTTGCCGCGCGCCGCTTCCACGAGTTTCACGCCGCCGCGCCACGTCAGCATCAGGAACGCGACCGCGCCCGCGAGCAAAAGCGGAAACCAGCCGCCCTCGAACAGCTTCTCCGAATTGGCGGCGAAGAAGATGCAGTCGATGATGAAGAAGAAGCCGTTCACGGCGATGACGATAAAGGGCGAATAGCCCCACTGGATCGCGACCAGCGCGGCGAGCAGCGTCGTGATCGCCATCAGCAGCGACACCGCGATGCCATAGGCGCCGGCCAGCGCGTCCGACGTGCCGAATGCCAGCACGGCGCCAAGCGTGGCCGCCGCGAGCAGCCAGTTCACCAGCGGCACGTAGATCTGGCCCATGGCGTCGCTGGTGGTGTGCCTGATCTGCATGCGCGGCAGGAAGCCGAGCTGGATCGATTGCTGGGTCAGCGAGAACACACCCGATATGATCGCCTGCGAGGCGATCACGGTCGCGATCGCCGCAAGCGCCACCATCGGGTATTGCGCCCAATCAGGCGCGAGCTGATAGAAGGGATTGTCGACGGCACTGGGATCGGTCAGCAGCATGCCGGCCTGTCCGAAATAATTCAGCACCAGCGCCGGCAGCGCGACCGCGAACCAGGCGAGCCGGATCGGAAACCGGCCGAAATGGCCCATGTCGGCATACATCGCCTCGCCACCGGTCACCGCGAGGAACGCGGCGCCCAGGATCGCAAAGCTGACATGGAAATCCTGATGCAGCAGGAAGTTCACGGCATAGAACGGGCTCAGCGCTTCCAGCACCACCGGCGCCTTGACGATGCCGTGGATGCCGAGCACGCCCAGTACCAGAAACCAGATCAGCATCACGGGCCCGAAAATTTGCCCGATGAAGCTCGTGCCCCGTTTCTGCATGACAAACAGCGCCACCAGGATGGCGATGGTGAGGGGCACCACGACCGGGGTCAGCGCCGGCGCGTCCACCTTCAGGCCTTCGATGGCGCTGAGCACGGAGATTGCTGGCGTGATCGCGCCGTCGCCATAGAGCAGGGCGGCGCCGATCAGGCCGACGATGAGAAGCTGGGCGCGCCAGGTGCCGGGTTTGGCGTTGCGCGCGGAGAGCAGCGCGAGCAGGGCGACGATGCCACCTTCGCCACGATTGTCGGCGCGCATGATCAGCATCGCATACTTCACCGAGATGATCAGCACCAGCGCCCACAGGATCAGGGAGGCGACGCCCATGATGCCGTTCGGTGTGATGGTGCCGCCATGGGCAGCGGCCCTGGCAGCTTCCTTCAGGGCGTAGAGAGGGCTGGTGCCAATGTCGCCATAGACGACGCCGAGCGCGCCGATCGTGGTGGCCAGCGGCAGCGCCGCCTGGTGCGAGGACTCGGCAACTGGCGTAGCGGTCACTTGAGGCCCCCGTTGGCTGACTCGCCAAATGGCTGACTCGCGAAGTCTGCGACGTCTGGTCGCAAATGGCTATGGGGATTCGGAGGGGGCGTGGGCGGCCTTCTGGATTTGCCGACTTCCGAACGCCAAAAAAGGAGGCCAAGGCGCCCGCCTGGCCTCCCATCAAGTCACCTTGGGGTTTGAAACTCAGGTCTCCTACGGGGTGCGGTCGGCCGTAACCAGGCGGGCCTGGCGGACGGGAGCCTTGGTCCCGGCGGCGCGCAGGCAGGACGCTTCGAAATTCGGCCAGGCCTGCTCGGAGCAGTTGGCACCGACCGGGTGGTAGTCGAGCCGGTCGCCCTTGGCGAGCGGCTGCGGAGTGGAGGCTTCGACCTGCGGGGCAAAGCCGGGCAGAATGGTCAGCGCGGCTGCGACGAACGCGGCAACTGCGATGGCTGAGAGAGCTTTAATCATGGACGGTCCCCTGTGAGATGGCCGTTTGGGCCTGTCGTTTGGTTGGCGCCTTGGTAACCATGAGCGGTTTCGCCATCCCTTCGCGGATCATCGAAAATGGTTTCGTCTCGCTGCTGTTTTGTTTCATCGAGATTGGCTGGACGAAACAAACCGGGCCGTTTCCGCTCCAAGGACGCGAAAAGAGCGGCAATCACATTGCAGGAGTCGGGAACTGGTTCCGCTTGCGAGGGCCCATGGGGCAGGGTAGGACCATTTCATGCCCCGTATTGCCTTCTATGCCGGTTCGTTCGATCCCGTCACCAACGGCCATCTGGACGTCGTCCGGCAGGCCGTTTCCCTCTGCGACCGCCTGATCGTCGCGATCGGCGTCCATCCTGGCAAAAAACCGCTGTTTTCGCTGGATGAGCGCCTGGCGATGGTCCAGGAGGTGTTCGGGCCGATCGCCGCGAAGGCCGGCTGCGCGCTAGAGGCCATCACCTACGACAATCTGACGGTGGCCGAGGCCGAAAAGCATGGCGCATCCATCATGATCCGGGGCCTGCGCGACGGCACGGACCTCGATTACGAGATGCAGATCGCCGGCATGAACGAGGCGATGGCGCCCGACGTGCACACCGTCTTTGTTCCGGCCTCGGTGGCGGTCCGCCCGATCACCGCCACACTGGTGCGCCAGATCGCCGGCATGGGCGGCAACGTGTCGGCCTTCGTGCCGGCCTCGGTTGCGGCCAGCCTGAAGGCCAAATTCGCCAAATAGCTGATGGCGCGGACCGGGAGGGCCGTGCGAGTTGCGAGCAGCGCCGGTTTTCGAAGATCAGGCGCCGGCAACAAATGCCTTCGTAAAAGTTGTAACGGGCTCTGCGATAAACCATCGCGGCCCGGAGAGTTCGAAAATCCCTAAAGAAGCCATCCGGAGTTTCCATGATCCGCCTGCTTGCCTTCCTTACCGCGCTCGCCTTTGCCGTCCCGGCGCTGGCGCAAACGCTGCCGGCCAATCTCGACAAGAACAATGCGCTGCTGATCGACACCACCAAGGGCCGCATCGTCATCGCGCTGCGCACCGATCTCGCGCCCAAGCATGCCGAGCGGCTCAAGCAGCTCGCGCGCGACGGCTTCTACAACAACGTGCCGTTCCACCGCGTCATGGACGGCTTCATGGCGCAGACCGGCGACGGCCAGAATTTCAATGGCACGGGCGGCTCGAAATATCCGAACCTGAAGCAGGAGTTTTCGAACGTGCCGTTCAAGCGCGGTACCGTCGGCATGGCGCGGCGCGGCGACAGTGTCGATTCCGCCAATTCGCAGTTCTTCATCTGCTTCGGCGATGCCTCGTTCCTGAACAACCAGTACACCGTGATCGGGCAGGTCGTGCAGGGCATGGACGTCGTCGACAAGCTCAAGAAAGCGCCGCCCGGATCGTCCAGCGGCACCGTCACCGACCCGGACAAGATGGTGAAGGTCCAAGTCGCTTCCGACATGAAATAGGAGAGGGCGATGGCGGCCGGCACGAAGATTTCGATCCTCAAGCTGTCCGCGGTGCCGCTCCTGTTGGCGCTGGCTTCGCCGGCGTTGATTTCAGAGGCTTGCGCGCAAGGCACTTCGCCGAGCCAGCCCGCGAGCCGCGAGCCGGCCCAATCGACCACGCAAGGGCCGGCCGCGCCTCCCGTCCAGGCCGGTCCTCAGGTCAATACGCTGCACGAGGTGTTTGCGAGGCTGTTCAGTTGCTGGAAGCCGCCATCCGCCGCCGAGGCAACCCCGATGGACATTACCGTCATGGTCAGCTTTAACCGGTCGGGCGCGATCATGGGGCATCCCCGGATTACCTATGAATCGCCCAAGGCCACCGACAGCGACCGGGTGGCCTACCGCGTGGCCGTCATGGAGGCATTGCAACGCTGCTCGCCGATGCCATTTACAGAGGCTATGGCGGGCGCCATTGCCGGCCGTCCCCTCGCGGTCCAGTTCCGTACCCACCTTAAAACCCAAGAGAAGAGAGCATGGCTGTCACCGAAAATACTTTGATCCTCGAGACCACAAAGGGGCCCGTCACCATCGAGATGCGGCCGGACCTGGCGCCCAATCACGTGGCGCGGATCAAGGAATTGGTGCGGGAAGGATTTTACAACGGCATCGTGTTCCACCGCGTGATCGATGGCTTCATGGCCCAGACCGGCTGCCCGCAGGGCACCGGTACCGGCGGCTCCGGCAAAAAGCTGAAGGCCGAGTTCAATGCGGAGCCGCATGTTCGCGGCACGGCGTCGATGGCGCGCGCGGCGAGCCCCGACTCCGCCGACAGCCAGTTCTTCATCTGCTTCGACGATGCGCCGTTCCTCAACAAGCAATACACCGTCTGGGGTCAGGTCACCGACGGCATGGAGAACGTCGACAAGATCAAGCGCGGTGAGCCGGTGAAGGATCCCGACAAGATCGTGAAAGCGCACATGGCCGCCGACGCGGCCTAGGCGCGCCGTCGTCGTCACTTCGGACTTTGCAATCCCTGCGAGGAAAGCCAGCGCTCGATCTTCGCGGCAGCCTCGCCGTCACGCGCCTTTTGCAGGAGCTCGCTCCGTTCCGCGCTCGGCGGCAACTTTTTGGCCGCTGCGCGGGCGTCTTGCGCAAAATTGTTCAGCCGCTCCTGGAACGATAACAGCGGTCGCGCGCGGTTGCGTTTCTTGCCCATGATACAGCCCTCATCGGTCAATCAGCCAATCATGCAGGCCGTCCGCCGTCATTAACCTTTGTTGGAACCGGGCCGCGACTTTTTGGGTTTCCTTTTCCGACGGTGGTTTGGCGCCGTCGGTTTAACGAGGGATGGGAGCCTCACGTGTCCAGCGACGTCATTCCCGCTGCGCTCGTCAGACGCTTGCGTACCACCTCTGCTGTTACGGATGAGGATATCAAGGCGGTCGATGCCCTGCCGTTCTCGGTGCGGGAGTATCCGGCCGAGCGCAACATCGTCAGCGATGGCCAGCGCGCGACGGAATGCTGCCTGATTATCAAGGGGTTTTGCGCGCGATCCAAGACCACCTCGGAGGGGCGCCAGCAAATCCTGTCGATTCATATTCCCGGCGAAATTCCGGACCTGATGAGTTTGCATCTGCACGTGATGGACCACGATCTGTCGACGCTGACGCCGTGCACGCTCGGTTTCATCAATCATGATGCACTGCGGCTGCTGCATCGCCGCCAGCCGAACCTGGCCGACATGTTCTGGCGCGACACGCTGATCGATGCCGCCATGTTCCGCGAATGGATCGTCAATGTCGGCCAGCGCCCGGCGCCGGCGCGGCTCGCGCATGTGATCGTCGAGCTTCGCGAGCGGCTGAAGGTGATCGGCCGCATTGAGGGAAACAGTTTCGAGATGCCGCTGACGCAGGAACAGATCGGCGAGGCGCTCGGGATCACGGCCGTTCACGCCAATCGCGTGATCAAGCAATTGCGCCAGGAGGGGATCGTGGCGTTCCATCGCGGTCGCGTCGAGGTGCTCGACGAGAACAAATTGTTGGAACTGGCCGGCTTCGATGGCCGTTATCTTCATCTGTCACCAGCGCTCTGAGCCCGCAATGGCGCGATTTCATTTCCACATCGAGGAAAACGGACGACTGATTCCGGATGAGGAGGGAAAGGAATTTTTCAGTGGCGACCAGGTCCGCAAGGAAGCGATCGCCACCGGTGCCTCGATTGCCCGCGAAGCCTTCATGACCGGCAGCCCTTGCCGTGTCGTCATCGATGTCCGCGAGGAGGATGCGCCGTTCCTGAGGGTCTCGATCACGCTCGACATCGAGGAAAAGGACGAGGGTTAGCTGCGGCTTGTGCCAGGCTCAATTCGCAGGCTAGAAGCAGCGCATGCGAACCGATCTCTTCGACTTCGAGCTTCCTTCCGAAAACATCGCGCTGCGGCCGGCGAGCCCACGCGATTCCGCGCGGCTACTGGTGGTACAGGGCGGAGGGGTCCTGCGCGACGCTGTCATCTCCGACCTGCCGAAATGGCTCGAGCCGGGGGATGCGCTGGTCGTCAACGACACCAAGGTGATTTCGGCCCAGCTCCGCGGCCGCCGCATCGGCCGCGAGACCGAGCCGAAGATCGAGGCGACGTTGATCAAGCGGCTGGACGGCTCGCGCTGGCAGGCGCTGGTCAAGCCGGCGAAGAAGCTTGCAAGGGGCGACCGCATCCGCTTCGGCAATGAGGGCAGGGTCTGCCTGCTCGGTCACCTGGATGCCGAGGTCGAGGAGAAGGGCGCCGAGGGCGAGGTGACGCTGTCCTTCACCTTCCACGGGCCCACGCTGGACCAGGCCATCGCCGATCTCGGCAGCCCGCCGCTGCCGCCCTATATCGCCGGAAAGCGCCCGCCCGACGAGCGCGATCTCGACGACTATCAGACCATGTTTGCCAAAGAGGAGGGCGCTGTTGCTGCGCCCACCGCCGGCCTGCATTTCACGCCGGCGCTGGAAGCGGCGCTCCACGCCTGCGGCGTCAACCTGCATCGGCTGACGCTGCATGTCGGCGCCGGAACGTTCCTGCCCGTGAAGTCCGATGACACCGAAGGCCACAAGATGCATTCGGAGTGGGGCAGCCTCACGCCCGCTACCGCGGATGCGCTGAACGAGGTGCGCGCCAAAGGCGGCCGCATCGTCGCTGTCGGCAGCACCTCGCTCCGGCTATTGGAAAGCGCCGCGCGCGAGGACGGTACGATCGCCCCGTTCGAGGGCGAGACCGCGATCTTCATTACGCCCGGCTACCACTTTCGCGCGGTCGATATCCTGCTCACCAACTTCCATTTGCCGAAATCGACGCTGTTCATGCTGGTCTCGGCGTTCTCGGGCCTCGATACGATGAAGCACGCCTACGCGCACGCGATTGAGGCGAGATATCGGTTCTATTCGTATGGCGATGCGTGTTTGTTGTTCAGAGCCAAGGTATAACTCTCGTGCCCCGGATGCTGCGCCCGCGTCCGGGACACGAGAGCATCATCACCTCACGCCATCGCGCGCTGCGGCAACAGCTCGGCGATCTGCACGGCATTCAATGCCGCCCCCTTGAGCAGCTGATCGGCCACGACGAACATGGAGACCGAATGGCCTGATGGATCGGAAAGGTCCTGCCGGATGCGGCCGACCAGCACGTCGTCCTGGCCGGAGGCATCGGTCGGCATCGGGAAGTAGTTGCCCGTGCGATCGTCGACCAGCCGCACGCCGGGCGCGCCGGCGAGGATGTTGCGGACCCGCGTCTCGGAGATCGGCTTCTCGCATTCGAAGGTGATGGCCTCGGAATGCGCACGAAGTACCGGCACGCGTACACAGGTGACGCCGACCGCGATCTTCTCGTCTTCGAAGATCTTGCGGGTTTCCTTGATGACCTTGGTCTCCTCGTCATTGTAGCCGGTCTCGGGATCGATCGCCGTGTTGTGGCTGAACAGGTTGAAGGCGT
>Ga0105240_10010024_pt1 | contig 13348 bp, 12 predicted proteins | sample KBSC54metaG_FD_80426 | JGI IMG/M metagenome (GOLD analysis project Ga0105240, IMG submission 80426) | Corn rhizosphere microbial communities from Kellogg Biological Station, Michigan, USA - KBS C5-4 metaG | ecosystem: Host-associated > Plants > Roots > Rhizosphere > Soil | place: Michigan, USA... | reverse complement strand
CAGTCGGTTAGAATGCTGGCCTGTCACGCCGGAGGTCGCGGGTTCGAGTCCCGTCCGCTCCGCCACAGAACGCAAGGGCGCCCATGTGGCGCCTTTGTTATTTTAAAGTCCCGGCGCGGGGCCGGGTGTCGGAAACGAATGCGAGATCACTTCAATGTTGCAGGCACTACGTAACAAGCTACACGGATGGCCAGCCATCGTCGTTCTGGGCGTTTGCGTGTTTGCCGTGGCATTTTTCGGTATTGAGTCCTACTTCCTGGGCAATAACGAAACGTTCGTCGCCAAGGTCGGCAAGCACGAAATCAGCCAGAAAGACTTTCAGGATCGCCTGAACAGTCTGCGCCAGCAGGCTGCCGAGCAGAAAGCCGATACCAGCATCTACGACAAGCCGGAAATGAAACAGCGCGTGCTGGACTCGCTGATCGCGCAGACGCTGCTGACCCAGACCAGCGAAGATCTCGGCATGCGCGTTTCCAATGCAGCGGTACGCGAGCGTATCGCGTCGCTGCCGTACTTCCAGCTCAATGGCCAGTTCGATGCGAATGCCTATCGCGCGATGTTGGCTGCGCAGGGCATGGCCCCGGCCACGTTCGAGGGTCAGGTGCGTTCGGATCTGCAGGTACAGCAGCTGCCTGATGCGCTGACCGGTAGCGCCATCGTTACCGAAGCGGACATGGATCGCTTCCTGAATCTCGCGTTCCAGCGTCGCAACCTGCGCTTCGTGGCGTTGCCGCATCCTACCGGCGTGGACAGCACCGTTACCGATGCGCAGATCGATGCGTATTATAAGGCGCACCCGGCTGACTTCATGAGCCCGGAGACGGTGTCGTTGAGCTACCTCGAAGTCAGCGGCGCGGATATGAAGCCTGAGGCACAAGCCTCCGACGAAGAGCTCAAGAAGCGTTACGAAGCTCAAAAGCAGCGCTTCCAGAAGCCCGAGCAGCGATTGGTTTCGCACATCCTGGTCAACGTGCCCAAGAACGCGACGCCGGAGCAGCAGAAGGCGGCGCTGGCCAAGGCCGAAAAGATCGCCGCGGAAGCTAACCCGCAGAATTTTGCCAAGCTGGCCGAACAGGATTCGGAAGACTTGGGCTCCAAGCGCCAGGGCGGTGACTTGAGCTGGTTGGAAAAAGGTATCGCGAACCCGGCGTTCGACACCGCGCTGTTCTCGATGCAGAAGGGCCAGATATCCAAGCCGGTTCTGTCGCCCGACGAGGGCTACCACATCATCTATCTGCGCGATGTGCGTGCCGGTGACGTCAAGCCGTTCGAGGAAGTGCGCGCACAGCTGGCGCAGGAAGCGGCCAAGTCCGACAGCGATCGCCTGTACAACGATTTCGCCGGCAAGCTTGCGGACAAGACCTATCAGTCGCCGTCTTCGCTCGATGCGGCTGCGCAGGAGTTGAAGCTGCCGATCAAGACCACCGAAGCGTTCTCGCGCCAGGGTGCTGCGTCAGGTATCGGCGCGAACCCGAAAGTCATCGCAGCGGCGTTTTCCGACGATGTGCTGGCACAGGGCAACAACTCGGGTCTGATCGACCTGGGTGGCGATCACGCTGTCGTGGTGCGTGTCGACAAGCATGTTGCTGCCGCTGCCCGTCCGTTGGCTCAGGTCAGCGACGATATCCGCAAGAAGATCGTGGAGGAGCGCACGGTCGCTGCCGCCAAGCTGCAGGCCGATGGGCTGCTCGCGCGCCTGCAAAAGGGCGAAGACCTGCAAGCCGTTGCAACGTCGCTGAGCGCGACGGTGCGTACCGTCAACGATGTGCGTCGTGATCAGGAACAGGTGCCGCCGGAACTGCTGACGCAGGCATTCAAGCTGCCCCATCCGGCCGACGGAAAGCCGCAGTACGCGTCGGTTGCGATGCCTGATGGCAGCTTCGACCTGCTGGCGGTCGACAAGGTGCAGGGCGCCGACCTGACGAAGATGACGCCGGCCGACCGCGACTCGCTACGCACGCAGATGCTGCAGACCTTTGGCAGGATGCAGACGAACGGCATGATCGATGCACTCAAGGCAGGCGCCGATATCAAGATTGCCGCGGATCGCATGTAAGCGTTGATGTTGTTCATATAGAAAAAGGCGGCCGGTTGGCCGCCTTTTTTATTGGGTGTCTCAATGGGGTCGGAACCTTTGGAAGCGTAAAGTCGGCCACTGCGTGGCCTGTCAAGTCGCGTCTTCGGCGCTGTAAAGGGTAAAGGGGAAAGCCAGGACGCGGCAGTTCGTGGCTTTCTGCTTTCTCCCTTTACTCTTTTCCCTTCACAGGCCACGCAGTGGCCAACTTTCCCGACCTGGATCAAATCCCGGTCATACCAAGAATGCTGTAACCCGCATCGACATGGGTAATCTCACCCGTGATGCCCGAGGCAAGATCCGAACACAGGAATGCGCCCACGTTACCCACTTCATCGATGCTAACGCTGCGACGCAATGGTGCGTTCTCCTCGACGTGGTCGAGCATCTTGCGGAAGTTGGCGATACCCGCGGCAGCCAGGGTCTTGATCGGGCCGGCTGATATCGCGTTGACGCGCGTGCCTTCCGGGCCAAGATTGAAAGCAAGATAGCGCACGTTCGCTTCGAGGCTGGCCTTGGCCAGGCCCATGACGTTGTAGTGGGTAAGGGCACGCTCGGCGCCGAGATAACTCAGCGTGAGAATCGCGCCGCCGCGGTTGGCCATCATGGGCCGTGCGGCCTTGGCGAGCGCTGCGAGGCTGTAGCTTGAAACGTCATGAGCGATGGCGAAGTTTTCTCGCGTGAGGTTGTCCAGAAAGCCACCTTGCAGCGCTTCACGCGGCGCATAGCCGACCGAATGGACCAGGATATCGAAACCGTCCCAATGCTTGCCGAGTTCGGCGTACATGCTGGTGATCTGCGCATCTTCGGCAACGTCGCATGGCAGGACGATATTGGAGCCGAATGCGTTGGCCGCTTCGTCGACGCGATCCTTCAGGCGATCGTTCTGGTAGGTGAAGGCCAGTTGGGCACCTTCACGATGCATGGCATTGGCGATGCCCCAGGCGATCGACCGCTGGCTGGCGATGCCAACGATAAGAGCTCGCTTACCGTGAAGGAATCCCATGACATCCTCCGAAGACTGACAAGAGGCGCCGTCCGGCGCTGCCGCAGGAGTTTAGCAGCGCACTACGGGTGATCGATAAGCTAGCTGCCACTGACCTTGATGGTCTGGCCTGGTTTCAGCTTGGCGCCTTGCAAGTGATTCCAGGACTGCAATTGCCTGGTGGTAACGCTGTAGCGCCTTGCGATAGTGGATAACGTATCGCCGGATTTGATCTTGTAGGTCGCCGCCTTGGCACGCTTGCCAGGCTTGGCCTTGTCTGGCGTCGAATTGACGTCATCCGCTGGCGATCCGGCATCACTTATCGACGCGAGCGAAGCATCGTTGGTATCGCTGACGCTGCTACCTGCCTGCAAGGACGACTGGCGGTACTGCTCGGCCTTGCTGCTGGGTAGCAACAGATACGAGGCGACATTCGGGTCCACTGTATCGCTGCGAAAGCCGGAATTGAGGAACTTGAAATCGCTCACCGACATGCCGGCGTGGCTGGCGGCCTGCGTGACCGGCATGGCATGCCCGACCTCGACCTTGACCAGGCGTTGCTCCGAAGGCAGTTGCGGCAGGGTCACATGGAAACGTTCGGGGTTGCGAACGACACAGGCCATGGCCAGCAGTTTGACCAGGTGCTCGCGTGTGATGTGCTTGACCGGCATGCGCGGAATAGCCGGATCGGCGGCAGGCTTACCGTATTTGTCCGTCATGTTGCGTACGGAAAACTCACCCGCGTTGTACGCGTAATCGACCATGCGCCAATCGCCAAGATCGTCGTAGTAGCGACGCAGCAACGCCATCACCTTGTCGGTGGCCTGCGGCACGTCGAGGCGTCCGTCATAGCGTTTGTCCACACGCATGCCCAGTGCTTGCGCAGTGACCGGCATGATTTGCCACATGCCGGCAGGATTGTTCTTGCGTCCGGGCACCGGCTGATAGTGGCTTTCGATCCAGGGCAGCAACACGAATTCGCCGGCAACTTGATGCTTCGCGGCGATCTGCTGCACATACGCCAGATGAGGCAGCACATCGCTGAGCTGATTCTCGAAACGCTGGGGGCTGCGAGTAAATGCGTTGGCCGCGCTCATGATGGCCGGATCGGCATCGCAGTCATCCATGGCAAAGCTGTTGCGCAACGTACCCCACAGATCGTCGGACGAAGCCGGTTGCGCAACGGCAGCCGTTCCCGTCGGATGCGCGATGTCGTTGACCACCGGCGCACTTTGAGGTGGCGATATGCTGGGCGCATGATGGGATGGCTGCGGCGTCGAGGCGACGCAGGCGGCGAGCAGACCCGTAAGGGCGAGCGGAAGTGGGCGAAGGTGTCGACGGTTCATCCGCGGAACTCATCCTTGGCTGCACGCAACGCTGCAAAACGGCCGACGCGATCTGGGGTGGCCTGCTCCTGTCTGGTGCACCAGGCCATCACGTCGGGGCTGTCGACCCGCAGGAAGGGGTTGGCGGCCAGTTCGTCCGAGAGTGCGATCGGCACGCTGGGCTTGCCGGCGTGGCGCAAGGTTGCCACTTGGTCCAGTCGAGCCTGCAGCGCAGCATTGTCCGGTTCCACGGTCAGCGCAAAGCGCCCATTGGCCGCGGTGTATTCATGTGCGCAACAGACCAGGGTATGCGCCGGCAGCGCGCGCAGGCGGTCGAGCGAGGCAAGCATTTGTGCCGGCGTGCCTTCGAACAGGCGACCGCAGCCGAGGCTGAACAAGGTGTCGCCGCACAGCAGCAACCCCTCGCCGGAAAAAGCGATATGGCTGACGGTGTGGCCGGGGACGGCAATCACCTCGAAACGCGCGGCGGGATGGTCGAGAATGACGCTGTCGCCATCGTTCACCCATTGGGTGGCGACCGTGATGCGTTCGTCATTGGGTGCGTAGACCGGCACGGAGCGATGCTCCAGCAAGGCCGAGACGCCGCCGATATGGTCGCCATGGTGGTGCGTGAGCAAGATCGCGCACAGGGTGAGCTTGCGCTCGGCAAGCGCCTGTTCTACCGGGGCAGCCTCGCCCGGATCGACGACGATGGCGTGGCCGGCGTCGTCATACAGCAGCCAGATGTAATTGTCGGCAAGCGCCGGTAACGGTACGACGTGCAAGGAAGACCCCACTGCGGTTTCGTATCGACTGGCGCATCCATCCTGCGTGCGCAAGGCAAGGGACTATAAAGCCGCCTTCACATGCGCTCGTTAGCTATGCGTTAAAGGCCGGCGCGGCCATTCAGGCTTGTGTCGGCCGGCACATCGAAGCTGCGGCAGCCGTTACACTGTCCGCCGCAGATCCACTCCCGGGCCGTCGACGCATGCTTCAGCGCGACAACGACATTTACACCAGCACGCCGCTTCACGGACTGGTCGCTGAAGAATCGGTCGCCTTGTCGGCTGACCTGCAGCGCTGCGCCGGCAATCATGGGCTGCTGCTGACGGCCGTGGCCGGCGATATGTCGCCAGGCCTGCCGATGCTCAACCACTGGGTGCGCCTGACCCTGGGGCAGGGGCGCTTCCAGGGTGACCTGCAAGGCCGTGCTGACGAACCGCTGCCCTTCCTCGACGAATCGTTCGAGCTGGTCATGCTGCGCCACGCGCTCGAAGTGGCGCCCGTGCCGCGTGCCCTGCTCGATGAGGCGATCCGTGTGCTGGCTCCCGGGGGTACCCTCGCGCTGACCGGCGTACACCCTTTCAGCGCATGGAACCCGTGGCTGCGTTGGCGCACGCGTTCGGCTCCGGTCTCGCTGATGTCGCCCCTGGTGCTGGAGCATTGGCTCCGTGCCAACGACCTGAGCGTCGAACGCGTGCAGCGCGTTGGCCGCTGGCGGCCCGGTGCGGTGGAAGAATGGCGGGTGACCCCGCTCCTGGGTGGTGGCTATGTGCTGGTTGCGCGCAAGCGCCGTCATGCCATGACGCCCACGCGGCTACGCCCCAAGGCGGTGGCCGCTCCGGTCGGCGTAGGCCTGGCCCCGGGCGCACGCCGCAGCGCCGCGTAAGTGGCAACGTTGAAGTCTTTGACGAATACAAAACTTAAGGTGGTTGTTTGACTGACGTACAAGCTTTTACCGATGGTGCTTGCCTGGGCAATCCTGGCCCGGGTGGTTGGGCAGCGCTGTTGCGCGCCAAGGGCACCGAACGCATGTTGGCCGGCGGCGAGCCGGCAACCACCAATAACCGGATGGAACTGATGGGCGCGATCGCCGCGCTCGAGGCCCTCACACGGCCGTGCAAGGTCGTGCTTTACACCGATTCGCGCTATGTCATGCAGGGCATCGAGGAGTGGGTGCCCAAGTGGAAGGCCAACGGCTGGCGTACGGCCGACAAGAAGCCGGTGAAGAACCAGGACTTATGGGAGCGCCTGTCGCAGGCGGTGAGCCCGCACCAGGTAACATGGCAGTGGGTGAAAGGGCACAACGGCCACGTTGAAAACGAGCGTGTCGACGTCGCCGCCCGCAAGCAGGCAGAGCTGTTCAAGGTGAGCGCATGAGGCAGATTGTTCTCGATACCGAAACCACCGGCCTGGAAGTCCGCCAGGGGCATCGCCTGATCGAAATCGCCTGCGTGGAAATGGTCGAGCGCCGTCCCACCGGCAACTACTATCAGACCTATCTCAATCCCGAGCGTGCCATCGATGAAGGTGCGCGCCAGGTCACCGGTATCGAGGATGAGTTCCTGCTCGACAAGCCGTTCTTTGCCGATGTGGTGGAGGAGTTTCTCCAGTTCATCGACGGCGCCGAGCTGATCATCCACAACGCGACCTTCGACGTCGGCTTCCTCGATGCCGAGCTTGAGCGCGTCGGACGCGGAAAGATCACCGACCGCTGTACCGTGCTCGATACGTTGGTGATGGCGCGCGAGCGTTATCCCGGGCAGCGCAACAGCCTCGATGCCTTGTGCAAGCGCCTGGGCGTGGACAATTCCGGCCGAGACCTGCACGGCGGCCTGATCGACGCGCAGCTGCTGGCCGAAGTCTATCTGTACATGACCTCGGGCCAGGTCGCGCTCGATCTTGGCTTTGAGGGCGCGGCAGAGCAGGGGCCCAACCATGTCGCCGTTCCGTTGCGGCTGGATCGTCGGCCACGCATCTTGCGCGCCAGCGAAGAAGAGCAGGCATTGCACGAGAGCCGGCTCGATGCGCTCGATAAAAGCGCTGGCGGCAGTAGCGTATGGCGCGCGCACAATGCGCCGGCTGCACTGGAAGCCAAGGCTTCCTGATCGTTGCGTCTTAGTGCACGCGTGCAAGGATGGCGGTGATGTTGTCCTTGCCGCCGTGATCGAGTGCGGCAAGCAGCAGGTGATCCACGCACTCCTGCGCAGCTAGGTCACGGCGTTCGATGGTGCTGGCGATCGTGTTGTCGCTCAGCTCCTCGGTCAGTCCGTCGCTGCAAAGCAAAAAGCTCGTGCCAGGCGTCATGCGTCCACGAGCCATGCCGATATGGAGTTGATCGGCAGCGGTGATGCCCAGCGCCTGCGTGATTACATTGCGCTGTGGGTGCCGCGTCGCTTGAGAGGCATCGAGCGTCCCGGCCTCGACCATCTCCTGCACCAGCGAATGATCGTGGCTGATCTGGCGCAGGTGTCCTTGCCACAGATACACGCGGCTGTCGCCGACCCAGGCCACTTCGTAGCTGTCGGTAGTCATGCGCAGTGCGGCGATTGTCGTGCCCATCGGCAAGCTGTCATGCCTGCCGCGTGCCTGTTGCATCAGCCGCTCGTTCGCCGCGCGTACTGCGTCGATCAGGCTGTTGCCACGAGTGACCAGGTCGGTAACCGCATCGCGCACCAGCGCAGAGGCGACCTCGCCGTGTCGGTGGCCACCCATGCCGTCGGCAACCAGGAACAATCCCAGCGATGCGTCGGCGTAGTAAGTGTCCTCATTGCGCGTACGGCGCAGGCCGACATGGGTTCCGTGTCCAAACTCGATCATGATGTGCTGTTGTCTGCAAGTGCGACAAGCATGACGGATGTAGCGGATCGGTGCAAAACATCGGTTGTCCGGAAACACAAAACGCCCCACGAGGGGGCGTTTGCGGTACTGGCGGAGAGGGTGGGATTCGAACCCACGGTACGCTTACACGTACGCCTGATTTCGAGTCAGGTACATTCGACCACTCTGCCACCTCTCCAAAAGCGTGTGCGTTGGTCGACGCGAGCCGGCGATTTTACGCGTTCCGGCCTGGGCTGACAACTGCCGCGATACGGCGCTAAAGGTCCTGTGCGGCCGGCGATCCGGCGTGCTGGGCTGCGCCGTCCAATGCGGTGCCGAAACGGTCCTGCCTCGGCAGATAGTGGTGCTCGGGGTTGAGCGAGAACGCCACATAGCGGGCACGCCCGAGGATTTCCCCGCGATCGGCGAAGCCCAGGAAGCGCGAGTCGTAGCTGTTGTCCCGGTTGTCGCCCATCAGCAGGTAGTGCCCGGCGGGCACGGTGACCGGCCCGAAATTGCTGCCGGTGCTGGGGCGATAGTCCGAAAGGCGAACGATGCGGGTGGTGCCACCGGAGCGTTCGACCTCGTAGTGCGCAGGGTCTTCACGGTCGTCGCCGATGCCGGCGACCTGGACCGACGAGTAGCGTGCGGCATGTCCGTTCACATAAAGCCGGTTGCCGCGCAATGCGATCTGGTCGCCGGGCACGCCGATGACGCGCTTCACCAGCCGCTCATTGGCTTCGTTCGAATCCAGCACCACGATATCGCCGCGCGCGGGGTCGGCGATCTTGTGCAAGGAGACATGGGTAAACGGGATACGGATGTCGTAGGCCGCGCGGTCGACCAGGATGCGGTCGCCTATACGGATGGTTGGCTGCATGGAGCCGGTCGGCACGACGTTCCAGTCCGCCACCGCGCTGCGGAAGGCGAACATGCAGAGCATGAAGATGAGGAAGCCTTTGTTGCGGGTCAGCAAACCCATGAGGTAACGCATGACATCCCCTTGCTGCGGCTGTTGCAAAATCGGACCTGCAAAGGGGCGCGGAGTTCACATGACCTTCGACACCCCGGCATCGTCGTCCCGGCGTGCGCCGGGATAACGGGCAAGGGAGCATGAAAAAGGGGGCGGTGTCGCCACCGCCCCCTTTCATCGTGCGCCAATCAACCGGCCTTCTTCTTGGCCAGCCGCAGCCACGTATCCACCACCGTGTCCGGGTTCAACGACACCGACTCGATGCCTTGTTCCATCAGCCACTCGGCCAGGTCCGGATGATCGGACGGCCCCTGGCCGCAGATGCCGATGTACTTGCCCTTGTCGCGCGCCGTCTTGATCGCCATCGCCAGCAGCTTCTTGACTGCCGGGTCGCGTTCGTCGAACAGGTTGGCGACGATACTCGAATCGCGATCCAGCCCCAGGGTGAGCTGGGTCAGGTCGTTCGAGCCGATCGAGAAGCCGTCGAAGATGTCCAGGAATTCATCGGCGAGCAGCGCGTTGGACGGCACCTCGCACATCATGATGATCTTGAGCGCAGCCTCGCCGTTGACGCTGGCGCCTTGCTTGAGGCCATTCTTCTCCAGCACTTCGATCACCTTGCGGCCTTCGCCCAGGGTGCGCACGAACGGGATCATCACCCAGACGTTGTCCAGGCCCATCACCTCGCGGACTTTCTTGACCGCCTTGCATTCCAGTCCGAACGACTCGGCAAAGCCGGAATCGACATAGCGGCTGGCGCCGCGGTAGCCGATCATCGGGTTTTCTTCATGCGGCTCGTAGCGCGCGCCGCCAAGCAGATTGGCGTATTCGTTCGACTTGAAATCGGACAAGCGCACGATCACCGTCTTTGGGAACACCGATGCGGCGATGGTCGCGATGCCTTCGGCCAGGCGATCCACATAGAAGCTGACCGGGTCGGCATAGCCGGCGATGCGCTCATCGATCTTGGCCTTGGTGGCGGCGTCCTGCTTGCTGTATTCGAGCAGGGCCTTCGGGTGCACGCCGATATGGCTGGCGATGATCATCTCCAGGCGCGCCAGGCCGATGCCGGCATTGGGCAGCATGCCGAAGTCGAAGGCGCGCTCCGGGTTGGCCACGTTCATCATGATCTTCAGCGGAGCCTCGGGCATGTCGCCGAGATCTGCGGTCACTCGATCGAATTTCAGCAGGCCTTCGTAGATAAAGCCGGTGTCGCCTTCAGCGCAGGACACCGTGATGTCCTTGCCGTCCGGAATCAGCTCCAGCGCATTGCCGGTGCCGACCACGGCCGGGACGCCCAGCTCGCGCGCAATAATCGCCGCGTGGCAGGTACGCCCGCCGCGGTTGGTGATGATCGCCGAAGCCCGCTTCATCACCGGCTCCCAATCGGGATCGGTCATGTCGGCGATCAGCACGTCGCCGGGCTGCACCTTGCTCATATCGTCAAGGTTGCGCACGACGCGTGCCTTGCCGGAGCCGATCTTCTGGCCGATCGCACGGCCTTCGGCCAGCACCTTGCCTTTCTCATTGAGATGAAAGCGCTCGAGCTGCGTGGCGTGCGCGCGCGACTTCACGGTTTCCGGGCGCGCCTGCACGATGTACAGCTTGCCGGTGTTGCCGTCCTTCGCCCACTCGATATCCATCGGGCGGCCGTAGTGCTGCTCGATCACCAGTGCCTGGCGCGAGAGTTCCTCGACGTCTGCATCGGCAATGCAGAACTTGTTGCGCATGTCGACAGGCGTATCTTCAGTCCTTACGCGTTCGCCCGGCGCGCTGGAATAGACCATGCGCAACTGCTTGGCGCCGAGCTGGCGGCGCAGCACGGCCGGCTTGCCCTGCTTGAGCGTGGGCTTGAACACATAGAACTCGTCAGGATTGACCGCGCCCTGCACGACCATTTCGCCCAGGCCGTAGCTGCCGGTGACAAAGACGACATCACGAAAACCCGATTCGGTGTCCAGCGTGAACAGCACGCCCGACGCGCCCACATCCGAGCGCACCATCAACTGCACGCCGGCCGAAAGGAATACGTCTTCGTGCTTGAAACCCTGGTGTACGCGATAGGCGATGGCGCGGTCGTTGTACAGCGAAGCGAAGACTTCCTTCACCTTGTGCAGCACGTCGTCGATGCCGACCACGTTGAGGAAGGTTTCCTGCTGACCGGCAAACGAGGCATCGGGCAGGTCTTCGGCGGTGGCCGACGAGCGCACGGCCACCGCGATATTCTCGGCGCCGGCGTCCTTGCAAAGCTTGATGTAGGCGTCGCGGATGGCCTTGTCCAGCTCGGCGGGCAGGGGCGTTTCCGTCACCCATTCGCGGATTTCCTTGCCCGCAGCGACCAGCGCCTGTACATCGTCGACATCCAGGCCGGTCAGGCGTTCCTGGATACGCTTGGCCACGCCGCTCTTTTCCAGGTATTGCTGGAAGGCATCGGCGGTGGTGGCGAAACCGCCCGGCACCGAGACCCCAAGCTTGGCCAGGTTGCCGATCATTTCGCCGAGCGACGCGTTTTTGCCGCCGACCTTTCCAAGGTCGGTCATGCGCAGCGTGTCGAGCCAAAGCACCAAATCGTTCAAGGGAGTCTCCTTAAGAGCTCTAATGGGTGATGCGGTTGAGAGACCGGCTCCAAGGCAAAAACCGGTCGCAAAGAACTGGTATTGTCCGCTGCCAATGGTGCGCGGCACAAGAAGACCATTGGCTCCAGATACGAAGCCAGCTCAATACCAGTCAGGTGAAAGTCAAGCAAAGACAGGTTTACAGGCTTGCGCTATGGTTCCCCAACAACCCGCCCGAACACCCAGGACGACTCATGCAGCGAACTGTTTTTTTCATCTCCGACTCCACTGGTATTACCGCGGAGACGATCGGCAACAGTATCCTGGCGCAGTTCGAGGGCGTGCAGTTCGACAAGCACCGCCTCCCATTCATCGATGACGCACAGAAGGCGGAAGCCGCCGCGCTGCGTATCAAGACACGCTACGCGCAGACGGGTGAAAAGCCCATCGTGGTCAATACCATGGCCGATCGCTCGCTATGCGACATCGTCGCGACCAGCGGGGCCTTGATGATGGACGTTTTCGCACCGTTTATCGGCCCGCTGGAGGATGAGCTGGGGGCCAAGCGCTCTGGCGCGGTGAACCGGTCGCACGGCCTGGTCGACTTCGAAAAGTACGAGGCGCGCATCAATGCGACCAACTATGCGCTGTCACATGACGACGGTATCGATGTCGACTACGGGCAGGCCGACCTGATCCTGATCGGCGTATCGCGCTCGGGCAAGACGCCGACCTGTCTGTACATGGCCTTGCATTACGGGGTCAGTGCCGCCAACTATCCCCTGACCGACGACGACCTGGACAAGCTCGAACTGCCCGCCCGGTTGCTGAAGTACAAAGACCGCCTGTTCGGGCTTACCATCGAACCGCAGCGCTTGGCGCAGATCCGCGAACAGCGGCGCGCCAATAGCCGTTATGCGACGATCCAGCAATGCCGGTGGGAGCTGGAACAGGCTGAAAAGCTGATGCGGCGGGAAGGGATCCCCAGCCTCAACACCACCCACGTCTCCATTGAAGAAATCGCCAGCAAGATTTTCGACCGCTTCGGTATCGAGCGGACCATGTTCTAGTTATCGCCTGAGAGTGAAAGACCGCCCATGAGTGTCGTTTTGGACAGCCGCAATGCGCTATTGCCAGGCCGCTTCGGTTTCCTGATGGGCCTCTATGCGGAAAATTATCACCGGCTGGCGCGCCTGTTCGCGCCGCACAAGCTGACGCCCGGGCGTTACGTATCGAGCGTGGACGACGGCCTGGACGTGCACCTGCACATTCAGGAATGCCATCCCTATACGCTGGAACTCGAGCTCACCTACGACTTTATCGATCAGCAGACTGGCCAGCCTTCGCCATCGGCGCAGTTGCGCATGTATACCGATGCGCATGTGGCCGAGGCGCTGCATTGCCATCCGGGGCGGCATCTTTGGCAGGTATTGGGGCCATTCGCGCCCGCGCACACTGTGCTTCAGCACCGCCTGCGCATGAACGGGTTTCTCACCCGCTGGCTGGAATACCTGTCGGAGCAGGGGCATTCGATCGGGACGCTGGAGCGCGTTCCCGAGCCCCCGAACCTCGCAGGGCATAGCTAGCTTGTAGGAGCGACTTCAGTCGCGATAAGCCGTGACGTAACCGAGAGGTCGCGACTGAAGTCGCTCCTACAAGGTCGTAGATACCGCAGCAATTCCGGGTGCGGGACAACAAAAAACCCGCACTAGGCGGGCTTTTCGTTAATGGCGGAGCGGACGGGACTCGAACCCGCGACCTCCGGCGTGACAGGCCAGCATTCTAACCGACTGAACTACCGCTCCGTATTGCTTCCAGCTACTGTGGCTCCAACTT
>Ga0105240_10010023_pt1 | contig 13348 bp, 12 predicted proteins | sample KBSC54metaG_FD_80426 | JGI IMG/M metagenome (GOLD analysis project Ga0105240, IMG submission 80426) | Corn rhizosphere microbial communities from Kellogg Biological Station, Michigan, USA - KBS C5-4 metaG | ecosystem: Host-associated > Plants > Roots > Rhizosphere > Soil | place: Michigan, USA... | reverse complement strand
TGGCTGAGGGGACATGGGGGGTACGCCCTCAGCATGCTTCCGACAATTTTCAGCTTTGTGCCATTCCCTTTGAAGATTTTCGTGCCTGCCGGGGAAGATTCGGAATGGACTCTTCGCAGCCATCAACCGACGATGGTTGCTGCATTCGCTAACAGTCCTTTGTACGGCGGTGGGATGAAAGTCGCACCGCGCGCCAAAATGGATGATGGACTGCTCGATGTGTGCATTGTCGCGGCGGTTAGTCCGTTGAGGCTGCTGCGGCTGTTTCCTAGTGTGTATGCGGGGCGGCATCTGGGGATTCGCGAGGTCGAGTATTTTCAGGCGGAGCGGGTGCGAGTGGAGACTGAGGAGCCGCAGGATGTTTATGCGGACGGGGAGTTTGTTTGCCGGACGCCGGTTGAGGTGTCTGTTGAACGCGGTGCTCTCAACGCTGTGACGCTTGCCTAAGCTATCGAGCTTCGCTCGACTGGACGGCCGATGGCGGCTGTCACTACATGTTTCCTGGACAGCCTGAGGTCCCGCCCCTACTTCTAAAGGCTGGTGCTACACTCTCCTACATGCCTGAGGGACGTTCGCGCACGCTGCTTTGGATTTTGATTGGCGGAGGAGCGTTTTTTTTGTTTGTGCTCGCCGTCTTTACCCTCGTGTATCTCACCATGCACGCCGGGACCGGGGAAGCCGGTATCGGCGGTTTCGGGGACCGCATTGGGGTGGTTGATCTGGATGGCGTCATTCTTTCGCCCCAGCCCGTGGTCGGGCAGCTCAAGAAATTCGGCGATGATTCTTCCATCAAGGCGATCATCCTGCACGTGAATTCTCCCGGGGGCGGCGTGGCTGCTTCGGAAGAAATTTATCGCGAAGTGAAGCGGATTCGCAGCGAGAAGAAAAAGAAGATTGTGGCTTCGATTGAGACGGTAGGGGCAAGCGGCGCCTTCTACGTGTCTTCGGCTTGCGACAAGATTTATGCCGACCAGGGCAGCATCGTGGGCTCCATTGGTGTGATCGCACAGTGGGTCAATTATGGCGATCTGCTGAAATGGGCCAAGCTGAAAGATGTTGTGATCAAGACCGGGGAATTCAAGGATACGGGCAATCCGGCGCGCGATTTGACCCCCGCGGAGCAGGCTTACATGCAGGGGCTGATCGATAACATGTTTGGGCAGTTCATCAAAGCCGTAGCAGATGGGCGCGGGCTGAAGTACGACGATGTTAAATCGATTGCCAACGGGAAGGTTTGGACCGGTGAGCAGGCCCAGGGAATGAAGCTCATCGATAATGTAGGCGATTTCGAGACTGCGGTGGCCGACACCGCCAAGTCCGTCGGGATCCATGGCGAACCGACGCTGGTGCGTCCGGAAAAGGATCGCCGTACTTTGATGGACCTGCTGCTGGGCGACGTCTCGCAGTATCTGCCCAGCACCGAGAAGATGCTGGAGCAGCACGTCGGGTTCTATTACCTCTGGAAGTGAGCGCTTCTGCTGCCGGGATTCCCAGGAACGGGTTCCCAGAAACGCAACTTGCATCCAAAGCCTGAAATTTGAGAGAGTTATGGATGCTGGCCTGAAGCACCGGGGTTCCGGTGCGGGATATTCGCTAAAAACCAGAGCTTGGGGGCAGAGAGGGCGTTATGACCAAAGCCGACCTGATCGATGAAGTCTCGCGTTTGGCGGAACTTACGCGCAAAGACAGTGAAGTGATTGTGGAGACGATCTTTGATAGCGTGGTGCGCTCGCTGCGGGCGGGCGACAAGATTGAGATCCGCGGCTTTGGCAGTTTCCGCACTCGTCAGCGACGGCCCCGCGTGGGACGCAATCCCAAGACGGGCGAGCGCGTTGAGGTTCCCGCCAAGAAGATTCCGTTCTTCAAGCCCAGCAAAGAGTTGAAGGATCTGGTCAACGAGGGTACGGCTAGCTCGACCCCTGCTGCTAGCGCTCCGCCTCCGGCTACTCCACCTACGGCGTAAGGCAGCCGATGGCGGCCGTCCCCACATTGCACCTGGACAGCCTGAGAGGCTGTCCCTACGCAAACTCTTCTACTACTTCTTCAAATACAGATCTGCGAGTTTGAGGGCTTGTTGCTCGGGATCTTTGTCTGTGCGATTCGCTAGCACGATTACTGTTAGGTTATCGTCGGGAAAACGTTGGATTGTGGTCAGGAACCCGATCGTCTCTCCGTTATGTGACATTCGCTTATGGCCTTGGTAGGGATCCAGAAACCATCCGAAGCCGTAGCTGACAGGCTTGCCATTGGGCAATTTCGCGGGATGGGCCGCGGGCTGCACCGGGGTCAATGCGGGTTGCATTTCGGCGTCAGTCAGCAGTGTGTGATTGCGAAGGGCGCGGTCCCATTTGGCGAGATCGTCAATCGAGGAGTAGATTCCGCCATCGCCCAGAACTGCTGAGGTCGGGCTTTGATCGGTTTCGCGCCAGCCGTCTTTGTCTTTCGTGTGGCCGTAGGCCCGGTGCGGGACTTCGTTCTTTCCCTTCTGGTAGGCGAAAGTGTTGTTCATCTTCAGGGGCGCGAAGATGCGATCCTGCAGAAACTGGCCGAAGGGTTTCCCTGACACTTTCTCGATCACCATCGCCAGCACGGCGTACCCGGAGTTGCTGTATTGCCATTCGGAGCCGGGCGGGAATTTTCCGCTGCTCTGCTGCTCCAGCAATTGCAAAACACCCGCGTCTAGGATCTGCGGAATGTTGCCTTCGGGAGTGTTGGGATACTTCGCCATCAGCAGGTCTTCGTAGTCGGGCAGGCCAGAAGTGTGGTTAAGCAGATTGCGGATGGTGATGGCTTTTCCGTAGGCGGGGAATTCGGGAAAGATGTCGGTGAGGCGGTCGTCGTAACGCACCTTGCCATCATGGACCAGCAGCATGATGCAGGTGGCGGTGAACTGCTTGGTAAAAGAGGCCAGCCGAAAGTTGGTGTTGGGTTCGATCGGATGCCGGGTGCGCAGATCGGTGACACCGTATCCCCGGCGAAAAACCACGTGTTCATGGCGAATGACGAGCACGGCGGCACCGGGAGCGTTGCTCGACTTCAGCGAAGCAAAAACTTCGTCGATCTGTGTGGACGAAACTTGGGCCGAACAGAAAGCGCCGAGAATCAGCACTGTGAACAGCGCGGTAATCCCGAATCTTGTAGGCAAGGCCTCACTCGCTGGCGGGCTTGGCTCCGGGCAGGCGGCTCTTTAAGAACTTAATCTGCCCGTTGTGGTTGGACTCGTGTTCACAGACATGGAACCACTTGCAGTAATTGTTGGTGGGACCCCAGCCCCAGTCTTTGTCGACGGTCATCAGCCAGTTGTCGTCACGTTTGCGAAATTCGGCGAGTGTTTGCTCGCGAGTCTCGTTGAGGATATTGAGGTAGTAATCCAGGTCGTGGCCGATGATGCCCTTGCGGGCAGGTTCACCGAGTTTTATGGGCATGCTCCACTTCTCTTTAAACGATTCAGGCAGATCTTTCAGCGCGACGTTTTGGAACGTGTGCACATGGTAGAGGCGATCGGTCGCCGCAAGATGCAGCAGCAGCGCGCCAATCCGGTTGGCCTTGTCATCGAGCAGGAAATCGAGATCCTTCTGCGTCATACCCTTGACTGGCATGAGCACCACGTGACGCATCCAGTTCATCATCGACACCAGGGTGCCAATCTGTGGCGAGTAGCCCTTCTTGGGACCGACGACGTTGACGTCGGAAATCTCGGATTCGACCGAGAAGGCGAATTCAGGCACAAAGGTTGCGCCAGCAACTGCCGTGCTGAGCGCGACTGTGCTGCTGAGGAAACTGCGACGGGTAGGTGCGCATTCGGATGGAAACATGGCTGCACTCCGCTTTGCGGTCGAGAATCACGGGATGGTATCACAAGCGGACCTCAGTCTTAGATCCCAAGAAGCTGGCTATCCAAAACCGTGCTATGCGCGGATTCCCGCCACTCCCATCAGTCGTCCGGTGCGTCCTTTCTCGGCGCGGTAGGAAAACAATAGTTCGGGATGGCAGTTGGTGCAGAGCGGCGAGCTTTCGATGTTTTTCTTCGGCACGCCCGCAGCCAGAAGTTGCTGACGATTCGCTTCCGCCAAATCCAGAAGAATTTTTTTCGGCAATTCGCTGTGACCAGGGGCACGGGCGGTGAGAAACAGGAGTGGATACTTTTCCCGGACGGGATCAGACTCCTTCACCTCTTGAAACAGCTTGTCCGCGTATGCAAATTGCGAGTGAAATTTTGTGCGGACCTCTTCTCCTACCTGGTAGCAGCAGCCCTGGACTCCGGGGCCGATGGCCGCCTTGATATCGCGGGGGCGGGTACCGAAGCAGCGAAACATCTCGCCCACGCCCTTCTCGACAATTCGTTTGAGGGTGCCGCGCCAGCCCGCATGAAAAACTCCGATGGCATGAGTTTTGACGTCCACCAGGATTACGGGAAGGCAATCCGCAGTCTGGATGGCGATGAGCAGGCCGGGAGTACGGGTGATCAGACCATCCCCGATGAGCGGTTCTTTGGGCAACCCATGAATGCAGTGGATGAGGTCGGAATGAATCTGACGCAGGGTAACGATGGGCCAGAGCGCTTGCTTGCGGGCACGCGAGGCTCGCGGCGATGTCGCGCCCAACGCCGTCACGAACGCAGCGCGATTGCGCTCGACGGCCGCGCGTGCATCGTCTTTGGTGAATCCCAGGTTGAGGTCGCCTTTGTTGTAGGCGCGCGAATACCCTCCGACGCGCGTGGAGAATCCATGCAGCAGCCAGGAATGCTGGCTCAAGTGGCGTGCACGAAGAATGGTGAGTTTAGTTTTTTCTGGGGCCCGGGTTGGCACGTCTCCATGATAACGGATGGGTGAAGAATCCCATGTCTCGCAAACGGCGAGACATGGCAGCCCGGAAGACTCAACGCCAAGGCTCGGTTTGCCCGGCTCGCAAGGGCTCCGCTATAGTTTATGCATGTTCGAGAACTTTACCGCGACCGATCGCTGGACCAAAAAACCCGTCCACTGCACTTATCAATCGCAGATTGTTGCCATTTCTACGCGGCATGCCGATGCCGTGGATTACAAGTTTCTGGTGGGCGGGCATAAGGTATGGGTCGCGCTTCCGTGCGTGGCCTGGGTGGAATACAAGAAGCGAACTGGAAAAACCATCACGGACTCGCTGGCGGTTGAGATCGCTGGACATTATCTGAAGACCGCAGTGGAATCGGGCGAAGGACTCGGGCGCGATATGTACACGCTTACGGTGGAAGAGACGCTGAAGCACCTCGACGACGCGGTGAAGGAAATGGAAGCGCAGCCAGCATAACGACCGGCGTCCCCAAAGCGATCTCGTGCGCAGCCGAACTCGAAAAAAAACCTGCCGGGCCAAAGGCCGGCGACACGTGGGCATAAATCGACTGCTGAATTCCCGCTAAATCACGACCGCTTCTTTATACTCGCCGAAAACGCGGCGCATGGCATCGGAAATTTCTCCCACGGTTGCGTGAGCTTCGACGGCGCTAACAATGCTGGGCATCAGATTGGCGCCGCCACGGGCGGCCTGTTCCACGCCTTCCAGAGCGGACTTGCATCGACCAGGCTCTCGCTTGGCCCGCAGCGCCCGCACGCGGTTGATCTGTTTCGGTTCCAGGGCGGGATCGATGTGTTGAATCGGAATCGGCTTCTCCTCTTCGATCTCGAAACGGTTCACGCCGACGACAATGGCTTCCTGAGCGTCGACCTGCTGCTGGTATTCATAGGCGGCGTTTTGTATTTCTTGCTGCACGTAGCCGCGCTCGATGGCTTTCAACATTCCGCCGAGGACTTCGATCTTGCCCAGGTACTCGGCTGCGCGCCTTTCAATTTCGCTGGTCAGAGATTCGATGTAATAGGATCCGGCGAGCGGATCAATGGTCTGCGGCGCGCCGGATTCGTAGGCGATGATCTGCTGGGTGCGCAAGGCAATGCGGGCCGCCTGCTCGGTGGGCAAAGCCAGAGCTTCGTCAAAAGAGTTGGTGTGCAGCGATTGCGTACCGCCCAGCACCGCTGCCAGTGCCTGGATGGCGGTGCGCACGATGTTATTTTCCGGTTGCTGCGCGGTAAGCGTGGAGCCTGCGGTTTGGGTGTGGAAACGGAGCATCCAGGAGCGCGGATTCTTCGCCTTGAAATGCTCGCGCATAATCCGCGCCCACATGCGGCGGGCGGCGCGGAACTTGGCCACTTCCTCCAGAAAATTGCTGTGGGCATTGAAGAAAAAAGAAAGCCGCGGCGCGAATTTATCCACGTCTAGCCCGGCTTTGACGGCGGCCTCGACGTAAGCCATGCCGTTGCCAAGCGTGAACGCGACTTCCTGAACCGCGCTCGATCCCGCTTCGCGCATGTGATACCCGGAAATCGAAATTGTGTTCCAGTCCGGGACGTTGTCATTGGCCCAGGCAAACATATCCGTGATGACGCGCATGGCCTGATGCGGCGGATAGATGTAAGTTCCGCGCGCGATGTATTCCTTCAGGACATCGTTCTGCACCGTGCCCGAAAGCTTGCGAATATCGGCGCCTTTCCGCCTCGCGACCGCGACGTACAAAGCCAGCAGGATCGACGCGGTCGCATTGATGGTCATCGAGGTGGAAATCTTGGTCAGGTCGATGCCGTCGAACAGGCGCTCCATGTCTTCAATGGAGTCGATGGCAACGCCCACTTTGCCGACTTCGCCTGCGGCGAGCGGATGGTCGGAATCGAGACCGATCTGCGTGGGTAGATCAAAGGCCACGGAGAGGCCCGTGGTCCCATTGGCGAGAAGATATTTGTAGCGCTTGTTGGATTCTTCGGCGTCGCCCATGCCGGCGTACTGGCGCATGGTCCAGAGGCGCCCGCGGTACATGGTGGCCTGCACGCCGCGGGTGAAGGGATATTCGGCGGGGTAGCCAACTTCGTTTTCGTAGTCGAGTCCTTTGAGATCGGCTGGAGTATAGAGGGGCTTTACGGGAATGTGGGAGGAAGTCTCGATCTCCCTCTGAGGCGCGGGAGCAGTCTTCACATCTTGGGCCATGGAATCACCTGACGGCATTCATGCCAGCCTGGTCGAGGCGGAAAAGGCAGCTTAGGAGCGCTGCTTCTTTTTTCGAACCCTCCAGAACGAACTCACTCCGAACCAGGCAAAGGTCACAGCAAAACAAATGGTGACGGCCACGCGGCCAGCTCCGACTTGTCCGGCGTGGTATTTGCCGAATTCTTTGACACTGGCGCTGGTGAAGCTGAGGGCCATCACCAGGAAGATGACTCCCACCATCTCCAGCCACAACTGGTGCAGCACATTTCCAAATGAGCGAGCGGTGGCGCGAGCGGCTTTGGCGAAGGCGCTCAGCGTGCGATTGCGGCCTGCCTGCTGTCCGGCTACGCGGGCGACCACGGCCATTTTGCGCCAGGTGGATACTTTGACCACGACCTCGATTTTAACAGCCTGCGGGGATACAATGGCGCAACTCTGCCGGGCTTCGCCCGGCCCGACAGCCGAGGGCGGCTGTCGCTACATAAACCTCTGCGCCTGCAGCGCGGCGGTGACGTTGCACAAACCTTCTTGCTGATGGGGCATCTAATATGGAGAAAGGCACCATGCAGAGTTCTGCACCTGACCTCGATCAACTGAAATCCCGCATGAAAGCTACCTGGATGGCCGGCGACTTCGGCCGGATCGCGAACTTTACTGCCCAAGAGGGAGGAAATTTCGTGGGGCGACTCGGCATCACGGCTGGATCAAAAGTGCTGGATGTAGCCTGCGGCACTGGGAATACGGCGATTCCAGCTGCTCGCGCCGGAGCGGACGTGACCGGCGTCGATATTGCGACGAACCTGCTGGAACAAGCCAGACAGCGCGCTGCCGCCGAGAACCTGAGCATGCGCTTCCAGGAGGGCGACGCCGAGAATCTTCCCTTTGCGGATCATTCCTTCGACGTGGTGGTGACGATGTTTGGAGCCATGTTCGCGCCTCGTCCGGAGAAGGTGGCCGCGCAGCTGATGCGGGTTTGCCGGCCGGGAGGGATGGTGGCGATGGCGAATTGGACTCCGGAGGGCTTCGTCGGGAAGAATTTCGCTATTACCGCCAAAGCGGTCCCGCCTCCTCCGGTTCCTCCTCCCGTGCTGTGGGGTGACGAGGCGGTGGTGCGCCAACGCTTTGGATCGAAGGCGAAGGAGATCAGTTGTATCCGGCAGAATTTCAAGTTCCTGTTTCCCTTTCCGCCGAAGGAAGTGGTGGAGTTTTTCCGGCAGTATTTTGGGCCGACACAGATGACGTTCGCGCGGCTGGATGAATCCGGCCAGGCGGCCCTCGCCGCACAACTCGAGGCGCTCTATCACGAACACAACGTTTCGCGGAACGGCGGCACTGAAGTGGAAGGCGAATATCTGGATGTGCGCGCGATTCGCGCCTAGTACGCGATCGTGGTAACTTGGTTTTAAGAGGGGGACTCAGTGGATCCACAACTCAAGCAGCTGATGAAGGAGCTTGGCGACGCCATCAACGAATCTTTGTCGGACTCCGAGCAGATCTCTGAAGTCGTCTCCCGAATTAAAGAGGGTGGCTACGATATCTTCCTGGTTCTCGAAGCAACGATCGGCGTAAGCAAGCAAGGGGAAAAATCGCAGGACAAAACTTCCCTCGTGTCCACAATGTCCACGAATCCTGATTTCAAGATGAACGATCAGGACATGAAATTCCTGAAGTCGCTGCGTATCAAGATCGAAGAAGACAAGCACGACAAAGACAAGTAGCTCAGAACCTGGTCCAGCAGCTGTCCTACCGCACGATTGGCCGCGATGATCGATGAACGATGATCGGCCACTCCCGACAAATCTTATTCGCAAACGCAATGCTGCCGAACGGGGCTGTACCCAGCAGGTCCGACGGTGCGGGCTTGCCATCTTTGCCAAAGAAAAATCCTGGCGGCGGAGTTAAGTAAGCGTGTCCCCAGCGATTCAGAACGATTCCAGCGATATCGTTTTTGGGATGAAATCCTGATCGCGCGAGAATTCTGGCTGGCGCTGGAATGGCATGATTCTTTTTTCAACTGTACTCCTGAGGAAGAGCTCGTAATGCGTCCCGCATTATACAAGGCGCGGGGACGTGCAGGGCAACCCTCGCTCGCTGTGCTAACATCTACTGTTTTCTTTTCCCACCGGGATGGCCCGCCGGGAAGAGACGGCATCTGAGGGTCCGTCATGAAAGACACTCTTGGGGTTCTGTTAGCAGGAGGTGCCGGCGAGCGACTCTATCCCCTCACTCGTGATCGGGCCAAGCCGGCGGTGACCTTCGGCGGCATTTACCGCATCATCGATATTACCCTGTCTAACTGCCTCAATTCCGAACTGCGGCGGGTCTATATCCTGACGCAATACAAGGCCCTATCACTGAATCGCCACATTCGCGAGGGATGGAACATTCTGGGGCGCGAGGTGGGCGAGTTTATCGAAGTACTGCCCCCGATGAAGCGTGTCAGCGACCAGTGGTATCAGGGCACGGCGGATGCCGTGTACCAGAACATCTATTCGATCGGGTCGGAGCAGCCGAAGTACGTCATGATTCTTTCCGGAGATCACATCTACAAAATGGATTACGGGAAGATGATGCGGCAGCACCAGGATTCGGGGGCCGACATCACGCTGGCGACGATTCAGGTCGATCCCGATCAAAGCTACCACTTCGGCGTAGTGGACGTAGATCGAGAAGAGAGGATTCACGGCTTCGAGGAGAAGCCAAAGGTTACATCGCTGCGCTCGCCTCTGAATCCGGAAAAGATCGCAGTCTCCATGGGCGTGTATATCTTCAATGCCGACGTGCTGATCCCGGTATTGCTCAAAGACGCGGAGGATCCCGATTCGAGCCACGATTTTGGAAAAGATATTCTGCCGAAGATGGTGGAGGATTATCGCGTATACGCCTACGACTTTGTCGATGAGAATAAGAAAGAAGCCTTGTATTGGCGCGACGTGGGAACCCTGGAGGCTTATTACGAAGCCAATATGGATATTGTGTCGGTATCGCCCATTTTCAATTTGTACGACGAGCATTGGCCGATCCGCACCCATCAGCGCCAGTATCCGCCGGCGAAGTTTGTATTTGCAGAAACGGGGCGCATGGGGACTGCGCTGGATTCGATTGTCTCTGGGGGATGCATCGTCTCTGGCGGTATGGTGAAAAATTCCGTGCTATCGCCGGACGTGCGGGTGAATTCTTTCAGTGAAGTGGATGCGAGCATTTTGTTCTCGCATGTCAGCGTGGGACGCCGCTGTCACATTCGTCGCGCCATTCTCGATCGCGACGTGCACATCCCGGAAGGCACGACCATTGGGTACGATGCGGACGCGGACCGGCAACGCTATTTCGTGACCGAGAGCGGGATCACGATTGTGACGCGGGATTATTCCTTATTTGAAAATCCGGTCACGGTGGACTATTTCACGCCGGAATGAGGGCTCGCTATTGACGGCAGCCCCCTGCGTGATCCTTAAGCATAAAACCGCTTCCAACCCGCTCGGCGTAGAATTCATCCGAGTGACAGGAGATCCTCATGCCGAAAGCAGCTGCCGCCAAAGCCCCGAATAGCGCATTCATGAAGCCCATGCAGCCCTCACCCGAACTCGCCAAGGTGGTGGGGTCCGATCCGCTACCCCGGAGCGAGGTCACGAAGAAAGTTTGGGATCATATCAAGAAGAACAACCTGCAGAATCCCGAGAACAAGCGAGAGATTATCGCCGACGACAAACTGGAACCTGTGTTCGGGAGCAAGAGGCTGAACATGTTCCAGATGACCAAGGCGATCAACAAGCACCTGAGCTGAGCGGGGCAGACATCATGACGGATGGGATCTAGGGCACCCGCCATCGGCTGTCTGGCCGAGCGGGGCTCGGCCGGCCTTATGCTCGGGCGAGAGCGAAGCTGCTGAATCTTCTTACGTTTGAAACCTTCTTCCTAGTTGGGGACCAAAAAACCAAGGCGAGCTGCGCTCGCCTGGACAGCCGATGGCGGCTGTCCCTACATCAATCATTCGGCTACTGGCACTATGCTTCCCTGCTCCAATGCATGGTTCAGGGCGGGCAAGTCTTCTTTCATCAGCTTTTGGTAGTTCGTATCCGTTGCGGAAATTTCTGCTTCGAATCCTTGCAGCAGTTCCATTTGCGTGTCGGTGGGCGCGAAATCGGCGCCGCCGGCCACGTCGCTCCCGCCCGTACCTACCTCAGCGTTAAGCCAGATCAGATTCAGATAGACCTTATAGGACTCGACGAAGTACTTGTCATCGCTGTTGAGCAGGGCGGGCGAGACGAACCTGGTTTCGATGCCGAGCAACTTCTTGTCAAAATCCTCTGCGGCTTTCAACAAGTCGGCCTTGCGTTTTGCTTCAGCCTCGCCTTGGGCCTGCGATGCGGCGGGTGCGGGAGAGGGTCCTTCGTAATCGTCTTCGTCTTCGGCCTCTTTTTCTTCTTCTTTGTTTTTGGGGGGGCGGAGCATCCCTTTGATCACTTCGAGTTGCTTGCGCATCCATTCCATCTGGTTGACTTCATCGGAGACGTGTTCGATGTCGCCGCGGATGCGGAGCAGCGTCTTGACCGAGAGTTGAGTGTCGGCGTCAGTGCCCGGGCTGCGCGGATCGCGAAGGACGGTCAGAGGCTGCGTGTAGGTTTTGTCTTCGATCTTGAGTCGGACGCTATACTTCCCCGGCGCGACAATCGGACCGACTTCTGCTGATTTCGACCCCCAATGGGTGATGGGACGGGAATCGGCATCACGGAAACGCGGTTCGTCCCAGATGTGCGGATTGTCGGGTGCGGCGGTTCTCAACGCGACCACGCGCGGCGATTCGTAGCGAAGATCCCAAGGCATGCGGTTCATGCCGGCGCGACCTTTGGTTTCCAGCTTGCGAATTACTTTTCCGTCGGAGTCGAGAATCTCAAGCTGGGCTGGATCCTTGGGAGCTGTCTTCAGGCTGAAGGTGAGCATCGCCTGGCCGCCGCGCGTGAAGCGGTAATTCTGCCTGGGTTCAAATAGCGTCACCGCTGAGTCGGAATGATTTTTGGCCATCTGCTCCAGCGGACTGATGTCGTCGAGAATGTAGATTCCCCGGCCGTAAGTCGAGATCACGAGATCGTGAAAATCCTTCTGCACCACCGCCCAGCTTACCGGCGCGTGCGGCAATCCCGTGTCTAGAGCGGTCCAGTGGCTGCCGTCATCGAGCGAGTAGAAAAGATCATTGCCCGTGCCGGCGAACAGCAGGCCAGCGCAGTTGGGATCTTCGGCAATCGTGCGCACGTACGATAGGCTGTTCTTCGGCAAATTGCTGCTGATGAGCTTCCAGCTTTTGCCCAGGTCGGTAGTCTTGTAGATGTAGGGATCGCGGTTATCGATCAGGTGAAAGTCAACGCTGATATAGGCGGTGCGCGCGTCGATAGCGGAAGGCGCAATGCCGGTGACGGTGCCCAGCGGCGGCAGACCGGAAATATTTTTCGTCACATTGTTCCAGTGCGCGCCGTCTTGTGTGTTCCATACCTGGCCGTCGTTGGTGCCGGCCCAAATGAGCCCCTTCTGAATTTTTGAGGGCGCGATCGCGAAGACGACCTCGCCATAGAACTGGCCGAGATTGTCCCCGACAATGCCTCCCGAAGGAACAATGTGAGCTGGATCCTGCGTGGATAAATCGGGGCTGATCACCGACCAGGACTGACCGCCATTGCTAGTTTTGAAGACCACCTGGCAGCCGTAGTACACGGTGTTGTGATCGAAGGGATCGATCGCCAGCGGAGCAGTCCAATGGCAGCGATACTTGATGTCATTTGGCGGTGAGTCGAGCGTGTGCATCCACGGACTCACGGAGCGAGCGTGCTTGTGACGGCCATCCCAGCGGGTGACTTTGTTGCCATAGCAGGTTGCCCACACTATGTCGGGGTCCGTGAGGTCGGGAACCGTGAAACCGGACTCGCAGCCTCCCATCGCGTGATCCCAGCCGGTCTCGCGCGAGTCGATGGGGACGCTGGGGCCGCGCATGTTTCCGTCATCCTGCATGTTGCTGTAGAAGTAGTACGGAATCTGGTTGTCGACGTCGACGTGGTACATCTGTCCGATAGGCAGAGTCGCGCGATGAAAGCCACGTCCGTGGACGGTAGTGATATTCATGCCGCCATCGTCGGTGATGACAAAGCGGTCGGCGTTCTGGGGATCGATCCAGATGTCGTGTGTGTCTCCGCCCCAGGGAACGTCCTTAAAGTTTTCGCCACCGTCGAGTGACTGATGGAAGGAACTGCTGGAAATGAGCACTTCGTTGTCTGAGGCAGGGGAAACCGCGAGGCGGATGTAATAGCCCGCGCGGCCTATCAGGGAGCGCTGGTAGTTCACCGCTTTCCAG
>Ga0105240_10010020_pt1 | contig 13349 bp, 6 predicted proteins | sample KBSC54metaG_FD_80426 | JGI IMG/M metagenome (GOLD analysis project Ga0105240, IMG submission 80426) | Corn rhizosphere microbial communities from Kellogg Biological Station, Michigan, USA - KBS C5-4 metaG | ecosystem: Host-associated > Plants > Roots > Rhizosphere > Soil | place: Michigan, USA... | reverse complement strand
GCGGCTCGCGCCGTAAGGCTTTCGATCTGGAGTGTTCCGTGGCTGCCGGCGAATTGTCCGGTAATGTTGGTTAGGTTAATGCCTTGGGTGTAATCGCGCATGCTGCCGTTGGCGAGGCGAACCGTGCCGCCGATTTCAGGCGCCGCGGTTGCCCCGGTGACGGTCGTATCCACGGTCAGTCCGCCGGTGACGTGTTTGCCACTCGCTTCCAATAGTGGGTTAAGCAACCCTAGGTCAAGATTCCCGCCGAGCTTCAAGTTTAATGTACCGTCGGCGGCGAGCGGCGCATTGCCTGTCAGTGCAAGGTGCGAGGCGGTTCCAGCGTTGAGTTTGGCATCGACCAGCGCCGTGTTTCCCCGTAGCTGTGCATCGGCATTCATGTTGAGCGGGGGCAAACCACGAGCAGCGTCGTTCGCCCCGCGAATGCCGGTTGCCTCAAGGTGCAGTTTGCCGGTGGGCGCGCTAGTGCTTCCCTGCACTGCTGCGGTCGCTTGTATCGTCCCACTAGCCAGTAGTCCAGGCACAAACGCGTTGATGAGCTCCGGTTTGAGTTGTTGTAGAGACGCCTTAACGTCAAGCGTTGGAGAGATGGCGCCATCCACCGCGAGCACCGCTTGCTGTGCGCCGAGTTTCAGATTGCTGATGGTTAGGCCGTTGGCGAACAATACCGTGGCGGGCTCCAGTAGTTTCACCGTCTGCTGGTGATACTTCGCTTCGATATTCGCAAGGTGTACTTGGTGAGCTGCCAAATCCAGCCGTGCGCCAGCGCTTACACTGGCGGGTTCCCCGCCGATAGCCGGTGACTGCGCATCGATCTCGACATCCAATGCATTGATTGCGCCGGTGGCGGTCACTTTAGCGTTTGCGGTCACTCCTCCGGCCGCCACGCTATTCGCCTGTAAGTCAATCTTGGCATGTGAGCCACCCGAGGCTGGCGTCAACGCTACGTTACCTGACACGCTTCCTTGCAGGGTGCTGCCAAGCAGTCTGTTGAGATCGCTTAGCTGACCCATGCGTAATTGCAGCTTACCTTGCGCCCGCGCAACGTCGGCGCCGCTGGTGATATCGCCATCGATGTGGGCGCTCTTCCAGTCGGCATGGCGAATAATAGCGCGCACGGTGTCACCGCCTGCGCGCTCGAGCGCCACGTTCAGCTGCAACGGAGCTCCATCGAGGTCGCCACTCGCTTCAATAGTCCCCCGTGGCGCCTTAGGCAGTCCTTCAGCGCGCACCGAGGCTGACATTGTCCCTTGTGGTGAGCCGTGGATAGAGAGAGTTGTGGTTAGGTCTGCGTTGGCATTTAAGGCGCTGGCGGGCCCATCGACTTTGCCAGACAATTTGAGTGTGCCGGCCAGCGCCGGCGATAGCTTTGCGAGATCGGACAGGCCCGCATTGAGGCGCAGATCCAAGTCTTGGGTGGCAGATCGCTGCGCGCTGCCGCTTGCGGCCAGGGACACGGCGCTACCGGTTAGTTGTAGTCGGTCGAGCGAAAACTTCTGCTGGCTCATTGCGCCCTGCAACTGTAAGCGCGTTGCCGCGCCACGGACCAGACCAGCCCAACTCGCGGCGCCGCCGTCAATGTTGGCATTGATGTCGGTTGTGAGTCGTGTTGATTTATCGTCGCGGGCTATCTGCGCCTTGACATTGGCGCTGCCCTGGATTTTCTGGCCGGCAAATGCGGCGAAGGGTGCAACGTTCGGTAGACTCAGATCTAGTTGCGCGGTCTGCTCGCCGGCTGTTTTCGCGTGGGCTTGTAGCGTGAACAATTTGTGTGAGGCGTGCAGTTCCACAGGGCGCTGCGGGTCGCTCAAGTGCGCAGTCGCATCTACGGTCAAGGGCGCATCCTGAAACAATTTGGGCTGGGAGCCGGGAATAACGAGCCCATTAAGGACAGCTCGAGCGGTGAGCAGCCCACTGTTTGCGGTCAGATTCGCACGCAGATCTGCGAGGCCGGTGCCGCCGGGAATTTGCAATTGTTTGATTAGCAGGTGTCCATCGGCCTTTGGTGCGTTCACAGTGCCGTGCCAGCGCCCCTGTAGATCGACGCTTTGCCACGAAAGACCTGGGCGCGGAGTCATTGCGCTTGCGGTCAGTGTGTAATCCAGATCCGCCGCCAGTGTCGTCAGGTCGAGGGTCCCTTGAGCGCGCCCGCGTAGCGCTCCGGCATCCAGGGTCAGTTGGAGGTGCTCGGCCGTACGCTGGCCGTTCAGTTGTGCCAAGACGGACAGGTCGCCCAGGCCGGGAACTTGCAGGAGGTTTTCCAACGGGCCGTTGGCAGGCTCTTGGAGCTTCAAGGTCGCGTCCATGCGGTCAGCGTTGAAGCGCAGTTGCACGTCATAGTTGCCGACGCCGCCGGTTCTTTGCGCCACTATGCTGGCCATGGCGTCCTGCATGGACCGCCAATGCGCACTGCCCTTCACCACCAAGGAGGTGGCAGCTCCCGCCAGCTCCGGTCCAAGCTGTAATGTGTCGACCGTGAGTTGCGTTAGGTCGGAATGGGGGATGGAGAGGTTGCTGCTGGGCTTATTGTCGGGCTTGTTGAGCGGCGCCCGCTCAATGTTAAGCAGTCCGACGCGCAGGCTGTCGACTTGCACATGTCGTGTTAGCAATGCCATCGGTGACCAGCGCAGCGAGATGTGCTGGGCGCGCAGCCATACGCCGCGATCGTCGCTGAGCTGCAGCCGCTCAAGATCCAAGGCTGCCGGGAACGAGCCGCCGATGCCGGTCAGTTGTACCTTGCCGTCGGTGAGCCGGTTCGTTAGGCGCACTATAAAAGCGCGGCCGCTTTCGGTGTTGGCGGTGATGAATACCGCAATCAGCACCAGTATCACCAGCGCCAGTAGCGAGCCTAGAACCCACGCCGAAATTTTCAGTGCACGGCGCATCAGAATGATTGTCCCAGCCCGATGTAGATCTCGAAAGCATCGCCGCCGGGGATTTTGTTGATCGGTACGCCGAAGTCCAAGCGGATCGGCCCGATCGGAGTGTAATACCGTGCGCCTGCGCCGGCGCCAAAGCGAAGAGTGGAATCGAGAGGGTTAACGTTCTGGCTGACTTGGCCGCCGTCTAGGAACACCGCGAAGCCGAGACTTTGGCCGATTCGCTGGCGATATTCGAGGGTACCCGCGTTAATAGCGGTGCCGCCTATTGGATTGTTATCGGGAAAGCGGGGCCCGACAGACTGATAGCGATAACCCCGAATGGTGCCGCTGCCGCCCGCGTAGAAGCGTTGGTCCGGCGGTAGGCTATATTGGCTGGCGCCCTGTGCGAGGCCGGCCAGTGCCCGGAGCGCGATGACACTGCGTCCCGGATCCTGGCCGAGCCCCAGGCCGTGCAGATCGAAATAGAACGAAATGCTGCCTTGGGTGATGAAGAAGCGGGCGTTCTTTGTTCCGATCGAGAGAGTGGGCGTCTCGCTGAGGGAAGCGCGTATGCCGTGCGTCGCATCCTCGATCGGCGAGCTCAGGCCGGTGGTGTTGTAGAGGAGACTGAACGGAACGGCCACCAACGTGTAGTGTGAAGTCAGAAGGTTGGTAGTGAAGACCTCCTGCGTGCAACTGTCAGCGGTACAGATGGGGCCGCTGACGACTTCTTCCGGAGGATAGGTTAGCGGCGCGCAGCCCGTTGCAGGACAGGTTTGACCGAAATAACCTTCCTGCTCGATGCGCTCCACCTCTGCGGTGAGGCCGACACTCGCTGTCCAGATGCTGGAGAGCTTGCGGGTGAGGGTCGCGCCGAAGGTGACGGCCTTCTGGTCGTAGGCTTGCAACGATTGATTGATGGCTTGGACGGCGAGCTGCAGCGTTTGGTCGCGATGGCCGAATTCTGGCAATAGATACTTTGCGCTTACGTCATAACCGATGCCGGTGGAGGCAGTGCCTCCGAGGTTGAGCACCGAAGCGGAGAGAGTGAGCTGGTCGGCAATACCCGTGAGGTCACGATGAGTCCAAGTGACTCCGCTACTGCCACCCAAGTCGGTGGAATACGCCGCGTTGAGAGTTACGGCATGTAGCAGACGCTCGCGTACCCGGAATGTTAGGGGTACTTGTCCAGCGCTGTCGGCTTTTTCACCGATTTGTACGGTAACGGAAGTGAAGACGCCGAGTCCCAATAGATCCTTGCGCGCCTTCTCGATTTTACTCGCGCCGTACTGCTCGCCGGTGTGGACGAGCAGTCGCTTGCGCACGAATCTTTCGTGCATGCGTTTCAGGCCGCGGATGCGAATGGCGCCGATCTTGACAAGCGCTCCGGCAACGACGTGAAAACTGACATCGAGCACGCGATTGGGAGGATCTTCGTGCGCGACCGGCGGGTCGACCTTGGCGAAGGCATAGCCTTCATCCTCTAGCGCGCTTTGGAGCCGCTCGCCGGCCGCTAGCACATCGGCGGCCACCGCGGGCTCGCCGGTTTTTAAACCCAGGGACCCCGACACCGCTGCGGGAATTTCACCATCAATGTCGATTTTGCGCAGGTGGTAAAGTTCTCCGATGCTGAAGGTGATTTTCACACGCGCGTCGTCGCCCTTGGACTTCGCGGTAAGCTCCTCACCTAACTTCGGGTCATCCAGCGGCAGGTCATCGATGGTGATGCCCACGTAGCTTTGATAGTACCCATAGCTTTCCAACACTGTTTTGAGTCGTTCGAGGTCGCTGCGAGCTCGGCCGATGAGGCCAAAAGGACCGACGGGCGCGGAGCTTCGCAGTGTGATCAGGTCGGAAGTCGCCTTGAGCGTGGCGTTCATCGTGCTGTTGCCGGTGGATGCCATATCGACGCGATACGATTGCGGGTCAGCGCCGTATGCCGGCGACACACAAAGGCCGCCGATGGCTGTCAGTAACGCGACAGCCAGGACACGCAGCCGTGGCATGAGAAGCCCGCATCCGCTGCCGGATGTATCGCTCACTTCCGGAGCGGCGCTGTGCTTCGGACTGCCATTTCTTGGTAATGTCCGCATCGGACGGGGGTTCCCCTTCGGCAAGGTCACGATTGTTGGGCGGTAGCGTAGTGGACGTCGTTTATGTTCATGGCCTGTGGATGTCGGGCGGCGAGTCACTGTTTTTGCGCCGCCGTCTGGCACATGAGTTCGGTCTGCAGGTGCATCCCTTCCGGTACTCTGCTGCCCACTCCACTATGGCCAAGATTACCGCACGGCTTCAGGAGTTCGTGGAGTCATTGCAGGCGCCAACGGTACATTTTGTGGGGCACAGCCTAGGGGGCCTGGTGATTTATCGCTTTCTGGAGCGTTTCCCGCAGCAGCCACCGGGGCGAGCGGTGTTCCTCGGCACACCCAGTGTCGCAAGCCGTGCCGCCGAGCAAGCAAGCCAGATTCGTCTTGTTGCTTCGTTGATGGGGCAACCCGTCGCCGATGAGCTGCTGCAGCCGCAGGAACGACGCTGGACCATGGATCGGCCGCTCGGCATCATCGCGGGCACGCAACCCATCGGAGTGGGCCAGATTCTCGCGCAGTTCGAAGAGGATTCCGACGGAACTGTTGCCGTGAGTGAGACCCGTCTGCCCGGAGCGACCGATCACGTCAGTCTGCCGGTGAGTCATCTGGGGTTGCTGGTGTCCCCACGGGTCGCGCACGAAACTGGGCTGTTCCTGCGAGAAGGTCGCTTTTCGCTCGGGTAATGGCTACCGCCCGGCCTCGCGCTTCGCGTTTTCCAGCAGCTTGCGCAATTTGTACAAAGCCTCGAGTGCGGCGCGCGGCGATAGCTCATCAGGATTAAGAGCTTCGAGCGCTGTATGAATCTCGTCCGGCCTCTTGTGCTGCGACCGCGCCGGTTCCGGATCCGGCATCGCAAATAGCGGCAGCGTCTTTTGCGCCGACTTGCCGCGGCCGTTGCCGCCTCCTTCAACACGATCCCTTTCCGACTCCAGCGCCTCAAGGTATTGACGCGCCTGTCCAATGACTTCGCGCGGTACGCCTGCTAACTGCGCGACCTGTAGGCCGTAGCTGCGGCTGGCGGGACCGTCCTTCACTGCATGAAGAAATACGATGCCCTCGCCGTGTTCGGTGGCGTCTAAGTGCACGTTCGCGCAGCTCTCCACCTCGGTGGCTAGAGTCGTGAGTTCGAAGTAGTGAGTTGCAAACAGCGTAAAGGCTTTTAGGCGTGTCGCAATGTGGCGCGCAATCGCCCACGCGAGCGACAATCCGTCGAATGTGCTCGTGCCGCGGCCGATCTCATCCATGAGGATAAGACTGCGTGAGGTCGCGTTGTGGAGGATGTTGGCTGCCTCCGTCATCTCGACCATGAAGGTGGAGCGACCGCCGGCAAGGTCGTCCGCAGCACCAATGCGTGTAAAGATGCGGTCGAGCGGTCCGAGGATGACGCGATCGGCCGGGACGTAACTGCCAATGTGAGCGAGCAAGGCGATGAGCGCAGCCTGGCGCATGTAGGTTGACTTTCCGCCCATGTTGGGTCCGGTGATAATGAGCATGCACCGGCCGGCGTCGAGCCGCAGATCGTTGGGTACGAAAGGGGTCTCCGAGAAGCGCTCGACGACGGGATGCCGTCCGGCTTCGATGCTGATGCACGGTTCCGCGACAAGCTCCGGCTGAGTCCATTCGAGCGAACAAGCTCGCTCGGTAAGAGCCGCGATGGCGTCGAGGACCGCGAGCGCGGCGGCCGTCGACTGCATAGGTCCAAGCTGGTCGATGAGCCGTGTAAGGATCTCCTCATATAATTCTTTCTCGCGTGCTAAAGCGCGCTCGCGCGCGCTCAACACCTTATCCTCAAATCCCTTCAACTCGGACGTGATGAAGCGTTCAGCTGATTTGACGGTCTGGCGCCGGATGTAATCTTTCGGAACGCGCTCGGCATCCTTGCGCGTAATCTCAATGAAGAAGCCTTGTACCCGATTGAAGCCGAGCTTCAAACCTTGGATGCCGGTACGCTCGCGCTCACGACGCTCCAGCTCGAGGAGGAATTCGTCGGTGTGTGTTGAGATCCGCCGCAGCTCGTCGAGGTCCGCGTCGTAACCATTGGCGAGCACGCCTCCGTCGCGCACGAAAGTGGCAGGCTCAGCGGCGATAGCGGCGGATAGCAATCCAACTACAGAGCCGTGTTCGCTGATTTTACCGCGCAATTCTTGCACAAACGGCGAGTCGATTGTTGCGAGTGTTGAACGCAATGCCGGTAGCATCCCGAGCGAGGTGCGTAGTTGTGTCAGGTCACGCGGCCGCGCGGAACGTAACGCAACCCGGGATAGAATTCTTTCGATATCGCCAATGCCGTGTAGGTGTTCGCGCAGGCTCTCAAAGCGACGGCCGTCGCTCAGGGCGCTGACGGCTTGATATCTGGCGCGCAACACCGTTTGATCGGTCAACGGGCGGTTGAGCCAGCGACGCAACTCGCGTGAGCCCATGGCCGTGACACATTTATCTATGAGCGAGAAGACCGTCGCATCCTCGTTGCCCGAGAGGCTTACGTCCAGCTCGAGATTGCGGCGCGTGGCGGCATCGATAGTGAGCGCGTCGCTGCGCTCTTCGACATGCAAGCTGCGGATATGAGGTACCGCCGCTTTCTGAGTATCGCGAACGTACTGCAACAGTGCGCCCGCCGCGCAGATGGCGAGCGGCAGCTCATCGGCGCCAAAGCCTTTTAGATCCAGCGTCCCCATTTGATCGGTTAGGAGTCGCGATGCGCTCGCTAACTCGAAGTACCACGGTGGCCGCGTGCGCACCGCAGTACCGCTGCGTACGATGTCGTCGTGCCCAGACCCCTCTGACACCAGCAGCTCGGCTGGCTTCAATCGTTCGAGTTCGGCCGCCAGCGCGAGGCGTCCTTCCGGCTGTGACACGGTGAAGCGGCCGGCTGCCAGGTCAAGCCACGCCAGGCCGAATCGCTCGCCGTCACGTGCGATCGCTGCGAGTAAGGTCTCTTGACGCTCCTCGAGTAACGCTTCGTCCGTCACAGTGCCGGGGGTGATGATGCGCATCACCTGGCGTTCGACGGGACCCTTGGACTTTGCCGGGTCGCCCAGCTGCTCACAGATGGCGACACTTTCGCCTTTGCGCACGAGCTTTGCCAGATAGCCTTCGACGCTATGGAATGGCACGCCCGCCATAGGGATCGGCTGCCCCGCTGATTGGCCTCGCGCGGTCAAGGTGATATCGAGCAGAGCGGCCGCTCGGCGTGCGTCATCGAAGAACAGCTCGTAGAAGTCCCCCATCCGATAGAAGAGCAGGACGTCCGGGTGCTGGCCCTTGATTCGCAGGTATTGCTGCATCATGGGCGTGTGCGCCGAATTGTCTGTTTTTTGTAGCATAATCAAATACTTAATTGCCTATGCGGTTTTGCTTGGGACGTTTTTGGGCGACTGGAGTCAATCCAGCGGGCATAGACCGTCACCAGCATCATGTCGTCGCGGTGGCCCAATGGTCGGTGATAAAGGCCAAGTTTCCACGAGCCGTCAGACTCCAACAGGCGTAAGTATGGCGCGTCTGGCAGGGTGGCCGGTGACGAATGTCAGTCCGCCGCGCCATCACTTATTAAGGGGTCCAGACTTCTCATCGAGGGCACGCCAGGCCGGCTCGGCGGCCCTCGCCGGATCCCGGCAGAGGACTAGCGCATCGACGTCTTGGGCGGATCCGCGGCGAGGCGACATTCTCACACAGTGCGATCCGCAGCCATCTCTTACGCCCGTGGGCGACCGAATGGTCGATCTGATGCGCATACGCCGCATCGGCCGGCATCTTGGCACGCGGTCGGCAGCACGGCACACCGCGGACGGCGCGCTCACTCGCGTCAAGTTCCGCAAGCGTGGTGCCGAGTGGACCCGCGGACGGCAGTTCGGGACCGAACCAGCGCGTCCCCCCTATGAGCTGGAACTCCGCAGGCCCTCAACAGTCGACCCCGGGTAGTCGGGGTCGCTCGCGGCTTGAAGCAATCGAAGCTGTTGCTCGATCCAAACCCCCAGGCCGATCACTTCCGTTTCGCAACTGCACGCGTGTTCAACTGGAAGGACGCTACCAACGATATTGATTGGACGGGTGGGCTGTTACTTCCATCGGACTACGTCCCGGGCCGACGCTATCCGCTGATTGTGCAGACACACGGATTCAAGCCCGACAGGTTTCTTCTGGATGGTCCCGCTGACGAAGGTAGTACGGCATTCGCCGCCCAGGCGTTTGCCAGCGCGGGCTTTGTCGTTTTGCAAATTGCGGACAACCTGAAGGCATTTACCGAGGACGAGCGCGAGGGTGTGCTGGTAGCCGAGGGCTTTCACGCCGGTATTGAGAGCCTGATCCAACAGGATTTGGCGGAAAGGTCCCAGGTCGGTCTCATTGGCTTCAGTCGCACCGGCTATCAGGCGCTGCACCTGCTGGCACGCTATCCGTCGATTCTCGCTGCCTTGGACCTATCCGATTCATTTCAAGCCGGCTATGTGGAGTATGTCCTGAGCGCCACCAACAAGTTGGACCTTGCCATTCAATATGAGCGGCTTACCGGCGGGTCACCGGTCGCGCCGGATGTCGCGGGGTGGTTCCGGCGCAATCCTCTCTATGCACTGTCCAAAGCCAGTGCTGCGGTTCGGTTGGAAGAGAGCGGTGGGCTTGCGGGCTTGGGCCTGTGGGAAACCTACACGGTTCTGCGTCAAGCGCAGCGGCCAGTCGAGTTCGTTCTGTTTCCTGAAGGCAGTCATGTCCTCAGGAAGCCCGCAGAGAGAATGGCATCGCAAGGCGGCAATGTCGATTGGTTCCGATTTTGGCTGCAAGGGTACGAAGACCCCGTGGCAGCGAAGCAAGAGCAGTATGCTCGGTGGCGTGCCCTGAGGCTGCAGAGGCGCTGAGCGGCCCGGGCGAGGTGCTGCTCAATTCCGCTGCCATTCCCATACCCGTTGCGGGCCTTGGCGAGCTCTGTCGGGCGTTTCCTTGGGCACCGATTGGCGGCGTCCGTGGCATAACCTACACCGCTCTTCTCATATTACAGTGATATCACTATAATAGTGGTATGAGTGTACGGCGGCTGCCCCTTATCATCCTCTGTGCGGCGTTGGTGTCGGCAGGGATCGCCCTGAATTGGCATGCGCCGGGCCGCGGCACAACGGCGCCGCGCATCGATTTCAATCGCGACATTCGTCCGATCCTGAATCAAAACTGCACATCCTGTCATGGAGGAGTGAAGCAACAGGCGGGGGTCTCCTTCATCTATCGCGAAGAGGCTCTAGGTAAGGGCAAATCAGGCCGCCCAACCGTGATACCCGGACGGCCGAACGCCTCAGAGCTCATTGCGCGCGTCACCTCCATGGACCCGGAAACGCGCATGCCCTATCACGCCCCGCCTTTGCAGCCAAAGCAGATTGCTTTGCTGAAAGAGTGGATTAGGGAAGGCGCCCCGTGGGAAGAATATTGGGCCTTCGTGCCGCCGAAGCCGCAGCCGCTGCCAACCGTGAAACGGGCTAACTGGGTGAGGCAGCCCATGGATCGCTTCATTCTGGCGCGACTGGAAAAAGAAAACCTCTCTCCATCGCCGGAGGCTGACAAGGCGGCGCTCTTACGGCGCGTGTCGTTCGACCTAACCGGCTTGCCGCCCACCCCGCAGGAGCTGTCAGCTTTTCTTGCTGATGCTGCGCCGAATGCTTACGAGAAGCAGGTGGAGCGTTTATTGGCTTCGCCCCATTATGGCGAGCGCTGGGCGGCCATGTGGTTGGATTTAGCGCGGTACGCCGACAGTAAAGGCTATGAGAGAGACTTTAACCGGCCGATGTGGCCCTATCGGGATTGGGTGATTAACGCTTTCAATCGCAATCTGCCTTACGATCAATTCGTAGTCACCCAGATTGCCGGCGACCTATTACCCAACGCCACTCTTAAAGATCGCATCGCGACGGCGTTCCACCGCCAAACTCCTGCCAACGACGAGGGGGGTGTCGATGACGAAGAGTATCGGTTGCTAGCGGTTATGGATCGTGCCGCTACCACTTGGTCGGTCCTAAACGGGGTCACCATGAATTGCGTGCAGTGCCACTCGCACCCCTACGATCCGCTGCGCCATGCCGAATATTATAAATTCCTAGCGTTTTTCAACACTACGCGCGATGCTGACGTACAGTACGATGACTCTCCGGTCGTGCACGTTCCAACTGTTGCTACGGATTGGAGTGAAGTCGAGCAGCTCGAACAGCGCAAAGCGCAATTGCTGCGGGAGATCGTCGCAAGAGGGCGCGCGTTTGCGCAGCAAAGCGCATGGAGCCCGTTGCCAATTGCATCCGGTGTTATTGATGCAAGGCCGGCGTTGGAGCGCCACCTGGAGGAGCTCGAACAAGGCCAGCGCACGGGCAAAAATCCATTTGCTTTCCCGGCTCCCAAACAGGCTTGGCCCGCTTATTACCAAACGCAGATTTCTGCAACGAAAGATTTACTAGCTCAAGCCCAACAAACCCAACCTACGGCACTGAACATCTCGAATGGACAATCTCGAGCCGCCGGGACGATCCCGAAAGTGTCCGCATTTGAGTTGTTCACCGGCGCAGTACCGCCCACCGTCACCGCGTTACGTCTCGAGGTGTTGCCGGGCGATTTGCAGAAAGCGCTCCATACACCCGAATTAGGTTTCATTGTCGATCGGGTTCGGGCATGGATCGTGCCGCCGGCGGGGCCTGAGCAGCCGATTGAATTCAAGCAATTTGTCACGGACTCGGAGGCCAACGTGGCGGATTCTGTGGACAGCCGTCCGCAGGGATTCGCGGCCAATGCAAAGCTTTTCACAACCCGCTGGCTGATCGCTGTTCCCAACACGCCGCTGCTTTTGGAGGCCGGCGCCCGCATCAAGCTAGAGCTGATTCACAGTCGCGCTCTGGAGGAATCCAAACCGGCAGTCCCACGAAACTTGCGACTCAGTACCAGCGGCGATGAGCGCTGGACGGCTTTAGCCAACGACGAGGTATTGCACGCCGAGCGCGACGAGCTTGCGAAGCTGAGCCACCGCTTGGAGGACATTCCCCATTTGCCGTTGCCGATCATGGTTGAGCAGCCTGAATACGAGCGCCGGCAAACGTTGGAATTTGAACGCGGCAACTTTCTAAACAAGGTGGGTCCCACACTATCGGCGGATGTTCCGGCGCTTTTCCCCAAGTTTCCTCGTAATGCGCCACGCGATCGGCTCACGATGGCGCGGTGGTTCTTCGCACCCGGCCAGCCGCTGACCGCCCGTGTCGCCGTAAATCGTTATTGGGAGCAGCTGTTCGGCACCGGTATTGTCGAGACTTTGGAGGATTTCGGCAGCTCCGGCCAACTGCCCACCCATCCGGAACTGCTCGATTGGCTGGCGCTGCATTTTCAAAATGATCTGCATTGGGATATGAAAGCGCTGCTGCGCGAGCTCGTCACTAGCGCAACTTATCGACAAAGCGCGCGCGTGACGCCGGGCTTACTGAAGAAGGACCCACGCAATCAGCTTCTCGCTCATGGCCCACAACAACGGCTGACGGCCGAGATGGTCCGCGATCAAGCGTTGCTGGCAAGTGATCTGTTGACGCCCGCCATCGGTGGACCCTCGGTCATGCCGCCGCAACCGGCGGGTGTTTGGATGACGGTCTATAACGGGAGTAACTGGACCGATGCCACGGGCCCCGACCGATACCGGCGTGCCATTTACACGTTCATCAAGCGCACGGCGGTTTATCCAAGCTTCGTAACTTTCGATGCAGCCGATCACCTAGTGAGCGTGGCGCGGCGCATTCCTACGAACACACCACTTCAGGCGCTCGTAACATTGAACGACCCAGTGTATTACGAGGCTGCCACGGCTTTGGCGCGACAGATGCGAACGGCCGTTTCATCAACGGGCCAGGACGCGCTCGATGGGTGGCTGAACGCCGGAGCTCGCCGCGTGTTATCCCGCGATCTGCTGCCTCAGGAACTCGCCACGCTCAAGAGTTTTTACGCGGATGCGCGCAAGATAGCCTCTAGCGCCGCCAAGCCTGCGAACCCAGCGCGCGCCTCCCAGGATCAGGATCGAATCGCGCTTATCGCAACAGCGGGAGTGTTACTCAATTTGGATGCCGCCCTGACGAGGTGACTATGCGAACCCCGAAAGACTTGGACGCGCGAATCGACAAGGAGTTGCAGAGGCAACTATTGCAGGCGCAGACGCGGCGTCATTTCCTACAGGCCGGTGCTAGCGGGTTGGGCGCGCTGTTTCTAGGCGCTACTGCCCAGAAAGCCTTGGGTGGGGAAGGTAGTCAGCCACGGTTGGATTTCACTCGCGCTGCGGCTCAACCTCTGGCCGCCTTACCGCCACAATTTGCCGCTAAGGCGCGCAGGGTAATCTATCTGCACATGGCCGGCGCGCCGAGTGAATTGGAGTTGTTTGATTACAAGCCGGTTCTAACCCAATACGATG
>Ga0105240_10010019_pt1 | contig 13351 bp, 9 predicted proteins | sample KBSC54metaG_FD_80426 | JGI IMG/M metagenome (GOLD analysis project Ga0105240, IMG submission 80426) | Corn rhizosphere microbial communities from Kellogg Biological Station, Michigan, USA - KBS C5-4 metaG | ecosystem: Host-associated > Plants > Roots > Rhizosphere > Soil | place: Michigan, USA... | reverse complement strand
TGATCGATCTCATTTCCTACAGTGTAAACCTGCCAGTAGTCGCGCCCCACCGCGACGCGGGCGCCGCGCCGTGGCGGCACGTCCCAGGGCACTGTGACCGTAAAGGTGACCGTGCCCGCAGCCAAATCCTCACCATATTGTTGGATCTTGCGGACCTGCCCCGCGCCGGGTCCCTCCATCACTTCGATCCAGTTCCCACGATAGTAGCTGGCGCGGTCAATCTTCCGTCCCATCTGTTCGCCCACCAGCGTGCCGTGGACTGTCAGAGTGACCGCCGTGGCCCCCGTGACAGTCTGCGCGCCGATGAATGCGGAGGTGCCGCCGTTGCCGTCGAGACCCAATGCCTCGCCGTCGCCAGCCTTATCGCCGGAGCACGTGATCCGGTTCTGGGCGATCAGGGTCAGCTCCTGGTTGCCGTTCAGGTTCCAGAAAAATGCCGCGCGCCAACCCTTGGGGTCACCAGCGTTCCACAGGCCCTCGACCGCAGCGCCGTCCGCCATATTGTTGCTGAAATCCAAGCGATGCGAGGAGCTCAACTCACTGCCAATGACGCCCTGATGTTGGGCTACGTCAATGTAGCTGCCCGGAATGAAGGTGTTCCAACGGACGATCGAGTCCTCGATCAGGTTGGGGGCGTTGATTCCGAAGTGATCTCCCGGAAGTTGCAGATCACGATCGAATGCGGCGAGGCGGTTGTGAGTGACCCAGAGTCGTTTCAGCGGCCGGGCACTGTCCTCGATGGCGCGGCCCACGCGCAGGAAATCGTTGTTGACAATAATGACGTCACTGACCGGATCGGCGGAAGCAGGGCCCGCGCCAAGCCCAATGATAGGGCTGCTTTCGGCGACCGACGTTGTTGGCTCCGCATCGGTAAACGTGAGGTTGCTGATGATGTTGTGACCAGCGGCGGTCAGGAGTCCCCTGGGCCGCGCATTGCGCAGGTCATGCCGAACGATTTTCCCACTTCGATCCGGCGCGCCCTGGAGGTGTATGTTGGCGGGCAGCATCACACCACTGGCGGCGGACAGATCCCACGTTCCGGTTGGAATGACCACAACCCCGCCGCCCGCGGCTTGCGCGGCCGCTATGGCTCGCGACAGGCAGGAGTTGTCCATCGCGCCGTCATCAGGCCGGCAGCCACCAAAGCGCGCCTCATCGATGGAGAACCGCGCCAGTGCCGGCGGATCGGCTCTGACTTCCAGTTGTTGCGATTTGACTTCGATCCATGTACGGCCATCACGGCTCACACTGACAGCGTAGTTCCCCGTGGCCAGGCGCGCCGGCAGTGGAGCCTCCAAAACATAGTCCGGTACGGACGAACTCTTTTCGGCCGGACTGTCGGATGTCAGGACGTAAGTCGCCGGTCCTTTGAGGCGAATCCTGGCGGGCTGCTCCGCGCTGGGACGCAAGTTGCGGCCGACCACACGCAATCTGCGCCCGAGGCGGGCGGGGTCGGCGGTCTCGTTGAGGTAGCTTGGCGAAACCCATAGCGGGCGTGGATCGTTGACCGTAATACCCTCACTCCACTCGCCCGCTGCATTGACGACCCAGATGCGGTAGACACGTCCGGCCTGCACCGCTTGCGGCACTCGTGCCGTGAGCGAGTAGGGCGGATCGCCGACCGATACCACGGTCGCGACTCCCGTATCCGGCGCCGAGTGTTCCGGTACCGTGGTCGGGCGAGGCTGCGTCGGATCGCCGTACACGACCCGATCGCTCGGGGAAAATCCGTAGCCGCCGATAGCAATGACCTCGTCGGGCTCCATGTGCACCAGCGACTGGTAGTCGCGCGAATGAAAGACCGCTGGAGCGGCAGCGTTTGCCAGGCCCGCTACAAAAAGGGCGGCGGCTGCGACGAATGACTTAGCCATGACATGTCTCTGCGCTACTCTCGGCGGCCGTCCAGGGGGTGGCTTCGAGCCGCATTGAAACAAGCATGAAAATACTCCGGCTGGCCGTCGTGACCACGCACCCGATTCAGTATTACGCGCCAATATTTCAGGCACTGGCGCGCTCTCGAGCCGTGGTGCCGCGAGTCTTTTACACCTGGTCGCAGACGGCGGCCGCCGCGGTAGCCGATCCTGGCTTTGAGCGCGCCATTACCTGGGACATTCCACTGCTGGACGGCTACGACCACGAGTTCGTGCCCAACACCGCCAGGAGGCCGGGCACGGATCACTTCGGCGGTTTGCGCAACCCGGGACTGATCCGGGCCATTGAGGCCTGGGGCGCTGATGCCGTGCTGGTCTTCGGCTGGAACCTGCAGTCTCACCTCCAGGCGCTGCTTCATTTCAAGGGTCGGATACCCGTGTTTTTCCGCGGCGATTCGACCCTCCTGGATTCAACACGCTGGTGGCGAGCTGCCGCTCGCCGTGTATTTCTGCATTGGGTGTATCGGCACATCGACATTGCGATTGCCGTGGGCTCCAACAATAAAGACTATTTCCGCTGGTGTGGCGTGCCGGAAGGCCGCATTACCGTGGCTCCCCATGCCATCGACACCCGGCGCTTTGCAGACCCGGACCAGGCGCATACACAGCGGGCCGCACGGTGGCGCCAGGAGTTGGGCATCCTGGCGGCGGAGCGCACGCTGCTATTCGCCGGAAAATTTCAACAAAAGAAAGATCCTTTGCTGCTCCTCGAGGCCTTTTCCCGCGCGGGCGCCGCGGGTCACCTGATATTTGTCGGTAATGGCGCGCTGGAGGATATGTTACGCGCCCGGACTCGAGGCCGGTCCGACGTGCATTTCCTGCCGTTTCAGAACCAACAGGCCATGCCGGCCGTCTACCGCCTCGGTGACATTTTCGTGTTGCCTTCACGCGGACCGGGCGAAACGTGGGGACTGGCGCTGAATGAAGCGATGGCCTCGCGGCGTCCGGTCATTGCCGGCAGCAAGGTCGGTGGCGCTCGCGACCTGGTGACCGAGGGGAAAAATGGCTGGTGCTTTCAATCCGGAAGTCTGGAGCAACTGACCGCGGTTCTGAAAACCGCTCTCGACTGTGACGCGGTCAGCCTCGATGCCATGGGCGCCGCGTCCGAAGCCGCGAGCGCGCGCTGGTCGATCGATGCTGCCGCCGCGGGAATCGAGGCGGCCGTGGCCCAATTTGTCCGGGCGGCGCCATGAGCCCATGGCGCTCGAGACTCGTCACGCTGGCCCTGGTGTTGATGCCGCTCATCGCCCTGGCTCCGAAGTACTTTCTGATCCAACAGGGTCTCGCGTCCCGGACGGTCGAGCAGACCGGTTTCGGATTCGGCGAGTACACGGCCGGTCTGCTGCAGTCGGGGGAATTGCGGAGCTGTGTGCGGCCGCCGTTCAATCTCTGTCAGCCCGACCGGTGTTTGTATGCTACGCGGATGCCGGTCATTCCGCTGCTGTACGCCGGGCTGTCAAAGCTGGTCGGTACCGGCTCGGTCGCGATCGACTTCACCAGGTGCGTTCTCACGGCGGTGCTGCTCGCTGGCATGCTCGCCGCGTTGGCTCGTGACGCGCGGCCATCCCTCCTCGGTGTCGTATTGTTGTACGTGCTGTATTTCGGCCCTCAGCCCTTGAAGCATGGCGCGGCCATCGAATACGAGGAGGGCCTGCTGATCGACCTGGAGCTCAGCCTTGCGATCGCGCTGGCTTACCTGCTGCATCCCCGCCTCGCCACGTCCCACTCACGACGTGTTGCGATGGGGCTCATCGCGCTGGCCATTGCCGTACTGATGTACTTCATCAAGACGACCGCACTGCTGATGCTGTTGGTCGTTGCCGGACTCTTCTTGATGCGAGCGCGAGCCGGATGGCGCCTGAATCTCGTGGCCGGCCTGCTCGTGGTGATTCCATTCGGTGCCTGGGCGGGACATATTGCGATGGCCTCGGGTACCGTGCACCTGTCATCGTCCTGGAACGGCGAGAATCTCTTCCGGGGGTACAATTCCGAGAGCGCGGCGATCTATCCGCAAATATCGCTGGATCGCATCTTCGATACGCGTCGCGCGGTGCTGGATGACGGCACCATGGTCCCCTTGGGCGACTACGCTGAGCAACAACAGTGCTTCGCCGACGAGTGGGCCTGGAACGAGTCTTATGCCCAGCGTGCCCGGGCATGGCTCGTGTCACATCCCCTCGAGGCGTTGCAATTTAACCTGCGGAAACTGTGGGTGACGCTCGTCGAGATCCGCCATACACCGTACCGCGTAGGGGCGACCGGGAAGGATCCGGAGTATCCGCGCGATGTGGCCAATGCCATGCTGGTCTGGATGTTGGCGGCGCGCATGGCCTTATATTTCCTGGTTTTCCGCTTGGGCCTGGAGATCGCAAGGGGCCATCGCTTCGCGGCGCTGTGGACACTGGCGCTGCTAGCGGCCGGCTTTGCGCCCTATATTATTGTTTTCGGCTATCAGCGGCATGTCGTGCCGTTGCTCGTCATGGCCGGTGGCCTGTTGGTCACACGCTATTTCATTACTCCGCGTGAGACTGACATTAGTCGCATTGCCGTTATATGAGCGTCACATAGCCGCCAGATAATCATTGGAGGGCCTGCCACGCGCGATGGACCGTACGCGACGGGGGATTGAATTCTAATTACACCTGCCTGCGGCCGTACTCGTGCGCACCATCATCGTGGAAGATTTTCCAGCGCCTCTCAGCATTGGCGCCGATCAAGCCGTCCAGCGGCGCCTGATACGGGTCGGAGCGGCCTTCGCCGCCGTGTTGCTCGTGACGTGGCTCGTCCGCGGGTGGCTGAAACTGCTCAGCTTCGACGATGCCTACATGTTCTATCGGTACGCGATGAACATTGCGCACGGCCTGGGCATTTCCTGGAATCCTGACGGCGTTCCGACCTATGGCATGACGAGTCAGTTGTGGGTTTTTTTCATTCTCCCCCTGACCACTTTGCCCCTGACCCCGGGACACGCCCTGCAGTTGGCGTCGTGGTTGGCCGGATGCGCCGCCCTGATAACCATGGCGCTGGCGGTGAGGTGCCATGCACGCTCCCCTTGGTTCCAATCCCGCCTGGGCGCGTTCGCGGCCGTAGCGTTACCCCTGGTCGGAAACCCGATCTTCGCCTATCACCTCACCACCGGCATGGACACGATGTTGACCGTGTGGGCCAACGCCGCGGTGGTCTTCGCCATCCTCCAGTACGTGAGGCGTCCTTCGCTAGGAATGGCCGCGCGAGTTGGAATGCTGGGCTTCGTCGCCGTGCTGGCGCGGCCGGATGCGGGATTGTGCGCCGTGGGGGCTCCGTGCCTGGCCTGGTTGATCGCGACCGGCGAGCGCCGCTGGCGTGATCTGCTGGGCCTTTGGGTCCTGCCGGTGGTCCTGCTGGGCGGCGAGTTGTTACTGTGCAAATGGTACTTCCAGGTGCCGTTTCCCCTGGGGTTCTACGCCAAGTCGGTGCACAGCTATGCCGGCTTCCTGAGTTCCGAAAACGCGGTTCACTACGCCTACCTGGCCTCCTTGTGCGCGGTACCCTTCGTGGGCGTGCTGGGCGCCACATTCACGCGCAAACAGGCGCCGCTGCTGCTCGCGCTGCTCCTGCCGGTCATGGCGACGATTGTCTACCTGGTGACGGTGCGCCAGGTCATGGGCTTCATCGGCCGCTACTACATTCCCCTGCTGCCTTACCTGGTCGTTCCGGCACTGTTGAGTCTGGATGCGGCCTTGGTCGAGAGACAGCGGCTCGTGCGCCGCGTGGCGTTTGGAGTTTGCCTGGCCGCGCTCGGATACCTGTGCATTCGTCCAGTCGAGATCGGTCTGGAGCGCCAATACACGGTGCGCGTCGTGCCTGCGCCCATCCCGGTTCCGACCCCGCCGATGCGGGCAAGCACCGAGTTGCCAGTTTACGGAGGCGGCTGGAATCCCATCAATCCGGCCATTGCGCGCATGGTTGCATCGCTTCCGGCCGGGGTCACGGTGGCAGCTACCGAAGTGGGCTACCTGGCCTGTCTCGCGCCTGGAGCGAGCATTATCGACCTGGTCGGACTGAACGACACCCGTATTGGCATTCACGGGTTCTCGATGGATGACCTGCTGACCAGGTCGCCGGACCTGATCTGGCTGCCCCATACGGCCTATACTGGCCTGCGCGCGAACGTACTGGGCGACCCGCGGTTGTTCGAGCGCTATATCGTCATCAATGACATGTTTTACTACGGGGTCGCCATTCGCCGTGACAGCCCGCTGCGTGGGGCGATCGAGAAAGCGCTGCGCACGAGTTGGAACGAGTTGTACCCATCGTGGCGGATGGCTGACTATGTCGTGTCCGAGCACTATTCACCCGCGACGGAATCCGGGCCACAGTCTGTGCTATGAGCCAATCCATTCCTGCGCTGGCACAGGATGAGTCGCGTCGCTGGCCCAGAGTCACGTTACTCACCTGGTCACTCTGCCTGGGAGTGCTCACGGCGCTCTGGTTCGTCTTCAGCTACGGCTATGTTGAGGACGACGCCTTCATCCACCTCGAATTCGCGCGCTCGGTAGCCGAGGGACATGGCTTCTCCTTCAATGGGCTGGTCACCAACGGAGACACGGCACCTCTTTGGGTGTTAGGGCTCGTAGCCCTCCATGTCCTGGGTCTGGAGTGGATCGTGTGCACGAAGCTCGCTTGCGCGCTCGGCCTGGTCAGCACGGTATTGGCGATCGTCTACCTGGTCGGCGACCTGACCCGACGGGGTAGCCAGTTTCAGCGCCTGGCACCCGCCGCGGTCGCCGTGACCGTGTTGAATCCCTTCTTTGTGCATTGGTCATTTTCCGGAATGGAGTCCGTCACCGCCCTCGGAGTCAGTCTGTGGGCGATCCGTGCGACGTTCGTGCGCCCGCCTGCCTGGAGCGGAGCGCTGTTGAGCGCCACCCTGTTGGGTATCGGCCCTTTGCTGCGTCCGGAGTTACTGTTGCTGGCCGGTATTGGAATGCCGGTCATGTTGTGGCGCTACTGGCATGCCACACACGATGAGCCACCGATGACGCGGTGGGCACGCCTTGCGCTGCTGGCTGTCATCGGAGCACTTCCGGTGGTGCTCTGGTGCATATACGCATGGCGCGCCTTCGGATCGCCGATTCCCAACACCAACATGGCGAAGCGGGGCGGACCCCTGGCGGTCGTGGTGCCGCGACTCGCCTCGGTGTATGGCCTGGGGTTCTGCGTGACATTGGCATTGTTTCCCTTTGCCGCCGCGGGGCGTCTCCTGCAGGGAAGGCGTGCACCGGTCGTCGTGTTGGTTCTCGCACTGTGGCCCGTGCTGTGTGCGCTGTTTTATGTTGCCGACCACACGCTGGTCCAGACGCGCTACTGCCTGCTTTCGATGCCGTGCCTGGGACTGGCGACCCTCTGGTTGATCGAGGATTCGGGGCGTCCTGACTTGCTACGCCTGGGCACGGCCGCCATGGTGTTGGTCTCCCTGGTGATCGTCGGACTGACCGTGGTACCCCATGTCGAGAATAAGAAAGCGACCGTGAGCCGGTTCGCCGCGATCGGCAACTATCTGCAGAATCACGTGCCGAAAGACGCGCCGGTGGCCGTGTACGCCATCGGCGAATTGGCATTCGAGAGCCGCCATCCCCTGGTCGACATCGGAGGCATCACGCGCCCGAGCGTGATTCCGTATATGAGCGATCCCCAGGCCACTCTCGCCTGGGCGAAACGCAATGGTGCGCGCTATTTCATCGGCGGATCGCCACCCGAAACCGGTGCCGTCCCCGTGTATTCCACGTCCATGCCGTTTCTCGGCTGGACGTTTAAACACTCCCGGTATCGCTCGTTCGAGCCTTTTGCGGTCTACCAGCTTCCGTAATCTCCCTGTCACGCGCGACCGCGACGATAAAAACAATGGACTCGGATCGGCAACCCAACCTGGTGATTTTCCGTATCGGCAGTATCGGCGATACGGTCGTGGCATTGCCTTGCTTCCACGCGATTGCGCGCGCTTTTCCGCGCCATCGGAAGGTTCTCTTGACCAATGCGGTGGCCTCCGCTCGCGCCTCGTCGGTGGAGACCGTCCTGGAAGGGACCGGCATGATCGACCAGGCCCTTTATTTTCCGGTCGGCCGCGGCAAGCTCAGCCATTCCATCGCCCTCGCCAGCCAGCTTCGACAGCTCAGCGCCGAAGCCCTGATTTATCTCGCTCCGCGCACCACGGGTCTGCAGGTCTATCGGGACTTGCTGTTTTTCCGGGCCGCGGGCATTCGCCGCGTTCTCGGCGCACCGCTCGGAATTGGTGCACGCGAGTGCCACGCCGATCCAGTCACGCATGAGCTCGAGCCCGAAGCCGAACGTCTCGCCCGCATTCTGTCGCCGGAAATCCCGGTGGATCTGTCATCGGCAAGCTGGGATCTGCGGCTCACGCCCGCGGAGCATGCTATCGCCGCCCAGAAGCTGTCCGCACTGTTGGGCTGGCGGCCGTTGGTCGCCCTGTCTCCCGGGGCGAAGATTCCCGCGAAGGATTGGGGGGAGGAGCGCTGGGCGGCACTGATCGGATTGTTACAGGTACGCATTCCGGCCGTGACGTTGGTTTTTCTCGGCGCACCCGACGAGCGTCCGCTCACCGAGCGCCTGGCGCAGCACTGGAGCGGACCGCACCTGAATCTCTGCGGCCAACTGACTCCGCGGGAATCAGCGGCCGTGCTGGGTCGTTGCAATATGCTGGTTTGTCACGACAGCGGCCCCATGCACCTGGCCGCCAGTCAAGGCGTCCGTTGTGTGGCGCTGTTTGGAAACTTCAACCGCCCGCGGCAGTGGTATCCCTACGGGCGCGATCACGTGGTGATCTACGAGCCCACGGGTGTGCAGCACATCAGCGTGGAGCGGGTCGCGGACTCCGTGGAGGCCGCGGTTCGTATACTCCATCCAACGACAACTGTCGAAGCGCCGCGCGTCGTACACCTCGGCAGCCGGCGCTGAGCTTCCGGCGGCCGCCGTCAGCCCGGCTGGCCACCGCGGCGGATTTTCTCCACCAGCGCGGTCGTGGATTTCTCCGGGGTCAATGGCACCAGCACCACGCGGCCGCCGGTGGCATCCAGCAATTCCCGGCCGACGACCTGCTCGAGCTTGTAGTCACCACCCTTGACCAACACGTGCGGGCGCACGGCCTGCAGCACTTCCAACGGAGTGTCTTCGTCGAAGATGGTCACGGCATCGACAAACCCCAGGGCTGCCAACACCGCCGCGCGGTCCTCCTGCGGCACGAGGGGGCGCTCCGGGCCTTTCAGGCGGCGCACAGAGGCGTCACTGTTGATGGCCAATACCAACACATCCCCCAGCTTGGCCGACTGGCTCAACAAGGACAGGTGTCCCGCGTGCAGCAGGTCGAAGCAGCCGTTGGTAAAGACGATGCGCTTACCGGCCATACGCCAGGTCGCCGCACGCGCGACCAGGTCGTCGCGGGCGAGAATCTTACCGTCCGGACGTGCCGAGAGCGCATCGCGAATACTGCCCGCGTCCACGGCGACGGCACCGATCTGGCCTACCGAAACGCCGGCCGCCGCATTCGCAAGCTGCGCCGAGGCCAACAAGGGAGCCTTCGCCGCCAGGGATAGAGTCAGGACCGAGATCGCCGTGTCACCGGCGCCCGTGACATCGTACACGGCACGTTGAATCGCCGGCACCGAGGTGTAGTGGCCCTGCACCGGGACAATCAACATTCCACGGTCGCCCAGGGTCACGACCATGGCCTCGAGGCCCGCGGCCGCGGCGAGGGGTTTGGCCGCGGCGGCGACCGCCGCCATGTCATCGGGATCGAGAGTCTGGCCTGCCGCGGCTTCGAGCTCGCGCAGGTTTGGCGTAATGGTGGTCGCGCCCCGGTAGCGGGTGAAGTCGCGATGCTTGGGGTCCACGACCACGGGACCCGGGCCCTTGAGGCCAGTCAATCCGGAGATGGTTTCCGGCGTGAGCACGCCCTTCGCGTAGTCGCTGAGAATGATCGCATCCGGCTGCGACCCTTCGGTCAGCTTCGAAATCATGCGTACCGTGAGCTGTGGCGCGCAGGGCTTGGCGTCTTCCCAGTCCAGGCGCAGGAGCTGCTGGCTGTGACCCAACACGCGCAGCTTGCGGGTGGTGCGCCGGTCGGGAACCCTGATGACCGCGCGGGTATCGATGTTCGATGCTGCGCACAGGCGCAGGAAATCGTCTCCCGCGGAGTCGTCCCCGATCACGCCGGCAAGACTGACTTCCGCACCGAGTGCCGCCACCTGGCGTGCGACGTTCGCGGCGCCGCCCAACCGATGCTCGGTCTCCCGCACTCGCACCACTGGCACGGGCGCTTCGGGCGAGATTCTCTCCACGGCGCCCATGACGTACTCGTCCAACATCAGGTCGCCGACGACCCAGATGCGCAGTCCCGGGTAGCGGTCGAGAACCGCCAGTAGCGCGTTTACTTCTGCAAGGCGTGCGTCATCGCTCATGGTGCCGGCCAGTGTTGGATAAGGGAGTCGAGAGTATCGGCAATGGCGTGAATACAGAGGGTGTGCACTTCCTGAATCCGCGCCGTGACGTTGGAGGGCGCCTTGATCAAAAGCGCGGGATCGACGTGTGACGCCAGCTTGCCGCCACGCTCACCCGTCATGCCGACCACCACGCAGCCCCGGCCGCGGGCGGTGATGACAGCCTCGATCACGTTGGGTGAGTTGCCGCTGGTGCTGATGGCGAACAGCAGATCGCCGCGCTGAGCCAGCCCTTCGAGCTGACGCGCGAAGACGCGCTCGTAGCCGTAGTCATTGCCGATCGCTGTCAGGGTCGCGGTGTCGGCTGTCAGGGCAACAGCGGGGAGCGAGCGCCGCTCGAGCAGAAAGCGGCCAATGAGCTCGGCGACCAGGTGTTGGGCATCCGCCGCACTGCCGCCATTGCCGCAGGCAAACACCTTGTGGCCGCTACGGAGACAGTCCTCCAGGGCTTTGACGACACGCTCTAGAATAGCAGGCAATTCCTCGGCAGCCCGGGCAGTGACCTTGGCGTGGTCCGCGAAGACATCGGTGATGGACACGGTTGCTTACTCGAAATCTTTTGGGTGCCCGATGAGCGCTCGCGCGAACTCGGGTAAGTCGTTGTACGTCGGCACGCGGGTGCCATTCAGTCCGGCCTCGGTCTTTCGGCCCTTGCCGGTGCGGACCAGCGCAGCGCGTACTCCCGCGCGAGCCGCCGCCTCCAGGTCGCGTTGGTCATCGCCGACCAGGATACTCTCGGATGCCGTCAGCCCCGAGCGGGCCACCGCAGCCTGAATCAGCCCCGGCGCCGGTTTGCGGCAATCGCAGCCTTCTTCCGGACTATGCGGGCAGAAGAATATGGCGTCCAGGGTGGCGCCGTGTTGGGCGGCCTCGGTCTTCATCCGCTCGTGGACGGCCTCCAGTTGGGTGAGGCTCATGATTCCACGACCGACACCGGATTGATTGGTCGCCACCGACAGATACAACCCTGCCTCGCGCATCAGCCTCAAGGCCTCGAGCGCCCCCGGCAACCACGCGAAGTCCTCGGGACGCGCAATGTAACCTCCGCCGCCGGCTTCGTGGTTCAACACTCCGTCGCGATCGAGAATGACGTGTCTCAAGGTCATGGCAGCGACGCGGGCCAAGCCCTCAGCGGTACCGATCCGGTTGCGAAAGGTAGCGGCCCACATACTCCTTGACGCCGTCGGCAATGGAGGTGAATGGGCGGGAATAACCGGCCTTGCGCAGGCGCTCCATGCTGGCCTGGGTGAAATACTGGTAGTTCGGCCGGATGACTTCTGGCATGTCGATATACGTGATGTTCGCGGGACGCCCCAGCGCCGCAAAGATCGCACGCGCCAGGTCGTCGAAGCTGCGCGCCGTACCGGTTCCGAGGTTGAAAAGTCCGTTGACCTGCGGATTGTCGAGCAGCCACGCAACGACATTCGCGCAGTCGCCGACATAGACGAAGTCCCGCTGCTGGCCTCCATCCGGTACGTCGGGCCGGTACGAACGGAACAGGGTGACAGGCTCCCCGGCAACCACGAGGGGATACTTGTGGGCGACGACGCTTTGCATGCCGCCCTTGTGGTACTCGTTCGGTCCGTAGACGTTGAAGAACTTCAGTCCGACCCACTGTGGCGGGCGAGGGGCGCCACCGGCCAGCTCACGGGCAACCCAACGATCGAACAGGTGCTTGCTCCAACCGTAGGCGTTGAGTGGGCGCAGTTGAGCCAACGCCTCGAGTGAGCCGTCGTCGTCGAAACCCCGTTCACCCCCGCCATAGGTCGCGGCCGAGGAGGCATAGATGAGCCGCTTGCCGTGAGCGGCGCACCAGCGCCAGACCTCCATGGAGAGCCGGAAATTGGTCTCCATGATGAGGTCGACATCGGGCTCGGTAGTCGAGGAAATCGCGCCCATGTGCACGATCGCCTCCAGCGCACTGCCGCGAGCCTCCAGCCATTGGGTCAAGGCCTCCGGCGCGACGATGTCGCGGACTTCGCGCTTGGCCAGGTTGCGCCACTTGTCACCGCGACGAAAGCGGTCGCAGACCACGACCGGAATACCCCGCTCACTTAAGGCCGCCGTGATGTTCGAGCCAATGAAGCCAGCCCCTCCGGTGACCAGGATCATGCGGGAAACTCAAAAGTTTGGCACAAAAAGCAAAATTCGCTGGATTTCATGAGGTGCTGCGACTGTGGATTCGGGATATTTCGCACATGTTACGGAACCGAATTTTACGCCGCCGTTGCAAAAGCGTCATAGAGGTCCGCTAGATTGTGGCCGATCGGGAAAATGTAACCAATTATTCTCGCCTTGGGGGACGCCGTTGGCACAGGGTGAGCCCGCCGCGATTCGAGCTGAAGACCAGACTTTCTTGACGACTAAAGAGACCCTGCGTGTGCGGAATCGTCGGCGTATTTGACAGTGGCGGAGTTCTACCACCGCCTGAGCGGTTTGCAGCCTGCCTGGACCGGCTGCGGCGCCGCGGCCCGGACGATGCCGGTATTTGGTCCAACAGCGTGGTGCGCCTGGGCCACCGCCGCCTCGCCATTGTCGACCTTTCACCGACGGGACACCAGCCGATGGTGTCGGCGGACGACCGCTTTGTCATTGTCTTCAACGGCGAGATCTACAACCACGCCGAGCTACGGCCGCAGCTAAGCCCGCCGGGCGGCTGGTTGGGGACCTCGGATACCGAGACTCTGCTGGAGGCTTTTCGTCACTGGGGCTCGGGGTGCGTGAATCACCTCAATGGCATGTTTGCTTTTGCCATCTGGGACAACACCGAGCGCCGCCTGTTTGTCGCCCGCGATCGCATGGGCGTGAAGCCGCTGTACTACTCCTGGCAGGACGGACGCTTCGTGTTCGCCTCACGGCCGAGCGCCATGACGGGTTTGTTGAATGGCGGTGGCGCCGAGATCGACCCGCAGAGCCTGCGGGTGTACC
>Ga0105240_10010018_pt1 | contig 13351 bp, 14 predicted proteins | sample KBSC54metaG_FD_80426 | JGI IMG/M metagenome (GOLD analysis project Ga0105240, IMG submission 80426) | Corn rhizosphere microbial communities from Kellogg Biological Station, Michigan, USA - KBS C5-4 metaG | ecosystem: Host-associated > Plants > Roots > Rhizosphere > Soil | place: Michigan, USA... | reverse complement strand
GTCCAGCACCACCAGCTCGCTACCTGCTTCGCGCAACCGCCGAACCATGTGCGAGCCGATGTAGCCCGCGCCGCCGCAAACAAGGATGCTCATGGCGGCTCCGGATGAACCTGTTCCGGACCAACCCGCAACGGACGAATCCGCCTTGCACAACGCTTCCGGCAGCCCTGTTGCTTGCCGCTGGTTTCAAGGACGTTGTCGTGGGTTGTCATTGCGAAACGGCGCTGGGGCCGCGACGGGCCGGACGCAGGATTCTAGCAGGCGTCATGCGTCGCACTTTGCAAACGAGGGCTGGTTGCGGCGCAAAAATAGAAAGCGGGCGACGGCAGCCGACGAGGATGGCCGCCGCCGCCCGCTGGGTCGACCGGACTAATGCGTTTGCTTGGCTTCGAACAGGTGGGTCAACCGGTCCTTGGCATGCAGCTTTTCGCGCTTCATCTGCGCGAGGGTCGTGTCATCAAGCGGCAGGACGCCGAGTTCGGCGTCAAGTACCTGCTTGTCCAACTCTCGATGTCGATGGTAGAGCTGGCGGAATTCGATATCGGATTTCAGGATTGCGTCCAGCTCATCGCGCGATTGGCTTTCAAACATGGCGCTTGACCTCCTCTGCGTCGAAAAATCATCAGACAGACATGCGAACGCCCCGATCGTTGCCGATACGGGGCGTTGTGGGTTGCGAACTCGGCGCTGCATGCGATGGCATCGAAACCCCGGAACCTGAGGCGCGGATCTGGAGGCTCCAGATGGCGCGTTGCTCCGGAAAATCGACTGCACTCATGGGCCGGATCCGTTCCTCCATGCATTGGGTCATGCATGGGAATATGAAGCTACTCCTGCGAATCGGGCACCGCAAGTGACATGGCAAGCCATTGAATGCATGGGCATTGCGGTCTCAGCAGCAGCGATACGATACCCCGCCCGACCGACCGCCTTCGCTGCAAATAGGGCACAACTTTTTGATATGGCTTCTAATTCGCGTTGCGCAGCACGATCACCTCGACCCTGCGATTGCGCTCACGGCCTTGCGCGGTTGCATTGGAAGCCACCGGCTGCTCGGCGCCGAGGCCGATCGCCTGCACCTGGCTGGCCGGAATACCGGCGGCGCGCAGCTCGTTCTTGATCGCATCGGCACGTTGCTGGGAAAGACTCAGGTTCACCTGTGGATTGCCCTGATTGTCGGTGTGGCCCTCGACCCGGATCCTGGCACTGGGATTGGCTTGTACGAAGGCCACGATGGCATTGATCCGCGCCCTGGTCGACGCGTCGTTGCGCAGACTGGCCTTACCGGGCACGAACGCGGCGCCGGACAGGGTCATCGATGGCCCGCGTGGTTCACGTGCTGCCGGTGGTGGCGTGGGCCTCGGCGACGCCGCGCCTGCCGCCATGCCCGCCGTCAATGCAGCCTCCTGTTGCGCGAGCGCGGCCGCTTTCGCGCGTGCTTCGGCGAGTGAGCGGGCCTGATCGGATTCATTGCTCGCGATGCCGGCCGCTTGCTCCGTCTGCGCTTGCTGTTCGGCTTGCGCGCGCTGGGCCTCTTCGTCGCGCGCCGTGTTCTGCAAACGCAGGCGCTCGGCCTCCTGGCGTGCCCTGTCGGCATCCCGACGACTGGCTTCAAGCAGGATGCGGTCGTGTTCGCGGTCGAGTTGTTCGAGCTGACGCTCGGCCAAGTCGGCCTGCGCCGCGTACTGCGCTGCGGCGACCCGGCGTTCGGCGATGTACAAGGCCTGCGCACGATCCCGCGAACGCGGCGTGGTCTGGGCGAGATCGTCGATCGCCTGGTGCGCCTTGAGCCGGTCGACATCGCCGAGTTGGCCGAGCGAGGGATCCGCCTCGAGTTGCGCGAGCTGGCCCGCCACGCGTTGCAGCTCGGGATCCTTCGGCGGCTCGCCGGCAGCAATGGCAGGCGCCATCCTCGACGCCGCGAACAGCAGGATTGCGCAGAGCGGAAGTCGATTCATTGCAGCGGCTCCTGGTCGAGCAGGCGGCGTCGCAATGTCGCGTTGTCCTCGGTCTTGGCGGCGACCGCCGATTGCGCCGCCAGCGCTCGGCCCTTGGCGCGGGCGAGGTCGGCGTCGGCCTGTGCTGCAGCGGCAAGCTGGCGCGCGCGGTCGTAGTCGTTGTGCGCCATCGCGGCCTGCGCGGCAGCCAGGTCAGTATGCGCCGCAGCGAGTTCGTCGGCCGCATAATGCTGGCCATCCGGCGTGGACGCGACCGTGATCGCTGCATCGGCTGCGCCGATTTCGGCGGTCGGCGGCGGCAGGCTGGCGCAACCGGACAGCGCGGCGAGCAAGGCGGCTGCAGTCGCGATACGATGGATTTTTGGGCGCGATGGTGTCATAAGAAATCCACGGGGACGGTGGCCGTCGGGGCTATTGTCCGAAGCTGTCAGTGCGCTTGCAACGGCCGCGCCTGTCGAACAGGGAAACGAAACGATGGACATCGAATACTTCCTGAAATTGATGGCCGAGAAAAACGCCTCGGACCTGTTCCTGACCACCGGCGCGCCGGTCAACATGAAGGTCGAGGGCAAACTGTACGCCCTTGGCAACACCGGGTTGCCGCCGGGCCTGGTCAAGAAGATCGCCTATTCGCTGATGGACGAAGGGCAGGTCGTGATCTTCGAGCGCGATCTCGAGATGAACATGGCGATTTCGGTCACTGAAGCCGGGCGTTTCCGCGTGAATGTGTTCAAGCAGCGCGGCGAGATCGGCATGGTGATCCGCGCGATCAAGAGCGACATCCCGAGCATTGAGGATCTCAAGCTGCCATCGATCCTCAAGGACATCGTGCTCGAACCGCGCGGCCTCGTGCTGCTGGTCGGCTCCACCGGTTCGGGCAAGTCCACCACGCTTGCCTCGATGATCGACCATCGCAACAGCAACGTGACCGGTCACATCCTCACCATCGAGGATCCGATCGAATTCCTGCACCGGCACAAGAAATCCATCGTCAACCAGCGCGAGGTCGGCCTCGACACCCACGCGTTCCACAACGCGCTCAAGAACGCGATGCGCGAAGCGCCCGACCTGATCCTGATCGGCGAAATCCTCGACGCGACCACGATGGAAGCGGCTATCGCGTTCGCTGAAACCGGTCATCTTTGCCTGGCGACGCTGCACTCCAACAATGCCGACCAGACGCTGGAACGCATCCTCAACTTCTTCCCGGAATCGGCGCACAAGAACATCCTGATGAACCTCGCGCTGAACCTGAAGGCGGTGATTTCGCAGCGCCTGGTGATCGGCGTCGACGGCAAGCGCCTGCCCGCGAGCGAGATCCTGATCAACACGCCGATGATCCGCGACCTGATCCGCCGCGGCGAAGTCCACGAGGTCAAGCAGGCGATGGAAGAGTCGCTGGAGGAAGGCATGCACAGCTTCGACCAGTCGCTGTACAAGATGTACAAGGAAGGCCGTGCCGAACTCGAGGAAGTGCTGCGCAAGGCCGATTCGCGCGATGGCTTGGCGCTGAAGATCCGGCTGTCGGAAGGCGCCACCGGCGAACACGATCCGTATGCGGAAGTGTTCAACACCGAGCCCAGCGTCACCCAGGGCGGCGCGTACTAGGTACTAGGCAGACGGCAAAACCGTCCGAACGGAAAGCGGGCTACAGGCGTTCCAGACGCCTGTGTGCACTTTCCACATCCCTGTGGGTCGTCAGGACACGGTTGGCGCGTCGGGTTGTTTTTCCGGACGCGCCGCATCAAACGCCGGCAGCTGCATGCAACTGTCGTAAATGCGGGCGATGGTCGGATACGAATCAAGATCGACGCTGAATCGCTTGGCGTTGTAGACCTGCGGCACCAGGCAGCAATCCGCGAGCCCCGGCATTTCGCCATCGCAGAACGTGCCGGTGGAAAGTTGCTCGGCGAGCATCGCCTCGACCGCCACGAAACCTTCGCGGATCCAGTGGCGTACCCACTCCTCGCGCTCGGGCGACGGCACGTTCCAGACATTCTCGAAATGCTGCAACACGCGCAGGTTGTTGAGCGGATGCACGTCGCAGGCGATCGCCTGCGCGATGGCGCGCGCACGCGCGCGGTCGCGCGCGGTGGCCGGCAGCAACGGCGGATCCGGCCAGGTTTCGTCGAGGTATTCGATGATCGCCATCGACTGCCGGAAGATGCGGTTGCCGTGCTTCAACGCAGGCACCAGGGATTGCGGGTGTATCGCATGGTATTCGGGCGTGCGCTGCTGGCCCCCGCCTTCGAGCAGGTGCACGGGCACGGTCTCGTAATGCAGGTGCTTGAGGTTCAACGCGATGCGCACGCGGTAGGCCGCGCTCGAACGCCAGTAACTGTAGAGCCGCAACGTGTCGTGGATCATGGTGTCCCCGTCGGACATGCAGCTGTCCCCCACGCAGGCTAGCCTTTGCGAACGCCGATGGAAAGCTCCGGCCCGCCGACCCGGTCGCCGGGCCGACGCACGGTCGCACGGATTCCGCCTGGCGGCCCGCTGGCGATGCTCAGTCCGCGCGACGGATCGCCTGCTCGATCGCGCCGAACACGCTGCGACCATCGCGGTCGAGCATTTCGATGCGCACGACATCGCCGAAAGCCATGAAGGGCGTGATCGGTGCGCCGGTCTCGAGCGCTTCGACGGTGCGTTTCTCGGCAAAACACGATGCGCCCAGCGTTGTGTCCTGGTTTGCCACCGTGCCCGAACCGACAATCGTGCCGGCGGAAAGCGGCCGCGTTTTCGCCGCATGCGCAACCAGCTGGGCGAAATCGAATTGCATGTCGACGCCAGCTTCCGGCGCGCCGAACCATGCGCCGTTGATATGCGTGAGCATCGCCAGGTGCAGCTTGTTGTCGCGCCACGCATCGCCGAGTTCATCGGGCGTCACCAACACCGGCGACAGCGCCGAGCGCGGCTTGGATTGCAGGAATCCAAAACCTTTCGCGAGTTCGTTCGGGATCAGGTTGCGCAGGCTCACGTCGTTGACGAGCCCGACCAACTGGATGTGCGCGGCCGCATCGGCTGGCGTCACCGCCATCGGCACGTCGTCGGTCACGACGATCACTTCGGCTTCCAAATCGATTCCATACGCCGCATCGGGCACCAGCACCGGATCGCGCGGACCATAGAATCCCGCGCTGACCGCCTGGTACATCAGCGGATCGGTGTAGAAACTCGCGGGCACCTCCGCGCCGCGCGCGCGACGCACGCGTTCGACATGCGGCAAATACGCGCTGCCATCGACGAACTCGTAAGCGCGCGGCATTGGCGCGGCGAGTTGCGCCATGTCCAGGTGGAAAGCGCCATCGGCATCGCCGCTATGCAATCGCTCCGACAACGCATTCAAGCGCGGCGCGACGTTCGACCAGTCTTCCAACGCATGCTGCAGGGTGTTCGCAATGCCGCTCGCGCGCACTGCGCGCGACAGATCGCGTGAAACGACGATGAGCGTGCCATCGCGGCCGCCTTCCTTGAGTGATCCGAGTTTCATGCAGTCCATCCGTCTGGCAATGACAGCGAATTGTACGCTGCGTATCTGCGGGGCGATTCGTAAAGGCAACCCGAGAAATGGGCCCGCGCCATCAAGCGGAAGCCGCAAACAAAAAGCCCGCCGAGTGGCGGGCTTTCGTGGCCGTGTCGCTGGTGCGGCGGACTTCTGTTGGCAGCCCCGGATGGATTCGAACCACCGATGCCTGAGTCAGAGTCAGGTGCCTTACCGCTTGGCGACGGGGCTATGGAACTTGTTCGAACGCAGCGAAGATTAGCGCTTCGAGAACTGGGTGGCGCGACGTGCCTTGTGCAGGCCGACCTTCTTGCGCTCGACTTCGCGCGCATCGCGGGTCATGAAACCGGCCTTGCGCAGATCCGACTTCAGGGTTTCGTCGTACACGACCAGCGCGCGCGAGATGCCGAGGCGGATCGCGCCGGCCTGGCCGGTGCTGCCGCCGCCGGCGACCGTGACATTGATGTCGAAGGTCTCGGTGTGCTTGGTCAGTTCCAGCGGCTGGCGCACGATCATGCGCGAGGTTTCGCGGCCGAAGAACTCGTCCAGCGGACGCTCGTTCACGGTGATGCTGCCGTTGCCGCTGCGGATGAAAACGCGCGCGGTGGAGGACTTGCGACGGCCGGTGCCGTAGGAATGCTGCGAAGTAGCCATTTAGATATCCAGGACTTGCGGTTGCTGGGCTTCGTGCGGGTGGTTCGAGCCGCTGTAGACCTTGAGCTTGCGGAACATCGCGCGGCCCAGCGGATTCTTCGGGAGCATGCCCTTGACCGCGATCTCGATCACGCGCTCGGGCTTGCGTCCGAGCAACTGGCCGAGCGTCTCGGACTTCAGGTTGCCGATGTAGCCGGTGAACCGGTAATACATCTTGTCGGTGAGTTTCTTGCCGGTCACGGCGATCTTCTCGGCGTTGATCACGACGAGGTAATCGCCGGTATCGACGTGCGGGGTGTAAACCGGCTTGTGCTTGCCGCGAAGGCGGGAAGCGAGTTCGGAGCTGAGACGGCCGAGGGTCTTTCCGGCGGCGTCCACCACATACCAATCGCGCTTCACGGTCTCCGACTTGGCGCTGAAAGTCTTCATCACAGCTCCAACGGGAACGTTTGGGGAATCAAAGAGCGGGAATGATACCGGCCTTTCCGGGCCAAGGCAAGCCGCCACAAACCCGCGTGCGCAGAGCCTATCTCAACATCCCACACGAGCCGCGTTCGCATGAAAACCGGATGCGAGCTAGGCGCGTGACGAAGGTCGTGGTTCGACTACGATGCCGAGGAGCGCAACGCAGCGAGCGCCGGTTTTCATGCGAACCCTTCGGGACGGGACTTGGCGGGCGAACTGCGGCGTCAGCGCCCTTGCCAATGCGGACGCATTGGCAGCGGACGCTTCCTTGCATTTCATCCCGCCAAGCCCACGTCGCGGCCATGTGGGACGTTGAGATAGGCTCTATCATCCAGCCATGCTCGCAGCCGCCCCTGCCCGCGCCGTTGAAGTCGATCATCCGCAGCCCGCCGATCCGCTGCTGGCGCTGGCCGATCGCTGCGTGCAATGCGGATTGTGCCTGCCGAGTTGCCCGACCTACCGCCTGGATCGCAACGAAGCCGAATCCCCGCGCGGCAGGATCGCACTCGTGCGCGCATTCGCCGACGGCGCGCTGGCGCCGGACGCGGTTGCCGACGCGCATCTCGACCACTGCCTTGGCTGCCGACGCTGCGAAGCCGTGTGCCCGGCCGGCGTGCAGTACGGCGAATTGCTGGTCGAGGCGCGGCATCGCCAGCGCGAACGCCGTGGCGCCGGATTGCGGCAGCGCGCGATCGAATGGCTGGTCGCGCGTCCTGCGCTGCTGGATCGACTGCTCGGCATGTATCGCGCTTTCTATCCCTTGTTGCCGAAGCTGTTGCCGCGACCGCCAAGCAAGATCCGAAACGAAATTCCGCAATCCGCGAGCGCGTCGCAAACCAGCGTTGCGCTGTTTCGCGGCTGCGTTGCGCGACGTTACGACGGAGAAACGCACGCCGCGCTTGCGCAACTCTGTCGTGCCGCCGGGATCAACGCGACGATGCCCGACCTGCAAACCTGTTGCGGCGCCTTGCATGCGCATGCGGGCGCGAGCGATACCGCTTCGGAACTCGCGCAGCAGAACCGCTCGGCATTCGCGCCGGGAATTCCTGTGCTGACCTCGGCGACCGGATGCCACGAGTCGCTCGCCGACGCGCTGGATGGCCACGCGCCGGTGCGCGACGCGTGCGCGTTCCTGCTGCAACACGTCGACGCGTTGCGTTTCCGTCCTGCGCATGTGCGCGTCGCATTGCATGTGCCGTGCACGCAGCGTGCGATTGTGAAAAGCGATACGGCGTTGCGCGCGCTGCTTGCGCGGATCCCGGATCTCGATCTGGTCGAATTGCCCGACACCGGCTGCTGCGGTGCGGCCGGCAGCTACATGTTCGACCAACCCGATCGCGCGCGTGCGCTGCGCCAGCCATTGCTCGATGCATTTGCCGTCAGTAGCGCAGCGCTGCTGCTATCGGCGAACATCGGTTGCCGCCTGCATCTCGCGATGGGCGATGCGAACCTATCGATGCAACATCCGTTGCAATTCCTGGCCGATCATCTCGTCGAGCAGTCCGTATGAATACATTGCGCCACGACACGCTGCGCAAATTCAGCCGCATCGATCGCCTGCTGATCGCAGCCGAACACGCCTTGACGAGCACGTTGATCGCGCAGCCCGCCGCGCGCACCGAGAACCCCGCCACGAACGTGCCGGAAGCCGAACTCGATGCCTCACAGCGCACGCATGCCGCCGGCTTGATGCGCGTCAACCATGTCGGCGAAGTCTGCGCGCAGGCGCTGTATTTCGGGCAAGCCGCGGTCGCGCGCGATCCGGCGACGCGTACGCAATTGCTCGCCGCCGCCGCCGAGGAAACCGATCACCTCGCATGGTGCGGCGAGCGCCTGCGCGAACTCGACGCGCGGCCGAGCCTGCTCAACCCGCTGTGGTACGCGGGCAGTTATGCGATTGGCGCGCTTGCAGGATTGCGCGGCGATGGCTGGAACCTCGGCTTCGTGGTCGAGACCGAACGCCAGGTCGAGGCGCATCTCGAAGAACACCTGCAGTCGTTGCCGGAAGCTGACGCGCGCAGCCGCGCGATCGTGCAGGTGATGAAAGCCGACGAGGCGCGCCACGCCGACCATGCGCAGGAAGCCGGCGCGCGCGCGCTGCCGGCGCCGATCCAGCATGCGATGCGCGCGGCGAGCGCCTTGATGAAAGCAGTTGCTTATCGGATCTAGCGTCGCGAGAAATTCAACTCGCAAGAGAAAGCCGGCATAAGCCGGCTTTCTCCGTCCACATCACCACCATGCGATTACCAGATGATCACGCGCTTGTCCGGGGCGACGTACATCTTGTCGCCCGGCTTCACGTCGTACGCCTCGTAGAAACCAGGCTGGTTCACCACCGCGCCCAGCACGCGATCCACCGGGATCGAATGCGGGTCGGACTTGATCTGCTCGATCATCGCGTTGTCGCGCGCCTTCTCGCGGAACGCCTGCGCGAAGCCCGCGTAGAAACGCTGCTCGCCGGTCATGCCGTCGATCACCGGCGCGGGCTTGCCGCCGAGCGAGATCTTGTACGCCTTGTACGCGATCGCAACGCCCGAGTTGTCGGCGATGTTCTCGCCGAGCGTCAATTCGCCGTTGATGTGGTAGCCCTTGACCGGCTCGAACGCGTTGTACTCGGCGACCAGCGCCTTGGTCTTGGCGGCGAACGCGGCGTGATCGTCCTTGGTCCACCAGTCGTGCAGGTTGCCGGCACCGTCGTACTGCGAGCCCTGGTCGTCGAAACCGTGGCTGATCTCGTGGCCGATCACCGCGCCGATCGCACCATAGTTCACCGCATCGTCGGCCTTCGGGTCGAAGAACGGCGGCTGCAGGATGGCGGCCGGGAACACGATCTCGTTGAGTTCCGGGTTGTAGTACGCGTTGACCGTCTGCGGCGTCATGCCCCACTCGGCGCGGTCGATCGGCTTGCCAAGCTTGTTGATGTTGCGGTTGTATTCGAACTCGTTCGCGCGCTCGACGTTGCCGAGCAGGTCGTTGCGATCGATCTTCAGCGCCGAGTAATCGCGCCACTTGTCGGGGTAACCGAGCTTGAGCATGTACTGCGAGAGTTTCGCCTGCGCCTGCTGCTTGGTTTCAGGACTCATCCAGTCGAGCTTGTCGATGCTTTGCTTGTACGCGGCGAGCAGGTTCTGCACGAGCTGGGTCACGCGCGCCTTGCTCTCGGCCGGGAAATAACGGGTGACGTAAACCTGGCCGAGTTGCTCGCCCATGCTGCCTTCGACCACGCGCACGCCGCGCTTCCAGCGCACGCGGTTCTGCGGCGTGCCGCGCAGCGCGGTGCCGTAGAACGCGAAGTTCTCGTCGACGAATGCCTTGTTGAGGTAAGGCGCGGACGCGTGCAGCAGGTGCCAGCGGAAATACGTCTTCCACACCGGCAGCGGCGTGCTCTTGATCAGCTCGGCCATGCCCTTGAAGTAACTCGGTTGGCTGATGTTGACGTAATCGACCTTGCCGGTGACATGCGCATCGGCAAGCAGGGTTTTCCAGTCGAAGCCCGGCGCGACGCCATCGAGGTCGGTGATCATGACCTTGTTGTAGCCCTTGATCGGATCGCGGTTCTCGACCTTGGTCCACTGCACTTTCGCCAGCGACGTTTCCAGCGCGAGCACGTCGGCCGCATCGGATTTCGCGTTGGCATCGCCCGACAGCTTCAACATGCGCTCGACGTGGCCGAGGTACTGTTCGCGGATGCCCTTGAGCTTGGCGTCGTCATCCTTGAGGTAGTAATCGCGATCGGGCAGGCCCAGGCCGCTCTGGCCGAAATCGACCAGGTATTTGGTCGAATCCTTGTTGTCCTGGTGCACGAAGCCGCCGAACGGAGCGTCCACCCCGACCATGCCGTTGTGCGCGATCTGCGCGGCGATGTCGCTGCTGTTCTTGATCGCGTCGATGCGAGCCAATTCGGACTGCAACGGCTTGGTACCGAGCGCTTCGAGCCTGGCCTCGTCCATGAAGCTCGCGTAGAGGTCGCCGACCTTGCGCTCACCGGCGTTCTGCGGGGATTTCTGCGCATTCTCGATGATGCTGCGCAGGTTCTCGATCGACTTGTCGTACAGCGCATCGAACGCGCCATACCCGGATTTGTCGGCCGGAATCGGCGTCGTCGCCAGCCAATGACCGTTGATGTATTCGTAGAAGTCGTCCTGCGCACGGACTTTCTTGTCCATGTTCGCGGGATCGAGACCTGACGACAGCGTCGCGGCTCCGGCCGACGATGCGGCAAACGCGGTCATCAATCCTAGTCCAACGGCACACACGATCAGGCGTTTCATGCGGTTTCCTCGATGGTTGGCGCGCGAATGCGCACAGGTGGTTACGGCCACGGGCCGCAGCAGTCCAGCACGCTAACAGGTCGGCCCGCGATTGCATGGGCCATTGGTCACTGGAAGTCGATGGCTGGCGACGGCGCCCACCATTTCCCGTCGCCAATCGACCCGGCCTTATTCAAATCGACCCAGCCTCAATCAACCCGGCCTTAGTCAACCAGGTTGCGGCCGTGGAACAGCTCCTCGATCTCGCGCTTGAGCTGCGCTTCGATGCGCAGGCGCTCCTTGAACGAAAGGTTCTTGGCCTTTTCCTCGAAAAGGTACGTGTCCAGGTCGAACTCCTTCACGTGCATCTTGGTGTGGAAGAGGTTCTCCTGGTACACGTTCACGTCGATCATCTCGTAGTGCCTGCGGTTGGCGTTCGAGAGGAAATCCTGGATCGAGTTGATCTTGTGGTCGATGTAATGCTTCTTGCCCTTCACGTCGCGGGTGAAGCCGCGCACGCGGTAATCGGTCACCACGATGTCCGACTCGAACTGCTCGATCAGGTAGTTCAACGCCTTCAGCGGCGAGATCACCCCGCAGGTCGCCACGTCGATGTCGGCGCGGAAGGTCGCGATGCCGTTGTGCGGATGGGTTTCCGGATAGGTGTGGACGGTGATGTGGCTCTTGTCGAGGTGGGCGACCACGCTGGCCTCGCCGGTGTAATCGAGCATCGCGCCGCTCAGCGCCTCGCGGCCGACGTCGGCGCGGTCGATCACGGGTTCCTCGGAAATCAGGATCGTCACCGATGCGCCCTGCGGGTCGTAGTCCTGGCGCGCGACGTTCAGGATGTTCGCGCCGATGATGTCGGCCACGTCGGTGAGGATCTGGGTGAGGCGATCGGCGTTGTAGGCTTCATCGATGTATTCGATGTAGCGGTCGCGCTGTTCGTCGCTCACCGCGTAGCAGATGTCGTAGATGTTGAAGCTCAACGACTTGGTGAGGTTGTTGAACCCCTGGAGCTTCAGGCGCGGCAGCGGCTTGACCACGGTGGGTCTCCAATCGGGGAATGCAGGCCGGCGATTATCAGGCAAAGGGGCTGTCATGAAAACCGGCGCGTTGCCCCGCGCGCCGACACAGCCTAAGCTTTGCCCCATCAGGGGCTACAAACGATCCGAACATGGCCAAGGTTTCCGCACTCATGCCGCATGCGCTGCTGCGCCCGTTGATTTCACCGGAGCTCGCGCCCGACGCGGCGACGATGGAGCGCTTTCTCGGTTATTGCCACCGCCATCGCTACCCGAACCGCACCGACGTATTCCGTCCGGGCGACGCCGCCGACACGCTGCATTACGTGGTCAGCGGCACGCTGTCGATCATCAGCGAGGAATCCGACGGCCGCGAACTGGTGCTGTCCTACCTCAACGCCGGCGACTTCATCGGCGAGCTGGGCTTGTTCGTGAAGACCGAACGCCGCGAAGTGGTGCTACGCACGCGCAGCCCGGTCGAACTCGCCGAGATCAGCTACGAGCGCCTGCTCGCGCTGTTCCACGGCCCGCTCGCGACCGAATGCCCGCGCCTGATGTACGCGATCGCCTCGCAACTCGCCAAGCGTTTGCTCGAAACCAGCCGCAAGGCCAGCCGTCTCGCCTTCATGGACGTCAGCGGCCGCATCCTGCGCACACTGCTGGATTTGTGCGAAGAACCCGAAGCGCTGAGCCATCCCGACGGCACCCAGATCCGCGTGTCGCGACAGGAACTCGCGCGCATCTCCGGTTGCTCGCGCGAGATGGCCGGCCGCGTGCTCAAGCAGATGCAGCTCGACGGCCTGCTGCACGCGCGCGGCAAGACCGTCGTGGTGTACCGCACGGCGAAGTGACGCGCGTTGTGAAGACCGTGACGATTCGCGCCGAACTGAAAACCGCAGCCGCGCGATGAGCGACGCGATCACCCGCGTGCGCACGGCGATGTCCGGCGATGCCGCCGAGATCGCGGCGCTGATCACCTTGCTTGGTTATCCGTGCACGCCCGACGAAGCACTCGAACGATTGCGCGCGGTTGCAGCCGAACCCGACCAGGCATTGCTCGTCGCCGACCGCGACGGCCATCTATGCGGCTTGCTCAACCTCGACCTGATGTATTACCTGCCGCTCGGCGCGCGCACCTGCCGCATCACCGCACTCGTCGTCGCGACCGCGCACCAGGGCGAAGGCGTCGGCCGCGATTTGCTGCAAGCCGCCGAAACATGGGCGCGCCAATCCGGCGCGGCCCGCATCGAAGTCACCAGCGCCGCACACCGCGACAAGGCGCACGCGTTTTATCGCGCGTGCGGATATGAAGATGGGGCGATGCGGTTTGTGAAGCGGCTGGGTGACGCCTAAATTGCAGTCCCTTCTCCCGCTCGCGGGAGAAGGTGCCGAAGGCGGATGAGGATGGGCTTTAAGCAAAGCTTTCACGCGCTGCGCGCGCGAGTCACTTTTCTTTCGGGAGAAGTAACCAAAACCATTTGCGCCGGACACTCGCCG
>Ga0105240_10010017_pt1 | contig 13352 bp, 11 predicted proteins | sample KBSC54metaG_FD_80426 | JGI IMG/M metagenome (GOLD analysis project Ga0105240, IMG submission 80426) | Corn rhizosphere microbial communities from Kellogg Biological Station, Michigan, USA - KBS C5-4 metaG | ecosystem: Host-associated > Plants > Roots > Rhizosphere > Soil | place: Michigan, USA... | reverse complement strand
GCGAGCGCATCGGCATCGCGTTCGAGTTGAGCGCGTGCGGCGGTGGCCTGTGCGCCGACCTGGACGGTCGCCTCGTTCATCGTACGCTCGACCTGCTCGCGCGTCTCGGCAACCAGCGCCATGCGCCGATCGAGAGCGGCGCGGCGCTTGTCCTCCATCTGGCGATAGATATCGGCGCGAGCGGCCCGCGTTCTCGCCTCGAGCTCGTCGGCCGCCGCCTGCGCCTTTGCACGCGACGATTCGGCGAGCTCGCGCGCCGAATGAATCGCGCCTTCGCGTTCGCTCATGACCTGCGTGATCGGGCGCAGCAACAGCCTGTCGAGCAGCACCGAAAGCAGCAGCACGAACGCGATGACCCAGAGGACGGAAAGGTCGGGGATCAAGCGAAAATTTATACCACAATTAGCGTGGTGCCGGGTGTCTTCTGTTCCGCTCGGCCGATGCGCCAGCTGCCAGCACGAGCCCGTTCAAGCGCCTCGGCCAGACGGTCCGCGTGGCTCGCGCTCACTGCAATCAGTAGTCCGCCCGACGTTTGAGGGTCGTACAGGATCGATTCCACATCGCCGTCGAGGCGTGTCGCAGACCCTCCGGCCGGCTTAAACGGCGGGAAGCGGACGCCTTCGGCGAAATGCTCGCGATTCGAGCCCATCCCGCCCGATTTGTTGGAACCGACCATCTCGCGGACGCCGTCGAAAACGGGCACGCGGCTGCCGTCGATCACCAGCGTCACGCCGCTCGCGGTGGCCATCTCGCTGGCGTGGCCAATCAAGCCGAATCCCGTGATGTCCGTGCAGGCGTGTGTCGCGTCAGCAGGCAGCGTCAACATGGCTTCGGCGGCGCTGCGATTCAGCGTCCGCATCGAGAGGACAGCATCTGCCACGACCGGCGCAGCCGCCCGATCGAATTTGATTGCGGTACCCACGATGCCCGTGCCGAGCGGCTTCGTGAGAAACAGCGCGTCGCCTGGCCTTGCCCCGGCGTTCGAAATCACGCGCGTCGGATCGATCGCGCCGGTGACGGCATAACCGAACTTGATTTCGGAGTCCTGCACGGTGTGACCGCCGAGCAGCGACACGCCAGCTTCACGGAGCTTGTCGAACCCTCCGCGAAAGATCTGCCGGATCGTATCGCGGTCGAGCCCCTCTTTGGGGAACGCACCGATCGCGAGTGCCGTGAGCGGCCGGCCGCCCATGGCGTAAATGTCGCTGACGGCGTTCGCCGCCGCGATCTGTCCATAAACGTAAGGATCGTCGACGATCGGCGTGAAAAAATCGACGGTTTGCACGATCGCCGGACCGCTCTCCCAGCGGTACACACCCGCATCGTCCGAGGTTCTGAAGTCGATCAGCACCCGGTCGTCGATTTGCGCGGGGATGTCACTCAGCACCTGAGCGAGCTCGCCAGCGGCGAGTTTGCTCGCTCAACCGGCGCAGCTGACCATCTGCGTCAAGCGCTTGGCCATTGTTCTCCTTTGGAAGAATCGCGACGTCGCAGTGACCGTCAGTTGTCGGTCAGTTGCTCGTAGATGCGGATCAGCTCATCTTCTGACGCGAAATCGATTTCGATGCGGCCGCGAGCCCCGTTCCGCACGATGCGCACTCGTGTGCCGAGAAGCAGCTTCAGCCGATCTTCGGCAGCACGCGTATGAACATCGGTCGGCGCCGGCGGGGCCGGCTCTCTTGGCGGCGCGGTCGAGTCGACCATCTTCTTCACGAGCGACTCGGTCTCGCGGACAGACAAACTCCGCGCGACGACGTCGCGGGCGACCCGGCGCTGATCCGCCTCGCTCTGCAAGGCGAGCAGCGCACGCGCGTGGCCCATCGACAGCGTGCCAGCCGCAACATCGGCGCGCACGTCGTCTGGCAGCTTCAAGAGCCGGAGGACGTTGGCAACCGTCGCGCGATCCTTGCCGACGGCCGTCGCGATGTCTTCCTGACGCATCTGAAACTCGTCGCTCAGACGCCGATAGCCGAGCGCCTCTTCGATCGGGTTCAGATTTTCGCGCTGGATGTTTTCGATGAGCGCCATCTCGAGCAGCGACCGCTCCTGACCCGTTTCCACGGTACGAACGACGACCGGGACGCGCTGCAGGCCAGCGAGCCGCGCGGCGCGCCAGCGGCGCTCGCCCGCGATGATCTGGAAACGGTCGCCGATCTTGCGAACGACGATTGGCTGGATGACGCCGTTCGACACGATCGAGCTCGCCAGTTCCTTCAGCCGGTCGTCGTCGACGTACGCGCGCGGCTGAAAGTCGTTCGGCGACAGACGGTCGATGTCGATTTCCATCGTCGACAGGCGCGGCTCGGGCGCATCTGGAATGAGGGCGCTGAGCCCTTTGCCGAGTGCGGGACGCTTTGATGGTTGCATGGCGGAACTCGTGATTAGGCGGCGGTGGCGGGCGAGCGTTGCAGGACTTCCTGGGCGAGCGCCAGATACGCCTCGGCCCCGCGAGATTTCGCGTCGTAAACGATCGCGGGCAAGCCGTGGCTCGGCGCTTCGCCAAGACGCACGTTGCGCGGTATCACGGTGCGGTAGACCTTTTCTTTGAAGAACTCGCGAACGTCGGTCGCGACCTGCCGCCCGAGGCTCGTGCGTTCATCGAACATCGTCAACAGGACGCCTTCGATATCGAGATCCGGGTTGAGCGCGGCGCGGATGCGACGAATGGTACCGACGAGATCCGCGAGGCCTTCGAGCGCGAAGTACTCGCAGTGCAGCGGAATCAGCACGGCGTCGGCGGCAACGAGCGCGTTCAGCGTCAAGAGACCGAGCGACGGCGGACAGTCGATGAAGATGTAGTCGTAACTCGCGCGAGAGGATGCCAGGAGCAACCGCAGGCGTTCTTCACGACGAAGCAGCGAGACCATCTCGATTTCGGCGCCGGTCAGGCTGCGGTCGGCTGGAATGAGCGAGAGCCGATCGATGCTCGTCGCAATCACGTATCGCCCGGCGTCCGTCACCAGGTCGGACTCGGTCAGCGCGTCGTAAATCGTGCCCGCTTCGGAGGACGCGCCTTTCTTGCCGACGCCGCTGGTCAGGTTGCCCTGGGGATCGACATCGACCAGAAGGACCCGACGGCCTGCCAGCGCAAGGGAGGCGGCCAGGTTGATCGTCGTTGTCGTTTTCCCGACGCCGCCTTTCTGATTCGCGACGGCTACTATACGGGCCATTTGGTCATTCGACTTAAATTGTGCGGAACCGCCGGAGAGGCGTAGAGAGAATAGCGGGGTCGGGATCGAGCGTCAACCGACCCGTGTTCCACGTGGAACATGCCGCAGCAATGTGAGCTGACCGGCGCCTGACAGTAACTCGACCTGGGCGTCTGGTGATAAACACGCTCGACTCAGCAGATTGGAGTCAATTGAACGAACACCGAAGAGCGCCAAGGTTCCCAAGGGGCAAAGCATCTTAGACACTGTATCCAAGAAGGTTGCATCGACTCGCACCGCGCGGGCGGTCACCAAACCGGCTCGACTTTGCTCAGAGATCGGCAGATCTTCGAAGCGTTGCGTCTCGACAACGGCGGCAAGTTCGAGCGTTCGTACTGCCTCTCGAAGGAAGGCGGCTTTGCGCTGGCGCGATTCGACCATCGTGAGCTGAAGCGGCGGGGAGGCAAGCAGCAGCGGGATGGCAGGCGAACCGCCACCTGACCCGATGTCGAACCACGAAGGGCGCGGCAGCTTTGGGAGGAAGCGCGCAGCCGACATCGGCTCGATAAATAGCCGGTCAACGGCGGCGTCACTCAGCGGACTAAGCTCGAGAGCAGTCAGGTTGATCCGGGCGTTCCACCGCGCAAGCAGGTGGTAGTAGGTCTCGAGCGATGCGAATAGTCGGGTCGGTATCGTCAGCCCGGCTGGTTCCGCACGCGCTTGCAGCCGTTCCTGGAAATCAACGGACGTCATTTTCGGGCCACAAAACTCAAAAACTGACCGGTGCCAGGCACGTGCCTGGCACCGTTACAACTGGCGGCCGAGGTAGGCGCCGAGAACCGCGATCGCGGCCGGAGTGACCCCCGGAACTCTCAGCGCGTGAGCCAGGGTGTCAGGTTGCACTTGAGTGAGCCGCTGGACGACCTCTCGCGACAGCCCCGGCACGCGCTCATACGGGAACGCCACTGGAATCCGGCGGCGCTCTTCGCGCTGAGCCCGTTCGATCTCGCTTGTCTGCCTCCGCAAGTACCCGGCGAACTTGATCTCGGTTTCGAGGCTCGCGATGTCGACAGCGCCGCTCGCCGGATCGGTTTCGAGACGGACCGCGCCGGTCGTCATCAATGTTTCAAGACGTATCTCGGGCTGACGAAGCAGCCGGCTCGCGACGACGCGATCGCCGGTGGTGGTCCGAACAAACGTGCTGTCGAGCACCTTGCGATTGCGCCCAAACCGCATCTGGCGGTCCACGAAGCGGCCCCAGCGCTCGTCGTCCACGAGCCCGACTTCGCGGCCGAGCGGAGTCAGACGAAGATCAGCGTTGTCGATTCGCAGGTGCAGGCGATGCTCCGCCCGCGACGTGAACATCCGATACGGCTCGAGACACCCCTTGGTAATCAAATCGTCGACGAGGATGCCGATGTACGCTTGATCGCGCCGCAGCTCCAGCGCGTCGGTCGCTCGCCGCGCGTATTTTGCGGCATTGGCACCCGCGACCAGCCCTTGGGCGGCCGCCTCTTCGTAGCCGGAGGTGCCGTTGATCTGTCCCGCCAGGAAAAGGCCTGCCACGCGCTTCGTTTCGAGCCGGCGCGATAGCTCCGTCGGCTGAATGAAATCGTATTCGACGGCATAGCCTGGCCGGAGAAGTGCAGAGTTCTCAAGGCCCGGGAGCGCGTGCACAAGGTCCTCCTGCACCTCTCGAGGCAGGCTCATCGAAAACCCGTTCACGTAGATTTCGCGGGCGTCGACCCCTTCGGGCTCCAGAAATATCTGATGCCGCTCTTTGTCGGGGAAACGGACGATCTTGTCCTCGAGCGAAGGGCAGTATCGCGGTCCTACTCCCCGAATCTGCCCATTGAACAGCGGCGATCGACTGATGTTCGCGCGAACGAGATCGCGAACGCGATCGTTCGTGTGGAGCAGATAGCACGCGATCTGCGGGCGATCGATCTTTGCCGTGAGAAACGAAAACGCGACCGGCGGATCGTCGCCATATTCAACAGCGAAATGGCTTCGCGCCACGGCCGCGTCGAAATCGATCGTGCCGCGGTCCAGACGCGGAGGCGTGCCGGTCTTGAGTCGTCCCCATTCGAATCCGATGGACTTGAGCGACTCGGCAAGTTCTCGCGAGGGCGGTTCGTCAGCGCGACCTGCGGGCCGCTGCTCGTCGCCGACGTGAATGAGACCGTTGAGGAACGTGCCCGTTGTCACGACCAGCGCGCGGCACGCGTATGCGTCGCCCTCTTCCATCGCCAGCCCGGTTATCCGTCCGCCTTCGACGAGAATGCGGCCTGCGCGGCCGATCAGCCATTCGATGTTCGGCTCCGCTTCGAGCTCCTCGCGCAACCAGGCGCCGTAAGTTTTCTTATCTGCCTGCGCGCGCGGTGACCATACCGCCGGCCCGCGACTCCGATTAAGCAGCTTGAACTGAATCGCCGTGGCGTCGATCGCGCGCCCCATCAATCCGCCGAGCGCGTCGATCTCGCGAACGAGGTGGCCCTTCGCGGTGCCGCCGATTGCCGGGTTGCACGGCATGTGGCCGACGGTTTCGCGCGTCAGCGTGCAGAGCCCGACGCGTGCGCCCAGCCGCGCTGCAGCGTGAGCGGCCTCGCATCCCGCGTGCCCCGCGCCGACGACAATCACGTCGAAGCCCTCTTTGGTCACAGCTACTTGCCGACGCAGAACGTTGAGAAAATGTGCTCGAGGATGTCTTCGGTCACCCGTTTGCCGCTGATCTCTTCGAGCGCGGCCCGCGCGCTCTGCAAATCCGCGAGCACGAACTCCTCAGACAAGGTGCCATTTTGTGAGACGACGGCAACCTCTGCGCGCCTCAACGCCGCGTCGGCGTCCGAGAGGAGCGCAATGTGCCGCATATTCGTCACCTGCGGCGGATCGCGCCGAGGCTCACCGCCGAGCGCCAAGGCGATCCGCTCACAAAGCTCCTGAAGCCCCGCGCCTGTAACGGCGGAAACCGCGATACCACCAACCGGACGACAGACAGTCTGCATGTCTTCGATCAGATCACACTTATTCAAGACGATAAGATGTTTAGATTCAGTAGCTTGACTGATTATCTCGCGGTCGACGGCATCAAGCGGCGCTGCCCCATCGACGACGATCAGTATCAAATCAGCTACAGACTCAGCACCCCGCGAGCGTGCGATGCCCTCGGCTTCCACTACGTCGCGCGCCTCGCGACGACCTGCCGTGTCCACGAGCGTTACGCGCACGCCACCGACGTCCACCGTTTCCGTGATCAAATCCCGCGTTGTCCCTGGGACGGATGTGACGATCGCGCGTTGGGCACCCACGAGGGCATTGAACAAGCTCGATTTGCCGACGTTCGGCTTGCCGACAATCGCCACCTGCGCGCCTTCGCGAATCAGGCGGCCGCGCCGCGCATCACAGAGTAGCCGGCCCGTTCTTGCGCGAAGATCCCCGAGCGCGTTTTGGAGCGCGTCGGGCTGCAGGAAGTGATATCCCTCTTCGGGAAAGTCGACAGAGGCCTCGAGCTTCGCGACGAGGTCGAAGAGGGCCGCGTCGATCTCTGCAATCGCGCGCGTCAGCGTGCCCTCTAACTGGTCGTACGCAGCACGGGCCTGAGCCGGAGTGGCGGCATCGATGAGATCGGCCACGGCTTCGGCCTGGACGAGATCGATGCGCTGGTTCAAGAACGCACGAAGCGTGAATTCGCCCGGCTCCGCGAGCCGAGCGCCGGCGTCCATCGCGCATTGCACGATGGCGTGAAGAATCACCGGACTGCCATGCGCGCTCAACTCGACGACGTCTTCGCCCGTGTAGGAATGCGGCGCGGGAAAATGCGTCGCGACGACTTGATCGGCGGCAGAATCGGCGGCTCCCGATTTCACTCTCACCGTCGTGAACGTCGCGCGCCGCGCTTCGAGCGCTCCTCGATGAGTGATCAGACGCGATGCGATCTCGACGGCGTCGGCCCCGCTGATTCGCACGACGCCAAGGCCGCCGCGGCCCGGCGGCGTCGCGATCGCGACGATGGTGTCGGAAGTGGAGAACATGGCGTCTGCACGGGCGCCGGTCGCTATTTGCGCAGCGAGATCAGAACCGTCTTCGAAAACGCGTCGCCGACGCTCTCGGTTGTGGCGCCCGGAACCTCCGCCACCGCCATGTGCACGATTCTCCGCTCGTAGGGATTCAGCGGTCCGAGCTGCTGGTCGATGCCGCTCTGCTTCGCTTTCTCGGCGAGAAGCTTCGCCATCTGCCGAAGCTCGACGTCCTTGCCCTTCCGGTACTCCAGCGCGTCGACGAATATGCGCTTCTCGCCATCCAGCGTCCGTCCGAACGCCATGTCGACGACGTGCTGCAGCGCCTTCAAAGGTTCGCCGCGGTGCCGCACGAGGAGCTCGGCATCATCGCCTGCGAGATTCAGCCTCGGTCCATCCGCGGTCTCCTCGACGTTCACCGGCGTCTCGATCCCGAGCGCGGCTGAAAACTGTTTGAGGAAATCGACGATTGGTTTCGTGGTGTCTGGCATAGGTCAGGACTCTTTGGCGGCCGCGTCGGTCTTGCCGCCGCCGACGCGTTTCATGCGACGCTCGGCCGCCGGCCGCGGCGATCGGATGTTGGGCGGCCCAATCATGTAATTCGTCAGGTATTGCTGTGCGATGCCCCAGATGTTGCTCACTGCATAGTAAATCGCGAGTCCCGCCGGCGCCCACAGGAAGAAGAACGTGAACATGACCGGCATGAACATCATCATCTTCTGCTGCGCCGGATCGCTGCCGGCTGGCGTCGGCGTCATGCGCTGCATCCAGAGCTGGCTGACGCCCATGAGCACCGGCGTGATGAACAGCGGATCCGGCATGGAGAGATCGTGGATCCAAAATCCGAACGGCGCACCGCGCAGCTCGATCGATTTCGAGAGCAGCGCGTAGAACGCGTAGAGCACCGGGAAGGTGAGCAGCATCGGCACGCAGCCGCTCGCCGGGTTGACGCCGCGCTCTTTGTACAGCGTCATCAACTCCTGATTCATTTTCTGCTTGGCGGGATCGGTCGTTTTCAGCTTCGCATACCGATCCTGAATCGCTTTCACCTCAGGCTGGATTTCCTGCATCTTCCGCATCGACACGACGCTCTTGTGCCGGAGCGGGAACATGATCGCGTTGATCATGATCGTCAGAATCACGATCGACCAGCCGTAGTTGCCGACGTAGCCGTTGACCCATTTGAGCGAGCGAAGCAGGGGCACGACGAGAACCGAGAACCAGCCGAAATCGATCGCGCGCACCAGATCGCGATCGATTGCCGCGAGCACGTCGAAATCTTTCGGCCCGAAGAAAAATCGCAGGCCGGAGCTTTTCGCAGGCTCGAGCGAATACGCGACGAGCGTGCGCGCCTGCTCCTTCGTATTTGGCGGCGGCGGCACACCGACCGGCTGATACGTGATCTTCGAAGGACCGGGAAAGAGCGCGACCGTGATGAAATAGTGATCGTCGACGCCCGCGTAGCGGAAGTCGCTGTCGTACGTCGCCTGCTTCGCGATGTCCTTTGGCGCCAGGCGCTGCACTGAACCATTCGCGAACGTGAGCCCCTCAGGTGCCGTGATGTAGCGGCTGGCGGCGGAGATGTCGCCGACCGCGGGGCCCCATTCAATCGTCACGGGCTGCTGGCGGTCCGCATTGCTGACCGACGCGTCGAACCCGATCACATAACCCGACGGATCGAGGTGGAATCGCTTCGACACGCGGACGCCGGCGCTGTCGCGATACTCGAACGTGAGATCGACGGGTGATTCGGCCGGTGCGTTCGGCGCCCCACTGACGCGATACAGCGCCGTGTTGATCGTCGCCGTCGTCCGGTCGTCGGGCGTCTTCAGGGAAAAAGGCAGCGGATGCGAGTCTGCGAGCGCTGTCGCCACGAGCTCGAGCGGCTGCTTCGCGGGATCGAGAAAATGCTTCAGCCGCCAGCTCTTGATGCGAGCGCCGCGGTTGGTGAACACGGCGAGAACATCGCGCGTCTCGACTCGCACATCGCGTTCGCTCGTCTCGCCGACGACCGTTGCCGCGGCCGGTTCAGCTGGAGGTTGCGGCGCCGCTTTCGGTGCGGCGGGCGGCGGAGTGGCGATCGCGGCGGGTGAGGCGCTGCCGGCCGCCGCTGGGGCAGGCGACGCACCGGCTGGCTTCGGGACAGGCTTCACGAAGAGCGCCTGCCAGACGTAGAGCACCAGGAAGGCGAGAAAAATTGAGAGCAGAACGCGTCGTTCCATTAACCACTTTGCCGCGGGGCCCCACCCCCGGCGGCCTGTGCCTTAGCGGCTCTGCCGCTCAGCGTTCATTGCAACGACTGTCCGCTCAGTCAACGGCCTACTCGGTCAGGAACGGGGTCATGACCTGCGGCAGATAGCGGATGACATCTTGCCAGCCGCCGCGCGGCCAGCCAGCCGCCGGCGACGACGCCGTGGCGGCGAATCGCGTCGGCGGCATAGTCGGCACACGAGGGCAAGAACCGGCACGAGCCTCTAAAGTAAGGCGAAATAAGGAGTTTATACCCTCTGATGAGGGCGAGTGCGGCGCGCACGCTCCAGGAGTTTTCGGTATTCGGCTTCAAGAACAGTCAGGCTGGCGTCGAGCAGTTCGCGTTTCGGCACCACGACGACGTCGTGGCCCGGAGCGATCTTGTTCAGACGGAAAACCTCTCGTATCAACCGTTTCGCGCGATTTCTCTGAACCGCTCCGCCCAGTTTCTTCGTCGCGGCGATCCCCAGGCGGCCGACCGAGCCCTCGACCGGCAACATGAACACCGTGCAGTAGCGCCCGTGAACTTTGACGCCGCGTTCGTAGACTTGCTGAAAGTCTGACCGGCGGCGGATTTTCTCGTGGGGACGAAACACAGTGCATCACGTCCCGCCGCGGACGTGTCCGATTATTCGCTGCTGACCGTGAGCCGCTTGCGGCCCTTGGCGCGCCGGCGCTTCAGCACAAGGCGCCCATTCTTCGTGCTCATCCGAACCAGAAAACCGTGCGTCTTTTTTCGATGACGCCTGTTCGGCTGAAATGTTCTAACGCCCTTGGCCATGGCCCTCTTCCCTGTGAAATGAACTGTTAATACTAGCGAACGGCTTGGATGAGTGTCAATCCTTGCTGACTGTGTTAGAGTCGGCGTCCTTCGCAAATTCGCGTATCTTCCGGCCTGACCGCTCCCATGTTTCTTTGGTCTGTTCCCAAAGTTTTCCACACCTGTGGAAAAAACTGTGGAAATTCGCCGTTTTTCCGTCAGAACGAAGTTTTGGCGAAGAAGACTGCGTGCGGTCGCCGACGATGAATCTCTGGGACGAGGTGCTCGCCCGCGTCGAAACGAAGGTGAATCGGCACTCTTTCTACACCTGGTTCAAGCCGACGACGTTTCTCTCGGAAGATGCTGTCGCCATTACGGTTCGGGTGCCGAACACGCTCTTCAAGGACTGGCTGACCAAACACTACTCCGGTGTGATCAGCGAGGCGATGAGCGAAATGCGGCGGCCGACCCTCGCCGTGAACTTCGTCGCGGACCCGCAGAGCGAGGGCGTCGTGATTCCGCTCGGCCCCGACGAAGTCGAGGTCTTCGAAAACACACCGCCCACGCCGCCAGCGCCCGGTCCTGCCGGTCTGAATCTCCGCTACACCTTCGACACGTTCATCGTCGGTCCGTCGAATCAGTTTGCGCACGCAGCCTGCCGCGCTGTGGCGGAGGCGCCGTCGCGCTCGTACAACCCGCTGTTCATCTACGGCGGAGTGGGGCTCGGCAAGACGCACTTGATGCACGCGGTCGGGCAGTACGTGCTGCAGCACGACCGTAATCTCAAGCTCACGTACATCTCGTCCGAGCGCTTCATGAACGAGATGATCAACGCAGTCCGCTACGATCGCGTGATCGATTTCCGGGAGCGATACAGGACGGTCGACGTCCTGCTCGTCGACGACATTCAGTTTCTTGCCGGCAAAGAGGGCACGCAAACCGAGTTCTTCCACACGTTCAACGCGCTCTACGATTCTCAAAAACAGATCGTGCTCAGCTCCGACTGTCCCCCTCGCGAGATACCGGCGCTCGAAGAGCGGCTGCGTTCACGTTTCGAATGGGGCCTCATCGCCGATATCCAGTCGCCGGACCTCGAAACGAAAGTCGCGATTCTCAAGAAGAAGGCGGAGAGCGAAGCGGTCCCGCTGCCCGACAACGTCGCGCTCTATATCGCGGGCAAGATCAAATCGAACATTCGCGAACTCGAAGGCTCGTTGATTCGATTGATCGCGTTCGCGTCGCTCACCGGACAGGAAATCACGCTGCCGCTCGCGCACGACGTATTGAAGAACATTCTCGACCACGAGGAGAAGGCCGTCACGATCGAGGTGATTCAGAAGTTCGTCGCCGACTATTACAACCTGAAGCTCGCCGATTTGAAGTCGCGCAACAATTCGAAGTCGGTTGCGAAACCGCGGCAGGTTGCGATGTATCTCTGTAAGAACCTCACGCACGCATCGCTTCCGGAGATCGGCCGCAGCTTCGGCGGAAAGCATCATTCGACGGTGATTCACTCGATCCGGAAGGTCGAAGGCCTCCGAAAGAAAGATGGCGATTTCAACACGTTGATTGGCAATTTTCTGGAAGGTTTCAAGTAGGAAATCCGGTTTTGCACAGCATGCATCCACACGCCCTGCGGAAAAGCCGCGTGCCCACGGATGAGCTCCTCAAGACCCGCCCGATTCCGGGTTTTCGAGCACGTTTTTTCAACAAGGTAAATTACTGAGTGTCAAGCACTTTCGCGCACACTGAACTTTTCAACACACCCTCTCTTCCTATATAATTTCATATTCTCGAATCTCTCCTCTCCTTAGGGGATCGCGGGCCGTTACCCCGCCCTTTCGAGGTCAGCACAGCCATGGAACTTGTCGTCCGCAAGAACGACCTACTGCGAGAACTGCAACTTTTTCAGGGAATCGTCGAACGCAAGAACACGATCCCGATTCTCGCGAACGTGCTGATGGAAGCGAAAGGCGACGAAGTTCGCTTTCTCGCGACCGATCTCGAGGTCGGGCTGCGCAGCAAGTGTGCCGCTTCAGTCACGAAGGGCGGCTCCCTGACGCTCCCAGCGAAGAAGTTTTTCGAGATCGTGAAGTCGCTTCCCGAAACCGACATCCGGATCGCGGAGGACAAGGGCGGCGTGAAAGTCGCGGCGGACCGCTTCGATTCGCGCATGCAGACCCTGCCCCGTGAGGATTTTCCGACCTTACCGGATTCGAGCGGTGCGCTGAGCGCGATGCTGCCACGCGCCGCGCTCAAGGAAATGATCGCGAAGACGCAGTTTGCGATCACCGGCGAGGACACGCGTTACTTTCTGAACGGCGCGCAATTCGTCCTGCGGCCTGATTCGATGACGCTCGTCGCCACAGATGGCCATCGCCTGGCGCTCGTGACCGCTCCTCGCGACGGCAAAGGCGCGGGCAAGGACGCCGAAGAGAACAAGGCGATTCTGCCGAAGAAAACGCTTGGCGAACTCGGGCGGCTGCTGAGCGAAGGCGACGGCGACGTGTCGTACGTGCGCGGCGAGAATCATTTGTTCTTCGACGTCGGCGGTCGGCTGCTCATCTCGCGGATGATCGACGGGCAGTTCCCCGCGTACGAGCGTGTGATTCCCAAGGGCAACGACAAGCACATCGAATTCGAGCGCGACCGTCTCACGAACGCGGTCAAGCGCGTCGCGCTGCTGTCGAACGAGCGCTCGCGCGCCGTGAAGATTCAACTCGAGAAGAGCAAAGTCGACGTCACGTCGAGCAGCCCCGACCTGGGCGAAGCGAAGGAAACGCTGCCGATCGAATATTCGGGCGCGCCGATGCAAATCTGCTTCAACGCGCAGTACGTGCTCGATTTTCTCTCGGCCGTGTCGACCGACATCGTCTCGCTCGATCTCAAAGACGAAGTGAGCCAGGCCGTGATGAAGCCGGTCGGCGCCGAAGGATACGACTATACGTACGTGATCATGCCAATGCGAGTTTGATGGAACATACCGACCCTTCTGAGCACGCTGACGACCTGCCGCAGACTCCCGCCGTTCCAGCCGAGAGCAACGGGCACGGTGTCGGTCCGGGTGTCGCAGACGACTACTCCGCGGACAAGATCAAGGTCCTTGAAGGCCTCGAAGCCGTCCGGAAGCGTCCGGCGATGTACATCGGCTCGACGGGTGCGTCCGGGTTGCACCAT
>Ga0105240_10010015_pt1 | contig 13352 bp, 14 predicted proteins | sample KBSC54metaG_FD_80426 | JGI IMG/M metagenome (GOLD analysis project Ga0105240, IMG submission 80426) | Corn rhizosphere microbial communities from Kellogg Biological Station, Michigan, USA - KBS C5-4 metaG | ecosystem: Host-associated > Plants > Roots > Rhizosphere > Soil | place: Michigan, USA... | reverse complement strand
GTTATTGTTTGTGGTGGGCAGGATGCAACAGTATCACTTGCTGTAAATGAGACAGTTGGTGACGCTAATACGGTAATGTATGAAGTAACTGTTTTAGTATTTGACCCGCTTGCATTGGTCGCGGTTAATTTCACCGTATAGGCACCCGCAGTTACATACGTTGTAGAGGGGTTTTGTAAAGTGGAGGTAGTCCCATTACCCAGGTCCCAGCTCCAGCTGGTTGGGCTGCCTGTACTCAGGTCTGTAAAATTCACCACAATAGGTGAGCAGCCTGATGTGGTGCTTGCGCTAAAATTAGCTATAGGTTGTGCTTTCGATAGTATAGGCGACACGGCCACCAGTCCTACACATAATAATGCGTAAAGATATCCCCTCATGTAAATAATTTAAATTTCCTCTATTATGAATTTATGGCAATATGTAAGGTTTAAGTATTGTTAGTAATACTTAACATGTGGGTTTATAGCTTAGAAAACAGGTGATTGTTTATAATGTATTGCTTGGGCAAAAGTACTCAGCCAAAATGTAGAAATTATTAATTTATTGTCATTCTTTGTTAAAGAAATGTTAAAAGCAAGTGAAGATATCCCAAAGTTATCCTCAAATATAAAATTTATTTATAAAACAGCCTTAGTGCTATCCCAACTGGCGCTTATATAATTGAATTGTATTCTCTAACCCATAATATAAAGCATCACATATTAGTGCGTGGCCTATCGAAACCTCCAATAACCCGGGTACATTCTGCACAAAATACCTTAGGTTATCCACATCCAGGTCATGCCCTGCATTCAATCCCAGGCCATGAGTATTAGCTATCACAGCTGCTTTAGCATACTCAGCTATTGCCGCTTCTTTATTAGCATGAAAGTGTTTTGCATAGGCTTCCGTATATAGTTCCACCCGATCAGTGCCGGTTGCTGCAGCCGCAGCTACTATCGCCTCCACGGGGTCCACAAATATGGACACGCGTATGCCTGCATTCTTAAATACACCTATTATTTGTTTCAGGTATTCCGCCTTGCCTATCGTATCCCAGCCGTGGTTAGAGGTTAATTGGCCCGGGTCATCAGGTACCAGCGTTACCTGCGTAGGCTTTGTTTCCAGTACCAGTTGCACAAACTTATCCTCCAGCGGGTTTCCTTCTATATTGAATTCCGTAGTTATAATATCCTTTATCTCCCGTACGTCGCTATAGCGTATGTGGCGTTCATCAGGCCTTGGGTGCACTGTTATCCCGTCTGCACCAAACTTCTGGCAATCTATAGCTGCTTGCAATACACTGGGGTTATTCCCGCCACGGCTGTTGCGCAGGGTTGCTATCTTATTTATGTTCACAGAAAGTTTGGTAGCCATCTTCGGTAAAAAGTTTGCTGCAAATTTAGTAAAGCCGTTTCACAGCCCCTTTTTATTATCATAAATAATTGTCAAAGCTTAATTTGCAGTACCGATGCGCAGCTTCTCTTTCAAATACATCTTTGCTCTTATAGTGCTCTTAGCTATTAGCCTCGCAAGCTGCCGCAACCAATCCACTCACGAGAAGCGTCAGGTCTTCCGCCTCAACCTCTCTGTAGGGCTTGAGTCTATGGATCCCGCCTTTGCTACGGAGCTCTACAGCAAGTGGGTCGACCACATGGTCTACAACACCCTCGTAGAGACTGACTCCACGCTCCACTTGCAGCCTTCACTCGCCACGCATTGGTCAGTCAGTCCCGATGGGCTCACATATACCTTCTATCTCCGCAGCGATGTCTATTTTCAGGATAACCCCCTGTTCCCCACCGGCAAAGGTCGCCGCATGACAGCAGCGGATGTCGTCTATAGCTTCAATCGCATCATAGACCCCAAAGTAGCCTCCACCGGCGCATGGATATTCAATGAGCGAGTAGTGACCCGGCAGCCATTTGTAGCCCTCAACGATACCACCGTACAAATACACCTCCGCACCCCCTTCCAACCCCTCCCGCAGATCCTCAGCATGCCCTACTGCAGCATCATACCGCACGAGGTAGCCGATCACTGGGGCAAGGACTTCCGCAGCCACGCCTGCGGCACAGGTCCTTTCCAGCTAAAATACTGGGATGAAGGCAATGTCCTCGTCCTTCACCGTAACCCCCACTACTGGGAGCACGACGCACAAGGCCAACCCCTCCCATACCTTGATGCAGTCCAGATCAGCTTCTACGAAACCAAAGCCGTCGAGTTCCTCCTCTTCCTCCAGGGCAAGCTCGACTTTGTCAATAACGTCGATGGTTCCTTCAAAGACCTCATCCTGCAAAAAGACGGCACTCTCAAGAAAGAATATGCTGACAAGATCCGCCTCAGCAAGCGCGTCTATCTCAATACCGAATACCTCGGCTTCCTCACCGATACCACCAACCCCATCATGAAGACATCGCCCACCCGCAATGTCCTCATTCGCCAGGCTATCAACTATGCCATAGACCGCCATAAGATAGTTACCTACTTCAAGAATGGTGGCGCGCTACCAGCCACCGGCGGCTTCATACCACCCGGCATGGCCGGCTTCGAGACCATCTATAACTATGGCTACCACTACGACCCGCAGAAGGCTCTCGCACTGCTTGCCCAGGCAGGCTACCCCAATGGCCGCGGCCTCCCGCCCATCACCATCCAGACGCCTGATAACTATGCCGATATAGTGAACTTTGTAGCCAGCGAGCTGCAGGATGTAGGTATAAAGCTCAACGTGGAGATTATACAGCCCGCCATCCTCAAGCAGCAGATGAGCAAGTCGCAATGCGTCATGTTCCGTGCGCAGTGGATAGCCGACTACCCCGATGCCGAGACTTACCTCGCCTTCTTCAACGGCCATTTCCCCGCGCCGCCCAACTACACTCGCTTCAATAATGACACCTTCAATCATTGGTACGACCAGAGCCTCAACGCTCCCGATACCCTCCGCTGGCGCATCTACCGCCGTATGGATAGCCTCGCCATCAGCCAGGCCCCGCTCGTGCCGCTCTACTACGAGCTGCTCCTGCACTTCACCCGCCCCGCCGTCACCGGCTTCAGCGCCAACCCTATGAATGTCATAGAGCTCAAGAAGGTACGCCTTAAATAAAAGATGCCCGGCACATAGCTGGGCAACTATCCTTGGTCTCTTTTTCAGTCTTATACCTTACTGCTCTTTCCGCTTTGCCTTCTGCTCTTTGGTAGTTATCTTTTTGTACTTGCCTATCAGGTCGGTTATAGAGCTGCGCAGCATGTATTCCGGGTTCAGTTCTGTAAACACCTTCAGCTTGCCTGGCGACATCTTCAGCGCCCTTTCCAGTTGCAGCATCGCTTCCTTCGCCTTGCCCTGCTCCAGCAGTATAGCACTCTGAAAGTAGCGGAAGTCTGCCTTATCACCGCAGTGCTCGCGGGCCACCTCCAGTTGTGTCAGCGCCTCGTCGTAGTACTTGGCCATTATCAGGCCGCGTATCAGCGCTACCCAGGTGGTCTTGTTACCCGGCTTCAGGCGCACCGCGTTCAGGTAGCATACCAGCGCCTCGCTTTTTACGTCCATCTCCATCAGGCAGTTGCCTATGGCCATGCAGTAGGCGGCATTGTCCTTGTCCAGGTGCAGCGCCACGCTGTAGGCCTTCACGGCCTTCTCCCACTGCCTTTCGCGGCTGTAGGTTTCGCCTATCTTATAAAATATGCCGTCGTCCTGCGGGCTCAGCTGCGATGCCTGCCTGTAGTAGTCACGTGCACGTTTGTAGTCTTTTTGTCGTTCCCAGCAGTAGCCCATCGCTTCAAATATTACATCCTCAGGCTTGGCTATCTCCAGGTGTCTTTCCAGCGCTTCCAGTGCTTTTTCATACCATTTCAGGCGCATGTAGGCATCGGCCATATTGCGGTAGGCAAACTCGAATTTATCATCTATCACCACGCAATACTCGTAGGCATCTATAGCCCGTTCGTACAGCTTCAGTCCCTGGTAGGCAGCGCCGAGGTTAAACCAGGCCAGCGCATTGTACGGGTCCATTTCGGTTATCTCCGTATGCATGGCCACGCTTTCCTCCAGTCGTTCGGTAAACTCTGCCCAGAAGCATATCTTCTGCAGCGCTTCCTCGTTCCTGCGGTCTATCTTCACCACGCGCTTCAGCGTGTCAAACACAGCGTCAAATTCCTCGCACTCGTCATACACATCGCTCAGCTCCAGCAGCACCTCTATCTTCTCCTTCCCTTCAAATTCCTTGCTCTTCTGCTCCAGCAGCACCGCCGCCTGGTCGTACTTAAACTGGCCCAGCAGTATATCACTGCGCAGCAGCGTAGCGTCCAGGTTGTTATTGTCATACTGCTCCATCTCGTCCAGCGCCTTCAGGGCCTGGCCGTATTTCTGCGCCTGGGTCAGTATTTCAGCTTTTAGTAGTAGCACATTGCCGCTAAACGGGTAATACGTTCGGGCTATATCGCAGGCCAGTAATGCCTGCTCTTCGTTGTTATTTTGGAAATAGTATTCTATAATACGTTCAAAATCATCCTCCTCCATTATATTCACTGCGGCTCCCTCTTTTACTTCTTCGTAGCGTGCCAGAAGCTCTTCCATCGAACGCTCGTCGTCATCTAAGAAATCATCATCAAACATAAGCGTACCTGTTTTATCAAAGTTAATCAAAAATGTATGCCATGCCACCCCTCAACTGTTAAGTACCTGTTAGAATCCACAAGTTATTAACACACGCAAAAAACCGCTTTGTGCGAAACAAAAGCGGCCCTCTATAAATAAACAAACTGTTGTATAAAAGATGATAAAAGGATATGAACTCCCACGCTTTCTCTTGCACTGCATTCTTCCCGTCGATACGCTGGCAATAGCTTACATATAAAAGTACGAAAACCATGCAAGTTGTACAAATGCATTTTCTTAATACGACAATCAGGTATCTTGATAATGTGCTCTTTTTTGGGTCCGGACGCACATCTATCTATTCAGCACCCACGGCGTTGGCACCGTTCATCGTTCAGGATCCTACTTCACTATCTTTGTTAATATGAAGTTTGCTAACAAAATAAAATTTCTACAGGAAAATTTACTCCAATGGTACGAGGTCTCCGGCCGGCATTTCCCTTGGCGTAACAAATCAATTACTAATTATCAAAAAGTAATAGCAGAAGTTTTATTACAGAGGACGAAGGCGGAAACTGTATCTAAATTCTATTCACAGTTTGTTATTGACTTTCCAAATTGGCAGTCTTTAGCTAATGCCGAGCTGTTAACAATCGAAGAATATCTTAAACCAATAGGATTATATAGACAGCGCTCTGTACGACTTCAAAATCTTGCGAAAGAAATGGTGAAGCGTAACGGTCGACTACCACGAGATAGACAAGATTTAGAGTCAATCCCATTTATGGGTCAGTATATTGCAAATGCCGTCGAGCTAATTGTTTTCAACATCCCCATGCCTCTCATAGATGTCAATATGGCTAGGATAATAGAACGTTTTTTTGGTCCGCGTAAATTGGCAGACATTCGTTACGACCCATATTTGCAAGAGTTAGCGCATATGATTATCAAGCACGAAAATGCTAAATATATAAATTGGGCTATATTAGATTTTGCTGCTTTAGTTTGCAGGGCATCTAAACCCCTCTGTGACATATGTATATTAAATATAAAATGCACATATTTTAAATCTCGTAATAATTCATAGCTTTGTAAGTCGACTATCACTTACAATGGATAAAAAATACTCTTACATTGACCTTTTTGCAGGTTGTGGAGGACTTTCTTTGGGTCTTCATAATGCAGGCTGGAAAGGATTGTTTGCAATCGAAAAGAATATTGACGCGTTTAAGACTCTCAAATATAACCTAATTGATAAAAAGAGCCATTTTGAATGGCCTGAGTGGCTAGGGGAGCCTACTAATCTTGAAATCAATTCAGTAATAAGAAAATATAAATTTCAACTTGAGGCATTACAAGGAAAAGTTGATTTAGTTGCTGGCGGGCCTCCATGTCAAGGGTTCTCTATGGCGGGTCGGCGAAAGGAAGGTGATCAAAGAAACCAACTTGTAAAATCCTACATAAAGTTCATAAAGCTTGTAAAACCTAAAATTATTTTTTTTGAAAATGTTAAGGGGTTTACCCAGGAATTTAAAAAGAATAAAGAGCAAGGGAAAAGCTATTCAAATTATGTGGAAAATGCTTTAAAAAGAGCTGGTTATGTTGTCAAAGGAGAACTTATCAATTTTGGAGATTATGGAATTCCACAAAAAAGAACAAGATTTATTTTAGTTGGAATACGAAAAGATCTAGTGAGCAATAAGAAATTGGTTACAAAGTCATTTTTCGAGAAGATAGAAGCAAATAAAGAAGCATTTCTAATTAGCAAAAATCTATCAGTTTCTACAAATCTCGAAGATGCAATTTCTGATCTATTAAAAGTAAATGGCACAGTTGATTCACCCGATACAAAAAAATTTCAAGCAGGATTATATGCTCAATCAACAAGTGCTTATCAAAATTTAATGCGTTATGGCACGACTAATTTGATTGCTGATAGCCATAGATTTCCAAATCATAGGGAAGATATAGTAAATAAATTTCGGGATATTTTACAAAATAACTCAAGGAAAAATAAAAGTATTGATTCGTCGATACGAAAGAAGTTTAATATAAATAAACATACGGTTATCCCACTAGATAAAAATGATAAAAGTCCTACCATTACGACATTGCCAGATGATTATATTCATTATTTGGAGCCTAGGATTTTAACTGTAAGAGAGTATGCTCGAATCCAGTCATTTCCTGACTGGTATGAATTTCAAGGAAAATATACTACAGGGGGTAAACAAAGAACTAAGGAAGTTCCTAGATATACCCAAATTGGAAATGCAATCCCTCCTCTTTTTGGAGAGCAGAGTGGTATCATACTAAAGAATTTGCTTAATGGCTAAAGTTCACTTTCGCACAAACGTGCAAATCAAAAGTATTATTGGTAAAGACTTAATTACAGACGACAATGTTGCTGTACTTGAATTGGTAAAAAATTCTTTTGATGCAAACTCAAAGAAGGTAGAAGTGATATTTGAAAACATTGTTCAAAATGACGATGATGAAATAATAATGATTCCATCTTCGAATACTTCTAAAATAATAATTAAAGATACCGGAATCGGTATGGATTTAATCGACATAAGTGATAAGTGGTTAAACATTGCCTATTCAGAAAAAAAAGAGCATTCGGAAAATTTTGGGCGATTAGTTGCAGGTAATAAAGGTGTAGGAAGATTTTCATGCGATAAGTTAGGAGAGTATTTAGATATTTATTCTAAAAAGAAAGATGCCAATTATGTTCACTTGTTTATTGATTGGAAAAAATTTGAAGTCGATAATGATAAATATTTGGATATAGAAGATATTTCTCTGAATGTGGATGAAATATCCCCATCAGATTTTGAAAATGTTACAGGCTTTGAAAATTTTGAACACGGCACCCTATTGAAAATTAGTAAATGTCGAGAGATCTGGACCGCTCGTAAAATCTTATCGTTAAAACGACAACTTGAAAAGCTAATTAACCCAAACCAAGCATTTCGACAAAATAATTTCGATATCGAAATAAAAGCTAGCGAATTTATTAAAGAAGATATTAATAAAGCAGAATATGAAAAAATAAATGGTAAGATCAAGAATAAGATATTTGAAAAGTTGAATTTTAGAACAACAAGTATTTCCTCTTCCATTAGTAAAAATGGCGAAACAATAACAACAATATTGCAAGATAGAGGACGAGAAATATTTAAACTTATAGAAAAGAATAAATTCAATTTGTTAAAAGACATTTATATCGCGGTCTACTATTTAAACACTTATTCTAAGATATATTTTTCCAAACAAACTGGTATAAGATCCGTTGATTTTGGGTCAATTTCACTATTTATTAATGGATTTAGAATCCCGCCATATGGAGATGAAGGAGATGATTGGCTAGGTTTAGAAATTAGAAAAGGTCAAGGTAACAAACGATATTTAGGAACAAGAGAAATTGTTGGAAGGATTGAAATCACAGATAATAATGACCAATTTAAAATAATATCGAGTAGAACTGGTATTGTTAATAATGCACCTTTTTTACAGCTCACCAAAAGTAGTAGCCCTTTTGGATATTTTTATAAAATATTTCGACGCCTTGAGAGATTTGTTGTGGAAGGAATAAAATGGGACAGTGCGAAGGAGAAAGAAACGGTTTTGGAAGAAAAAATTAATAAGGCAGGGTGGAGTAGTTCGAAGGAAGAGTATATTGAAAATGATCTCAGTAGAAATAAAAGAATTTTATCGGTTATTAATAAGATTATTGATGCTCGAAAGGATGAAGTAATAGAATTAGTAATTAATGAAGATTTTATTAGTGACATATTAGACGAACAAGCAAAAAAATCTAAAGAGGAATTAAATAATATTTTAGCAGAAATTGAAAATAAGGAGTTGAATGTTGAAGAAGTAACGTCTTTACTAACCATATTGAAAAGTAAAACCAATGATTTAGATGATTTTGCTTCAACATTTTCAGAATTTTCTGAAAATCTTCCTAAGGCGCAGTTAAATAAATTATCGACTTTGCAACAATCATTTATCACCAAGCAAAGTGAATTAATTATACTGGAAAGTAAATTGCGTGAAGTTGAGCAACGAGAAAAACAGGCAAAGGAGGAGTTGGAATTAGAAAGAGAAAAAAATACTTATTTTAGAACTTCTTCTAGAACAATAAGCGAAGATGCAAAAGGCCTAATTCATAATATTAAAATTACTGCAAAGACAATTAATTCTAATATTGATACTTTATATGAAAAGATTTTATCAGGCCAAATTAAAGAGAAAGAAATTTTAACAAGATTAAGTGTTATAAAATTTAATGCGGAGAAAGCAATAAAAATTAGTCAATTAATAACAAGATCAAATTTTAAAACTCAAGCAGACAAGCAATACTGCGATATTGTAAAATTCATAGAGCAATACATTGCCTTGTATTCAGATATCTATGACACCAATAGTTTACATTTTGAAATCAATACTAATAGCTCATCCTTAGAAAGAAAATTAAGCATTTTAGATTTGTCATTAATATTTGATGACCTAATATCGAACTCGGAAAAAGCTAAAGCGACCCAAATTCAAATCGATATACATAATCCTTCAAAAAATGCTCTAAAAATAATGTTTTCGGATAATGGGATTGGGGTTGAAAAAAAATTTGAACAAAAATTTGATCAACTGTTTGAGTTAGGTGTAACAACGACTGATGGATCTGGAATTGGCTTGCATTCAGTTAGAAAAGCTCTTAAGGAAATGGGTGGAAATATCCAGCTTTTAGGAAATGGGAAAAAATTGAGGGGCGCGACTTTTGAAATTAATTTTCAATAATTATGGAAAAAAAAACCTGTCTTATCATAGACGATACTGATCAAAGTGATATTCGAGAAAGAATTAGAGCTAATGGACTAAAGCTAAATATTGATATTGAGTGTCGCGAATTTAATGTAGGAAGTCAATGGCGAACTGATCTTTTAAATGATGGTAATATAGATATCGAAAAAGTTATACAAATATTTAAGGAAGAATTTAATGGGGTTAAGTTTGATTTGATTGCCTTCGATTATGATTTAGAAGATAAAGAGCAAGATCTTGAAAGGAAAGTAACGGGTCTTACGTTAATAAGTAGAATTGGTGAAATCAGGAAGCGTTCCATTAAGTTGATTTATTCAGCAATGTTAAATGACTTATTGCAAGACATTTTCGAAGAATATAAGAAGACTCAAAACTTAAGGACAGCTAAGAGTAGAATTAAATCCCTGTTATTTAATGGGATAAGGGACTTTGCTGATAGATCGGATTACGACTCAAAAATTATCACTCTTCTTCAAGCAAAAGAACCTAATATAGACGACCTTATTGAAGAAAAAATGCGCGAATATAATTCTATGACATTTCTTAGTATTTATCCCGCATTTAAGGGAATGACATTCGGCAATATAGCTGATATTATGGAAAGTGATATTATTCGAGGTAATAAATTTAAAAGAGAAATTATTGACCAAATAATTTCAAACATGGTTGAAATAAATGAGAAGTGATGTCGAAAGCAATTTGTATTCATCCATACGATAGCAGTACATTTTTTTTAAGGGAGATTTCTTTTGCACTAAAAAAAATATTGCAAGAAAACATCGACATTATTGATGTGGCACCAAACAGTTATTCTCATGAAAGGACAATAAAAATTCTTTCCAATCTTTTCAATGATGAACTAGTGATTTTTTTGGGGCATGGAGGTAGTAATTATGTGTTAGGAGCATGTGGTGACTATGCGGATGCTTTAGTATCAAGTGACTTTGAAGAGGAATATCCTGATAAAATATACAGACATGGAAATTTCATTGACAGTAATAATATAGAGATCCTTAAAAACAATAAAATTTTTTGTTTGTCGTGCAATTCTGGTGAAGAACTTGGCAAGTTGGCGATTGAAGCAGGAGCCAAATCATTTTTAGGGTTTAATTATATTCCAACAAGTGAAGAAGAGTTTAAATTAAAGGGATTTTCTGCTACATATGATGACGTGACGAATTTTAAGATCGAGTTAAGTAATATAATCATTGCGTCATTAACCCACGCGATAAAAAAATCTCTATCTTTTTATGAATTGAAGTCATTCATGTATATTTATATAAATAAAAGGATGAACTTTTTAGTTCGCAATAAAGAAGCTGTTAACCGTCGTTTAATTGTTGATGCTCTTTACTTTTTTAAAAAAGGAATAATAATTTATGGTGATGAAAGTTTGCCACTTTTTTGAAAATGTGCATATCTTTTTTTGGAACCGCCCTCTTCCAAATCGTATCTTACATCATGCAGCTCTCCGCCTTATAGGCATGCTGCATCCGTTCTTTGAAAACCTGTAAACCTATCTCATAAAATGAGCAAAGCACTCATTTGCAAATCGCAAAATGCAACCACCCAAAATCTCCCATGTCCGCAAAATGAGACATTTTGTTACATTTTGAGACATTATGTAACATTTATAAAAAATAGCATAACACAGCAATACCAACGCTCTAAGCCTATTCACCCCAACAAAATGTCCCAAAACAAATTTTCCCATCCAATGAGACATTTCATAATTAAGGTATCCAATCACAAAGCCTCAAATTCCCGCCACCCAAAATTTCCGCTGTACCGGAAATTCAGCGATTAAGCAATGAGAGTCAGTCACTTACACCGCACTAGCAAATTTCCGCCATCGGAAAAAACCGGAAATTACTGGTCGGCACTGGTGCTGGCGGCGTTGCTGGGGTGCGATTCGTTCCAGAGCCTGTCCAGCGCGGTAACTACATAGGTGCTTTTGCGGTAGCGGTTGGCATTGGCGTCGAGAAACTCCTCTTTGCCCAGTATGGCTATGATGCGGTCTGCACGGTCGAGGTTGACAGGCTCACCATTGGCAAAGCGATATACGGCATAGTGTATGAGCTCTTTGGATGGGTTGCTATGCTTCCATTGCAGCAGGGTGCCCTGCGCGGATGGAATAGCCTTGAGCTGTGGCGCTGCAGGGGCTATACTATCGAGCCAGCGCATGGCGGGGGGCATGGCAAGGGTGGCATTGGCGTGGTAGGTGATGCTATCGCGTATGGGCACGCGCAGCTTATCGAAACAGGAGGCGCTATAGAAGGCATAGCCACTGTTAGGGTAATGGCGGATGTCGCGCAACTGACTCATGATCTCGCCGGTGCCGGCCCAGGGGCCACTGTAGGCATTGATCATGCGGTACACGCCGAGGCCATAGTACACATGCCTGCCGTAGGTATGGGCAGCCCACCAGGGCAGCAGCGCATTGAAGGCCGCGGCGTGGTGATTGTGCTCCCAATAGAGCTGTGGCAGCAGGTAGTCGATATAGCCTTTGCGCATCCATAGCAGCACATCGGCATAGAGGTCGTCGTAATCGGTTTGCCCGGCGTGGGTAGGGGAGCCTTCGGGATCGCGGCTGCTATTGCGCCAGACACCAAAGGGGCTGATGCCGAGCTGCACGTAGGGCTTCTGCGCCTTTATCTCGGCATTGAGCTGAGATATGAAGAGGGTGATGTTGTTGCGGCGCCAATCGTCTTTGCTCATGCCCTGGCCATAGCGGCTGTAGCTGCTATAGTCGCCAAACTCCTTACCAGCTATGCGGTAGGGGTAAAAGTAATCGTCGAGGTGTACGGCATCTATATCGTAGCGCTTTACCACGTCCATAATAACCTTAAGGACATAGGCGCGGGCATCAGGATTGCCTGGGTCTATGAGGGACTTGCCACCGTAGCTAATGATCCAGTCGGGGTGCTGAAAAGTGACGTGGGAGCGGGGATTGAGGTTCTTCTTGCTATCCATCAATGCACGGAAGGGATTGAACCATGCGTGAAATTCCATATTGCGCTTGTGCGTCTCCTCTATCATGAACTGCAGGGGATCGTAATAAGGGAAAGGCGGCTGCCCCTGCCTGCCGGTGAGGTAATGACACCAGGGCTCGATAGATGAAGGGTAGAGCGCATCTGCCACCGGGCGTATCTGCACTATGGCCACATTGCAGCCCAGCTCCTTAAGCTGGTCGAGCCGGTGAATGAACTCCTGCTGCTGGTCCTGCGCGGGGAGGCCAGGCTTGGAGGGCCAGTCGATATTGGCCACCGTGGCTATCCATGCCGCCCTGAACTCGCGCTTGGGCGCCTGTGCGAAGGTGTGCGTAGCTAAAAAGAATGTGATGATGTGCAGGAGCAGAACAATGCGACGGTAAGATTGCTTCATGATGTATAGTTGCGGCCGGGTGTAAAGATAAGCCAGCAGTGGCGCTTAAGGAAACAGAAAAAGGCTGGTGAAACACCAGCCTTTTCATTATCAATAGAGTATGAAATTATTATTCTTCAGTTTTCTTTTTACGGGCAGTCTTTTTGGCCGGCTTTTCTTCGCCTTCCTCGCCATCGGCAGCTACTGCTTTTTTAGCACGGGCCTTTTTAGCAGGCTTGGCTTCTGCTGTAGCGTCGGCTTCTTCAGCAGCAGGTTCGGCTTTCGCTTTGGCTGCTTTTTTAGGTTTTTCTTCGGCTACCAGCTCGGCAGGTGTTTCGGCTGCCTGTTCCTTTGCTTCTTCTTCCTCGTTCACTTTTTCGAAGTTGAGGAGGTCGTTAGCCTTCAGGAGGTCGTACCATTTGAGTATTTTCTTCATATCGCTCACGTACACGCGGTCGATATCTATTTCAGGAAATACACCAACGAAATAGTTCTGAATAGCTTTGTTGTCTGCTTTGGCATCAACTAAAGGTTTGTCTGCTTCCTGCTCCAGCATAACGGCCAGCACCTCGTGCAGGCCCACGTT
>Ga0105240_10010006_pt1 | contig 13358 bp, 10 predicted proteins | sample KBSC54metaG_FD_80426 | JGI IMG/M metagenome (GOLD analysis project Ga0105240, IMG submission 80426) | Corn rhizosphere microbial communities from Kellogg Biological Station, Michigan, USA - KBS C5-4 metaG | ecosystem: Host-associated > Plants > Roots > Rhizosphere > Soil | place: Michigan, USA... | reverse complement strand
GTGGCGCCCGCCACTTTTACATCGTCCTCCACGCGGAACAGCCCGTATTCGCTCAGCTTCAGCCCCATACGGACGGCGCGTACACGAATCGCTACGTTGTGATCTTTGCTGCCGGTGAAATATTGCATCGCGGACCCGAGCGTGTCGGGCGGGAGGGTCCGTACGTCCACCTGCAAGCCTTCAGAGCCGACCTTGGCGCTGGCCTTGTTATCGCCCTTGGCCAGTACCTCCTCGATCTTCGGGTGCGCCACAAAGCGTTCGAGTGCGGCGGTTGCGTCCGGACCCGTGACCAGCAAATCCAGGTCGCCCACCGTTTCGCGCCCGCGCCGCAGGCTGCCTGCCGTAGCGATCGCTTCGACACCCGGCACCTCCCGTAAGTCCGCGATCAACTCCGCTGCGATGTTCTCCGCGTAGCTCAACAGGTAACGCCCGCTGCGCTGCCGGTAGCCAGCGATCGACTTCAAAACCTTTTCTTCCAGCTTGGCGCCCATGCGCGGGAGGCCGCGCAGTTTCTGCTCCTGGCAGAGCTTTTCCAACTCGTCCATTGTGCTGATGTGAAAATGCTCGAAGATCAGCGCAATACTCTTGGGCCCTAGCCCCTGGATCTTCAGAAATTCCAACGCGACGGGCGGAAATTTCTGCAGCAGGGCTTCCCGCTTCTCGCACGACTGCCGGGCGACGATCTCCGCCAGCACGCCCGCCAATCCCTTCCCGATGCCCGGGATATCGGTGACCTTGCGCGAAGGGTCCTTCAGAATATCGCTGATGCGCTCCGGCAAGCCTTCCACCGCGGTCGCGCCATTACGATAACTGCGCACGCGGAATCCATCTTCCCCGGCGATCTCCATCAGGTCGGAAGTCTCCTGCAAGACGCGCGCGATTTCTTTGTTCTCCAACCTCTCTCCTCCGTTCAATTGTAGCGGCTTGCTTCGTCCTTTCCGCACTCCGGAACGTTTCATCAATATGCGTCTTGTTCGCAGTTGTCTTTTTGTAATTTTTCTCGCGCCCTTCTTACAGGCCCAATCTTTTACCGTTGTTTCCGCCGCCAGCTATCAAGCCACACTCGCTCCGGATTCGCTAGCATCGCTGTTCGGCGCCAACCTGGCAGCCACGTCCGTATCCGCCACACTCGATTCCAACGGTCAATTGCCCACGCAGCTCGGCGGCATCGATGTGGAGGTGGATGGCCAGTTGTCGCCACTCATTTATGTTTCTCCGTTACAGATCAATTTCCTCGTTCCCGCCGGTACCACTCCTGGCACAGCGAATGTAGTCGTGCGCTCCATCGATACTGGCTCTACTCGTACCTCCACCATGCAAGTACAAGCCACCGCGCCGGGAGCCTTCACTGCCGATGCTTCCGGCAAAGGTGCCGGCTCGATTCTGAATGCCGTCACGTACGCCCCCGGCCCTTTCCTTGTCGAGACGCAAGCCAATGGAGGAGACGACAAGCGCACACGCCTCTCCGTCTACGCTACAGGCCTGCGCTACGCCGGCAACCCCAGCCACGATCCGACCATCACCAACGTCGCCGATAGCGTTCAGGCGGCAGGCGTGGACGCCGCGGGGAAACGCTATGCGTTCGTCGTGGAATACGCCGGCGCGGCTCCCGGATACTTCGGTCTCGACCAGGTGAATCTCGTCATCCCCGCCGAATTAGATGGTGCGGGCGCCGTGTCTCTCGCCATCACCGCCGATGGTCGTTCCACGAATATCGTTACCTTTCAGGTCGGGTCGCTGCCTTTGGATGCTGTGAAGTTAAACGGCATCACGCTCTCGAAATCTGCGGTGGTCGGAGGCGATACCGTCATCGCCACCATCACGCTCAATGCGCCGGCGCGTCAGGTTGGGCTTCCGGTTTCGCTGCGCGCCAGCAGTCCTTCGGCGCAAATTCCGCTCAGCGTCACAGTCCCGGCGGGCAGCGCTTCGGCCCAGGTCACCATCACGACTTCCAGCGTCACCACCGCGCAAAACGTGACCATCACGGCGCAGACCAATGGTGTGACCCAAACCGCCGCACTCGAAATTGACCCTGCTAACACGCCCCAGATTACGACTTTTCAAATCACGCCTGGCAGCGTCCAGGGCGGCCATGCGGCCTCGGGGACCATCACTCTGAACGGTTCGCCGGCTGCCGGTGCTGGCGCGATTCAAATCGCGAGTGACATTGGCGCCGCCGAACCGCCCGCCAGCGTCACCGTTCCCTTCGGCGGCAACTCGGTGACATTTAACATTCCCACTGCCGCCGTCACTGCGCCCCAGTTGGCCACGCTTACGGCAACCTTCGGGCGCAGTACCAAGACGGCTCAGCTCAACATCGCGCCCGTTCTGCAACTCACCCTTAAGGACGACACGATCGTCGGGGGCAACAGCGTCAACGCGACGGTCACCCTCGGAGAAGCCGCGCCGGCCGGTGGCGTGACGTTGAATGTCCAATCGGACAATCGCACCATCGCGCAACCCCCGCTCACCGTCAGCGTGCCGTCCGGCCAGACCTCCACGGCATTCACCATCACGACGATTCCCGTTACCGTATCGCGAGTCGTCACAATCACCGTGACCTACGCGGGCTCGACGCAATCCGTCATGCTCACGGTGAATCCTCCCGGAACGGCCTCCGTCTCGTCACTGGTAATTTCGCCCGACCACGTAACCGGGGGATCGCCCGCCACCGGCACCGTTACCATCGGCGCGCCGGCGCCCGCGGGAGGCACGTCGGTCAACCTGCTCAGCAATGCCGTGATCGCCGCACAAGTGCCGCTTTTCGTGACTATCCCGCAAGGCCAAACCTCCGTGAAATTCACGATCAACACCACGCACGTAGCTTCACAGCAGGTGGTAACGGTGACCGCGTCCGCCGGAGGCGTCAGCAGAACAGCCACCCTCACCGTACAGTGATTTGTGGGGCAGGCGCTTCCGCCTGCCCACTTGCGCCGCCCGGTGCTACTATCATTCCCAAGTGCGCACAGCGCTGACGATTTGGTGTGTGCTCCTGCCCGCGATGGCGCAGGAGCGCGCCGAACTCCACGGCACCGTTGTGGACGCCCGTGGCGGCGAGGCACTCTCCAATGTCCAGATACAACTGACGGCCAGTTACCGGGCGACCACTGACGCCGCCGGTCGTTTCTCCCTCTCGCCGCCAGCGGGCGATTACGTACTCGCTGTTTCGACGGTCGGCTATCACCTCGTCAAGCGACCCGTACACCTGAGCACTGGCGAAATCAAAGAGATTGAAATCGTCCTAAGTCCCGATACGTTTCGGCAGACCGATACGGTCGATGCCCACCTCAGCCCGTTCGATACCACTCGTCAGGACAGCCCGGCCACGCTGGTCCTGGCCGGCAACGATGCCAAGAATCTTGCCAGCGTGCTTGCTGACGATCCGTTGCGCTCCGTCCAGAGCTTGCCCGGCGTCAGTTCCAATAACGATTTCGATGCGCGCTTCTCCCTGCGCGGTGCGGACTACAGCCGCATCGGCCTGTACCTCGATGGTGTGTTGTTGCACGCGCCCTTTCACGCCCTGGAAGGGCAGAAAGTACAGGGCTCGGCCACCGCTTTCAATGGCGACATGGTGGAGCAGATGGAACTCCACGAAGGCGCCTTTCCGGAACGCTTCCAGGATCGTAGCGCCGGTATTCTCGATGTCCAGACACGCGACGGCAGCCGCACCGGCACTTCGTTTCGCATCGCCGCCAGCGCCTCGAACGCCGGCGTCATGGCGGAAGGACCGCTCGGTAAAAAGAAGCGCGGTTCCTGGCTGGTGGGCGCGCGCAAGAGCTACCTGCAGTACATCTTTGCCCGCACTTTCCCCGACACCAATTTCATCTTTGGCTTCGAAGATGCGCAAGGCCGTCTCAGTTATGACCTCACTTCGAAACAACATCTCACGCTTTACGTCCTCGAAAGCTTTTCCAGCCTCGACCGCCACACGAACCTCGCCGCACTCGGCGTGAATTCACTTGTCACCGCCGGCTACCACTACACCTTGGGCAATCTGGGCTGGCGATACACGCCTGGCGCGAAACTGCTGCTCTCGGCGCACGCGGCGTGGATGCGCGAGAAGTTCGATAACAATAATCCGTCGTCGTTACCGCTAGGGGCCGGTTTCTACGGGGAGTGGGTCGGCAACGCCACGGTCGCCTGGATGTGGAACGCGCACAGTCCGCTCGAAGTCGGCATCTCCGCCCGCCGTTTGCGCGATCAGGGATTCGCGACGCAATACCAGACGGGCAATCCGGTGCCCCGGCTGCTCGATCACTTCGACGGCACCGGCACGGTGGGCGGCGGCTTCGTCGAACAGCCCTGGAGCGCCTGGTCGGGACGCCTCCATTTCGCGGCAGGTGTGCGGTGGGACCGCAACTCGGTCGATCAGGTGACGGCTGTTTCTCCGCAAGCATCGGCGGTCCTCCAGCTCTCAGCCGCTACCCGCATTCAGCTCGCGTATGGGCAATACGTGCAATACCCGGAACTCTCGCTCCTGACCTCGCCGCTGGGCGCGCGCGGATTGCTGCCCATTCGGTCGAACCATTTCGTGGCAGGCATCGAGCAGAGGCTTAGCGACCGTACCCGTCTCCGCGTCGAGTATTACAATCGAGCCGACCGCGACTTACCTTTCCAATCGCTCTACGACCCGCGCCTCATCGATGGCAAACTCTTCGTCCCGCCGCCGAATCCGCCCTATCGCAATTCGATGCGCGGCTATTCGCGAGGCGTGGAATTCTACCTGCAGCGTTCCAGTGCCAATCGCGCGACCGGCTGGATCTCATATGCTTACGGCCACACCGGCATGCGTGACAGCACTGATCGTTTCCCTTCCGATTTCGACCAGCGCCACACCATCAACGTTTACGGAGGCTATCGCCTCAAGCCGACCGTCAATCTGAGTCTGCACTCGAGCTATGGCTCCGGCTTCCCAATCCCTGGCTACATCCAAAAGATCGGTACGCTTTACTACCTCACCAACGTCCGTAATCAGACGCGCATCGAATCCTACTCACGCACCGACCTGCGGGTCAACAAATCCTGGACGCGCGACAGATGGAAGATCACACTGTACGGCGAGGTCGTCAATCTAACCAATCGGAAGAACTACCTCTTCGATAGTTTCAACGGCTACAACAGCCGTACGCTACAAGCCAACATCACGCGCGACACCATGTTCCCCATCTTGCCCTCCGTCGGCATCGTGCTGGAGAGGTAGGCGTGTTATTCAGAGCGTCCAGTCGGCAATACGCAGACCTTTGACGCGCGAAAACTCTCGCACGTTGTTCGTGATCAACGTAGAGCCCCGACTCATCGCAGTCCCCGCAATCATGAGATCCAGCATCCCGATCGTGTTTCCGCGTTTCTCCAAGTCAACACGAATCCTAGCGGCATTGCGCGCCGCGTCTCGATCAAAAGGGATCTCTTGCAAGTGATTCAGCAGACCGGACAGAATCGATTTTCGGCGAGGACTGCTCGATTTGAGCGACCCGTATTCGATTTCGAATGCCACAATGCTGGGGATCGCAACTTCATTTGGGTCCGCCGCTTTGACGCGGGACGTAACCGGTTCTCTCCCCCTAATGCAAAAAATCAGTATATTTGCATCAAGCAGGATCATTCGATCGGCTCGCGATGAGCGTCTTTGCCATAGCCACTACGCAGCTCCGCTGCTTCTGGAAAATCCGGGATAGCGCCAAAAGCCTCCAGTACTTCCGCCGGCCAGGAGCGGCTCAGTTTTTGGGTAACCTGCTCCGCGATCCAACGGCTTACAGACGTATTCTCCTTTTTCGCAGCACTTCGCGCCTGCTCCTCAATATCGTCCGGCAAGTAGATCGTGAGCTGTGCCATATACGATATCCTATACTATACCGATTCGCGCATGATTGCCAAAGGATCGCAGCTGGCCTACACTCAAGCTAATGCTGCTCTTAGCTGCTCTCCTGGCCCTTCATCTGCCTCCGGTGTCTTCCACCGCGCCCAACCGTCAGCCTCAGATGGCTGTCTCGAAAGACTCTGTAGCGTTGGTCTTCGGCAGCGCGGACACCATCTGGCTATCCCGCTCCACCGACAACGGCCACACTTTTGGTGCACCTGCCAAGGTTGCCGAGTTGCCGAAGATGCTGCTGGGCCGGCATCGCGGACCGCGCCTCGTCACTACCGGCGACACGATGATTCTCAGCGCGATCGCTACCGAGAGCGACCTTTTCTACTGGCGATCGACCGATGGCGGCAAGACCTGGTCGAAGCCAGCGGTCATCAACGATCAACCGAATGCAGCGCGCGAAGGGCTTCACGCGATGGCTGCCGACGCCGAAGGGCACGTCGCCGCCGCATGGCTCGACGATCGCATTCCCGGCGGTAAGCGCCTGTTCGGTGCGTTTTCGGACGATCGCGGCGCCTCCTGGTCGAAGAACGTGATGCTCTACGAGTCGCCCTCGGGCACCATCTGTCAGTGCTGCCATCCCACGCTCGTTTCCCTGGGGCACGGCGAGTTCGCTGTGATGTGGCGCAACGTCATCGACGGCTCTCGCGACTTCTACACGCTGAAGATTCGGGATGGTAAACCCGTCACAGCCGCCGCGAAGCAAGGCACCGGCACCTGGAAACTCGATGCCTGTCCGATGGACGGCGGCGGCCTGGTCGTTCGTAACGGAGAACTGGTCAGCGCCTGGCGGCGCGATCACGATCTCTACCTCGCCGAGCCCGGCAAGCCCGACGCGAAGCTTGGCACGGGAAAGGATCTCGCGCTGGCATCGAACACCAAGGGGTTGTACACGATCTGGTCTACGCCGAACGGCATCGAAGCGCGCCTTCCGGGATCGAATGCCACGGTCAGTCTCTCCACGGCCGGCGAGTTTCCGTCTCTCGTGGTTCTGCCCGACGGCGCCGTTTTGGCTGCCTGGGAAGAGAACGGCTCCATCGCCACGCGCCGCCTGGAATAATTGGCCGGGAACAAGACGGCCATGAACTACGTCTTCCTAGACAGACTCCATGGCCAAGTCTCGTCAGTTCCGGCTCAGCGCCTCCTTTTGGGAAGCCACGCGCATCGCCCTGGATTCCCTGCGCAAGAATAAACTCCGCAGTTTCCTCACGTTGCTGGGGATCATCCTCGCGACCACCACCCTGATCGCAGTGACCGCTTTGATCCACGGAATGAACGTTTACATTGCCGAGAAGGTCTCCAACATGGGCTCGGACGGCTTCCGCGTGGTTCGCATGGCGTGGTTCGGACCTTGGGATCCGAAGAAGTTCTTCGAGATGGACAAACGGAATCCACAGATCCGTCCCGACGAGTATGACTTCATCAAGAATCAAAGCGTACTGGTGAAGCAACTGGGAATGATGGCCTCGCGCCGGGCGCGTATCTCCCATAAGGGTCAGTCGATGGAAGACGTCGACCTGCAGGGCGTCACCGAGAACATCCCGGAAATTAACAATGTGCAGGTCGACATCGGGCGCGCCATCACCTTTGAAGAGGTGCGGCGGCATGCAGCCGTGGCTTTTATCGGCAACGATCTGCGCAACCGCTTCTTCGAAGGGCAAGATCCGCTCGGCAAGTCGATATCGATCGAAGGACTTCCCTACGAGGTAGTCGGCGTGGCCAAGACCCTCGGCAGCGTTTTCGGCAATTCGCAGGACAATTTCGCGATGATCCCGATCGAAAGCTATTTCAAGACTTATGGGAGCCGCAACGGCCTGCGCATTCTGGCGAAATCGATCGACCAGGCCCGGCTCGCGGAGGCGGAGGACGAAGTGCGCGTGTTGATCCGTGCCTATCGCCACTTGGGGCCAGGGCAGGACGACAACTTCAGCATCTTCGCTTCGGAAACGATCGTGAACTTGTGGGAGCGGCTAACCTCGACGATCGCGGCGATGGCGGTCGGGATCGTATCCGTATTTATGGTGGTGGGTGGCATTGTCATCATGAACATCATGCTGGCCGTGGTGACCGAACGAACCCATGAGATCGGCATTCGCAAATCGCTGGGCGCACGGCGAGCAGACATTCTGAATCAGTTCCTGGTGGAGTCGTCCATCTTGTCGGGGTCGGGAGGACTGGCGGGCGTAGCGGTGGCGTGGGCGTTGGCGATCATCGTCCGCAGTTTTACGTCCGTGCCCATGGCGTTGCCATGGACCTCGGTGCTGATCGGTGTCGGCCTTTCCGCAACGGTCGGGCTGTTCTTTGGCATATATCCAGCGCGCCGGGCGTCGCGGCTGGATCCCATTGAAGCTTTACGGGTTGAGAAGTAATCGTCATGACGAAACTTGCCTTTACGAACGGTCTGGTGCTGGCCATTCAAACCATTCGGACGCACAAGATGCGTGCGTTCCTGACGGTCCTCGGCGTGATCATCGGTACCGGCACCATCATCGGCGTCAGCGCGATCCTGACCGGGTTCGACACTTCCATTACTTCGGTCTTGCGGAGCTTTGGCCCGAACTCGATCATTGTCTTCAAGTTCCCGGTAGGTCCGCGCACCGGACGCCTGAGTCCGGAAGAGCGCACCCGTAAAGATCTCACGTACATTAACGCGATCGACATTCGCGACCGCTGCAAGTCGGTGGAGGATGTTTCCACCATGCTGTTTCCGAATCACGGCCCGATTAACGCCCATTACAAAGGCAATGACATGTACGACGTCAACCTCTTCGGCGTGGAGGAGGCATATGCGCGCGGCGGGCAGGTGGAACTGCACCTCGGCCGGTTCTTCAGCGACGAAGAGAGCCGGCGGCGCATGCCGGTGGCGGTGATCGGGCAGGATCTGGAAAAGGGACTTTATGCGAATGTAGACCCGATCGGCAAGACGATCAGCATCGATGGCCATGAATTCACCGTGATCGGTACGATGGTGCGTCCCGCGGCGTCGTTCTTCGGCGATACCGACAATCGGGTGCTGCTGCCTTACGGCATGATGCAGAAGATGTTTCCGAATGCCCGCGAGAATGCCATCGTCGTGACGGCCCTGCCGGGTAAACTGCCCCAGGCGGTGGATGAAGTCCGCACCGTGCTGCGCATCGACCGGCGCGTGCCTTACAACAAGCCTGACAACTTTGCCCTCTCGACGGCCGACCAGATGGTGGCGGACTTCCGGCAGATTACTGCCATGACGTTCCTGGTGATGGCGGTGTTGAGTTCGATCGGACTGCTGGTGGGCGGGATCGGTGTGATGAACATCATGCTGGTGTCCGTCACGGAGCGCACCTACGAGATCGGCATTCGCAAGGCTCTGGGTGCACGTCGAGGGGACATACTCATTCAGTTCCTGATTGAGGCGGCGGCCCTGACGGGGCTGGGTGGAATTGTGGGGATCATGTTCGGCTGGATCATCGCGCTGATCAGCCGCCTGGTGTTTACGTCCATTCCGGCCAGCGTGCCGCTGTGGGCCGCGATCACCGGCATCGTGATGTCGGTTGGGGTTGGACTGTTTTTCGGAATTTGGCCGGCAAACAAGGCGGCACGATTGGATCCCGTGGTGGCGCTGCGCTACGAATAGTCACCGCCGCCCGCGGCCGGAGTTCTCCTCCGAAAAAACTCCGGCCCGACAAAATTGGAATCAGAATCAGAATGTTCCGCTCCCTCGCGGTCGCGGCTCGGTAACATTCGCGCGCAGTGCTCGAAGTTGCTACGCGCCGACGCAGGCGGGCGAGCGCAAGTCTTCACGCAGATTCTTGAGAGCCATACGAACCCAAGTCTTTACCGTTCCGAGAGGGTGCCCCATCTTCGCGGCGACTTCCAATTGGGAGAGCCCACCGAAGTAGGAAAGTTCGATTGCCTGGCGCTGATGAGGTGCGAGCTTGCTGACAGCAGCCTTAATCTGACGGTCGCGGTCGGAACCGAGGATCTCGCGTTCCATGTCGGTGTGCAAAGCGGGGTGATCGGTCTCATCGAACGCCACCACCTGGCGATGCCGTCCGACCGAGGAGCGCAGATAGTCGATGGCGCAATTGTGCGCGATCGCGAGCACCCAGGGACCCATCGAACCTTTGCGAATGTCGAAGCCGCAGACGCGATTCCAAACCCGCAGGAAGGTCTCCTGCACCAAGTCTTCGGCGGTGGCTGAATCGCGAACCACTCGCAGAATCACGGAGAAGACGACGCGGCCGTAACGGTCGAACGTCGCGGCGAGAGCTTCGGCGTCGCGTGCGTGCATCCGCTTGACCAGGTCCGCATCGCTGCCGGGTACAGGCTCGGCGGCCAAGGTTTGGGACACTTCGTATGATTCGAAGTTTTGTTCGTTGCTGACTTCATTCGCGCAAGGTGTCATTTTTGTTCCAGCTTCCGTTCGTAAGAGATGCAGCCGTGTGGCCGAAATCAAATATTCCCTAAATTATTGATAACAAGCGTGATGAATTTGTAAAGTTACGGTGGAGGCTGCAAAACTGTAAACCGAAAGACGTTGAACTGTAAACGTCGTTGACAGTTCTGCATTGGTGCCGTTTAAAATGACTGCATGGCCACCGATTCGGCGTTGCGGAAACAGCTGTTAGAGCTACTCGACGGCGGAAATGCTCACGCTAAGTTCGAGCAGGCAGTGGAAGGCTTCCCCTTGAAGAAGGTGGGCGTGAGGCCTGACGGGTCGCCCCATTCCGCCTGGGAGCTATTGGAACATCTGCGGATCGCCCAGCACGACATCCTGGAATTCAGCCGCTCTGCCGATTACCAATCGCCGAAGTGGCCGGAGGGCTATTGGCCGCAATCGCCGGCACCGGAACGCGAGGAGCAATGGAACGAATCAGTGCGAGCATTCAAAGCCAATCTCAAGGCTTTCGAGGCGCTCCTGAAGGACGAGGCCCACGATTTGAACCGGCCGTTTCCCTGGGGCGACGGGCAGACGCTGCTGCGCGAGGCGCTGCTAATCGCCGACCACAATTCCTATCATCTGGGACAGTTGGTGCTGGTCAGGCGTCTGGTAGGAGCGTGGCCGGAGTAGGTTTGGTCCCTTCGGTCGGACGCCAGAAGAGCAGCGCCATGACGATGCTGAGCAACTGAACGGTGACGATGATCGCTACGCAAGCGGGCCAGCCTCCGCGATTCCAGAATCGGCCGGGGAGCGCCGAGCCGACGCTGCCGCCGGTGTAATAGAAGGTGACGTAGAGCCCCACCGCCGCCGCCCGAGCCTCCTTCGCCACCACTCCCACGTAACTCGAACCGGCGGCGTTGGCGATAAAGGCTCCGGTGCAGCCGATCGCGAGCCCGCACATGACGGCCGGCACGGTGGGAATCAAGGTGAGGCACATACCGCAGACTCCGCCCGCGAAAGCGATCAACAGCGCGGCGCGGTGGCCGATTCGATCGATCAGGCGACCGGCGAATGGCGTGACTACCACACCCACCAGATAGACTACGAAAATCATCGCGAGTGCTTCGGTGCCCAGCCGGAAGGGTGGTGCGGCGAGATAGAAATTGACGTACGTGAAGGCTCCCAGCAAGGTGAACATCACGCAGAACCCTGTCGCGTAGGTAGCGAGCAGACGCGGGTTGCGCAGATGCTGGAACATCGGGCGGAGCGACCAGGAGACTCGCTCCGCGCGCATCCAGCGTTTGCCGGCGGGAAGCCACACCGCGATCGCTACCGCTCCCAAAGCGTTCAGCAAGCCGAGCACGGCGAACGCCCAGCGCCAGGAGGAGTGCGCCGCCACAACCGCAGCCACCATTCTCCCCGTGAAGCCTCCCAAGACTGTGCCGGCGACGTAGGCCGCGACGGTTGCTCCGGCCCCTTCGATCCACTCCTCATTGATGTAGGCGATGGTGACGACGAAGACGCCCGGTGTCATCAGGCCTTGCAGGAATCGCCAGAGCAGCAGTTCGTCGAGGGTTCGTGCGGTGCCGGCCAGTGCGGTAGGAATAGCGAGCAGGAAGGCGGCCGGCACCATCAGGCGCTTGCGGCCGATGCGGTCGGCGAGCATTCCAACGAAGGGTGCGGCGAGCGCAATGGCCAGGGTGGATGCCGTTACCACCAGGCTGACGGCCGCGGCGGACGCACCGAAAGCCACGCGCAGCATGGGCAGCAGCGGTTGGGGCGCGAACAATCCAAGAAACGCGCAAAAGCCCGCACAGACCACCGCCACTGTACGGGTACGAGAGTCGTTCATCTGAAAAGAGATTTCGTTCTATTATCCGATATGCGCGTTGATGTTCTGGTTGTGGGAGCCGGCCCGGTCGGCCTGACGATGGCGGCGGAACTGGCTCGTTACGGTGTATCGGTGCGGATTGTCGACAAGGCGCCCGAACGTACCGATAAGTCGAAAGCGTTGGTGATCTGGAGCCGTACGCTCGAGCTGATGGACCGGATGGGCTGCAGCGATGTGTTCATTTCGGCTGGCTATAAAGCTCCGAGCGTGGATATAGTCGCCGCCGGCAAGCCGATCGCACACGTCACGTTCGAGCAGGTCGAGACGCCGCATCCGTATGCACTGATGCTGCCTCAGAGCGAAACCGAACGCCTGATGGAAGAGCATCTGAACCGGTTGGAAGTCAGCGTCGAGCGGCCGGTGGAGCTGACGCACTTCCTGGATCTGGGAGACTACGTGGAATCGAGGCTTCTGCGGGCGGACGGCAGCGAAGAAACCGTCGTTTCCTCGTGGCTGATCGGATGCGACGGTGCGCATAGTGTGGTGCGGCATAAACTGGGCCTCGAGTTTCAAGGCTCCACGCTGCTCAGCGACTGGATTCTGGCCGACGTGCACCTGGAAGGCGAGCGATGTCCAAAGGGTGTGGAAATTCACTGGCACGCGGATGGGGTGCTGGCGATTTTTCCGATCACGCCGGGACGTTTTCGCGTGATTGCGGATACCGGACTCGCGGACGGCCCGCTGGGCGCCGATCCCACGCTCGACGAAGTGCAGGCGGCGATCGATCAGAGAGGCCTGGGCGGTATGCGCGTGTCGGCTCCGGTCTGGCTGGCGCGCTTCCGCATCAATGAGCGGAAGGTGCAGGACTACAGGCGGGGACGCGTGTTCGTGGCGGGCGATGCGGCGCACATCCATAGCCCGGCGGGCGGACAGGGCATGAACACGGGGATGCAGGATGCCTTCAACCTCTCCTGGAAGTTGGCCCTGGTGTGCCGCGGTGAAGCTGCGGAAGGGCCGCTGCTCGCGAGCTATAGTGCGGAGCGGAGCGCGATCGGCGACGAAGTATTGAAGGCCACCGGCATCGCCACGGCGATGGCGTTGATGCGCGGCGAGCTGAAGCAATCGATCCGGAACCACGTCGCCTCTATGATTTTCGGCTTGTCGGCGGTACGCAGGCAGATGGCGAATACCATGACCGAGGTCTCGCTCGGATACCCACACAGCCCGCTTAACGGGAACGGATCGCACGCGGGGATGCGAGCCACCATCCGGCACGGCGAAAGTCCCGTCGGCAGCGGTCG
>Ga0105240_10010003_pt1 | contig 13362 bp, 16 predicted proteins | sample KBSC54metaG_FD_80426 | JGI IMG/M metagenome (GOLD analysis project Ga0105240, IMG submission 80426) | Corn rhizosphere microbial communities from Kellogg Biological Station, Michigan, USA - KBS C5-4 metaG | ecosystem: Host-associated > Plants > Roots > Rhizosphere > Soil | place: Michigan, USA... | reverse complement strand
CGAGCTCCGCACTATCCGTAAGGAGAAAGCGGACACCGTCAAGAAGGAAGAAAAGCAGGAAGTCGCCGCCGTCCAGGCAGAGAACAAGCAAAAAGTTGCCGAATTCAGCGCAGCGCTCGACGAAATCATGTACGGCCCTCTCCCTGGCGAGCAAAATATCTACGAAATCGGCCCGGATGGCCGCCCAACGAAGCGAACCCAATCCAAAGGACAAAAGTCATGACACAAACAGTTTTCCTCCGCCCCTACCGAACCTCCCGCTCCCGATTCAAAGGAGTTGGTCTGAAAAAGAGCAGCAAAAAAGGAAAGTGGTTCGCAGCCATCTACATCGATGGCCGCTGTACCCGCATCGGTACGTTCGACACCGAGGAACAAGCTGCATGGGCTTACGATAAAGCTGCGCTCGAACACTTCGGCCCGCAAGCCTACCTGAACTTCCGGGATGGAGGAAAGGGAATCGAGACCTGCCCGGAAGAAAACATCGCACGAATCGGGACGCTCCGAGGCGAAGTATTCATAATCGACATGGAAGATGCTGAGCGCGTATCCAAATACGACTGGACGTTGAGCGGAGGCCTCATCACTGCAAGGATAGACGGCCGCAGTGTCTACCTGCATGAATTCCTGCTCGGCAAGATGAAACCCAACACATTCATTCATCTGAACGCAGACCGCCGCGACTATCGGCGCGCCAACCTCGCCATCGTTCCGTACACGCTACACAGCGGACGCCACCGTAAAATGGCCGGCACGATATCCCGCTTCAAAGGTCTCAAAAAGAAAGGCAGTAAATGGCAGGCCCGCATCCACTCCAGGGGCACAACATACTTTCTGGGCTCATTCAGCGAAGAGGAAGAGGCCGCCCGTGCATTCGATCGAGCCGCCCGCCGGATTTACGGCTTCTGCGCCGCCGTCAACTTCCCGGAAGAAGGAGAAATAGGATGCCGCGCCGCCTGAATTGGCTATGTTTCGCAAACTCAATTCGCAATCACGGCCGGACAATACTGCCATCCAGCCGCCGGTCGTTCCCCCGGCTGCCGCCCGCCGATTTGTACGGGAATTTCGCCGCTGCGGTTTCGTTGAGATCGACGCCCCAGCCGGGCCGGTCATTGGCGTACATGTATCCGCCCGAGATTTCCGGCGCGCCGGGGAATACTTCGCGAACAGTGTCGGAGAACAGATTCTGCTCCTGAATTCCGAAGTTATAGCAGGAAAGATCGAGGTGCATATTCACCGCATGTCCCACCGGCGAAACGTTGCCGGGGCCGTGCCAGGCAGTGCGCACTCCGAACATCTCGCAGGTGGCGGCAACCTTCTTCGCCAGGCTCAGGCCACCAATGGCCGAAACATGAATACGAATGAAATCGATCCAGCGATTGGTTACCAGCGGCATCCATTCGTTGCGGTTGACAAACAACTCACCCATCGCCAGCGGCGTCGAGGTCTGCTGGCGAACCATCTGGAACCACTGCACGTCCTCGGGCGCCAGCACATCCTCGAGATAGAAGAGCCGATGCGGTTCCACTGCTTTCGCCAGCACAATGGCCAAATTGGGCGGCACGCGTTCATGTACGTCGTGGATCAGTTCGACGTCGTAGCCGATTTTCGATCTCAGGTGATCGAACATCTTAATTGTGTTGTTGACATAGGGCGTCGGTTCGAAAACCGGCGAGGGCGACACGCCGCGTGGACGCATCCTCTGCACCTCGGGCGCCGTCTCAACGCTCACTCCGTAGCCGGAGAAGCCGGGCACGGCGAGTTGAACGCGGACGTAGCGATAGCCCTCGGCCATGTACTTGCGCACCTGGTCTTCGAGCTCCGGCAACTCCTTTGCGGACGCGTGAGTGTACAACGGCACCGCTGCGCGAACTTTACCGCCGAGGAATTTGTAGACCGGCATGTTCGCGCGCTTGCCCATAATGTCCCAGAGCGCTCCATCAATTCCGGAAAGCGAGTTGTTCAGCGTAACGCCACTCCGAAAATAGGAGGACACGTATGCGGATTGCCAGATGTCCTCGATGTCTTCCGGATTTTTGCCGATCACGAAGGGCTTCAAGTACTGATCGATCGCTGTTGCAACGGCCAGAGGTCTCTCGCGGTGAGTGGCGCAACCGATGCCGTAGAGCCCCGGCTCGTTGGTCAGCACCTTGACGATCACAAGCTGATCCGGGCCGGGCTGTGTCAGGATTGTTTTGACGTCGATAATTTTGAGAGGTGGCAGACCGCGGGTGGCCGTCTGCGCGGCGGCGCTTATGGGCAGGGCGGCGCCGGTTGCGAGGCCGCTTCCGGATGCCAGGAGGCGAAGTGCTTTGCGTCGATTCATAGGAGCAGAATATACCCTTACGTGCACTCCCGCGAGCGATCAATCGCTGCTGGTCTCGTTCGGAGATGTCATTACTCCGGAGGCGCATGCCGAAGTAGTGCGGTTGCTCCGCATGCTCGAAACCGGCCCTGTAGCCGGCATTCGCAATCTCCACCCGGCTTACTGTTCGCTGCTGATTCGATTCGATCCGCTTCGCACGGATCACGAAATGCTCGAGTCCGCCGTTTGCGATTGCGTAGAACAATTTGATTCCGTGGTGTCCATCGAGCCCCGCACCGTCGAGATCCCGATCCGCTATGGCGATGAGTTTGGCCCCGACCTGGAAGATGTCGCAAAGCTTCACGGGATTACGTCTAAGGAAGTGGTGGAGTTGCATGCGTCGGCCACGTACACGGTGTACTTTCTGGGATTCGTGCCGGGTTTCGCCTATCTGGGGGGCCTCCCTGAAAAGATCGCCACCCCGCGCCGTCAGACTCCGCGAAAGCAAGTACCGCAGGGAAGCCTCGGGATCGCCGGAAATCAAACGGGCATCTATCCTTGCTCTACGCCGGGAGGCTGGCAGATCATCGGACGGACTCCGCTCGAAATGTTCCGGCCGAACCGGGAAAATATGAGCCTGTTATCGATCGGCGACCGCGTGCGATTCGTTCCGTTATGCGATTGATCGAAGTGCAATCGCCGGGGCTCTTTACGACGGTGCAGGATCTCGGCCGTGACGGCTTTGGTCCGATTGGAGTTTCTCCCTCAGGCGCGGCTGATCCAACTGCGTTGCGGCTCGGAAATCGGCTCGTTGGAAATGCGGAAGGCGCTGCGGCCCTCGAAATGACGCTCCTGGGGGGGACATTCGTTTTCCCGCAAGGAGGAATGATCGCACTGGCAGGCGGGGATTTCGAGACAAGCATCCCGCTTTGGACCGCCCGCGATTTACCTCCCGCGCAGACGCTGCGGATTGGTCCGGCTCGTTCCGGTGCACGCTGCTACCTTTGCGTTCGCGGCGGAATTGCAGTCCCGCTCGTGATGGGTAGCGCGTCCACACACGTCATGAGCGGGTTGGGCGGGTTGGAAGGGCGTCCCTTGCGGAAGGGCGACGTTCTGCGCGTGGGGCCACAGCCGTTGACGCCTTCCAAGGGAACCATTTCGCCGGGAGTGTTACAGCAGCTGGCTCCGCGGAAAGTGCTGCGAACCACGGACGGGCCGCAGCACCACTGGTTCTCCGCCAACGAGTTCTATCGGACCGTCTATCGCGTGAGTGAAGATTCCAATCGCGTCGGCATTCGATTGCAAGGCCCAGCGATGACGTTGCCAAACTCGGGGCACATGATCACCGAAGGCGTTACGTTAGGAGCGATTCAAGTTCCGCAGAACGGGCAACCGGTGATCCTGTTTGTCGAGCAGCAGACCACGGGCGGCTATCCGAAAATCGCCAATGTGATCTCAGCGGATATTCCCAGTTTGGGTCAGCTCCGGCCAGGAGACGAGATTCGGTTTGAGCGTATCGAAATCGCCGAGGCCCGCCGGTTATTGCGCCGTCAGGAGGCTCTGTTTCAATGAGACGAATCGACGTGAATTGCGACATGGGTGAGATTCCCGACTTGATCGCGAATGGAACGCAAGAGGCGTTGATGCCGTTCCTCACGTCGGTCAATATCGCATGCGGGGGGCACGCAGGAGACGACTCGACGATGCGCGCAACCATCGAGCAGGCCCAGCGGTGGAACTTGGCACTGGGCGCGCACCCCGGTTATCCGGACCGGAAGAATTTCGGCCGGCTCGAGCTTGAGATGCCCGATGATGCCGTCGCCGCAACGGTATTTGAACAGGTGACGGCCTTCGCCAGGATGGCCGAAGAGATGGGGGCTCCGGTCATGCATGTGAAACCGCATGGAGCTCTATACAATTCCGCGGTGAATGATGCCGCCCTGGCGAATGCCATCGCCGAAGGCGTAGCCCGCTGGAGTCGAGAAGTGATTCTGGTAGGGCTCGCCGGATCGCCGATGCTCGCCGTCTTCCAGGCAGCCGGATTTCGGGTTGCCGCCGAGGCGTTCGCCGACCGGCGCTACGAGGCCGACGGGACGCTCCGTTCCCGGCGCTTCGGCGACTCGTTGATTACCGATCCGGAGCTCGCGGCGAAACAAGTGATTCAGATTGTGGAACGAGCGATGATCACCGCCGTCGACGGAACTGAGGTGCCTCTGACCGCCGAAACCATCTGTATCCACGGGGACAATCCAGGTGCAGTTCCGATCGCGGCCGCTGTGGCGAGGGCAATCGGTCTAGATAAAAGCCGTAGTCTTCACACCTGAGACGTCGAAACGTTTTCGGCATCTCATGTTCTTGCACATCACCATGTCGTCCACCAGCACCATGTAGCTCTGCCATTTGGAAAACTTGGCACGGTCACGCTCATCCGCCCCGGGCGGAAGCCGATCCTTTTTCTTACGGACGATCCATCGCAGTTCGAAGGGTTCCGCAGCGCGGCAACTAGGACAGGTAAGGGTTATCGGCTTGGTAGTAGTCGATTCGACATAGAAAGCTTTCTCGTCCATACAGACAATTGTAGCCCCCAAATCAAGCAAGGATGTCCAGGAGGTTTTTCTGCATATCATCGACTGTCTGGACGGCCTTCACGCTTGTGGCTACCTGATTTTTCTCAGTCAGGAGGTTCACTATTTCAGCGCTCAGGTCGATCTGATCGGAGGAGGCTGGATCTGCAACTGAGGCGATCCGCCTGGCGGTTTGATCCAGTTGTGAAAAAGCGGTCTGAATAGCCTGCAGAGACGTATCGATAGCCGACATGCCTGGCTTATCGGCAGGATGGTCCTTGAAAAGAGATTATTCGGTCGGTTTTGGCTTTTCTTCTTCAGACTTCAGAGCGGCTTTGAAGCCTCGGATCCCTTCACCCAGACCCTTGCCCATTTCGGGAAGCTTCTTCGGGCCGAGGACAAACAGGGCAACACCCAAAATCACCAGCAAATGCGACGGTTGCAACAGACCTTCAAACATAGGGAAATCTCCACCCACAGCGTAACACGCCCTCAGAAATGCTTCGTAAGATCAGCAAACCGGTCCAGGATCAGAAGTCTTCCGGGACCCTCAGCCAGATCGGTCCGCTCCAGGTGCCACGTGCGCTCGTGGGGCACATAGATGGCATTGATGCCGGCAGCGAGAGCAGGGTTGATGTCCGATTTGGGGGAGTTCCCAACCATCCAACTAAACTCCCGCTGCATGACTCGTTCGGAAATTAGCGCGGCGTAGGAATCAAGGTCCTTTTCCTTCACCACAGCGACATGGTCGAAGTAGCGGCCAAGGCCCGACCGCTCGAGCTTGAGCAGTTGTTCGTCCCGGTGACCCTTTGTGAATAGGGTTAGTTCATGACACTTGCCCAGGTACTCGAGGGTCTCCTCCACGCCGGCGATCAGCTCCATCGGATGGTGCAGAATCCGTTCCGCGAAGCCCATGATGGTATCGAGATCGGTGTGCTGAATGGCGCGCTCGGCCAGCCGGTGATAGCACTCCTGCATATTGCGGGCGAAGTTGGCCGAGCCGTAACCATGAATCTTGCTATTGACGAGCTCAATCTCGTCTAGAACGCCTCGAACCTCCCCCGGCGATAATGCGGAGTGGTTGAGGAAATCGACGAATTGATCGAAGGCAAGCTCGAAGTAGATGTTGTTCTCCCAGAGCGTATCGTCGGCGTCAATGATCAGATGTTGGCGGGCCCGAGTCATTTGTCAGGAATGGGACGACTTGCCGTGGCCGTTCGACGAGGCGACCGATTTCATGTGTGACACATACTGTTGCCGCGCCGCGTAGGTTGGCAGATAGTCGGCAAGTTGTTTGATTCGTTCAGCCTCCGAACGCAAAGCCAACAGCGACTGGCGGAAGGACAGGTCGTCCACCAGTTGAGCAAGTTGGAAGCTGAGCCGCGGATCTTCTAATTCCGGATCGCCAAATACATGCGTCTCCCCCAGAGCGCGAAGAGCGGCGAAACCCTCCATCGCCTTCCGTTTGAGATCGTCAGGCGCCGGCGACAGATCGTCATCGTCATAAAACTGTACCGAGCCGCGCAGAAACGATCGCTCTTCGTTCAGCAGCAGGATCTCGAAGCGGCGCCGGCCCAGGGTCAGGATATCGAGCCGGCCATCGTCGTGCCTCTTGAGAACCCGCTCTATTGTTGCTGTACAGCCTGTATTGGCAATTCCCTTTTGCCCTGCCTGGACGACTCCAAACTCGGACTGATTGTGAATCGCTTCGCCGATCATCTCTTTGTAGCGATCTTCGAAGATATGAAGAGGGAGCGGCGTGCCAGGAAAAAGGACAAGTCGAAGCGGGAAAAGGGGCAGCAGCGCCTCTGGCATGAATTCATTATCTCAGCCGGAGGTTCGAACGCACATCCTACGTGATACCATCGTCGGTTTACGATCTCACGGGGTTGAATGATCCTCAAGCTGAAACAAGCTCCCGGTATCTATCTGGTGGGCTTCATGGGTAGTGGCAAGACCACGGTCGGCCGCCTGCTCGCCGATCACATGGGTTGGCCGTTTGCGGATATCGATGACGATATCGAGTCGGCCGAGAAAACCAAAGTCAGCAGCTTGTTCGCCACCCGGGGCGAGAGCGAGTTTCGCCGGATCGAAAGTCAAATCATTCAGAAACGGGTTCGTAAGATCCAGGCCGGCCAGCCGATGGTAGTGGCTCTTGGCGGCGGCAGCTTCACGGTCCCGGAGAACATCGACCTGTTGCTCAATAACGGCGTGAGCATCTGGCTCGACGCATCGCTCGACGTCGTGAAACACAGGGTCAGCTTGGCCTCGCACCGTCCTCTGGCGAAGGATGCCGCCCGATTTGAGCAGCTCTTCCAGGAACGCCGGCCGTTTTACGAGAAGGCGGACTACAGGGTCGAGATCAAGGACGACGATTCGAAGAAAGCCTTGCGCGAGATTCTGGATCTGCCGATTTTCGACTGACGCATGGGATCACTCCGCAGCGACGCGCTCCGAATCTTTTATTCGGCGCTGAGGGCTTCCGATCCGAAGGAAGCGGTGTTGCGCCATGTCCGCATCTCCGATGGCGTGCTGATCGCGGGGAAACGCCGATACCGCCTCGATGAGTTCCGCAATGTCTACGTGGTGGGCGCCGGAAAAGCCAGCGCGCGAATGGCGGTAGCTGTCGAAAAGCTGCTGGGGAAACGCATCACCGGTGGACTCCTCAACGTGAAGCATGGTCACGTGGCTAAGTTGCGGCGAATCCGGCTGAACGAATGCGGACATCCGGTGCCGGACGAAGCGGGTGTTCAGGGGGCGCAAGAGATCGGCAACATAGCGGCGAAAGCAGGAGAGGATGACTTGTTGATCTGCCTTATCTCTGGCGGAGGTTCGGCGTTGATGCCGTTTCCCGCGCAGCCGGTTACTTTGGCGGAGAAACAGGAGACCACTCAGTTGTTGCTGCGATCCGGTGCGAACATTCATGAAATCAATACAGTTCGCAAGCACATCTCGAGTATCAAGGGCGGACAGTTGGCGGCGCTTGCCTGGCCGGCGCAGGTGTTGTCCTTGATTCTCTCGGATGTGATCGGCGACGACCTCGATGTCATCGGCTCCGGCCCGACTGCACCGGATTCGTCTACATTTGTGGATGCCGTGTCGGTGCTGGATAAGTTCGAGTTAACTAACAGGATTCCGGCATCCGTGAGCGAGCGGATCCGTGCCGGAATGGCGGGAGAGATTCCTGAGACACCGAAGTCGTTGGAGCGCGTCCAGAACCTGATTGTCGGGAGCAATCAACTTGCACTCGATGCGGCGGCGGGAGCGGCTCGGGGGCTCGGATATCGCCCGCTCATTCTATCCAGTTTCATTGAAGGCGAAACTCGCGACGTGGCAAAGGTCCACGCGGCAATTGCTAAGGAAGTTCTGTCATCGGGACGGCCAGTGAAGCGTCCAGCCTGCGTGATTTCGGGTGGCGAGACGACGGTGACCATCAAAGGTGATGGACTCGGCGGCCGAAACCAGGAGTTCGCGCTCGCAGCGGCCATGGACATCGCGGCCATTTCCGGAGTGCTGATGTTGAGCGGCGGGACGGATGGCTCCGATGGACCGACAGACGCGGCGGGCGCGCTTTGCGATGGGACGACCATCGCGCGGGCCGAAGAGCTTGGTCTGAATGCGGCGGACTTTCTGGCACGAAACGATTCCTATCATTTTTTTGAACCGCTCGGCGATCTGATCAAGACCGGCCCCACCGGGACGAACGTGATGGACGTCCGGCTCGCACTGTTTGGCTGACGGCCATTCAGTACAATCACAGTTGATGAAATATCTGCGCGATTTATGGGACGAGGACGTCGTCCGCAAACTGGAAGACGAGTTGGAAGTGCTGCGATACCGGTCGAATCGGCTGGGAGCCGATCTGCGCATCACGAACTTCGGCGGTGGAAACACAAGTTCGAAGCTAGACATGGTCGATCCATTTACCGGCGAGATGGTGAAGGTACTGGCCGTAAAGGGAAGCGGCGGCGATCTGGGCAGCATCAAGCGGCAGGGGTTCGCTCTGTTGTATCTCGACAAGCTGATCCAGCTTCAGACTCTCTATCGCGGTGAAGATCTCGAAGATGAGATGGTTGGTTTCTATCCGATTTGTGCGTTTGGAGAGAGTAAGGCTCCGGCATCTATCGACACGCCCTTACACGCGTTCCTGCCGTTTGCACATGTGGATCATCTGCACCCCGATTGGGGCATCGCTCTGGCAGCGAGCGCGAACGGAAAGGCCAAGCTCGCGGAATTCAATAAGCGCTTCAACCGTCACCTTGTCTGGCTGCCTTGGCAGCGTCCCGGCTTTGAGTTGGGATTGATGCTGAAGCGTGCCGTGGAAGAGAATCCAGAAACGGATGGGATCGTATTGGGAAGCCACGGCCTGTTTACTTGGGGCAATACGCAGCGGGAATCGTACCTGAACACGGTGGAAATCATTGATGAGCTTGGGGACTTTGTCACCGGCCATCACGAAGGCAAGAAGCTCTTCGGCGGGACGCATCTGCCCACGCACGAGAAACCGGAGGACGTGGCCGCTTCGGTGCTGCCGTATCTCCGAGGCCAACTGGCAACGCATCGGCGAAGCATCGTGAACTACGACGGCTCCCCCGAAATGATCGACTTCGTGAATGCGCTGGATGCGAAGGCGCTGGCAAATCTCGGTACGAGTTGCCCGGACCACTTCATCCGGACGCGCATTCGTCCGATGTATGTTGACTGGCACGCGGAGAACGAAACGCTGGACGACTTGAAGCGGAAGATCGCCGAGCGCGCGGACGAGTATCGCAAAGAGTACGCGGTGTACTACAACGCCAATGCAGAACCTGGGTCACCGAAGCTGCGCGATCCGAATCCATCGGTGGTGCTGATTGCCGGAGTCGGCATGTTCACGTTTGGCAAGAACAAGACGGAAGCCCGCATCACCGGTGAATTTTATATCAACGCAAAAAATGTAATGGCGGGCGCAACGGCAATGGGTGATGGCACCGCACCCGCCGAGTTGCCGCAGGCCAAGAACCCTGGCGACTCGGTGCACTTCACGAACTACAAGAACTACGTGGCGCTACCGCCGCGCGAAGCGTTCCGCATTGAATACTGGGCGCTCGAAGAGGCGAAGATTCAACGCATGCCGCCGGAAAAAGAGATGAGCCGGAAGATCTTCCTAGTGGTCGGTGGTGGCAGCGGCATCGGGCGTTCGACAGCTATCCGGCTGGCCAAAGAAGGCGCGCATCTGATGGTCGCCGATCTGAACGCCGACTCGGCCAAGGAAACGGTGGAGCTTTGTAAGAAGGTGACCTCGGCGGAATCGCTTGCCAGTTGCGCCATCGATCTGCGGGATCGCTGCAGCATTGCCGCGGCGCTACGTCAAACCGTCCTGGCGTTCGGAGGAGTGGACGGCGTGGTGAATACGGCGGCCATCTTCGTTGCGCCCGATGTCAACGGAGTTCTTTCCGACGATAAGTGGAAGCTTACGTTCGATGTCAACATCACCGGCAATTACTTTCTGGCCGACGAATCGCGAAAGATCTTCAGCGAGCAGAAGCTGCTAGGAACGGTGGTGCTGACCAGCTCCGCGAATGCCGTGGTACCCAAGCGCGGGAGCGAGGCCTACGACGTGAGCAAAGGCGCAGTGAATCATCTGATCCGCGAACTCGCGGTTGGAATGGCGCCGCTGATTCGCGTGAATGGGATCGCTCCGGCGACCGTGGTGGAGGGTTCGACAATGTTCCCGCGGGACCGCGTGATCTCGTCGCTGGCCAAATACAATATCGCTTATTCCGAGAAGGACGCGACGGAAACTTTGCGGGATCTGTTGGCCGGATTTTACGCGAAACGCACCTTGACAGCGAGGCCGATTACGCCCGACGACTGCTCAAATGCCATATACTTTTTAGCCAGTGACCAGAGCGCCAAGACGACAGGCCATGTGATTCCAATCGATGGCGGCCTGCCGGAAGCGTTCCTACGATAGGAGATCCAAATGTTGAAAAAAATTCTGATTGCCGCAGCCTTGATGGTGATGACTATGCAAGCCGCAGACCGTGTTTTTGAACTCCGGACCTACACGACGAATGAGGGGAAACTTCCCGATCTGTTGAAGCGATTCCGCGACCACACCACTCGGATCTTTGAGAGGCATGGCATGACGAACATCGGATATTGGGTTCCGCAGGACAAGCCGAACACGCTCATCTATGTACTGGCGTTTCGCAGCCGCGTGGATGCAAAGAAAGCCTGGGAAGACTTCCGCGCCGACCCCGAGTGGCAGAAAGTATCGAAGGCTTCGGAAGAGAATGGCAAGATCGTGGCGCATGTCGAATCCGTGTTCATGGATCCGGCCGATTTTTCGTCGATCAAGTAGCGCTCCCATGCCGCTTATTTTGCTGTTGTTGATTGCGGCGATCGCTTCCGCGCAGACTGGAACGCTCGCCGTAATCAACTCGCGGATCTGGACCGCCGATCCGTCTGCTCCCGTTGTGGAAGCAATGGTCGTCTCAGGCGACCGTATCGTCGCCGTCGGCGCTACAGCCGACGTCCAGAAATTCATCGGCCCGAAAACACGCGTGATCGATGGCGCCGGAAAGATGGTCACGCCCGGTTTCATCGACTCGCACATCCATTTCCTGGAGGGCGGGTCGGCGCTGGCATCCGTGCAGCTTCGCGATGCGAAATCGAAAGCGGAGTTTGTCGCCCGTATCAAGGCATTCGCAGCGAAGGCTCCGGCCGGTACGTGGATTCTCCGCGGCGAGTGGGATCACCAGAACTGGGGCGGTGAGCTGCCAACTAAAGAATGGATTGACGCGGTGACGCCGAACAATCCGGTGTGGATCGACCGTCTCGACGGTCATATGGGCTTGGCCAACAGCAAGGCACTGGCGGCGGCCCACGTCACGAAAGCTACGATGGACATCGCCGGCGGCGCCATTGTGCGGTCTGCTAATGGAGAACCAACGGGCATCCTAAAGGACAATGCAAAAAGCCTGATGGACAAGGTGGTTCCGCCTCCGCCGGCGGAGATGAGTGACCGGGCGCTCGATGCCGCCATGCAATATGCCGCAGAGCGCGGCGTTACCGCGGTGGACCACATGGGATCGTGGGCCGATCTCGAGGTGTTCGAGCGCGCACGGCGCGCAGGCAAGCTGAAAACGCGGATCTACGCGGCCGTTCCCCTTTCCACCTGGCGTCAGCTTCAGGAGAAGGTTTCTAAGAGCGGGCGCGGTGACGACTGGCTCAGAATCGGCGCGCTGAAAGCATTTGTGGACGGATCTCTTGGATCACACACGGCGGCTTTTCTTGAGCCGTACAGCGACGCGCCAAAAGATTCCGGCATCCTCGTGAGCAAGCCGGAAGACCTTTATCAATGGACCTCGGATGCGACAAAGGCTGGGTTGCAGGTGATGGTCCATGCGATTGGCGACCGTGCAATCCGGACGCAACTCGACATTTATGAGCGCGTGATTCGCGAGCAGAAGCCCGCCGATCCGCGGTTCCGCATCGAACATGCTCAACACATCGATCCGGCCGACATCACGCGCTTCGGCAAGCTCGGCGTAATAGCCAGCATGCAACCATACCATTGCATCGATGACGGGCGCTGGGCGGAAAAAGAGATCGGACCGGAACGGGCCAAGACGAGCTACGCGTTCGCTTCGCTGCTGGCCACGCACGGTAAGCTCGCATTTGGAAGCGATTGGCCGGTGGCGCCGGCGACGCCCCTCGAAGGAATCTATGCGGCGGCCACGCGCGCGACGCTCGATGGCCTGAACGGGGATGGCTGGGTACCGCAGCAGAAAATTTCAAGCGACGCCGCGATGCGCGCCTACACGATTGACGGCGCCTTTGCGCGCTTCTCGGAGAAACAGATCGGATCGCTCGAAAAAGGCAAGCTGGCCGATTTTGTGATTCTCGATCGCGACGTCGCGCGGACTCCCGCACAGGAAATCCGAAACATCCCGGTTCGCATGACTGTCGTCGGCGGTCAAGTGGTGTACGAGCGGAAGTAGTTAAAGACCTTTGTTTCCGGCAATCGTAACCGGAGCACGCTGCCTGTACTGCATGCTCAGCTTCATCATGCCGCCTTCCACCTTGCCCTTGAAGTGAACCGTAATCTCATCATTGTTGCTCTTGCGAACTACGTCGAATGCGATCTCATCGCCGTTGATCTTGCCGCTCTCAATTCGCGCCGTACCCCGTTCACTCGACAACGTTCCTTCCAGGCGATCGCCCTCCGCCTTCAGGTCCAGTTTGGATTCACGCTGATGTCCATTCCCCGTTGCATAGGCGAGATTCCAGACTCCGCTAGGATCGGCCGCGCTTGCGATACCAGCGAATAGAAGGATCGGAATGATGCACTTCATTTGAACTCCAGGATCGTCTTCGATTTCACGGTAACGTAAACCCGGTCGCCGTCTCTGCGGAAATACTCCTGGTCCCAGCGATCGGTCATGCCGCTTTGCTCGTCGAGCTTCTTCCCACTCGACAGAATAGTGGTTCCGACGGGTGCGACAAATT
>Ga0105240_10009999_pt1 | contig 13368 bp, 9 predicted proteins | sample KBSC54metaG_FD_80426 | JGI IMG/M metagenome (GOLD analysis project Ga0105240, IMG submission 80426) | Corn rhizosphere microbial communities from Kellogg Biological Station, Michigan, USA - KBS C5-4 metaG | ecosystem: Host-associated > Plants > Roots > Rhizosphere > Soil | place: Michigan, USA... | reverse complement strand
CTTCTTCCTGGTAAATGAGACCGCGCTGATAATACGCGTCGGCTCTGGGTTGGATGTGGATGGACTGCGTGAAATCCGCCAGGGCCTTGGGGAAATCGCCGCGCGAGCGCCACACTATCCCGCGATAGGTATAGGCTTGTTCCAGCGTTGGATTCAGGGCGAGAGCTTTCTCGAAATCGGCCAGCGCGACGTCATTCTGTCCGAGCGCCGTCTCCGCTTTACCTCGCCCGATGTAGGCATCCGCATATCCCGGCCAGATTTCGATGGCTGCGCTGAACTGAGCGACTGCGCCTCGGAAATCACCTGGACCAAGCAGGCGCATGCCTTGCTGAAAATGACTGCCGGCTCGGTCGGGAGCCGACGCGATGTAGGCGTAGACGCCCCATGTACTCACGCCCAGTGCGATCGCGATGGCGGTGACACGAAGCAAGCGGCGTTGGCTGCGATTGAGGCGCCGGCGCGGCGGCGGAGCTGGTGGAGGCTTAATGGCATTCCACACGCGCCGAAGTAAGGATCGGGACATTCCCGCAAGGATTATATCAGCGCGGATGCCCGGCGGTGCGTGTCTGCGGCGATCGGCCCGGCACACGATTACGAACGTTGCAGAAAACGCTAGCGCGTCGGCTTTTCCGATACCTGAGCAAGCAGCGCGTCGCGTAACGCTACGGCCATGTGCTCCTGCTCGTTACTAGATGCGGTCCGAACGGCCCGCTGCGCGGAGTCCAAAGCATCGGGATACAGCCCCTGTTTCTGCTGCGCATACGCCAGCGCATGCCACACATAAGATTGCCGGGGAAGAAGGCGGGCGGCGTTGCGCAGATAGGTTATCGCAGCATCGTAACGGCGGTCGTCGGTGGCGCGCACTCCCAGCAGGAGCTGCGCTTCTCCGAAGTTAGGATTCAGGGCGACCACTTTTTCCAGGAGCTCACGGACGCGATCATTTCCAGCGCCTGCGTCGCGTTCCAGCAGCGCGTATTCAAACAGGATAGAAGCGTCTTTGTCGTCGAGCTGCATGGCCCGTTCCAGGTGGCGCCGAGCATCGCCTGGACGATTCTGGGTCATGGCCAGCATGCCTAGTCCGGCCTCGGCCGCGGCCGAATCAGGATGCTCCCGCGCAGCCTGCTCGAACAAATTCCGAGCCTGCTCCGCGAGTCCCCGCCGCAGGGCCACGTCCGCGCGCAGGAGGAGCGCATCCACTGCTGACACGGGTTCGGCCTTTGCCGCGAGAAACGGGGCTGGCGGCGGGACATCTAGCTGGACGCTGCGAATCTTGCGAAGGTACGGCGGCAGTTCAGCCAGCGCCCGCTGAAAGTCACGCCCGAAAGCCGTGCGGAAGGCGTCACTCTGGTCGCGTCCGGCGGATAGCAGTTGGATGAACTGCGGCAGATGGTCGCGATAATCCGGAGACAAATTGAGCATGTGCACCAGCGCCCAGCTTTCGGCGTAGAACATGCTTTCGGCTTGTTCTTGATCGGTCTGGCTAGGTGCCGCCGCCGCGTGTTCCGCGGAAAGTTGGTCGGCAGTCAGCCAGGGCCGGGCGAGCAGCAAATTCATGTGCGACTCGATCTCCTTGCCGATGCGCACCCGTTTGGCGTTGATCTGAGCGTTCGAGTACAGCTCGGCGGTGCCCTCCTCGAACCAGCGCGGCAGCGCCGCCGGTGTCTGGTTCAGCAGGAAATGCACGAACTCATGGGTCACCACACGCGGGAGCTCGCCGCCGGCGTAGGTCACAATATAGTCGCGTTCCAGGCCGCTTTGATACAAGCCCGAGGTGGTTTCGCTGCGGGCGTACTCGCGGAACTCTTTCTCCGAGTCGAACAGAACCACGCGAAGCTCCCGACCGCTTTGATCGGATCCGCCCGGCAGGATTGCGCGGATCTGCTCCAGCCGCGTGAGTGCGCGCCGGCCATCTTTCTCGCCGGCATCCGTCACCAGTTCAGTATGCGTTCCGCGAAGCTGGAGCCAGTCGGCCCGCGCCGGCAGCACTGCTAAAAAAGTTGCGAAAACTGCTAAGAACCGCATGTTGTCTAGTGGGTGATCGAATACATGATGTAGTTCAATCCGATGCGAATCCCCAGCGCCGAAAACTTCTCGTCATAGCTGGGGTCGTCCGCGAACTCCCAGGAATCGCCCAGATCGGAGTCGAAGGTCAGGGCGACGACGACGCGTCCCTTGTCGTCATAGATGCCTCGCCATTTGGCCGGACATCCTTCGCATTTGTAGGAAACGCCGGAATAGCGATAGCGTGCGCCCGGGACCTGATACCGGTCGCTCAGATCGTATACCGAGTGGAAGATGGCTTCCTTATCCGGCAGGTCGATGATGTCACGGTCGGGAAAGACCTTTTTCATGCCGGCTTCGAAGACCTCCCACTGATCTTCGCCCCAGAAATCGTCGCCCATGAAAAATCCGCCGCGCAGCAGATAATCGCGCATGCGGGCGGCTTGCAAGGCTGTCAGCTCCCAGTGTCCGGGCTGGACGGCGTAGAGCCAGGGCCAGTTGTAGACGTCATCTTCGTCATCCAGATTCACGGGTTGTTCTACGGAGCGCGCGTGAATTCTCGACAGTCTGCGAAGAGCCGTCAGAAAATGACGGTCGGCGCGCGGATAATCCTGGGTCCAGTAGGTATAGCCTTCACGCCAGTCGCCGTTGGTGCGGCGGCCGAATCCGACGCTGAAGCGCACTTCGGGATACATCAGACGCGCGAAGACAAAATCAGTTTGCTCGCGGTAGTCGGAGGGTACCGGGAAATCGTTGTACTCCATTCCCGGAAATTCACGGAAAGGGCGCTGGAATGCGTGCAGGCTCCCGAGCAGCGAAGCCACGCCGGCCGCTAGCCACCACAACTTCCGGAAACGCACGATTCGAGGGTAACATGCGCCGCTACAGACCCTACAGGGCCGCTACCCGCCGATTGAGAGTGAGGAAATACAGGGCTAGCACCACCTGCAATACGCCGGCGCAGGCAATCGTTATCGGCGCCGTGAAGTGCGGGATCAACGAGCCGACGATCAGGCCCCCGACCGGGCCTCCGCCGCGTAGTGCGAGATTGTACACACTCATCACACGGCCTCGCATATCATCCGGAGTAATCATCTGCACCAGCGTGGTGACCATCGAGAAGACTGCCATCAGAGATCCGCCTGCCAGGAACAGCATTAGGCAGGAGATCGCCACCGACGGAGAAAGCGCGAACCCCGTGGTCATAACACCCAGCACCGAAAGCATAATGAGGGCGGCACGGCCCTGGCGCTTCACACGGCCGATGGCGGCGACGACCAATGCCCCGGTCACCGCGCCCGCGCCGGAACAGCTCAGGAACAACGTAAACGTCTGAGGGCCCTTGTGGAATACTTCTCTGGCGAATACCGGCAGGAACCCGATGACTGGGAAGCCCAGCGTGGTCATGCAGAATGCTAGTACGATCAGCGCCTCCATGCCCGGCTGCTCGCGCATGAAGCTGATACCCTTCTTCATGCTCACCATGATCGGCTCCCGGGACTTGGGCGGCACGAAGAAGGAGTGAATCATGTAGAGCGTGACGATCACGGCGATGAAGGAGATCCCGTTGAACACGAAGCACCATGCCGCACCCAGCGTGACCAGCGCGATTCCGCCTATCGTTGGGCCGATCACGCGCGCCAGGTTGAACTGGATGGAGTTGAGGGAGATCGCGTTCTGCAGGTGCTCTTTGGGTACCAGCGAGGGCACCAGCGCGGAATACGACGGTCCGCCGAAGGATTGTCCAATACCCACAACCACCGAGAGGCACAGAATATGCCAGACATGAACCACGCCTGTAAACACCAGCATGGCCAGCACGAACGCACTGGTCATCTGGATGTATTGCGACATCAACAGCACTTTGCGGCGATCGTGGCGGTCAGCGACTACGCCCCCCAGCAGAGCAAGGAACACGATCGGAATCTGGCCCAGGAACTGGTCTAATCCCAGGAAAAACGACGAGTTCATGGAGAGGTCGTAGACCAGCCAGGCCTGCGCGGCCGTCTGCACCTGAGTCCCGATCTGGGAGGTGCAGGCACCCGTCCACATCAGGCGAAAGTCGCGGAATTGGAAGGCCTTAAAGACGCGGCTGAAGAAGGCTGATGAATCCTTCCCGGAAAGCGACTTGGCTTGTTCAGTGGGGTGGGCCAGGTGATGTTACTCCGCCTACAAGTGCAAAGGTGATTTTAGCAGGTCCGGAGTTACCGGAGGCGTGTGTAACTGCTAGTAAACCTGAAAGCAAAACACTGCGTTCGACCCGCTGGGAGACAGCGAATACTCACCATTGTCCAGCGCTTCATCGGCCTCTACGCGATACAGGTCCTTATCCAGCTTAGTGATAGACAGATGAAACGGTCCGGACCCTTCCTTGCGCTTGCGCGATAAGGTGAGCTGCCGGCGTCCACCCTTCACCTCGAAACGGTATAGCTCCAGCGCGCCGGCTTTGATCTTTTCGCTGCGCAGCAGGAAGATCGGTTCGGCCACGGGCGTGCGGACTGGAGAGCTCGCGCCGGATACCGAAAATGTATCGTTGTTCTTGCCTTCCTGTTGCGCTTCAGCCACTTCAGTCGGGATCAGGTTGGAAGCATGTACCAGGTAGAGAACGTCCGGCTTGGGTGGGCGAGGCCCGGTGTAGTCATCGGCATGGATCGCCAGGGTGGCCAGGAGCAAAACTACGAGGGACCGCATACTCAATATTTTAGACCCCCTTGAATGGCCGCGAGGTTTCTAGGGTTCTACGACGAACGCATCGAGGTCCACAAATAGACCGGCCGACTGTGGATCTTTTTCACCGGACACGCGCACGTCCAGCGTATGCGTCCCTGGTTCCAGATCTGCGAACCGGTGCGTGGCTTGCCAACGGGTCATCGCCGAATACTGATTGATCTGTATTCTCGATTCACCATCGATAGTCGCCTCGGCAATTCCCCGATTGGCAGCCTGGGTAAACACGTACGTAAGCGCGCGGCCGGTGAAGGTGATGCGGAACGCGGCTCCCGGAGTCTCGGAATATGTGAGCGACGCGGCTGACGACTCCGGGAACTGCAGGTCCTGGCGCCATGGGCCGGTGTATTCGACGTGCCCGTCAAGATCGTCGTAGCGGCCGGGTCCCACAGGTGTGGCGTCGCGCAAGGTGTTCACATTCCGCAACTGGAACAACCCGAGCGGTCCGACCGGCGCCCGAACCGGATCCAGCCAGAGTCTGAGAAAGAGCTGCACCGGCCGAACGGTAGCGAATTTGGAAGTGGGCGCGACAACATAACGGACTCCGATCTGGTTCAGCAGCACTGCGATCTGGCGCGCGTCCGAAACATCTTTGATCCGGCTCCAGTAGGCTTCGCTGTGCCAACTATCGGTGTAGGCGGGTCCCTTCAATCCGCCGGCTCGCTCCGTGGAGAAGAACGCAACGGGTTCGCCGGGCGCGCGCTGGTTCAGATCGTCGATCAGCAGGCGTACGGGCGCCATGCGCTCCAGGTAGGGACGAATTTCGGAGTGGCGAAAGAGCGCGAAATCCTGGTTATAGAAGCCCGAGGAAGGCAGGAACCATAGATTCACGGCCGACAGTAGGAGCAGAGTTGGAACTCCCGTGGATGGCATTTCCGCAACCAACCAGGCGATGGCGATCGAGGCCAGCGGCAGCGCCGGATACAAGTAGCGCAGGTAATGAGTTACAGACAGGATGATTCCCGAAGCGAGCGCCCCGATCGCCAGGATCGCCCACTGATCTTTGCGTCGGGCCCATAAGATTGCCGGACCCAACAGGAGAAAGTATTGGAATCCGACGGCTCCGCCTTGCGCCTCCAGGAAATGGTTCGAACGAAACGTGGTGGTGTAGGCAGTTTTCCAGGAAAGCTTCGCGATGAAGCGAGGATCTGCGAAAGATTGCTCGGTATCGAAGTCAGGGGATTGGAAGGTGGCATTGGCGAAGGGAAAGATCGGATTGCCGGTCTTGGCATAGGCGAAAACATAGGTCGGAGCGGCGAACAGCGCCAGCAGCGCAAGAGCGATCAGCGCAGGTTTCCACTGCCGTTTCCGGAACGCCGCCGCCGCGGCGATGATGACAATCGGCAGCGCGAACGCACCCGCCAGCACCTTCACAGCCAGTGCCGCGCCCACAAACACGGCTGCGAGTATCAGATCGGCATCGTGGTTTTCTTGCAGATATCGGACCAGCGCCAGTGTAGCGGCCAGAATCAGGGCGGCCCACACGTTTTCGACGAATAGCGAGCCGGTGACCAGTTGCACCAGCGGAGTGGAAGCGAACAGCGCGGCGGCAAGCCAGGCCATCGGCGGCGAAACCCATCGGCGCGCGCCGCGAGCTACGAGCGTACACAGAAGAACCAGAAATGCGAAGTTCAGGAGGTGCGCTGCCTGCTCGCCGCCCAGCAAATACACGGCCGCATATAAAACATCGGCGCCGTTGGGCATCAGCGCCCAGCTATTCAAGCGAAAATCGAACGCCCAACCGGCATCGCGGGCGACGGCCATTGGAAAGGCCAGGTGCATGGAGAGCCCGTCGGCGCTGATCTCCGGCTTCAGCGCGGCCAGCAAGTGCGCGATCAACACGAACAGCAGAACCGCGAGAGCGGCAGCTTCAGACCACTCCATGACTGTCGCGGCCCGGTAGCGAAGCGCCATCAGCGAACGGTAGTTCAGAATGTAGGGGATCAGGAACGCGGCCGCGTAAATTGTCCGGGTGTTGATTGGGAAATGCAGCGCGATCCAGATCAGGAACATCCACACCGCAGAGCCCAGGAGCGTCGCAGTGTAAACGTCGGTTTTCCGGGTTAATACGCGGCCGAGGAAAAAGCACGATCCGAGGAAATACAACGACGCGAGCGGGGCCACCGGGCCAGCCCACCACGCTGTATAAATCAGCGCGGCCAATGGGATGATCCATCCGAGCCAGCGTGGGGATCGCCACAGGGTCACTCCGGCCAGGCTCCAGAACGCGCCCGTGTAGGCTAGGAAACGATTACGGCCGTCAAGGCTCCATAGGCTCTCTGCCCAGAGGCGTTCGTGCAGGAATCCGTAGACGGCGGCGACGGCCAGCACGATCAGCAGGATCCAACCGAGTGCTTTTGCGGACACCCTAGTACAGCACCTGCACGAATTCCGCGGCGATGCGGAAGCGGTCTTCTTCCGGATTGAGTTCCCACGCCTCAAACTCCGGGTTCAGAGGCTCCAGCCGGATGATCAGATGCTGCCATGTACCATCCGCGAGCTGGCGCTTGGCGCTGTGATAGCGCTTGATGGTATGCCGGTCATTGGCGCCTCCGCCCAGGTACTCCACCAACACCAGCCGGCCTTCGCGCGATCCTGTCACGTCTGCGCGGAACACGCATAAGCTGCCATCCGGTATGCGCGGCTCCATGGACCGGCCGGCGATGCGTGCCGCGAACATTCCAGGCGTCAGATGGAGGCCGGGCGGCGCCTCTTCCCAACCTTCCTCGGCCACCTCTTGATTCTCCAGGAACTTGCCCGCGGCCACGGCCAGTGAATAACGGGGCAGATGGGTCACGAAAGGACGAACCGTAGCGGCAACCAGTTCATGATACAGACGGATAACGGCGCGGCTGAAATCTTCGACCATTACTTCGCGGGGCAGCGAGATCGTGAGCGTGTTCGACAACTTATCCTGCAAGTACTCCAGGAGCAGCGCAGCGCCCATCTCCCCGGCCTTGGCGCTCAGATCGAGTTCGAGATCGGAAAGCAGGTCTGCCTCGCTCGGGGCGATTACATCCCAATCCCGTCGAAACCGAAGGTAAAGCCGATCGTTTGCACGGTCCTCCAGTAATACCCCGACACTGACGGGGACTTGTCCAGGCATTTCCAATTTCAGAATGGAAATGCGCCCAATATGGGTCGCGACGGGGGCCATGCTCCGTTAACGAATCATGGCATATTCTCGCGCGCTTGTGGGATATGGAGGAGGGAACAATATTTACGGACTAAACGGGTAGTAATACGTGCGCGCCCGGACGATTACATTCGGCAGGTTGACTTTCACTTCGAGCGAACGCTTCACACGCGAATCGTCGGTTGAATCCGGCACATACCGAAGAAGATACTGCGTGGTAATTTCTCCGGCGATATTGGCGATGGACTTGTAGATTGAGCCCAGGATCGCGGCGGTATATCCGCCGGTCCCGACTTTGAGCTGATAATTTCCTTCGTCGGAAGGCTGGGACAAGAATCCGGATACATCCTTGTAAACGTTCATCAACGGATATTCCACGCGCCCGCCGGTTTCCTCGGCCATGCGGACCAGGTTCTTGCCCGAATCGCTGGTGAAACCGTAAGCATCCGTGCTCATGGCATTGATGGTGACCTGGTAGCGCTGGGCCAGTTCGATCACCTGATCCAGCGTGTGGCTGCTGGCATTGTCGTGGCCGTCGCCGATCACCACGATCACGCGGCGCGGATCTACCGGCTCGCCTTCCACCAGCTTGCGGCTGGTGCAGGCCATATAAACGGCATCGTAGAAAGCCGACCCGCCGCTAGGCGAGATCTTCCCGAGCTTCGTGACGATCGGATCGGCATCCGAGGTGGTGTTGACCATCAGCTCGGCCTCATTGCCGTAGCCGATCAGGTATCCGGCGTATTTCTTGTCGCCGGGCAGCAGATCCAGCACTAGCTCGCTGGCTGCTTCCTGCAGGCTTTTCCATTGGCCGCGGCTCTGGTTGCTCAAATCCACCAGGAATCCAACCACTACCCGCTGATTCCGCTCGCGGTTGAAGTAACGAATGGTTTGCTCTTTGCCCTGATCGAAAAGCTTAAAATCGCTTTGTTCCAGATCGGATACAAAACGGCCCTTTTCATCGGTGACGGTCACCGGAACCACTACTTCGTTCACCTGAACGCGGATGGGCTGCTGGGGCTGTTGAGCAACACACAGCGTCACAACTGTGGAAAACACCAGAAAAGTGTGAAGTGCCCGCCGGCCCACGCCTTGAGCATTACAAAATTGCATACGGACCTTCTCGATTATACCCGAGAAGCGCTGGAACGAAGCCTCTGTCAGGCCTCAGGAACCGTGGGCTAAAAAAAAGGGGCTTGAGGGGTCAAAGGAAGGGGTTAGGGGTGAAAATAAACGGGGAATTGCTTCTGGGGGGTAGCCAGGGTTCCTGGAGCCTGCAATTTCGTCATACGCTCTCATTAGGAAGCAATCCGCTTGCCGATTGATCCGACAGCTTATCTTATTGATAAAAAGATGCAAGATAGCGCGGCGGCGGCAACTTCGGCAATTCCGTTATTGCATTTTGGAAAGAGTTACCGAAATGGCTGCGCGCCGCGCACGTTTAACGATTCGCGGGTGGGGTAACGGTCCCGGGGGGCGCCGTCGCTGCCGCGCGGCCATTGGTGTTCGGCGGAACATCCGGAATGGGGCTGGGATTCTTCGACAGGCGACCGTTCCTGGCTTCGTCGATGGCAACGTTGTTGTTTTCGAGAATCGTCCCAGTGGCCTGATCCATCTGTAGCTTAGCCAGCGCATACGTGGACAAGGCTGCCACCTCGGCTTGCCGGGCGTTCGCCAGATCGGTCTGGTGTTGGACCACCGCGTAGGATGTGGAGGCACCTAGCGCGTACTTCTTTTGCTCGGCATCCAGAACCTGCGCGGCAACGGCGCTGGCGGTGGCGGCCGACTGGTAGCGCGCCCGGGCATTCTTAACTGCGATCAACGCATTCTGAACATCCATACGAATTTGGTTCACTTCCTTCTGGATGCCTAGTTCGGACTGGCGGAGCTGCAGATCCTGGGTAATGTAGGCAGCCTGCGCGGCGCGATTATGTATGGGGATGGTCAACTGAACGCCGACCGTGTAGTTGACATTAGGCACGCCGAAAACCTGGCTCAAGATATTGCTGTAGCCGCCAATATACGTGGGATTGGGCTCCTGGCGCGGAATGATTTGGCCGGTGAGGGGATTGATCTGAGGGGTGGTGTTGAAGATTCCGCCTGCTCCGGGATTGGAGACGCTGCCCACGAAGTTTATTTGGGGAAGCAGAAGATTACGGGCGCCCGAGAGGTTGATCTTGGAGTTCTCGACCTGGATGCGCAATTGGGCCAGTTCCGGCCGGCGGTCGAGCGCTTTCGCCACTACGTCTTGGACCGGCTGAATTGGCTCAACGTCGGGGATCGTGATGCGGTCGGTTGGAATGATGTGCACAGCGGAGATATTGGTTGCGGCGAGTCCATTGCGGCTCAGCAGATTTTTCAAAGCCACTTCCTGCTGCTCCACTGCCGTTTGAGCCGTCACGAGGTTCGTCTCGCTGGTCGCGACCTGTTGCTGGGCCTGCAAAACGTCCAGAGGCGCCATGGTCCCGATCTCGAGCTGTTTCTTGTTGTCGTCGAGGAGCTTGTTCGAAAGATCCAGGGATTGCTGCGCAACATCCACCGCTAGAGCCGCGCTCACCAGATTCCAGTAAGTGGAAATCACGGTATTCAGGGTTGTATCTAACTGCTGCTCGAATTGAAAGTCTGTCAGCCGAATGTTGTTCTTGGCTACACGAAGATTGCGCGTGTTATAGGCGATGCCAAACCCTTGCAGCAGGGGCTGGTTCACCTGAAGATTCAGGCCCGAGAGGTAGGAGGGCAGGAAGATGGCGTTCGTATTATTGGTGGTCTGCGAGTTGTTGTTAAATCCGAGCGTGGCGGTTCCACCGGTTACGAATCCTTGTTGAAGGCCGAAATTTCTGGTGGCTATGTCTGCGACGTTGACCGATGTTCCGCCCGCTGTGACGGAATTGGTATTGATGTTTGCGTTGCGAGCCCAGTTGATGTTGCTCGTGAGTGCGGGATCATAGCTAACGCCCGATCCGTTGGTGGCCTTCGCGCTCAGTAATGCGGCATCGCTCAGAGGATACGCGTAGCGCGAGACCTCGACGTCGATATTATTCTCGAGTGCCAGAGCGATGGCGTCGGAAAGCGACAGGTACAGGTTTCCAGCGCGGATCAACGAATCGGCCCTCCCGCTGTTGGAGATACTGATGGGGGGGACGTACTTGGGCTGGTAGTTGCGGGTGAATCCGGAATACCAATGATCCCGTTCTATAGTGAGCCGGGGTCCTCGGTCATTGAGCTGCTGGGAGAATAATCCGGGCGCCGCGACCAACAGGACGCACAACAGCGCGATGAGGGGTTTGCATTGTTTCATAGCTTAGGTTGACCTCGAAGTTATAACGATTCCGACGGGATAGTTCGTTCCATCTATAAAACCTGGGTTGGCGCCGCATCTCAAACGCCAGACCCGGAATATTGAAAAGACTGCCTGTACCTTCGCCGGCCGTGTCCGAGTTTGGGATGCCGGCGTGCGGAAGGGGGCGCATCGCCCCGCCCGCAAATTATTCATAGCGTATTACAGATCTACTCATACCGCAGGGCTACTCGTACCGCAAGGCTTCGATAGGATCGAGGAAGGCCGCCTTGCGGGCCGGGTAATATCCGAAAAACACCCCCACCAGCGCCGAGAAGAAAAATGCGGCCAGGATTGAGGGAAGGCTGACCAGGGTATTCCATCCGGCAAAGTAAGAAATCGCAAAACTGGACACCACGCCCATCAAGATGCCCAGGCTCCCTCCCAGCAGTGCAAGCGTAACCGCCTCCACCAGGAATTGAGACAGGATATCCTTGGTTTTCGCTCCCACCGCCTGACGCAGGCCGATTTCTTTGGTGCGCTCAGTCACCGACACCAGCATGATGTTCATGATTCCAATGCCGCCCACGATCAGCGACACCGACGCGATGGAGGCCAGCAGTAATCCCATGATCTGGGTGGCCTGCTCCTGCGCGGCTGCCATTTCTTCCAGGCTGCGGACCTGAAAATCGTTATCTTCGGTAGCCTGCAAGCGGTGTCGCTGGCGCAGCAGCGCTTCGATCTCGTCCATGGCATTGGCATTCCGTCCGTCGCGCGCCTGCACCATGATCTGGCCGATTTGCTGCCAGTTGTTCTGCCTGCCGCCGCCCATTACCTTTTTCTTGGCGGTGGTGATGGGCATGATGATCATGTCATCCTGATCCTGTCCGCCGGAGTTCTGACCTTTGGGCACCAGCGTTCCGGTGACAGTAAAAGGAACCTTGCGGATTCGGATGGTTTTCCCGATGGGATCCTCCCCGGCGAAGAGGTTATCGACCACGGTCTTCCCAAGCAGCGCAACTTTGTTGGTTGACTTCACGTCCTCGGAAGTGAAGGCCTCGCCTTCTTCCAGGCGGATGTCTCGAATGGTCAGATATTCGGGCGACACGCCGTAGATCCGGGTACCCCAATTATTGCTTCCATAAACCACCTGCTGCTGGTTCTGTTGCAGCGGCGAGGAATACATGACATCAGGGCATTCCTCCTGGACGGCTCGGGCATCGTCTTCCGTGAGCGTCTGGGAATTGCCGTTGCCGGTCCTGACTCCGCCGGTATTCTGGCTGCCCGGCTGGATGATGATGACATTGCTTCCGATGGACGCAATCTGCTGATGGATGCGGTCGGTGGCGCCGCTGCCCACAGACACCATCGCGATCACCGCGCCCACGCCGATGATAATGCCGAGCATCGTCAGAGCGGAGCGGAGCTTGTTCACGCGCAGCGCGCGGAACGCTATTCTCATGCTTTGGAAGACCTTGTTCATGCGACTGGTTCCTCTTCTTCTACTATGTCCGGCATTTCCGCCAGTTCCCGCTCGGCATCCCGCGGGTTGGGAACAGCCTCGTCGATCATAATGTGACCGTCTTTGAACTGGATAAGGCGGTCTGAGTAATGCGCGATGTCGGGTTCGTGGGTGACCACCACGATGCTGATCCCTTTTTCCCGGTTCAGTCGCTGGAAGATTCCCATGATCTCGATGCTGGTGCGGGAATCCAGAGCGCCGGTGGGTTCGTCCGCCAGAATGAGCTGAGGGTTGTTGATCAGACTCCGGGCGATGGCCACACGCTGCTGCTGGCCGCCGGAGAGCTGGCTGGGGTGGTGGTCGTAACGTTCCGCCAGACCCACCGAGGTGAGCGCGGCCATGGCGCGCTCCTTAAATTTGCTCTTGTCGTTATCGCTATACAGCAGCGGCAGCTCGACGTTCTCAAGAGCCGACGTCCGGGCCAGCAGGTTGAACTGCTGAAACACGAATCCCACTTTGCGATTGCGAATGTCGGCCAGCTCATCGCGCTCCAGGCTGCCGATATCCACGCCGTCCAGATAGTATTTGCCGCTGCTGGGCTTATCCAGGCAGCCGATGATGTTCATCAGTGTAGACTTGCCGGAACCGGACGCACCCATGATCGACACGAAACTGCCGCGGGCGATCTCGAGCGATATCCCGCGCAGGGCGTGCACATGGTTGTCACCCATGTGATACGTCTTATGAAGATTCTCGATGCGTATG
>Ga0105240_10009997_pt1 | contig 13370 bp, 7 predicted proteins | sample KBSC54metaG_FD_80426 | JGI IMG/M metagenome (GOLD analysis project Ga0105240, IMG submission 80426) | Corn rhizosphere microbial communities from Kellogg Biological Station, Michigan, USA - KBS C5-4 metaG | ecosystem: Host-associated > Plants > Roots > Rhizosphere > Soil | place: Michigan, USA... | reverse complement strand
TATCGAGCGCAAGAAGCAGGAGAAGAGGGAACTCGATGGAACTGGGTTCTCCGAAGAAGTCGTGCGGCTGCGTGAGGAACTGGCCGAGCAGATCAGCGCGCTGAACGAACTGAAGACGATGGCTGCATCATACGGATTCGATGTCAGCAAGCCCGCGGCCACCGCGAGAGAAGCTGTGCAGTGGACGTATTTTGCCTATCTCGGGGCCGTGAAGGAACAGAACGGAGCGGCGATGTCGCTGGGCCGCATCTCGACATTCCTTGATGTCTATATCGAGCGCGACCTTCAGCGCGGCACCATCACCGAAGCCGAAGCACAGGAACTTATCGATCAGCTCGTGATCAAATTGCGAATCGTTCGTTTCCTGCGCACGCGTGAGTACGATGCGATCTTCTCCGGGGACCCTACGTGGGTTACGGAGTCAATCGGCGGGATCGGCACGGACGGGCGCACGCTGGTGACGAAGACCAGCTTCCGGTTTCTACAGACGCTCTATAACATGGGCCCTGCGCCGGAGCCGAATCTTACGGTGCTCTGGTCGCCAGCATTGCCCGAGGGTTTCAAGCAATTCTGCAGCAAAGTTTCACTGGATACGTCTTCGATCCAATACGAGAACGACGACCTGCTACGCGAGCACTACGGCGATGACGCGGCGATCGCATGCTGTGTCTCGGCGATGTCGGTGGGCAAGCAGATGCAGTTCTTTGGGGCTCGTGTGAATCTCGCCAAGACTCTGCTCTATGCCATCAATGGTGGACGTGATGAGATCTCCGGGCAACAGATCGGGCCGGTGATGCCATCGCTCGCGTCCGAGGTGTTGAGGTACGAAGACGTACTGCCTGCATTCGAATCAATGATGGAGTGGCTCGCGCGCGTGTACGTGGAAGCCCTGAACATCATCCACTACTCGCACGACAAATACGCGTACGAGCGGCTTGAGATGGCGTTGCACGATCGCGATATCATTCGCACGCTCGGCTGCGGGATCGCGGGTCTCTCTGTTGTTGCAGACAGCCTATCGGCAATCAAGTATGCCGAGGTGCGGCCGGTTCGCGACGCGAATGGGATCGCGATCGATTTTGAAGTGGAGGGCGAGTTTCCCACGTTCGGCAACAATGACGACCGAGTGGACGAGATTGCGGTATGGGTTGTGCACACATTTATGGACAAGGTGCGCAAGCAGCCTGTGTATCGCAATGCCGTGCATACGCAGTCCGTTCTCACAATTACGTCTAACGTGGTTTACGGCAAGTTCACGGGCAACACGCCTGACGGCCGTCGCAAGGGAGAAGCGTTTGCTCCAGGCGCGAACCCTATGCACGGGCGCGACAAGCACGGCATGATGGCATCTGCACTGTCGATCGCCAAGCTGCCCTACGCGGATTCGTTAGATGGAATTTCGCTTACGTCGTCAATGATTCCCGATGCCCTTGGCCGCACCGAGAAGGACAGAATCGAGAACCTGAGCAACGGTCTCGACACCTACTTCGAAGAGAAGGGCTATCACATGAACATCAACGTGCTGAATCACGAGACGCTTCTCGATGCGATGGAGCACCCTGAGAAGTACCCGCAGCTGACCATTCGCGTTTCGGGCTATGCCGTAAACTTCGTGAAGCTGACGCGCGAACAACAGGCGGAAGTGATCTCACGCACGTTCCACAAGGCGCTGTGAGGCGTGCACCAGGAATGGCAGCCATGACCGAACTCCCGGTGATTCACGAAGTCGGCGAACGGACTAAAGGCTGGATTCATTCATACGAAACATCGGCAGGACAGGATGGCCCGGGCTGGCGGCTGGTGGTTTTCCTGTCAGGCTGCCTGTTGCGATGCCAGTACTGCCACAACCCGGATACATGGAACATGTATTCCGGAAAAGAGATGACCGTGGAGGAGGTGTGGGACGAGGTGAAGCACTACCTGCCCATGCTTCGACGCGGCGGCATCACGTTTACGGGTGGCGAGCCCCTGGTGCAGGCGCCGTTTCTGAAGTCGCTGCTGTGCCGCGCGAAAAAGCATCACCTGCATACCGCAATCGACACGGCAGGTTTCCTTGGCGATCGAGTAGACGAACAGATGATGAAGGACATCGATTTGGTCCTGCTCGACATCAAGGTCTGGGATCCGAAAAAATACCTAGAGCTGACCTCAAAAGAACTCGAGCCAACGTTGCAGTTTGCCCGGCGCCTGGCCGAAGCAAAGCGGCCCGTATGGCTGCGCTATGTGCTGCTTCCCGGACTGACCGACGACCCGCGCGATATCGAGGGCCTGGCAGCTTTTGCAACGGAACTTGGGAACGTCGAGCGAGTTGATGTTCTGCCTTTTCACCAACTCGGAAAATCGAAGTGGGTCGAGCTCGGTCTCGATTACAAATTGCAGAACGTGCATCCGCCGAGCCCGGAACAAGTTCGAAACGCGATAGAGATCTTCAAGGATTATGGGTTGAATGTCTGCTAGCTCGTGTGAGTATCCACGGACCTGCAATTCAGCTGTTTATTTCTGCCATCCGCCGCCAATGCTCCATGAAGTTGGACCAGAGCCAAAGGTTGGTCCTGCTGAGCGCCAACCTTCTGAGTGGATCACCGCGCACTCGGACGTTACGGCTCTGGAGAACCTTGTTTGGGTGGATCGGTATCGGCAACGGGGATGTAGCCAGTGATCCGCCTTGCCGAGAAGTTGCCAATGGTTCCCGGTGCGCTCCGGCCTACTCGCCCAGCGAGCAGTTTGGCCGTAACACGTCAAGGTGGTCTGAAAACCACGCCAACTCGCGCAGCCAGCTGTTTACTTCTGCTTGGAGACTACCTGCCGGAACGCTGCGGCTCGCCCCAACGGTAGACAATCTCCGCGTATCCGAACTGCGCATTGTGGTCCGTCGGGTAGATGGTCGCAACTGTGCTCTCCCCGTTCGCATGCCCGTAATAGAAATTCATAGTGACGCTCTTCGTTGCCTGCCAGCTTGAGGTCACGTCGAACACGGTCGCGAGAGTCGTGTGACCATTTGAGGGTCGGCCGACATAGCCGAACACCTTGTTATCGAAAGCGCCACCGCTCAGGTACCAAAGGTCCGTGTTCGAAGCCAGGCTCAGCCAATGCAGGTCGGAGCGAATTTCGAGTTGCTTGGTCGGGTGGTCGATGACCTGCACGAACCCATCCCGATTATTCATGAGGTTGTAGAACGGAAAATGCGCGTAGATCCAAGGCGTGGGCAACACTTGGAAGAACGTCTCATTACGGTTGTCCTTGGGGTTGGTATCTCCGCTTCCGTAAAAGTATCCGCCGCGGACCCATGGAGATGTCACTGCTTTTTTGACCTGGTAACCGGCTTCCAACGCGCCCGCACGTGAGTGCTGATCGAGCGCTCCCCAATGACCATTCTGAAGCACGCCCCACGCCAGCAGATCGAGGGCACCGGGCCCAGCGGGCATTGTTGCGAGGAGATCGCCGCCGCAGGTGGCGATACGTATGTTCTGGTGATCTGCTTTGCGGGCTGTGAGGGCGCGATTATCTGTTTTCGTGACTCCAGTGCGGCCGTCGTGATATCCGAGCGCAAAGGTACGCCACAGCAGGTGTTGCCTAAATTGATAATGCGTCAACGCGAGGTACTGCACATCCACGTTGAGCTCCGGGTTCCCGTTCATGTTGAAGACGCCTTGATCCACGCGGCCTGCCATCCCGGTGACGTCCCATGTGCCCTTGCCCCAGTGTGTGTCCAGGCCGTCGAAGCTACGCTGGGCGGTACTAAAGCCGAAATTACCAACCAGACGTTGCGAAATTCGATTTGATTGCAACCACGCGAGGGCGGCGTCCTTCGGTTTCGTCTCCTGACCATCGAAGAACTCGAACCGGCCGATCCGGATGCTGCGGTCTTCGCCTGCTCGATAGCGAAGGAATCCCTGCTTCAGAAAGGCCGCGGCGGCGTAGCGATTGTTTCCGTTCGAGGAGTAATAGGTACCGCCGAGCCCCATCTGGCCCTGAGCGGCATTGGAGGAGACCGCATTAGCGGGCAGGCCGACCACAGAAGGCTGCGCCAGCTCCAACTGCCAGTCAATGCGCTTCAGCGATTGTGCGATGCCAACTCGCAGCAGAGATTCAGCATAGCCGTACGTCTCAGATTGTGGAGGCGCGGCAAACCATTGCCAGCTATCCACGCGCGTACGGTCATAGAGCGAGATGTTTACGGGAGATTTCGAAGCATCTTTTTGCGACGGAGATTGAGCTCCTGCCAGGGCCCCATTCAGCATAAGTGGAATTAGGAGAAATCCTGCTATATAAGGCCTCAACCGCACGGGTGGTCTCCAAGAAGGGTAATGAATGAATCTGCAACTTCATTGGAACCGATCAAGAGACAAAGTTGAATGACATAAGTCACTCCAGTTCAAGGTTCGGTTCGCCGGTCTTTAGCAAGCAGAACATGGAGATGGGAGTTCAACCTCTCTGGATATCGAAATACTGGAGCGTTGATCATGATCGCGAACGTCGTCCCAACTTTCGCGTACGTGCGCTCGGCTTTTGCGCAAAGTTTGGGTGCTGGTTGCAAGTCAGATGGAGGCGGAGTTTCCCGCAGCTTGCGGGTGCAACCATCGATAAGCCCTGCCGAGCCACGATTCGCCGGGCTTCGATTCCTCCACGTGCGGAATAAGAGCCCAAATTCCGATAATGGCCAAGCCGACGAGATTGGGAAATAGAAGGGGAGCCAGAGGTGGGGCGCCGTTCACCAGTTTCTCCCAAAGCGTGTGGCCAGGCTCAATCAGGTTGGCTTGCAAGTGGAACCAAAAGCCGAGTATCCCCACGAGTGCCTGTCCGATCATCATCAGAAGGCAAATGTCAAGAAAGCGCCGGGTCACTTGCATGAGGATAGGCACGATGAGAAAACCCGTCGCAAATGCAGACGAGATCACCGGTATCCACTCGGTTCGGGCAAAAAATCCGTTCGAGGCATGATCGGTAAGCGAAAGGACGAAGTTGCCGAAAAATCCGCCGAGCGCCATCAAGATCACCCAGCGAGCCCATTCAAGACTTTTGGCGTCAACCATGCGATTGACCAGCAACAGAAAGCCAAGCCCCGTATAGGCAAGCGGCGCAGCAAAGGGTGCCGCGTAGGTGAGGCTCTTGAGAGTCGTGTCGAAAAAAAAACGGCTTTCGAGGTGATACAGCACTCCACCTAGTCCGACCAGGATAGAAAGCCAGCCCACAAGGTAGCCAACATCCCGCCAGGGAGAACGGAATCCGCCTATCCAACGTAGCGCAATCAGAATGACGAGCACGACCGGCGCCGCGATTGACACGTAGAGGGGGATGTATTCGGCGAGCTTCCCAAAATGATTCACCGAGTGGGCGATCACGATATCGAAAGCCAGGATTGCCAGATTCACAGTCACGAAGAGCTCAACCCAAAGCGCCGGGCTGTGGGCCCAGCGCAACCTCGGATCATGGATGATCTCCTGAATGCGTCTCAGCAAATCATTTGCGGCCATGTTCTCTCCGCAGTTCGTCGGCTTCATGCTGCAGGTCAATGGTCTTCGACAAGAGTTCATAGTTGCCGTGCCACTGCACAAAGTCGGCACCGCCCATGAATGCGCCGTGCTTGCTGGTTCGACCGTCGTAGTGCCACAGGTTGAAGTAGGTGAAGTCAATTGGATGGCTGAATGGCGGACCGCTGAGCGAACCATCTTTGCGTAGGCCGTCGACGATGTCTTTTGCGGCGAGCACCTTGGCATTTGTATTGCCGATAACCAGTTCGGCCTGCGTGTAGACGCGATCGACGCGCGCCTGGGTGTGGCACTGCGTGCAGACTTGCTTCATGTTGATCTGTGCTTGCAAATAGTTGGGCCGATGGGTGCTCACCTGGTCGGCCAGATACCAGCTCAGACGGTCGGACGGGTTGTGCGTCACCTTGAGGCCGTTGATGCCGCTCATGTGGCAGGTTGCGCAGGTGGGCACAAACATGTCGCGCGTCGTGAGCGCGCGCGGATCAGCCTTCAGGTTCAGCAGGCTCCGCTGCGCGGCGAACATGATACCGTGCTTCGACTCGCTGTAGATTTCGATCTGCGAGTGGTCAGGGCCCATGTGACACTGGCCGCATGTGGTTGGGAGTCGGGCAAGCTCTACCGAACTGGTGTGACGCGAATGGCACTCCGTGCAGCTGCCGATTGTGCCGTCCTCATTGGGCTTGCCAATGGAGTGGCACTGCTCGCAGCCGCCGCTCACGGCGACATGCCCTTCAGGCATCGCAAGCGGATTAGGCTGACGCTTGGTCCCCCCCGGCTGGAACTGCTCGCTGAAGGAGACCTGCTCCGGAGAGAGCCCCTTTTCTCCATGAACCGCAGCCCAGCTCGGCGCGGCGTGGCGGCTGCGAAGAAATTCCTGATATTCGCTCTCGTGACAGGACCGGCAATTGCCTGCGGTCAGGTGGTCACTGATAACAAACCCGTGATGATCAACCTTCTTCTGTCCCGCATTGGGCTGATGGCAATCGAGGCAATTCACGCCCTTCTTCGCGTGAGCAGACATTTCATATTCGTGAACCACCGAATATTGAAGCCGCGCATGACACTCGGCGCACTTGCCCGAAGCTCGGATAAAATCGGCCGTAGGCTGCGCTGTTTCGGCCTTGGGGCGGGCTCGGTTGATGAGGAATGCCGACAGAATCATCGCAAACGCGATGACAACGGCTATGAATACTGAACGGAACGACATCGATTCGACCCCGCGGGAGTGGTTGAAATCTGGAGACAGTCCCGCAAAGTTCGATGCGGAACAAGAAAAATCTACCAAGGTTACCGGTGAGCGACAACGAGGCTTTTTCGGCCATCCATTTAGTGCCGTTGCGAGCTATATTCTTGAGTCAACTGTGAGGCGACATATCAGCTGAAAGCGCTTTGGCGCTGGCGGTTGCATGTGATCATCAGATCCTTTGCAAGCCTCAGAGCGGTCGGGCGAGCAAGTGATCCCAAATCCCTGAAGTCTCAATCGAGCAGCGGACAACTTATCCTACGGCGAACTGCCGTTTTTGACAAAGCGGTGAGTGTAGAAATGCAAGCGCGCTGGTGCTGGGGATCTGAACCACCGACCCGTGAAATGCCGCGAGACGAAGGTCTTTGAACGTCTAAAGGGTGCGGGTCACCTTTTCGAGCGGAAGGGTGAAGCATTCGTGATACAGGCACTCAGCCAACTCGAGTCGAACTTCATGTCGCACTCAAGATTTCGACGCGAATCGAGAATGATGATCGTCCAAGTGAGACCTTAGCTGTCCGATGGTCAAGTCCGAAGTAAGGCACGCGTTCTGTCAGCTGAGCACGCGCCCTGACGACATTCGTTGACTGAGATTGTCTACTTCTTTTTCTTTCCAAAGATGTCCGTCAACTTCCTCACGGAATCGTTGATCCCGTCCACGCGAGTCATGCTCCCAGCACTGAGACCTGGGAAGTTCATGCTGTATTCGCGCAAGGTGCGGATCTGCTGACTGGGGAGGATTTCGAGCTGCTGGATTGTCACGCTATAGGTAAAGGACGTGCCCAATGGCGCGCTTCCGGGACGATAGCGGACCACCTGAAATGTAGCGTTGAGCGTTTCGCCTGGTTGGAGAATAAACCTGGGGTCTGCGCTGGACCCGGTCGTGATCCCTATTCCTTGCGCGCTCACGTCGTGGGAGCCCGCGTGACCCCATGAGTAGGTATTGCCGAGATTGTCCATTGCGGTAGATGTGCCAGACGCATAGGCCAGAATGATTGGCCGATCGGAAAGGTTGCGGAACTTCATTTCGAAACGCAGCACGTGGTCTCTGAAATTGCCGACCGAGCTTGCAGAGATCTGACTGATGTTGGCGATAAACGGGCCTGAAGAGTAGCAGCGTTGCGAGCCGGCGCATGCGTCGGGCATGGGAGCGACATTGGCTGTCTCCGACCTGCTCGCAGATCCGACAGAAGCTGAGGAAGCGACACTGTTGCTTGCAGTGGCTACGGCGGCGGGGCTGGGGCCTAGGCCCTTTACCAGTTGGGTGAAACGAATCTCGTGCTCGCGTCCCAGCCGCAATTGAGTGGCGCCGAGGCTGACAAGCTCGCGCAGTGTCATGTTGACTGTGAACGAAGTTCCATAGACGATGTTGTGATCCATTCCCAGAACCATTTCGATTCGTGCGTCCCCACTCTCACCCGGCTCCAGCGTAAATTTAGTGTCCACGGCTGAAGATGAAGTGATTACGCCCATTCCGTGGACGCTATTCACGTTATCGATGACATAGCGGTTGCCTTGATCGTCTATGGCGAGCCCGGAGCCCTGCACGATGCCCAGAGTGAGCGGCTCATGAACTTTGCTTGTGATGCGGAGATTGAGGGTGAGAACCTTTAACCTGCCTGCGCTGCTGGTGCGGAAGTCGTTCACCGTCGCAGAGAAGCTGCCTGTTTCGTAACACGGAGTTGCTGACGCGCATAGGGCGGGGCGGGCGGGCGCCGATGCAGCAGAAGCAGACTCAGAGATCGGGCTTCTGGAGCCGACGGAACCGGAGGCGGGCTGGCGAGCGGCACCTGCTTGCAGATCACGCAGGGCCCTGACTGTTGCAGCTTGAGGCCATTGCTTCATCCTGTCCATAGCTTCATGAGGGAGAGCGACAAGTCGGCCATGCTCCGCCAACGCCAGCACGGTCGTCTCCTTGTGACGAAGGAAGACTTCGATTGTGTCATTCTCGACATCCATGAGCAGAATGGCTTCTTCTTCACCCCCTCGATGGGGCGCGTTGCCCTCGGTATGGAGTACGCCATTCTCTTCCTCCAGTTCCGATGCGGGGTTGAGGTTGGCGATGAGGCTCTTGTACTCCGGCCCGAGCAGCGATACCAGTCTTCGCTGGAGCGGCTGGGACTTTAGGAGATCGTATGGCTCCTGACCGATGCTCTTTCTGAGATAGGCAAGCGGCTTCGCAGATCGTTGTTGAATGGCAGCGGTCTGGGCGAAGGACGATACAGACAACGCGAGACAGGGCAGTAGGAATATGAAGAGGAGCCACACAGAACGGGGAAGAAGCGTACGTCGAGCCATCATTCACTCCAGGTGAGAAAAGGGGTCAGTGTTGAGAGTGGGGAAAAAGCATCTGCCAGAGAGCGGACACTCAGACGTTTTTCACGAGTGTCTTTCGAATGGCCGCCCACGCGAAGTAGAGACTGGCGATGCAGGAGATATACACGCCTATTCCGATGGAGATTGCCTTCATCATCTCCTGGCTGGCTTGTTCGATCAGTTCGTCGAAGGCTCCTCCGGCGGCACCTGCCCCCGCCATCGTGCGAATCGTGTTCCGCATCAGCAGCCCGACAGCCGTCATGAATACAAGGGGCAGGAGACCTGCGAGGGGAGCCCTCTTGTCCTTCCACGCGTATGGAACAAATGGTCCTGCAAACGCGATTACCGCCATCAAGCCGTAGATTCCGCGACTGCCTGCTCCGCGACTGCTTTGCATCAGCACCTCGAGAGGGCTGCTTGCATTGAGTAATGCAAGTAATTGCCAGAAGGTGAAATCCAGTCGTCCGAGTGGCGATTGAATGGATACGGATGACAGAACAAACCAGCCGACAAACAAAACCCCTGCAGTAATCAAGGTTGGCATCCCGAAGCGTTGAACGGCGCCGGACACGAGCTTTCCGCCTCCGGTGCGTGCTGCCTGTAGAACAACTTCCGCCTGCTCTCGGGCAATCTGTGACTCCGGAACGCTGCAGATTGCGATCAATTCTCCATCGGCACTCAGCTCGACATCAACGCTCATGCCGGTAGCGGGAGGGACGTCGGACTTCCAGTTCTTTTCCAACATAAAAGCGTATTGCTTTCCGCTCACAGCGATAAGTCCCGGACCCAGCGTCGTATCGCGTAAAATCTTTCCACGTGCCATCCAAAACCCTCTTCCTTTGTTCCGAATGAACGCAGTCTCGCTGAATCAGGTCATTGAAGTCCTCAAGCCGCTCTAAAGAACTCTAAAGGCCTCGAACCACATGCATTTGCAACAGCAATCGCCTCCTTCGGCCCGCATCTGGACATTTGCAAACTGCGAGTTCGACGAACTTCGGATGCAACTTCGGGTCGGAGAACGCCTTGTTGAGGTCGAAACGAAGCCGCTGGAGATTCTTAGACAGTTGTTGCTTGAGGCTGGTCAGGTGGTGACAAAGCAGCAACTTCTTGATTCGGTCTGGCCGCAAGTCATCGTGGTGGATGGATCGATCGCCACCGCTGTCTCCAAACTACGAAAGGCCCTGAACGATCAGGATGCGCAAATCGTGCTCACCGTGGCACGTGTGGGATATCGCCTTTCTGTGCCAGTTCAATCCAGGCCGGCTGCCGCACAGGACGAAGCCATTCCAGAAGGCAAGAAGGAGGAAATGCACACAACTGCGCCTTCCACGCCTGCGCCTCACACCTTCTTTGATGGAGCTTGGCGTTTGCGGTTTGTTGTGGCCGGCCTGGCCGTAATCTTTGCTGCTGGATGGTTTGCTCTCATCAGGCAGCAATCGCAATGGCCCAAAGCCGATGCACGTTCGGTGGCAGTGCTGCCGCTGCAAAATGTGGACTCAGATCCAAAGCTCGATTTCCTCAGTGTCGCCCTCGCGGACGAATTGGCTACAGAGCTAAGCAATGTAGGATCCTTTTCGGTTCGACCAGCCACCACAGCGAGCAAAGCTCTTTCCGCTGACTCCGACGTGCGCAGCGTGGGAAGGCGCCTGAACGTCTCCAGCATTGTGACGGGTCATTTTTTCCAACAAGGACAGCTCTTGCATGTCACGGTAGAAGCGATCAGAGTCGAGGATGGTCGGCTGTCATGGAGAAACACCTTTACAGCCACCATGGGCGACATGCTCGCGATGCGCAACCAGATCCTCATTCATATCCGAGGCGAACTTGCGCCTGCGCTTGGGGTGCCCATCACAGCGGCTCACACGGAATCAAGGCCCTCGAACAACGAGGCCTACACTCTATATCTCCAGAGCCTTGCGGCACCTTACGACCCGGAGCCGAGCAGAAACGCAGCTCGCATGCTTGAGCGCGCCGTCGAACTCGATCCATCCTTCGCACCAGCATGGCTGATGCTAAGCAGGAGGTATTACGTAGAGAGCCGTTATGCGAGCGGCAAGGACAAGTCCATGGAGCGATACGAAGCTGCACTGCAGCGCTCCAGGTCACTGGATCCGAATTACGTTGCGGCAAGCGCCGGATTGGCCGCATTTCACACAGAGCGCGGCGAATTGACCAGAGCTTTCCACGAAGCTGAGGAATTGGTGCGCCGCCGGCCCGATAGTGCGGATGCTCATTATTCGGTTAGCTACGTTCTCCGATACGCCGGCTTACTGGAGAAGGCTGCCACGCAATGTGATATCGCATTTCTTCTGGAGCCTCACACCCAAAGCTCAGGGCTGCGTTCCTGCGCAGTTGTCTTTTTGCTTGCGGGCCATTATGACCGCGCAATGGATTTTCTTCGACTTGATCCCGAGGACTCCAGTTGGAGAAAGGCCGTTTCCGTTCACCTTCTGATACGCCAGGGGAGAGTTAGGGATGCGCTGCGACTGGGCTCCTCTGGAATTCCGCAGTGGCAAAGCTTCGACATGCTCCTTGCCTGCGCAGAGCATCGCTCGTCATCCGAGATCGATAAGTTCGCGGTGAATCTGGAGCCTGCTGACGACCCTGAAACGAATTACTTTGTCGCGTCCCACCTGGCCTATTGCGGCAAGTCCACAGCCTCCCTGAGGTTCCTCAGCCGATCGATCAAAGATGGGTACTGCTCCTACCCCGCCGTTGATTTCGATCCCTTTTTCGCGAGCCTCAGAGGGACACCGGAATTCGTCCAGGTACATACTTCCGCGATGAAATGCCAGGCACAATTCTTGTTCGAAGTAGAACGTAAAAAGGGTCAAGATTCGCTCGCCGGTTCGATAGCAAACGAATAGCCGAACCGTATAGGCTATAGGCCGTCCTGAATGCGTGTAGTGTTCGAGTCACTTTACGAGGCAGGTTGAGGCCGGGAAAGCCGTCGAGTCGCCTCGCCCTCACCTAGAGCCGCTCGACTTCATAAGTCTCGATTTAAAAAAGGGAGAGTAGCGGAGTGCCCGTTTATACAGCCAAGTGGGTTTTCTCGAATTTGCAGATGTCGTAATCCAGGTCTGCTGGAGATGTGTCCACTAGGAATAAACATGGGAGGATAGCGCTGAGCATACACCAGATTTTGGAATCGATTCCTTCCGTCAGGTCTCAGCTGAGAAGAGAGCTAATGCAGCGCAGTGTTGTTCAACCTATTGCGGTTGCGCCAATGCATGTATGCTCGATGTGTTCTTTCGACTGAGTGAACATTGACATCAACTCCTAACGTTCGGCGACTCGCAATGAAGCCTCAGGGTGGGAACCATGGAACAAGCTGGCTCCAAATCTGGGATGTAGTTTACGGCCCTCTGCAGCTACTTCCGGGCCAGAGTGATTACTATTCCAATGGTAAGCAGCACGTCGTTGCCGTTGGTTCCAGTCGTTGAAAGGTCCAAAGCAAAAGCCAGAACGTTAGACAGTCCCCGAATCGGCCGTGATATATCGCTCAATGCGCAGTGGCAACTTCGTTTGTGGAAGTGCGCATCACAGAAATGTTTACCGGCCAAGCTCAAGGTTTGCGAATCAGTGAAATCGAGAGTCACTTCTTTGGCGCGATGCATGGTAGCAACAGTGCTGCCGCTCTGCGCATATGCCGCTCCCTCATCGACTTCGATCTTTTCGAACAAGACAACCCCCGCGCATCAGATAAACGATCTCTCGATGTTCGTGCTTGGAATCACCGGACTCATCTATGTTGGCGTAAGCAGCTTGCTAGTGTACGCGATTGTTAAATTCCGAGCGCGAAAGGGAGACACCACTGAGCCTCCGCAAGTTTTCGGCAGTATGCAGATCGAGCTGTCGTGGACGATCATTCCGATTCTGATTATTGTGGTGCTGTTCCTGACCACCTCTCGGGTGCTTTTCAGCATTCAGGATGCGCCGAAGCCCAAGAACGCGCTGGACGTGATCGTGGTGGGACACCAGTTCTGGTGGGAGTTCCGTTATCCGCAATACAACGTGGTGGCCGCGAATGAACTGCATTTGCCGGTGAGCAGCAAGGATGATCCACGGCCAGCGTTTATGAAGCTGACGTCGGCGGACGTGATGCACAGCTTCTGGGTTCCGCAACTGGGTGGGAAGACCGATGTGCTGCCGAATCGCGTGAACGAGATGTGGATCGATCCTCAGGAGACGGGTCTGTATGTCGGGCAGTGCGCGCAGTTTTGCGGGGCGGAGCACGCGAAGATGCTGTTGCGGGTGTATGTGGATACGCCGGAGCAGTTTCAGCAATGGATCCAAAACCAGCAAAAAATGCAGCAAGAGAT
>Ga0105240_10009995_pt1 | contig 13370 bp, 9 predicted proteins | sample KBSC54metaG_FD_80426 | JGI IMG/M metagenome (GOLD analysis project Ga0105240, IMG submission 80426) | Corn rhizosphere microbial communities from Kellogg Biological Station, Michigan, USA - KBS C5-4 metaG | ecosystem: Host-associated > Plants > Roots > Rhizosphere > Soil | place: Michigan, USA... | reverse complement strand
CAGCGCTGGCTCACTTTTGGAGTTTTGGAAAGACAAGTGCGTGAATTGGCAGTGTTAGCCAACCCTCAGCCAAACCCGTCCACCAATATTCGGCATGACGCGGCGCGAATGATTTTCCCCACCTATGGCGCCGGAATGTTCCGGATGTGTCTATAAGAAGTGAAGAGAACAGTCTTAGCGTTTCATGAGGAATATAAATAAATCAGTTCCAGTGGCGTTTTAGTTCGTCAACACGGAAGTGAGGGTAATCCACACGGATGAGCGCTGGTCGCGACAATTCGTCTCGACGACACGCCTCATTATTCTTATGGTCAAACTTATTGAGCTATCTGTCCCACAACCTATAGGTCAAGGGGCGGCTCCGCTGTCACAAGCGGCACGAATCTGATTCAAGTTCCCCAGATTGATTACTCACTTCATCGTTTTATCCGTCTCTCAGCGGCAACGGCAGCATTGACTGTCCTGCCTTTCTCTACCTCAGCTTCTTTCCCGGTCCTGCCAAATCCTACGCCGCCGCCCCCGACGCTCAGCTGCCCCTCAAGAGGAACCGTGCTGCCATCGACCGCTTTCACCGAATCAATTGCGAGATCTAGTTTTCCATTATGGGTAGCGAAGCTTTTCTTCTCAGCCGCTACTATGCGGCCGGTGGCCTCTCCGCCGCGGGCGATCACGACATGACCGTCGACGATCACATCCTCCGCTACGGTCAGCTTAAAAGTCTCTCCGGCGCGAGCCGTCTTAGATGAAAGGGAATCCGACACCGAGAGCCTAACTGGAGTTTTGAGAGCGATCTGCACAGAATCATTTTCGTGCTCTTTGATCCGAGCCTTACTGCTGTCGATCATCGCATCTATAGCCTTTTCAGCCACCCCGTCTTGCTTGAGCTTAACCACATCGTCAGGACCGACGGCGTATTTGCCTGGCTGGCTTTTGATCATGCTAACGATCAGGTCTTCGCCAATACCTGACTTGACCATTTTCACTACGGAAGCGTTGTTCATTGAATCTTGTGCGTATATGGCAATCGCCGAGAACAGTATTAGACATCGGAAACACCTCATTTAGCCTCCTTGGCTATCCGTCTTGGACGAGTTCGTGAATTTGGGGGAGGGACTAAGTGAAAACGGCGGCTGTACGTTGTCACAGATCCTTGAGGATTTGCGCTTTCTTGTCGTCGTAATCTTTCTTCGTTATCAGTCCTCTCTTGTATAGAGAATCGAGCTTCCTCAATCGTTCTTCTGCCGTGCTACTGCTTTTGGCTGAGCCATCTTGAGCGGCAGCTTCGTGGCTGTCCGGCTTTGAAGTCGGGGCCGTCGCCGATTGCGCCCGATGGGGCTGATCGAGGGCCACTGATGGATTGATGGGGCTTGGAGCTGGTATTCGGTCCATCCGCTCTCGGAATGCCTTGAACTGACCAGCGCCAAGTCGAGCTTGCTGACAGCTGCTCGCAGTGCCGGCTACGGCCTCTGCTCCTTTGCTGTCCATGGCCCCTTTGAACAGGGCCTCTGCAGTCTCGTAGTCCTTATTGAGACAGTGCAGAAGCCCGGCGTCATAATAAGCTCTTGCAAGGCTCTTCTCCTTCTTCCCTGAGCTCTTGCATTGCTCCAGATTCCGATCCATGAATTGCATAGCTCCAGAGGGATCCCCGTTCTTCTGCTGTTCGTAGACCTGCTTCAGGCCACAATCCTTGTCGTCGTAAAAAACCGCCTTAGCGGAGGTTCCGTAAGGGAAGAACATTGAGTGGATCTGAAACTTGACGGCATCTAATGCACTGTCCTTCACGACATCCACAGGCGGATACTCGGGCTGGCCACTTTCGGACTCCGTCTGCTTTTCTGGTTTTGATTCGAAGTTATGCGAACCTAAGATCTTTCCAGTCGTCAGATCAACGACTCTCAGAGAACCTTCAAGCGTATACCGGCTTTTGGAGATGAAAATGCGGACTGGAGCGTTGTTCAGCATATTTCGACGATCTTCATAGAGTGGAAGCTGTTCCGAGCGACAGCTGTTTACGTTTACGATGATCAACGCACTAGGCCCGAGAATCCTGCCGAGTTGAGCGGCACTTGACGTATCGGCGTAGCTAGACTGATTGAAGTTGTGCTCTGCCATAATTTGGTCAAGAGCCTGTCGCTCGACAACGTCGATCTGGTTCTGCTGGAAATCTGGCAGGATCATACGATCCACCAGTTCCGTCGCTTCATCTGCACAGCTTCCACTGGGCTTTCCAAAAGCTACCCGTCTCACGTTCAGCTCGAACTGCGGGGCGTGGAAGATATTTATGTCAACGCTCTTTTCCTGGCTGAACCTTATGAACTGAGCATTAGCTCCAACACTGACTGCTCCAAACAACATGACTAGAAAAAGTGTTTTCATTTTCGAGGCTCCTCAAAAGCACTACTAGGGATGCGCTGGGGCCGCCTGCATTGTTACCGCTACGTGCGGGCGTCTCTGGAGTGGGACCGTTAACGTTTCCGGAGAAATGACGAGTCCACGGACAAAAGGTGCATTGGCGGCAAGCGAGGAGAGGCTGGAAATGCGGTATATAACGCCGTCGTCGTTCACCCCGCCGTATGCAGCCGTCCCGTAGAGCGTCCCGTCTGCTGCCTGAACGAGCGCGGATTCGGGCCAAGAACCGTCAGAGAGGCCGGCAAATGAATGAAGGACTGTGATGTTGCCGTTGGAATCCATGCGGAATACGTTCCCACATCCAGGACCATAGCGGCCGCTACAGCTTGTGTCGCCGCCACTTTCCGTCGACCCATAGAAGTACCCATCTGACCCTTGTATTAGGCCCGCAGGATATGCTCCGTCAGGACCGCTGAAGGAGTGCAGAGGATAGAAGTTTCCAGAGGAATCGATTTTGAACACAGTGCCGCATCCCTGCCAAGGTGCCCCGCCGGAACACGCCATCGAACCACCGAATAAGGTTGTTCCGTACATCAGCCCATCAGATCCGACGATCAATCGAGCATCAGGAGCAGCTCCATCTTGAGCTGTGAACGAATGCAAGATCTGAACCGAATTGCCCGAAGCCAATTTGAAGACAGTCCCACAACCGAGAGCGGCATAAGAACTACAGCTGAGATTCCCGCCACCAAGTGTTACGCCGTAGATATTGCCGTCAGCTTGCTGCAAGAGAGCTGAGCCCGGATATGCACCGTCTCCTCCGGTGAAGGTATGAATCGAACTGAGCGAGCCGGAGGTTCCGACGGTGTAGAGGGTCCCGCAGGCAGGCTGAGAGATCGATCCGACGCTTCCACCACAGTTGATGGAGCCCCCAACCTCATTTGCCCCGTACCAGCTTCCGTCCGGGGCCCCCATGAGTGCGGCAATCGGGCTCACTCCCAGTGAGGAACCGTATGGGCCAAAGGAGTAGATAGATGTAAACGCCTTTGAGGAGCTTAGCGTGAATAGCGTGCCGCAACCTGAATAGCTGCTGGTTCCAGCAACAACACATTCGTTTGTATTGCTTCCGCCAAACACGGTTGTTCCGTGAAACGTGCCATCGCTCGATAACTTGAGCATCGACGATGGGTAAGCGCCATCCAGACCAGTGAAGTTTTTGAGCGTTGAAACCTGGCCAGCAGAATTGATCGTGTAAAGAGTTCCGCATCCCGGGTAGGCTGTTATGTATCCGCACGTCGAGGTACCGCCGGTGACTGTGGCACCATAGAAGTTTCCATCCGCACCGATCGTCATGGCAGCCCACGGAACTGCGCCCTCAGTGGAATGATTGAAAGAATGAAGGGTAGTGAAAGGCGGACCGGACACTACAGTCACAGTTGATGCAGCACTTTTCGTGGCGTCTGCAGAATTAGTCGCAAGAACGTGATAGACACCGGTCTGAGTTGGCGCCTGATAAATACCAGAGGTTGATATTGTGCCGCCCGACGTGCCCTCTTGAACACTCCAGCCGATTACGCCACCTCCTGAGATAGTTGCAGCAAAAGTCTGAATCGAGCCGGCTGACACCGAGACAGCTGACGGACTAATTGTGACTGAGCCTGAACCGGGCGAGACTGCAAAGGCAAGTTGCGCCGAACTACCAGCTCCTGGATTAGAAACGCTCACGGGGATACTCGCGGGTGTTGATACGGTGTTTGCCGGAACTAGAGCCAGCAAGTGCGCGGCATCCTGCCAGGTAGTGTTCAGTCGAGTTGAACCGAATAGGACTGAAGCACCTGGAACGAAGTTAGACCCGACGACTGTGAGATTGAAGCCTGGCCCTCCAGCAACGGTGCTCGATGGTGAAATCGAATTGATGATTGGGCCATTTGCAGAAGGCGAGAACGGTCCCGACGCGGATTTAATCACGGTACTCCAATCGAACATCGTTCCGAGCTCATAGCTGGCCAAATTCTCTCCGAGAAAACTGACATCTAGGCTCATTGGCCCTTCGACCCCGCCGGTAAGCGTCCACCATGGGTTACTCGCGATATTTGCGTTGAAGTCTAGATATCCGTCAGGCTTGAAAGATGGGCCAATGAGATCCCATACGCTCAGGTCTATCTGTACCCCTGCGTACGCCTTTGCATCGAGGGAGGCATCGATGGTCGGGGGAGTATAGCCGAATACGATCGCTGGCGGGAGTGGTTGCACGGGCGTCCATTGGCCGCCTGAGTACTTGACCCCCCCAGTTATAGTGCCCGCGGTGCTGGCTTCGGTGGTGAACCCTGTGGTGACGTTTCCGCTCGCACCAACGAAAACCGAGATCTCCGGCGTGATCCAGATCGGAAGTCCCGGGACCGGTATTGGCTCACCGATGATAGTCCCGAGCACCAGCGGATCCGGCTTGAATGAACCGCTGAGAAAATCGCCGGTCAGGGTTAAATCGGAAAACTCGCCGATAGTTGCTGTAGCTGTCGCCGAATTCAACTGCGGTTGAAGATTCAGAAATCCTCTTCCAACTAGATCGAGCTCGAAATCGATTCCTCCACAGACTTCAAATTGCCCTTTGAACGAAATGCCATCAGCGGGTTGAAAACTGGCTGATTTCGACACGTCAAAAACGCCCAGTGCAAAGCCGCCACAGGGATCCTGGGCTGCGGCGTTTGAGCGAATCTCTCGGATAGATGATTCTCTTTGTATGGTGGCTCCCGGGCGGAATGAAACACCTGGCTTGGTGCGAACAGTCCTGATCGCTGGCGCTGCTCCGCCCTGCGTCACTAAAGCCATCGACAGACGCTGAAAAGCGTCGGCAAGCGTTGCGGGGTGGACTGAGATCACTACCGTTGAAGATCCAGCCGATACAGCACTTACCTTCCGCAGTAGCCCCAAGGGCGCAGCACCGTTGGCCGATGTAGGGGGGACCACGAGCACGTCACCTGGTTGAAGAGAAGAGGCAACTGCACTGGAACTGCTCAGAGTTATGGTGCTTCCGTCGGCTGAGATGCTTAGACTCTGTATGCCCGCGCTGTCGAGGACCTTGGTTGTCTTCGGCATAACGTTGTAGTAATCAGCGAGCACTGACGCGGTATTTCCTGAGGCGACAGCTACCGTTTGCGAAGGCAACTTCGCACTGTATGTACTGCCACCCACGGTTACAGGGGATGTCGTAATGAGGTAATTCCCCGGTATTGCATCTAGAGTCTGAGTCGCTGTGATCTTTGTTTGGACGCCATTCGGATCCTGCACCGTCACGCTTGCTGCCGCGCCAGCTGGTAGATCAGTCACCGTAATTGCTAGAGCCGTGCGATTTGCAATCGTCACCAGCGAATTCCCCGACTTGCTGGGGTCCTGAGTTGAGGTGGCCAGAATGGTGGCAGTCCCCGCCGAAGAAGGAGTAAAAGCGCCCTGCGAGGTGATAATCCCGGAACTTGAGGGACTCACAGACCAACTCACGGCTGAGCTGTAGTTGCCTGTTCCCGCCACAGTGGCAGTGCAGTTTGCTGTCTGATTGGTGACGATGGAAGAAGGCGAACATAGAACTGTCACCGAGGAGATCAACGGCGTCGGGCTTCCCCCGTTTGTGCTGCTGCTGCTTCCGCCTCCGCCACATCCAGAAAGCACCAATGCTATGAGGCACGAAAGTTCAAGGCAGACAACCAAGGATCCTGCGACGCTGCGACTCCGGACTCGATTTTCCATGATCAAATTTCCGACTCTCTTTCGAGTGCTGCTGAAGAGACCCAAGGCCCCTTACTTCAACTCACTGAGTTGGAGACGACAGTATCCAAACTGCTGGGAGAAATCTCTTGTTTAATCAAGGCTTAACGACTAATCTTCCGCAAGAGACCAAATCTGACAGGAACTGACTTTTACTGACTTTGCATTCCTAGATGTGATCCGCAACACCCATCAAGTTTGTTCCTGCCGATCGATTCCAATCATGGGAACCCAGCAGCCTACAAATGGCCGTTTGGACGGATGGAAAGCCATCTCTGACTATCTCGGATGGCACATCCGCACGGTGATGCGTTGGGAAGCGCAGAAGGGACTTCCTATTCATCGTGTTCCAGGTGGGCAACGAAATGCAGTCTATGCGTACAAAGGCGAGATAGACGAGTGGCTCAAGCTTGGAGAGAGCCGTGGTACGGACGTTCTAGAAGACCGACCCAGTATCGATGAGTCCGTTGAGAGTTCCGAGCATGCTTCGGCCAGGCACGAGGATCCAACATCCGCCACTTCAGTCACTCCGGACCTGCTATCGCGAAGGAAACCTTGGATTGGAGGAGATGCCAAGAAATTGTCTTTGGCATGTCTCGCTGTAGCCCTGATTGCTATCTGCGGATTCACTTGGCACAGCTTTGAAACCGAAAGAGATATCCGCGTCACGGGTATCGCTCAGCTTACCGACGACGGAACGCTGAAAGAGGGGCTCGTTACGGATGGCAACAAGCTCTTTTTCGCTGAACACAGAGGTGGAAGACTCGGGATGTTCTCACTTCCCATGTCGGGAGGAACCGCTCAAGAGATCAATACTTCTCTGATTAGGGCCTTTCCGGTCGACGTTTCGTCCGACGGTAAGAGGTTACTCGTGCTCGCCGTTGAGGGCTACGAGAAAGAACGCCCTCTTTGGATCCTTACCGTTGAGAATGGAGATTCAAGACAGGTCGGCACCGTGACATGCCATGCTGCCGCTTGGTCACCTGATGGGAATGCAATCGCATTCGCATCGCACAACGCGGTCTACCTGACTCCAGACCAGGGCAGAACAGTTCATCCAATACAGACATTTGAGGGCGTACCTGAATCCATCAGCTGGTCGAAGGATGCTTCACGACTCAGAGTGGAGCTGCACGACTATAGCACTTCGAGCTTTTCATTCTGGGATCTCTCTCTCGAGAAGCCCAGTTTGTATAAGGTTGCTGCCTTAGTTCCTCTAAAGACCGATCTAACCGAGTTCTTCAATGGGTCGATGGCGACTGAAAACGATCGCTCGTTCTTGGTTGGAGGCGACACAGTCTCTTCAGGAATACTCACACTCGTCAAGAGCGGTTCCATCCTTCGAACGCGCTACTCTCTTCAGAATCTGGATGTTCCTTTGGCGGGGACAACATCTATCGCTCTGGATTGGCAGAAGAGGCGGATTCTCGCGATTGGCTCAGCCGCAGTGCCGCGCATGCCCCGAAAAGAGCATGCAGATATCCTCTGGTTCGATCAGAATTCACGTGAGTTTCGTCCATTTCTTCCTGGCAGTGGAGGTGAGTACGCAGATTTCTCCAGAGACGGAAGGCGGATTGTCTACTTCAGTAATCTGGATCGGTCTCTCCATGTGTGCCGAGCCGATGGCTTGGAAGACCAGCGGCTCGTGGCTTCACCAGGAACGATTCAGTTGCCTCGCTGGTCACCAGACGGAAGATGGATTGCGTATATGGAGCAACTTCCTAATAAGCCCTGGCGTATCTTTGTAATTCCTGCGAATGGAGGCTCGCCAAGGGAAGCGGGACAAGGCGAAGACTCGCAAGGTGCGCCCACCTGGTCAATGGACGGAAGGAGGTTGGCGTATGGTGGGGTCGAATGTCAGGAAATGAAGACCTGTGCAGTTCACAAGATCGAACTCGCAAATGGACGGGAGTCAATCGTTCCTGGATCAGAAGGATTGGGAACAGCGCGCTGGTCTCCGGACGGTAGGTTGATTGCAGCACTCGATTCGGTCAAGCACCGCGTAATGCTATTCTCTGAGTCAACTCGCCAATGGAAAGAACTTGCGCTCGGCGTGAATGGAAATGACCTCAGTTGGTCTACCGATTCGAAGAGCCTGTTTGCAGGTAGGCATGCGGGAGATCAACCCGAAATCATTCGCATCGATATTTTCGATGGAAAGATCACGACCGCTCTCGACATGTCGGAACTCTCGAGGTTACAAGGCCGATTCGACTCCTGGTTTGCGATCGGTCCTGGGAATGCGATCATTCTGTCTAGGGAAATGAGCACGAATGAGATCTTCTCCATTTCCTATGAGAATTAGCTTTCTCGAAAGCCGGGATCTCACGCGAGTTTAGTCTGGCGTCGAGTACTGGGTGACCCTAAAATACCGCTTTGGCCTGCAGAATAGGTACGATGTACCGGTGCGGCCTCGGCCCGTGCGTTTTTAGGGCCTGAATGTCATAGAACTTCCGCAAGTTCATGGACATCACCATGCAATCGGGCAAGACGGTCAGCTGCCAGCAAATCATCAACCGTATTTACGTTGCAGTATTGGCCAGACAAAATGAAAGGGATTATGGGAGCGCCGCGGCTTGAAGCGTGATTCAGAATGTCGATCAATTCCAACTTTCCGCTGATCACCGAGGGTTTGGTCTCCCGGCTGTAGGCAAAAATGCTAGGTTCAAGGACGAAGGTCCCGCAGCCAACGAACGGTGTGGGCGCAAATGTCGGTTTCTCGATAAGCTTTGTAATGAATCCATTCTCAATTTCCACTGCGTAGTTTTTGCGAATGGTATTCAAGTCATTCGTTGGATGAATTCCGCAGACAGCGATTCCCCCCCGGTCTAGCTCAAGCAATTCATCGTGATTGGTATTTAGATAAAGCTCATCTCCCAGAAAAAGCACGAATGGCCCCGTAATATGCGGCTCTACCGCGATCAATACAGTGCCCAGACCTCCGTCGCAACTGTGATTCTCTACGTAGCAAATATCGAGCCCGATATCCGACCCTGTTCCGTACCTCCTTCGTATGTCATTCTGCAGGTAATCGACCACAAGAAAGACTCTGGAAATACCTAACATGTCTCGCATCAACTCAAGCTGCCTCGTCAAGAGAGACTTGCCTCCGACTTGCAGCATTACCTTTGGGGTGCAGCGAGTAAGAGGTTGCATTCGGAGCCCCTTGCCACCGACGGCTATGACACCAACGCGCGGCTTCACTCTCACTTCAAACACTCCGATCGCTCCAGATCAACGGATCTTTCGTCAGAAGCGTCTAGCGAAAAGGGCGTGAACTCGGTCCATCCTCGGTAAGCCGAATATTCCCAATACACTCCTCCACACCTGCTCTTTGCTGCGCAACTACTACAAGGAGGACCAAAGTTCCGAGAAGAGCTATTCATAAAGCCATCGTATGAATCAATAATCCGCCCGCGGATGAGCATTCTGATCTCTCGCTGCTCTTCATTCAGTTGAAGTGCCTGCCATCTCGGGAGGGTGCAGTATGGGAAGCCCTCGATCGTGACTGTGCGCTTCTGAGCTAGGGCATACTCGATCGCCGAGTTAAGGGGCGCTCGCATCTCAGCAAACGTGGGAGCAACCTTAGGAAAGCTCAGGAATGCGCTACCAACCGGCTGTATATTCGAAAAGTTGAGGTGGCTCACTCCAAGACCGCAAGCCAATATTGCGATATCTTTCAACGTGTCACAGTTCTGGCGCGTGATAACGGTGTTAGTGCGCACCTCTATTCCAAGCGAGACCGCATTCCTGATTCCAGCGAGCGTTCGCTTCCAACCGCCGTTTGTGTCTGTCAGAGCATCTTGAACCTGCCCCTGAGATGCATGCAAAGAGACAATAAATCGTGAGACCCCAAGTGTCTTAGCTCGTTCGACGAAGTCTCTATCAGACATTTTGATTCCGTTTGTCTGAATGTGCACTCCTGGATAGCCAACCTCCTTTGCAATCTGAAGAAGTTCAAACAATCTTGGATGGATAGTGGGCTCGCCCCCATGAAGATTAAGAGCATCAAAACCTCCCCCGGAATTCTCTCGGATGAAGGACAGGATGGAGTCGAAGTCGACTGTGTCTTTTGTGTAGAGAGGCGATCCGACTACACAGAAAGTACAACGACTATTACAGAGGTCTGTTATATGGGCACTGAGAACCTTCATGTCAATTCTCCTCCTAGAAGATCACCCGAGTAGATTTTGAACGAGTGCTCCCGGACTTGGGAGTGCGGCGATGTGTGACAAATAAACATCTCGGCGTTCATCGAACTTAGCTTTCCAAGAACGGTCCGATGTGATGCAGTCGATCGTAGACAAAAAGTCTGCCTCGCGTAATAGCTCAACCTCACTGCAAACATTCAGCAGTTCGTTCTCCTTGAACGTGGGCTGCAGGAAGCCATGAAAGCCCAGCGGCCACATTCGGAATCGAGAGATCGGCAGGGCCTTGCCCGCCCATTCCCGAACGCTGTCGGTTGAATTGGACGCTAGCCACGCGTCTATGTCGTCCTGTGATTTGGCTTCACATGAATTCATTACAAGCATGACTGGTGTGCCTAATGCGATCGCAAGGTGATTAGTAGTGGCAGAGTAATTCAGAGAAAGAACGAGATCGCTGCTGCCGAGGACGGATTGAAATTGCTCGGGCAGCATCGGAGGGAAACTTGGAACCCAATGATATTGCCTGCCAAGATCCGATAGGGCGTCGAATGGCTTGGGCGCAAAATGAAGCAAGTGAAAATGGCGACCCATCCGAGAGAGATATTTTGATAGTAGACGTGGGATAGAGTCCGCCATCGAGTTGAAAGACTGAAACTCTAGTGGATTTGTTTGCCACTCGGAAGTGCAAAGCACAACAAGCTGATCTTGCTGGCAGAGACCAAGATCCTTGCGCACGTGCTCCCTAATCCTACGAGGGATTAGACTAGGGGATGGCATGAATGAGCAGGCATGGTCCACTGTAGTGGCATTGAACGGCACGGGAACTATTCCATAGCTTATTTTTGAGGACCATGTCGGGAGTAGCCATTCACCTCCTCCAACAAGATCAACTGAGGATCCAGTCTCTGCATGATTCCAGGTGTCGATGGCTATGATAGGAAGGCCAAAGCGATCAAGGAATTCCAGCGTAAGCCCCATCCGCTGTAGGGCGTCGCCACATACCAAATGATCCGCAAGGATAATGCTAGAAGGTTTCTCCTCTGCGACGATGTCTTCGATTAGCACCCCAACGAGCGGCCCCAAGGATTCGTTTAGAGTCTCGCCGGATATTCGAGCGCTCGACAGCAATGGAGCCAAGTTCTCATTGACAAGGAAGAACACGTCATCCCCCAAGTCTCGCAGCTGCTTTGCTACTCTTAGGCCCATTGTGATTTCGCCCCAACCGTATCTCGCAAGAGAGATAAACAAGTGCTTTCGCATAGTGGAGTAGCCTTTTTGTGGGGGTTCGTTGGTTGGATGAGGTAAAAGGCGTGACCGCTGAATGCGGTCACGCGAGTATGCGTTGAATCTTTACAGGCATTCTCCATTGGCTGCAAGGATAGGAATGGGGCTATTTCTGATACAGAACGTCCCACTGACGCACTGCAACTGTGTTTTCAATCTCAACGTTCGGACTCCTCATCCGTAGGGGCCGCCGGCTGCAACGGTTGGAAGACGGCCAGTTCGCAATGCTTCGTTCATTACTTTATGCCCTTCTCCAAGACGTTCGATGTCAGTCGGGCTCAGGTTGAATTCCTTCGCGTAATGGGAAGGGTTTTTAACAAGTTGAACAGCGAATACAGGATCTTCTTGTGCACGTTTCAAAGCTTCACGAATTTTGCTCTCTGCCATATTTCAAAGCTCCTTTTCATTCAACGTTTGGTTTCAGATATGGAAAGAATGTTCCAGGCGAGGTCATGGGGAACGGCTTGCGCGACATCACGGAGTATAGGGCTGTCTCGTCGAACAATCGCAGGAATTTAGTGAGCGAAACTTCTGTTTTTGCTAGCCGATTTTCTGAAGGAATATTGTCACGGACTTCGATGAGGCAGGTCTTAATGCCACAGAGAGCACGGCTGTGACCCTACATGAGGACAGCTGGAATCGCCCCGGCGTCCCGAAGCTGCTTGACCGACTTCTACTTACATTGAGCCACCGAGGGATAGTGAGTCGCTACCTTACAGAATTCAATCGGCTCCGTCGTCGTTAACAAACGGGAGCGTGAAGCGACGATAGCTGCGAGGCGACATCCCGTATACCTTTTTGAAGTCTCGGACAAAATGGCTTAGGTCGTCGACTCCGACGAGATGAGTGATTTCCTTGACACTGAGTCGGGGATTCGACAGGAGATCTCGGGCCCGTTCGAAGCGGAGACGTCTCACATAGGTTGCTGGTACGGTACCTGTCTCCTTTCTGAATAGCGCGTAAAAATGGGAAATCGAAAGCCCAGTCAGGCTGGCCATTTGGCTCGGTCTTGGAGCCAGACGAATGTCTCGCTGAATAAGGGCGATCGCGATCTCTATTCGAGAGTCCAAATGCACCTCAGGAAGTTCCGAATGGCCGCGTGTTGGAACAGTCTCTAAGCCGACCTAACCTATCCAGCCTTTCTTCCGCCGCCCGAGCACAAGTAAATTGCTGATGCATCGGATGAGCCTATAGTGATTTAGAGATCAGTATCGTTTCAGAAGACTTTGATTGTGGTTGCGTTTTTATGGAGGCCTATTATGGCATAATTCTGCCTACCGGAGGAGAGAAAGGAGCGTTCGTCAATTCGGCGGCATTTGTCTTATCAGTGTCGCAGCGGTTATCGATAGTGTGGTTCGGTAACGATGAGCGGACTTTCGGACGCGGTAAAGCGGACGAGGGAGGAACAGCACTCAAAGCCTCGTTGCTGAGATAGCGCGAAATGTCATCGTAATGGAGATATAGCGGCGATTTCTATTCTTTTCCGGTGCTCTAAGCGCAATCCAGTCAAGTTCCCCACGGAGTTCTTCAGCCAGAGCCTTTGGCTGTGTCAATCGAGTGGTACGACGAGCACTGCGAAAAGCATGTTTATAAAGCAGGACACTCCTTGACTGAAACTACCCAGCTCATTACGTCAGAAATGCGGAAACGTCAACGCGTGCGCAGAGGAGCTAGGTTTAGATTGATCATTCAAATCGGACTTCTTACCCGTCCCACAACCTATACCTTTTGATACGGCCGGATCGGTGAGATCCGGCCGTTGATTTTGAGAGGTTTACGACGCGGCTTTCTCGACCCCTTGTGTCACACCACCTATATAAGGATGGGACT